>Ga0315284_10016452_pt1 | contig 10499 bp, 6 predicted proteins | sample YL17G09_16_MG_FD_203696 | JGI IMG/M metagenome (GOLD analysis project Ga0315284, IMG submission 203696) | Sediment microbial communities from Yellowstone Lake, YNP, Wyoming, USA - YL17G09_16 | ecosystem: Environmental > Aquatic > Freshwater > Lake > Sediment | place: USA: Wyoming | collected...
GAAGTGCGTTTGCGGCGCGCGGCCGAAGAGCAATACCCCGGCGACCGTGGGTACCCCTTGGCGGGTGTAGCCCATCTCCTCTAGGACCTCGTGCGCCTCGCCGCGCGCCAGGGCCCGGCGCCTCTTCTGACGGCTCTCGAGAAAGCCCTCGATCACTTGCGGTTCGAAGTCCTCCCACACCGCACCGGCCACGACCTCGGCCTCGAAATCGCCCGCCGACTTAGTCGCGGCCAGGAGGCGGATTTCCTCTCCGCCCAGCGCCCGGTTGTGCGCGCCCGAGCGTACCAATACCCGCCCGTCCTCGAGCGCGTGCAGCTCGCTCGAGCGCGGAACCCGGACAACGACCGCCGTCCGGCCGTGCAGCTCGCGCTCCTCCCACTGCGTCGCGACCGGCGGGCGGCACATGGCCTCGGCGCGGCGCAAAAGGTCCTCCGCTTCAATCGCAGTGAGCGATCGGCCCGCAAGTCCTTGTTCGCTGAGGCCGAGCGCCAGGCTTCCGCCGTCGGTATTGGCCAGAGCCACAAGATGCTCGCTGAGGGAGGCGGCGTCGGGTTCCGGCAGGTAGGCCAGGTTGGCTTCGGAGACGACCATGGGCAATGCTCCCGGGGTGCGGTATTGCGTGTGGGATGATTGTAGCGCGGACGGTGCGTGCCGAAACACGCGGAATGGAGAACGGAGGCCTTGCGACCTCCGCCTCAGCCGAATCGCGAGCGCCCTCAGGGCGCCAGGCTCTCCGCTCCCTGGCTGTTGGCCCGGGCCCGATTCACCATTTGCGCCACGGCCTCGCTCTGGTTGACCGGAGTGAAATGTACATGGGGATGCTCGTGGGCAAAGACCCTGAAGATCTCGTCGGCAAAGGCTTGGCCGACCGTCGCGACACCTTTGAAGTCCAAGACGATCTCCCGGAAGCGATCGCACCGAGCCAGCAGCCTTTTAGCCTGGGAGCGCGAGACCAGGTTCTCATCGCCGTACCGAGCGAGGACAACCGGAACGTGTGTCTTTGAGAAACCGTAGTCCCCATCCTGCGAGGCGAACCGGTCGAAGACTTCCTTGGGGGTTCGATCGGAGGACGGCCCGATGATCATGGAAACAAGCGTCCCCTCCGCGGGCGCCTGCTCCTCAAGAAGCCAGTCATTCTCCTGCTCCAGGTGAGCAAAATTCAACCGGCCCGAGAGTATCGAGAAGCGGTCGAACATACGCGAGGTGAAAAAGATCCCCTCCCCGGTGTGGCGCTGCGGGTCAGTGGTGAGTTTGCCCTTGGCCAGCTCCAGGATCGCATCCTGCGGATCGGGCAGGTCGAACGCCTTCTGGATCTTGGCGAAGATCCCGACACCATTGTCGCCCACCCGCATGCGAATTTGATGCGGGGAATAGTCCAGAGACACCTCGCAGTGCGTGGCCTGGGAGTGGTCAACCACGTTGCGTAGCATCTCCGTCAAGCCGTATTGACACACAGCCAGGACGTTGCTTCGCACACCCTCAAGCGCCGGGCGCAGCTCTTGACGCCAGACGAGGTCTTCCTGGAGGTCAGCCGAGACGCCTAGTGGAATGCGGACTTCCGCCGTGGGAATAACTCGATAGCGCCTATCGCGAGTCTTCCCCTGGACCGCAATGCGGCCCTCCGCCACAAGGTGGCGAACATGGCGCAGCACTCCCTGCCGGGTGATGCCAAACTCCGCCGCGGTCTCGGTCACGATTCCACCCGGATTGTCGTCGATTCCTTCCAACAAATAGGCGCGTATGTCCTGGGGCCTTCTTCGAGTGTTTGGCAACGTGTCCTCCGGTTTTATAAACTATCCGGTTAGACATTGTAAACTTTGCCCCGGCCTTTGTCAACTAGGTTGAGGTGGCTCGCTCAAGATCCATAGGAGGATCAGGGAATCGCCCAGCGGTGTCAGGGCCAGCGTTCACTTGTCTCCCGTGTCTCCCGGCAGGCGATTCACGCTTCTTGGGTTTGGGCCTTGGAGCTTGAGATCGTGTGCCAGGCAACGGGCGGGGCTCCCCCAACCCGGTCGAGTGAGTATCTGTCGCGATCGGTGGTTCGGGAACGACGCGCGGCGAACGAGGAACTTGTGGGTGACTATCTGTGCCGGGGTTGAGAGGTGCGCGCGCGAAAGGCCGGCGCGCCTGATGATCAGAGTTCAAATGGAAACAGCACGCGCCAGGACAGGGCCAGACGGCCCTTCCGCTGGCGGTACGCGTGGGCGCGGTGCCGAACGGGGTGCAAGACCCTAGACTTTCTGTCGCGGTCTTTGCGATAGATAGCTTTGTGGTCACCGGCGTGCACCGGGAACAGGCTCTCGCCGCCCGTCAGCTTGATGGATTGGCGGGGGAGGGGATTCGTTGACAGGCCGTCAATGCGAGCCCAGATCCGGCGGAGCCACGGCGCGAGGCGGGGGCGGAGGTCCATTTCGACAGACGACTTAATGTAAATGCCGTAGCTGGCCATCTGGCTTGAGGCGACCTTTAACTTCAGCAATGGGAATCGGCTGCTCGCGACGGCGATCCGCAACGGCCGCTAGATTATGAAGATCCTCGAGCAGCCGACGATAGCGACTCAGCGGCAAGACGACGCTGGTCTTCTTCCCCTTGTCATTCACAATGTAGTGCTCACTGCCTTCGGTCATCCCAGGCCCCGCTGTGGCGATTCGCAAGATGCTAGAGTGGACTGATCATGGGCCAGGTCCAAGTGCCTTCTGACCCGCACATAAAACGCAGGCCGTGCGGCCTGCGTCGCGATCACACGCTCGGCGGGCTCAGCCGCCGGCGTCGGGCGGCGCCTCCGTCTCCTCCGGCGCAGGCGGTGCGGCCGCCTCGCCGCCATCGGCCTCTTCTTGCAGGTCGGCCGAGAGGCGCGCCACGGAGGCGATGCTGTCGCCTTCGTTGAGTTGCATCATGCATCTGCCCATCGTCGACCCGCCGGCGGTGATGATCGTCAGGTCATCGTCCGCGCGCACCATGCGCGCCGCGGCAATCCGCCCGGTCACGTCCAGCGTCTTCTGGGCAACGGTGGCCACGCCGCCGGTGGCGCGCCCCTTCGGCGCATCCTCGCGGATCGGCGTGCGCTTGCCGTAGCCCTTGAAGGTCGCCACCCAGAGGTCGCCCTCCTCGTGTGCGGCCCGTCAGGTCTTAGCTATTGTTCCCCGCCGGCCGTGGCGTAACCAGCCTGGACATCGCCCGCACGGTCGATGTCCAGGCATCCTCGAAATCGGTGCGGCCCTCGCCCGGAACCAGCTTTTCCACGTTGCGCGACCAGTCCGAGCGGTACTCGTCCTCGCGCGCCCTCAGCGCCTCGAGGACCGTCCGTGAAAGGGCGACGTTCCTGGCCGCAAACTTGTCTCGTGCGAAGGGCAAGACCTGCTGCACATCGAGGCCTCCCCGCTGGAGGAGGTGATGCACATCATACAAGTCGCGGGCGATGGCGTAGCGCCGCTGCCCCGCGAGACCGCGAAGCTTTTCCAGTAGGACTTCGCGCAGGTCGTAACACGGAATGCTCAAGCCAGGGAGCCCCAGTGCCCCGGCATCACTGTAAGGGTGGATCAGCTCGCGGGCCACCGGTTGGTAGGCGAGCCACTCCCCGCCCACAATATCGATCCGAATGGCCTGGGGCCATCCCGTGCGCCGGAGCGGTCCGGTGAAGTAGAGCCGCGCCTCAAGGTAGGTCGTGGACGGATCCTCCCCAACCGTCTGGATGCGGGTGGGGCGTGCTCGCAAGTTGAGCCCCATGTCTCGTTCGAGGTGCTGGCTGACCGCCTCGAGGGCATCGGCTACAAGGCGTGGGTCCAGCGGACCCCGCGCGCTGAGATCCACGTCCTCTGAGAAGCGGTAGTCTGGGAAATAGCACTTGCGCAGGCACGTGCCGCCTTTGAAGACCGTTTGGGCGGAGGCGGGCTGGCGAAACCAGGTCTGGATGAAACAACCCAGTACGTAGTCGAGCTCAACCACCATCGGATCCACGGACCACGCTCGCGCTCGGCGACGGATTTCGGCTTCAGCGATCACCGCGTGCCTCCCAGTCCGGACACATTGACGCGCACTTTCCAGCGACTGTAGATGCGACCTCGGCGCGGTCCGCGCGGGTCAAGCAGCGCCACCCCCTGTGAGCACCGGCGCCGCCACGCCTCTTGGCGACGCGAGGCCTGGGGTATATCCATCGCCAGCATCTCACTCAGGTATCCGATGCGCTTGTACACCGCCCCGGAATCGAACCGCGTCAGATACCGGTCGAGGCGATCCCAGTCGAGATCGGCCAGACGGGTCAGCGCGTCGACGACAAGCGGCAGGCCCCCGCACAGATCGGGGCGATCGAGGGCATCGATCACCGTCTTCTCGGGGTCGGTGATGCTGAATGCGGCGCCGCCGCTCCACTGACGGATGACCCCGAAGAACTTGCGCTGCGCTACCAGGACGAAGCGATAGTCAACACCCAACCGCGTCGCCCGTGAGGCATTGCGACGGGTGCGGGATTGAACAATGAGCAGGCGTGGGATCTGCTCGGTCATCCCCCAATGATGCAGCGCAGTCCAGTAGGCCACCGCGCCGTGCGGCACGAGATGCGCGGCGATGATCTTGGGATCCTCGCTCCAGCGACGCTCCGGACCGGCCTCCAGTGGGACAACCATGTACAGCCCTCGCTCAACCCTCTCCAGCCAGCCCGCTCGCGCCAGGCGGCTGAGGGCTTGCCGGGCAAGTGGCTTCGAGGGCCAGAAATCAAAGGCCTGCTCAACTCGAAAGAGGCGGCGGTCTGCGCCGGCAACTGCCGTTAGGAATCGCCTAGCCTGCGAACCAAGCCGCTCGGAGCGCGGTCGTGTTACATTTCCTGTCATGGTAATGATCCTTGTTGATTATTATCGTTACACATATTATACCATGCTGGGCCAGTGCGATGCCACGCTTTCCTGGCCCACAGGATACCGCCGCGGTAAGATGGCCAACGTCACGAACCCTGAGGGGGATCAGTCTCGGTCCTGACTGGTCCAGAGAAAGCCGCTCAGACACGGGAGGTGCTGGGCAGCTTGGGTAGTGAATGGGGGTGGCAGACGAACTCTCGACCCGAGCCTACATCCGGTGGAACCGTCGTGCGGGGATGCGCAGGCAGGCCTTTCTCCACTGACCGTTCAAGGAGAACGGAGTCGCTCAGTATCCGGCTGGCAGCGACGATTCACCTCAACAATCGGAATCGACCGCTCGCGACGTCGCTCTGCAACGACAGCCAGATCATGAATATCCTCGAGCGCCGCCGGTCGTCGCTCGGCGGCAGGACAACGCTTGTCTTCTTCCCCTAGTCACTCACCGTGTCGAGCTTTCTGACCTCTGACATTCAAAACCTCTCCGCGGTACGCGGCGACGAACCAGCACCGCCTCATCCTACGCCAGGCCTTGCGCACACCCGCCTCGATCAAAAACGCAGGCCGTGCGGCCTGCGTCGCGATTGCACACGGGGCGGGCTCAGCCGCCGGCGTCGGGTGGCGCCTGCGCCTCGTCCGGCGCGGGCGGTGCGGCCGCCTCCGCCGCCTCGCCGTCATTGGCCTCTTCTTGCAGATCGGCCGAGAGGCGCGCAACGGAGGCGATGCTGTCGCCTTCCTTGAGTTGCATCATGCGGACGCCCATCGTCGACCGGCCGGCACGCCGCACCTGCTTCACCTTCAGACGCAGCGCCTGCCCCCCGGCGGTGATGATTGTCAGGTCGTCGTCTGCGCGCACCATGCGCGCCGCGACAATCCGCCCGGTGACGTCGAGCGTCTTCTGGGCAATGGTGGCCACCCCGCCCGTGGCGCGCCCCTTGGGCGCATACTCACGGATCGGCGTGCGCTTGCCGTAGCCTTTGAAGGTCGCCACCAAGAGGTCGCTCTCTTCGTCGACCACTTCCATCGAGCTGACGAAGTCGTCTTTGGCGCGGCGGATGGCGTTCACCCCGGCCGCCTGGCGGCCCATCGAGCGCACCAGCTTCTCGGAGTAGCGCAACGCCTGGCCTTTCTCGGTCACGAGGATGATCTCCTGTGAGCCGGTCGTCACGCGCACCCAGCTCAGCACGTCGCCCTCCTCCAGCGAAATCGCCACCAGCCCGGAGGGCCGCACCGCCTCGAATTCCGAAAGCGCCACCCGCTTGATCTTGCCGTTGCGGGTGGCCATGGTGCAGTACTCGCCGCTCTCGAAGGTGCCCACGGCCACCGCCGCGGTGATCGTCTCGCCCTGCGACACCGAGAGCAGATTGGCAATCGTCGTGCCGCGGTCGGCCCGGTCCGATTCCGGAATGCGGTGGGCCTTCTCGGAGTACACCTTGCCGCGATCGGAGAAAAACAGAATCGTGTCCAGCGAGCGGGCCGGGAAGAGGTAGGCCACCTCGTCCTCTTCGCGCAGCTCGTACCCGGTGACGCCCTTGCCGCCGCGGCCCTGGGTGCGGTACAGGCGCGCCGGTACGCGCTTGATGTAGCCGCGCTGGGTGATCGAGAGCAGCACGCCCTCGTCGCGCACCAGGTCCTCTTCGCGCAGCTCTTCCGTGGCATCCAGCGCCACCCGCGTGCGGCGCGCGTCGCCAAAGCGCTGCACCAGGTCCGCGAGGTCCGTTTGAATGAGGCCGAGGATCTTCTTGGGGTGGGCCAGCAGGTCTTCCAGGTGGGCGATCGTCGCCCGCGTTTCTTTGTGTTCGTCCTCGATCTTCTGGCGTTCGAGCGCCGCCAGGCGGCGCAGCTGCAGATCGAGGATGGCCTGGGCCTGGACCTCGGAGAGCTTGAAGCCCTCCATCAGCCGCGCCCGGGCGGTGTCGACGTCTTTCGATTCGCGGATGGTCTTGATCACCGCGTCCAGGTGCGAGAGGGCCGTGAGCAGCCCCTCCAGGATGTGCGCCCGCTGGCGCGCTCGCGCCAGCTCAAACTGCGTGCGGCGGGTGATCACCACCTGGCGGTGCTCGAGATACACCTGCAGCGCGCGCTTGAGCGAGATCAGGCGCGGCTCACCCTCCACCAGGGCCAGCATCTGCACGCCGAAGGTGGACTGCAGCGGGGTGTATTTGTAGAGCTGGTTCAAGACCTGGCGCGGCGGCCCGCCGCGCTTGAGCTCAATCACGATACTCATCCCGCGCCGGTCGGATTCGTCGCGCAGGTCGGCGATCGACTCGAGGCGCCCGTCACGGGCCAGTTCCGCGATGCGCTCGATCAGCGCGGTCTTGTTGACTTGGTAGGGGATTTCGGAGATGACGATGCGGAAGCGCCCGCCGCTCATCTCCTCAATGCGCGCCACGCCGCGCACCACGATGCGCCCGCGCCCGGTGGCGTAGGCGGAGAGGATGCCCTCCCGCCCGATGATCGTCCCGCCGGTGGGGAAGTCCGGGCCGTGCAGGTGGGCGGTCAGCTCCTCGACCGTGACCTCGTCCAGCGTCTCGTAGTGCTCGATCAGGTAGCTGATGGCCGCCGCCAGCTCGCCCAGGTTGTGGGGCGGGATGTTGGTGGCCATGCCGACGGCGATGCCGGACGAGCCGTTGAGGAGCAGGTTCGGCAGGCGGGAAGGCAGCACGGTCGGTTCGCGCAGCGTGCTGTCAAAGTTGTCGGCGAAATCGACCGTGTCCTTGTCGATGTCGATCAGCATCTCTTCGGCCAGGCGGTGCAGGCGGGCTTCGGTATAGCGCATGGCCGCCGGCGCGTCGCCGTCGATCGAGCCGAAGTTGCCCTGGCCGTCGACCAGCGGGTAGCGCATCGAGAAATCCTGCGCCATGCGGGCCATCGCCTCGTAGACCGCCATGTCGCCGTGGGGATGGTACTTGCCCAGCACCTCGCCCACGATGCGCGCCGACTTCTTGTGGGCACTGCCGGCGCGCATGCCCATATCGTGCATGGCATACAGGATGCGCCGGTGCACCGGCTTGAGCCCGTCGCGCGCGTCGGGCAGCGCGCGGGCGACGATCACGCTCATGGCGTAGTCCAGGTACGCGCTGCGCACCTGCTGGTCGATGTCGACGCTGTGGACCGTGCCGATGTCCATCGCGCCGCCGTTGTCCTTGATATCGGGCATGAGGCCAATTATATCCCACGGATGCTGATTTTCACGATTGCGGCGTATGCCTTTTTGCCATTTTGCCTTGCCCTGAAACGAAAAACTTGTGGCTCGCGGCCTCCGCTATGTGCCACTTTCGCGAGGGCCTATCCCGTCGGGCCATCCTTCCCGGCGGCCGGACCCGCCGGTGCGCGATCGGCACGCAGTAGCACGGCCGCCATCGCGCCCAAGGGAGGCAATCCGCTTTCGCCGCGCGCGGCACACGTGCTTATCGCGCGCGTGCGCGGGCAACGGTAGAGCATGCTGGGCCCTCTCGCGGATGGGCTGTGTGTTGACCTTGGCTGCCTCTCGTGCTACAAGTGAGCTCACATCACGGGAGGTTGTTCACCCCCTGGAGGGAGGGTTCATGGCACACCGCACCATCCGCCGCGGGCTCATCGCGGCCGGGGCCGTCATTGCGTTCCTGCTCGTCCTCTTCGTGGCTGGCATCCTCCTCGTTCGCGCGTCCTTCCCCCGCACCCGCGGCACGATCCAGGTTCCAGGACTGCACGCCTCGGTCGAAGTTCTGCGCGACGCGCAAGGTGTGCCGCAGATCTACGCCTCGGACACGCACGACTTGTTCTTCGCCCAGGGCTACGTGCACGCCCAGGACCGCTTTTGGCAGATGGACTTCTGGCGTCACATCGGGAGCGGGCGCCTGTCTGAGATGTTTGGCGAGAGCCAGCTGGAGACCGACAAGTTCCTGCGTACGATGGGTTGGGCACGCGTGGTCCGCGAGGAACTGGCCGCGCTCGACCCTGAGGCCCGCGCCACACTCGAGGCCTACGCCGAGGGTGTCAACGCCTATCTCGCGCAGCGCCGCGGACCGAGCCTGTCGCTCGAATACGCGGTGCTGGGGCTCCTCACCCCGGGCTACACCCCCGAGCCGTGGAGCCCGCTGCATTCGCTGACCTGGGCCAAGGCTATGGCCTGGGACCTGGGCGGCAACATGAAACTCGAGCTCGAGCGCGCGGTGCTCCTGCGTAAACTCGGCACCCAGCGACTGGCTGAACTCTTCCCGGCCTATCCCTCAGATAACCCGATCATCGTGGGCGGCCCGTATGCCGCGCGCACCGGGGGATTTTCTTATGCGGCCGAACTCGACGCCGCGCTGCCCGCGCTCTCGCGCACCGGCGCGCGCCTCGAGACGCTCAACACGCTCCTGGGCGGCGGCCTGGAGGGCATCGGCTCGAACAACTGGGTCGTGTCGGGCAGCCGCACCACCACCGGTGCCCCGCTGCTGGCCAACGACATGCACCTCGGCCTGCGCATCCCTTCCATCTGGTACGAGAACGGGTTGCACTGCGAGGTGGTGGGCGCGGCCTGCCCGCTCGAGGTTGTAGGTTATTCTTTTGCCGGTCTGCCTGGCGTGATCGTCGGCCATAACCAAGACATCGCTTGGGGCGTCACCAATGTCGGGCCCGATGTGCAGGATCTGTATCTGGAACGCCTGAACCCCCAGAACCCGGATCAGTATGAGGTCAACGGGCAGTGGGTGGATATGACGATTGTCGAGGAGACGATCCAGGTTGCCGGCAGCGAGCCTGTGCACCTCACCGTGCGCACCACGCGCCATGGGCCGATTCTGTCTGATGTGGATGACGCTTACGCAGGACTCGCCGCCGCACAGGCTGGCGCGACGGGCGAGCCGTATGCGGTTGCCTTGCGCTGGACGGCGCTCGACCCGGCCTCGATCGTCCGCTCCGAGTTGCGCCTCAACCAGGCTCACAACTGGGACGAGTTCCGCGCCGCGTTGCGCGACTGGGATGTCCCCTCGCAGAACTTCGTCTATGCCGACCGCGCCGGCAACATTGGCTACCAGACGCCGGGGCGCATTCCCATCCGCGCTTCGGGCGACGGGCGCCTGCCCGTCCCGGGTTGGACCGATGCCTACGACTGGACGGGTTACATCCCCTTCGAGGAACTGCCCTCGGCCTTCAATCCGCCGCAGGGGTTCATCGCCACCGCCAATAACGCCGTGGTCGGCGCGGGCTATCCCTACTTCATCAGCACCGACTGGGACTATGGCTACCGCGCCCGGCGCATTGTCGATCTCCTGGCGGCCGCGCCCAAGGTCTCGGCCGAAGACATCCAGCGCATCCACGGCGACGACTTCAATGCCATAGGGCCGGTGCTCGTGCCGCTCATCGAAAAGCTCGAGTTCGCTGAGGAAGAAAGCCATCTGTCTGAGACCGCGCGCCTTCTCGAGGGCTGGGATTACCAGAACCGCCTCGACTCCGCACCGGCGGCGCTTTTCAACGCCTTCTGGCGCCACCTGCTGCTCGACACCTTCGCCGATGAGCTGCCGCCCGACTGGATCCCCGCCAGCTCGCAGGCCTTCACCATCGTGCGCCAGCTGGTGCAGGACCCGGCCAATGCCTGGTGGGACGACCTGCGCACCTCGACCCTCGAGACGCGCGACGACATCTTCGAGACCGCATTGGCCGAGGCGGTGACCGAGGTGGAGGCGC
>Ga0315284_10016453_pt1 | contig 10499 bp, 14 predicted proteins | sample YL17G09_16_MG_FD_203696 | JGI IMG/M metagenome (GOLD analysis project Ga0315284, IMG submission 203696) | Sediment microbial communities from Yellowstone Lake, YNP, Wyoming, USA - YL17G09_16 | ecosystem: Environmental > Aquatic > Freshwater > Lake > Sediment | place: USA: Wyoming | collected...
AGGTGAAAAGACCTTAATAAAACGTTTGGCCCGTCTTCGGGTGGTCTTCTATCGTAGGAACGACCAAACATTTTATAAACCGAAGGCCGTCAGGCCGTAGAGACATGCCATGGCATGTCTCTACATTCCGAAATCCGCATTTCACGAATCCCGATTCCCTAATCCCTGCCGAGTCTTCTCGGCACCGCACTCACCGGCCCGTGCATGGTGCTTTTGCCGTTGAGGTCGATGTCCTCGATCTTGTAACAACAGGTTCTGCGATTCCTCACATTTTCATCAACGAACTCATAATACGAAAATAAATCAGAACCCTTTTTTGCTGGAATATAGAAGTCGGAATTAAGAATCCTCCTTTGGTCCGCCAGTGGCGGAACTCCCGAATTCTTATTCATTACCCTTGCCCCTTGACCCTATAGCTTCGGTTTTTTCAAATGAAACTCCGTCGCCTGCTCAAAGGCGTAGGCGCCGTGGATGAGCTTCTCCTCCTGGAAGGAGGGGGCGAGGAGCTGAAGGCCGATGGGTAAACCTTCTTTGCTGAATCCGCAGGGGATGGAGATTCCCGGCAGGCCGGCAAGGTTACAGGGAATGGTGAAGATGTCCGAGAGGTACATCTGGAGGGGATCTGTGGTTTTCTCTCCAAGTTTAAATGCGGGTGTGGGGGCAGTGGGCGTGACGATAAGGTCGCACTCCTTGAATGCCTCTTCAAAATCTTTCCTGATGAGTGTCCTTCCCTGTGAAGCCTTTCGGTAATAGGCGTCATAGTATCCGGCAGAGAGGGCGTAGGTCCCCAGCATGATCCTCCGCTTCACTTCCTGCCCGAAGCCCTGTGAGCGGGTATTTATATACATCTCCAAGAGATTCTCACCGTCTTTTGAGCGGTATCCATACTTGACACCGTCGTAGCGGGCGAGGTTGGAACTTGCCTCGGACGGGGCAATGAGGTAGTAGATTGCCAGTGCATACTTGGTGTGAGGAAGAGAAACCTTCTGGGATGTGGCACCGAGCCCTTCCATGATCTGGATTGCCCTCTCAATCGCCTCCCTCACTTCAGGGTCCAGACCTTCAATGAAATATTCATCTGGTATGCCGAGCCTGATTCCCTTCAAATCTTTTTTCAATGATTTTGTATAGTCGGGGACCGGCAGGTTGATGGAAGTGGAATCCATAGGGTCATGGCCGCAGAGGAAATTCAAGAGAATGGCCGTGTCTTCCACGTCTTTGGTCATGGGTCCGATCTGATCGAGGGAAGAGGCAAAGGCGATGAGGCCGAAGCGAGAGATCCTGCCGTAGGTTGGCTTCAAGCCAACGATACCGCAGAGCGAGGCAGGTTGCCGGATAGAGCCGCCGGTGTCACTCCCTGTTGCTGCAATACACTCGCCTGCCGCCACTGCAGCAGCCGAGCCGCCGCTCGAGCCGCCGGGGACCCGATCAAGGTCCCAGGGGTTCCGGGTGACGCCGAAATAGGAGGTCTCTGTGGATGAACCCATTGCAAATTCATCCATGTTGGTCTTGCCGGTAAAAACAGCACCTGCCGCTTTCAGTTTCTTTACTACCGTGGCATCAAAGGGAGGGACAAAGTTTTCAAGGATTCGGGAAGAGCAGGTAGTCCTGATACCATCAGTACAGAGGATGTCCTTGAGCGCAAGGGGTATGCCGGTGAGTACGGTTATCTCGCCTTTTTCTATCCGGGCGTCAGCTTCCTGAGCCTGCTGCATGGCCAGTTCCTCGGTCAATGTGACATAGGCATGAACCTGGCTTTCTATTTCTTTGATCCTTTTGAAGACAGAAGCGGTAGCCTCCTTTGAGGTCACTTCCCGCTTCTTCAGCAATTCGTGAAGCTGGTGGATGGTCAACTGATAGAGTTGCATGAGTATGCCTTCTTATTCGATGATCTTCGGAACCCTGAAAGAATCCTTTTTCTTATCCGGTGCATTGCTCAGGGTTGCATCAACAGGGAGGGAATCCTGCACGTCATCCCCTTTGAAGACGTTGCTCAGCGGGATGGCATGAGAGGTGGGCTCAATGCCGGTGGTGTCCAGCTCTTTCATCTGTTCAAAGTAATTGAGGATGGCATTGAGCTGGTGGGTGAAGAGTTCAATCTCTTCCGGCGTATAGGTGAGCCGTGCCAGCCGTGCCACATGCTCTACTTCTTTTTTGTCAATCATTCTCCTCGTCCTGTAAAATGCCGGTCATCAATTTGTATTATAAGTTGGTGTATATTTCAAGGGATTATTTGGGTTGACAGTAGATGAATTAGAGATAAAATCTGTACGTAAACAGTACATGCGGATTGGAGGAGTTGTATGAGGCATAAAACGCTCATCATTATCTTTGTAATTATTTTCTTATCCGTCTTTTCTTCTGATCTCAGGGCTGTTGAGATAAAGAAAATATTTCACCAGTACAAATACAGCCGTCCCCTCATGGGTATGCTGGTGAGCTTCACCCTCTGCGCAGAGGACGAAGGAAAAGCCACCACGGCAGCAGAGGCAGCCTTTGTCGAGATAGAACGGCTGGAAAGTCTCATGAGCAGCTGGAATCCCCAGAGTGAAGTTTCATTGATCAACAAGGCAGTTGCCACCATGTGGACCAGAGTTTCACCTGAGACTATAGAAGTGATTGGCCAGTCGATTCAGCTTTCGAGGGAATCAGGTGATGCTTTTGACATCACCGTGGGGGCATTAAACCGGATCTGGAAATTGAATACAGCATCACCGCAGGTTCCCGCTGATAAGGAAATAAAAGCCACGTTGCCTCTGGTTGATTTCACCCAGATCCAGTTGAACCAGATAAGCAGCTCAGTCTCTCTGGGGAAGATCGGAATGGAGATCGATCTGGGAGGGATTGCCAAGGGTTATATCCTGGAAAAGGCCTATAAGGCACTCCGCAGGATGGGGATTGACAACGGTCTGATCGATGGCGGAGGCGATGTCTACTGCTGGGGTCTGAAACCGGATGGAAGTAAATGGGAGGTAGGGGTGGCAGACCCTCTCTCACCCTCATCCTACATTGCTGTCTTGAAGGTGAGCAATAAAGCCGTCTTTACCTCAGGCGATTATGCACGGAAATTTACCCAGGGCGGGATTACCTACCATCATATCTTTGACCCGAAAACAGGCTACCCTGCAAACCTCTGTCGCAGTGTTACGGTAATCGGCGATAACATCAGCCAGGTGAATGGTCTGTCCTCTACGGTCTTTGTCTTAGGTCCTGCTAAAGGGTTGAGGTTCTTGGGGAAATACCCCGGTGTTGAGGCGATCATTGTCTCCCCCAAGGGAGAGCCCATCATCTCTCCTGGATTTGATGCAAAATATCCCGGTTCCCTGCGGACAACGGTGTATTAATACAAACGCATTAAGTAAAGTGTCATTGCGAGGAGTGAAACGACGAAGCAATCTTTTGTTTATGAGGTGAGATTGCCACGCCTGCGTGCTGAAACGCAGGACTTCGGCGTGCAGGCACGCTCCCGTTGGTCGCTCGCAATGACAATGTAATAGTATTTAATGCGTTTGTATTAGATCCGGTAGGCCCGTAACGCAGCAGCCAGCCTGGGGGTAACTTTTGCCTCGATGATGACCTCATTCCCCTTATACTCTTTTTTCGTCACCATCCCCTTAGCGTGTATTTGAGAAATAATCGTGCCGGCAGTCAGGGGGAGCTTAAACCTGATTTTTTCCATATTGAGAGTGAGAAGAGAATCGATGAGGTGGTAGAGGTCTCTGAGCCCTTTGCCGGTGAGGGCAGAGATAGCCACCGAATTCTCCAGCCTTCTCTTCCAGGACCTGATTACACGGGGGTCGTCAAGCATATCAATCTTGTTGAGAACATGGATAACGGTTTTATGACTTGTACCGATCTCCTCCAGGACCTGGTTTACCGATTCGATCTGCTTTTCAGCCTCCGGATTTGAGATGTCAATGATGTGGAGGAGGAGGTCAGCCTGATTTATTTCCTCAAGCGTTGCCTTGAAGGCGGCAATCAGCTGATGAGGCAGTTTGTTGATGAACCCCACCGTATCTGAAACCATTGCCTTCTGGTTGCTCGGAAGCCTGAACTGGCGGATTGTGGGATCGAGCGTGGAAAAGAGCCTGTTTCCAACGAGCACGCCGGCATGGGTGATGGAGTTAAGGAGTGTGGATTTCCCTGCATTGGTGTAGCCGACAATGGCAATGAGATAAGGTGAAGACAGCTTCCTTCCAATCCGTTGCGTTGTCCGGACCCTTCTTACCTTCTCCAGTTCTTTCTTGAGACGGTGGATTTTCTCCCTGATCTTTCTCCGGTCCACCTCGAGCTGGGTTTCACCCGGGCCTCTGGTCCCGATGCCCCCTCCCAACCGAGAGAGGACAAGCCCTTTTCCTATCAGTCGAGGGAGAAGATAGGTAAGCTGGGCAAGTTCCACCTGGAGTTTTCCTTCTCTCGATTTTGCCCTCTGAGCGAATATATCGAGGATGAGGGCTGTGCGGTCAACGACCTTTACCCCGAAGATATTTTCTAAGTTTCTCTGCTGAGCTGGCGTTAGATCTTCATCAAAAATGGCAAGATTGATATGGTTTGATGAGATGGTCTCCTGGATCTCCTGTGCCTTCCCTTTCCCGATGAAGAAGGCAGGATCAATCCTTTTCAGTTCCTGGAGGGCTTTCCCTGTTACCAGGGCACCAGCTGATTCGGTAAGCCTTTCCAGTTCCCTGAGAGATTCGAGGGCTTTCTGGCGGTCATCCGATTCCCGCTTCACTCCTATAAGGAATGCTTTTTCGTGAGAGTCAGGTGTGGTGGCAAAGAGCCTTTTCGTCATCAGGTTATTGGTGAGTTTCTCATACCTCCTTCAATTAAAAGGATAAGTCAGATTCCCCCTCTTTGCAAGGGAGATTTAAAGCAGCATCTAAGAAGTTGACGGAAAGGGGAACTCATACTATACACAGTATGGGAATATCTAACAGAGGAGGATGCTATGGAACTTCCAGTATATGTTAGTGTTGATGAGGTAAAAAGAGTCTGCAGAGAACTAAAGATACGGGACTGGACTGCATTAACAGAAGCAAAAGTTCTCCTTGAGGAAGCGCAGAAGATTCTTTCAGAAGTCAATGCTGAAAAGATGAATATTGACCCTGAGGATTTTCGCCAGGGGTTGGAAGTGGAACTCGAGCACGGCACGAGGTTCAAGGATGCAAATGTCACGAATAACCACCCTGTTTTAACCGGCAAGATCGTCATAGCGCACATGAAAGAATCACTGAATTATTATAAGTACCTTGAAGTCGGCGAGATAGAAGGGGATCTGCTGAAGGCGGTCGTTGCCAAAAACCCGGCAAAGGTCGAGGCACTGTACCGGAAACTTATCAAAGCGCGACGGGTGCTCAGCGAGGCAGAAGCAGGGCAGGTAAGATAAAAAATTCTTCCACTAAACGATTTGTTGACTGTTGCAAGACCATAGTTTTTATGTGATATACTAATGAACGCTAGGTTTATTTCCCTATTGCAAAGGTTGTTATAGGTGAACGGGATCGAAAAAATACAGAGGTGTTTTGAATCTAACTCGGTTTTTTATACAGGACATGCAAAATTTGAAATGAAGAATGAAGAATTTGGCCGGATTCTTGAGCGTGAAGTATACGAAGCTGTTTGTAATAGCGAGGTTATAGAAGATTATCCAGAAGATAAGCCGTATCCAAGCGTTTTAATATTGGGGAGAACGAAAGCCGGACGCATTCTGCATATTGTTTGTGCCTATAACGATGAGGAGAATCTCGCAATAGTAGTTACTGCATACCAACCAAACCCTGAATTATGGATAGACTATAAAAGGAGGAAAAAGCCATGAAATGTGTCATTTGCCATGGAGATGATGTTAAGGTTATGGAAGTAAAGGAAGAGTTCGTGATTGACAATGATATTGTCTATATTCCGGTAAAAGTTCCAGTCTGCAAGACTTGTGGTGAGCGGTATTATGATAGACGGACTATGCAGTTTTTGGAGGAAATTGAAGGGAAACTTAATAACAAGCAGTTAGAGTTGAAAGAAATTGGTAAGGTTTTAACGTATGGTTAGAAATAAAAAGAAAGTCAATGAGGAACAGTGGAATGGGCGGAATAGAGATCAGGCCAAAATTTTTCAAGATTTAATCGGTAAGACAGGTAATGGATGGGATAATATTGAACATCTATTTGATCTGTAAATTGTAGATGCTTAACCAATCGGTAGAAAAATTACGTATTAAATCTCGTTCTAAATACCAGTTTTAATCCTCGCTTCAATCTTATTCACATCCTCCGGTAGTTTAAACCACTCCACCTCAGGGTCGCCCTTGAACCAGGTTAGCTGTCTTTTGGCATATCGCTTGGTGTCTCTCTTGATTAACCGTATCGCCTCATCCAGGTCATAAGCGCCGTTCAGGCAGGCAATGACCTGCCGGTAACCGAGGCTCTGCAGGGGTTTTAGCTCAGGATTATAGCCCTTTTTTAGGATGCCCTTTACCTCTTCAATCAGACCACCTTCAATCATGTTTTCAACACGCTTCTCGATCCTCTGGTAGAGCTCCTTTCGCTCCCGTTCTATGCCGATCTTCACGGAGAGGTAGGGTGATTCCCTGAAGGCATGGCTTGACTGATATGAGGACATAGGCTTTTGAGTGAGCTCATAGACTTCGAGTGCCCGCATGATCCGGTAGGTGTCATTCGGATGGATACGGGACGCACTCGCTGGATCAACCTCCTTGAGCCGCTGGTAAAGGTATTCTTTCCCCAGCTTCTGTACGTCCTTTTTAATTTCACTCCTTACTCCTTCATCTGCTGCCGGTCCCTTGAAGATACCCTTCGTTAATGCCTTGATATAGAGGCCGGTTCCTCCGACCACCAGGACAGATGTACCCTCCCTGATGAGTGAGTCAATCACCTCCCGGGCCAGTTCCATAAACCGCACAGCACTGAATTCCTCGTCCGGATCTGCAACATCGATGAGATGGTGTTTCACCTTTTTACGGTCTTCTAACGAAGGCTTGGCTGTTCCAATGTCAAGATAACGGTAGACCTGGAGGGAGTCGGCACTTACAATCTCCATCCGGTGTTTCAGCGCAAGGGAGAGGGCAAGTTCTGATTTTCCCGAACAGGTCGGGCCCACCAGGATGATGAGTGGCGAACGTTGCATGATTTTCATCTTAGCCTGGAGGAGGATCGTTGTCAAAGAAGACAGAAGACAGGAGTCAGAATATAGAATGTTTTTTATTGCCTAATTCTGACTTCTGGATTCTGAATTCTGTATTCTGAATGAAAAGTGTTTATCTTGACAGCAGGCTGGTTTACAGTTAAAAAATGTTATCAGGGAAAGAAGAGTGTGATAAAATATCATAAGTTGTATGAAAGGTGAGAGGTACTAAAGAGGATGTCAGATTTCCTGAGCGAGCGTGACAGACAGATCCTCCAGTCTTTGATTGATGAATATATCCTGACCGCTGAACCTGTCGGTTCCAGAAGGATATCCAAGAAATACCATCTCGACCTCAGCTCAGCCACCATCAGAAACGTGATGGCAGACTTGGCGGAGATGGGCTATCTCCTCCAGCCCCATACCTCGGCGGGGAGGGTCCCTACCGATAAAGGGTTCAGGTTTTACGTGGACAGTATTCTGGAGATGAGGGAGCTTACCCGGGGCGAGAAGGAGTATATCAGGAAAAAGTATGAGATCTCTACCATGGATGTGTCAGATATCATGAAGGAGACCTCTCTGGCACTTTCCAAGCTATCCCAGAATATCAGCATCATCATGGCTCCTAAATTTACCAGTACCGTGTTGAAGCACCTTGAGTTCCTGAAGATCAGCGAGAGCAGGGTCCTCGTAATCCTCGTTTCTCAATCAGGGATCGTACAGAATAAGATCATCGAGGCAGAAGAGGACATCAGCCAGGATGACCTTAACCGGTACACCAATTACCTGAATGAACTCTTTGCCGGCCTGAGACTCGAGGAGGTGAGGGAGAAGCTCATTGAGGAGATGACAAAAGAAAAGGCCATGTACGATGATCTCCTGTCCAAGGCATTGAAACTGGGCGAGCAGGCCCTCTACGAGGAAGAGGAAGCTGAGGTATATATTGAGGGGAAGAACAATATCTTTAATTATCCCGAATTTACAGAAATAGAGAAGATGAGAGCTCTCTTTAATACATTTGAGGAGAAGAGCAGGATGGTGAAGCTCTTGAATAAAACCCTGGTTGCAAAAGGGGTGCAGATCTTTATTGGCTCCGAAAACCAACTCCCCGAGTTGCAGGATTGTGCCCTGATCACATCATCTTTTTCCCGCGGGAAACAGGTGCTCGGGACACTGGGCGTTATCGGTCCAACCAGGATTCAGTACTGTAAGATCATACCCATTGTGGATTACACGGCTAAACTGATCAGTAAAATCCTGGAGATGAAGTATTGAGGAGAAATCCATAGTATGAAGAAGAACCGAGGAACGCCTGATGTGGACAATACCGATATGGCAGGTTTCGCTGTTGAATCCCCCCTTGAAGAGGTGTCCGTAAAAAGCGCTGAAAATGAGGAGAGAGTGGAAGCAGGGAAACTGGCAATCAGGGAAGAAGCCCTCACCATTGATGAGTTGCAGAAGAGGCTTGACGAAAAGAATAAGGAATATGAAGAGCTGTATGACCGTTTCCTCAGAGCCACTGCCGATTTTGAGAACTTCAAGAAGCGGGCTGAAAGGGAGAAGCTTGACCGTATCAAGTTTGCCAATGAAGACCTGGTAAGGGAACTCCTGCCAATAGTGGATAATTTAGAGAGGGCATTGGCATCTTCAGAAAGTTCGAAAGACACTGAATCAATAAGGAAAGGTATCGAGATAATCCTGGAACAGGTTCTCAAGACCCTGAAGAAATTCGGGCTCGTAAGCTACGCTTCACTCGGAGAGAAGTTTGACCCCACCCGCCATGAAGCGGTTGAACAGGTGGAGAGCACAGAGCATGAAGCCAGCACTATCATTCATGAACTCCAGAAGGGGTATTTTCTGAACGGCCGGTTACTCCGACCTGCCCTGGTAACCGTTACGAAGCATCCTGAAGAGGCGCTTTCTTCCGATTGAAAACCTTTACCAGCACAATACTGATTTCATAGAGAATCCAGAGAGGGACAGCAGTCAGGACCTGACTGACTACGTCTGTGGATGGTGTTACCACTGCTGCCACGATGAAGATGATCATGACAGCATATTTCCTGTAGGCGGTAAGGGTCCTGACACTCAGGATTCCAATCTTGGAAAGAAAAAGGATAAAGATAGGCAATTCAAAGGTAACCCCGAAGGCGAGGAGCATTTTTGAAGAGAAGGAAAGGTATTCCCGGAGCGAAGGAAAGGGCTTTATCGCATCAGTAGTATAGCTCATGAAAAATTTGTACGTTATGGGGAGGACGATGTAATAGGCAAAGACAACTCCTGAGATAAAGAGCATGGTAGAGAAAAAAACAAAGGGGAGAACATACTTTTTTTCTTTATTGTAGAGTCCGGGGGCGATGAAGCACCAAATTTCGTAGAGTATCACCGGGCTGGCAAAAATAATACCGGTAAAAAAGGAAACCTTTAAATAGGCAAAAAACGCTTCGGACACACCGGTAAAGATGAGGTGGGTACCTGGTGGGAGGGCGTCCTTCAATGGTGCTATGAGGATATCAACAAGTTTCTGGTCGAAAAAACAGCAGATGGTGAAGAATACGGCAATTGCCGTGATGCAGATAATGAGCCTCTTTCTGAGCTCCTCCAGGTGAGTAATAAAAGATGTCTTTTCCTCAGCCATTTAAATCTTTCTTTCCTTCTCCATCTTTTTTTATTTCTGTCACATCACCTCTCTTTTGGAAATCTGATTGCTGTTGATGAGATTCTAAATCCAGAGCACCTTTTCCCTGTTTTGCCTCATCACCTTGGAGTATATTTTCAATATCCAGACTCTTCTTTAGATCCGCAGCTGTCCTTTTAATCTCAGCGAATGTTCTGCCCAATTGTACTTGAGGAGACTCTGAATCCGGGACTCCTTTTTCCTTTTTTGCCTCATCATCCCTGAGCAAAGTTTCAACATCCAGATCCTTCTTTAAGTCCTCAGTCGCTCTTTTGAATTCAGCGAATGCCCTGCCCAGCGCCTTTGCCAGGTCAGGCAGTTTTTTAGGCCCGATGACCAGCAGGGCTATGACGAGGATAAGAAGGAGTTCTTGCATTCCGAGATTGCCCATACATTCCTCATGCAGAAGTAATTATAGTAAAAAGTATAAATCTTTTTCACGGGGTTGACAACTTGAATCTAAAGAGGTGAATCTAAAGAGGGTTCAAGGATTCGAGGGTTCTGGGGTTCAAGTGTAAAGACAGTAAAAAGCAAGAATCCAGGAGTCAGGAGCCAGAATACAGAATAATTTCCTTTCTGAATTCTGACTTCTGTATTCTGAATTCCAAATCTCAGTTCACTCGAACCCTTGACCACTTGACCCCTTGAATCCTTCTTGGGTGTTAGAGATTTACCTTCGCCCCTT
>Ga0315284_10016457_pt1 | contig 10497 bp, 7 predicted proteins | sample YL17G09_16_MG_FD_203696 | JGI IMG/M metagenome (GOLD analysis project Ga0315284, IMG submission 203696) | Sediment microbial communities from Yellowstone Lake, YNP, Wyoming, USA - YL17G09_16 | ecosystem: Environmental > Aquatic > Freshwater > Lake > Sediment | place: USA: Wyoming | collected...
TTCTTGTCGAATGCCTCATTTCGTGTGTAGCACCAGAGGATGGTCGCCATGCCAAGCAGGTGCGCTTCATGAAACGCTGCGCTCACCTCCTGGATTTGGCGCTTGGACTCGGCGGAGCCGAAGTAGATGGTGGCACCCACGGCAACCGCGCCCATGTCGTACGCCTGCTGGACGTTGGCAAACATGATCTGGTCATAGGAGTTTGGATAGGATAGGAACTCGTTGTGATTGAGCTTCACGATAAAAGGAATCTTGTGCGCATATTTGCGGCTTACCGAACCCAGGACTCCCAGCGTGGAGGCCACGGCATTGCAGCCGCCCTCGATCGCGAGCTTGACGATATTCTCCCCATCGAAATAGATGGGATTCGGCGCAAACGACGCCCCCGCGGAATGTTCGATGCCCTGGTCAACGGGCAGGATGGATAGATACCCCGTGCCCCGCAGGCGGCCATGGTCGAACAAAGTCTGAAGGCTGCGCAGTACCGGCGCCGGCCTGTCGCTGGGTATCCAGATGCGATCGATGAAATCAGGGCCGGGGAGATGCAGCTGCTCCTTCGGTACGGTCTTGCACACATGATCCAGGTAATAACGCGCCTTGTCACCAAGGAGCTTTTCAATTTTGCTTATGGATGCAGCGTCCTTTGTCGGCATGATCCCTCCTTTGGTCAGTACTGAGTGCTGAGTACTGAGACAGAGTAACAGGTGCCGCGGCATGACTCGAGCGAATCTTTCCGCCCTCAGTACTCAGTACCATCATGTCCGCGGTACCACCATTGACCGGGCCATTATAACCCGAATGGATTCGGACTGCCTCAGCTCGATGGCAGATATCTGCGATTCAGACACTGCAAGACAAAAAGCAGCCACGAATAACACGAATAACACGAATGGGATCTAGGCATACGCGGGGACTGCGCTTTCGCCCCCTTCGCAGTGGCGGCCTCCGGCCAATATCTTTGCGCGAGTCCCACAGGTAAGCGCACATTGCGCTTTAACGCCGACGCCAGAAACCGGGCGCGCTTGCCTGCGGGACTCGCGCAAAGATATTGTAGCGCAAAGCGCTACGCCACTGCGAAGGAGGCAAAAGCGCAGTCTTTGTGTTCCTCTGTCCCATTCCTGCCCCATGGAAATTCCGCCTCCCCATTCGTGTTATTCGTGGCTATGTTTTTTCGCAGTGTCTGAATCGCAGGGCAGATATCGCCGTGGCTGGGTATTCCAGGGATTCCGCACATCCTTGGGAATTCCGCCTTCCGGATGTAAGCAGCAACATTTCGCAGATATTCTTCTTGACAATTCATACGTTTGTATGAATCATACGTATGTATGACTGATACCAAATCCCGCATTCTCGATGCCGCCGAGCGACTCCTGTCGGAGCGCGGATTCGCCTCCTGCTCGTTGCGAGCGGTGACGGCTTCCGCCGGCGTCAACCTGGGCGCGGTGAATTATCATTTTCGCTCCAAGGAAGCCCTGATCCAGGTTGTTTTTGCGCGCCGGCTCCACCCGATCAACCGGCAGCGCCTGGCCTTATTGGAGGAATGCGAAGCCAGAGCGCGCGGGAAGGCTGTTCCCCTGCCCGACTTGCTGCATGCTTTTCTTGATCCGCTGCTTGTGCCGGATCATGATGCCAAGGGATTTCTGTGTCTGATGGGGCGGATGTACTTGGAACCCGAACTCGACTTTCACCGGCTGTTCCAGGCGGAATTGGACGCAACTGTACGACGGTTCCTGGCGGCCTTCCGCCGCACGCTTCCGGACTTGTCGCCGGAAGACCTTTTCTGGAGACTGTTTTTCACCATCGGAGCCATGGCGCATGCCCTCGCCGCCGGCTCGTTGCTCAGGCTCATCTCGGGAGGTGTCTGCAATCCTGCCGACATGGAAGATGCCCTGAGAAGGCTGGTCCATTTTACCAGCGCCGGTTTGCGTGCGCCCGCCTTGCGCCGCAGTGGGCGCCGGCCGCCGGAAGGTGCTCAGGGCCTGGATTAACCTAATCCCGGGCCCCGTCCGGCGAGATGGTCTCAAAACTATGCTTCTACTCGAAACGACAGCCCCAAAGGGGCGCTCAAACAATATCCCTGGGCGCGAGCCCGGTGTTTGGCGGAATGCGTCGAAGAGCCCCGCAGGGGCAAAAGATCACCCGTTACAGGCCTCGCGCTCCTTCAGGGCTCTTCCTTCCCTCATTCCAATCCCGGGCTCACGAGGCTGTCCGACGGTTGATATGCAAGGCGAGATGAGGCGCGAAGCGCCGGCAGTACTTAGCCCCGCGCGTCAGCGCGGGGTCAGGGCAAGGCCGAAAGGGAGGCCTGAAGGGCCGGCACATCCAATGTATTCCCGGGAATTTTGTGCCGCACCTTCGGCGCTCAATTCTGAGCCATCCCTATCCCGGCCTGACGGCCGGGCCTATTCACTGCCGGCCCTTTGGGCCTGGTTACGCGTTGAATCAACCGTTGGACAGCCTCTCACGCCCGGGGCGATTCTCTTCCGCGCCTCCGACGCCGCACTCTTGAGGCAGTCGCGCCAACCGGGGTCTATGTCGCGGATCATGGCCTTTTGCCGGCCTTTGATGACGGTGCTGACTATGCTAGATCGAACGACACGGCTTTTTGTTCTGACTTTATTCTTCTTGCCGGGGGCGGCCTGGGCTCAGAGTGACGCGTACGCACCTGGCGCTGCGCCTCAGGCTGCAGCAGGCGCCGCCGCGATGCGTCTCTCGTTGAAAGATGCCATTGGCATCGCGCTGGCACCCGAGGGCAGCGCGCGCATACAGTTCGCAGAGGAATTGCTCCGCCAGGCCAGCGCACGCGCGGCCGAAGCGCGCAGCATGCTGCTGCCGAACCTCTCCGCTTCTGTGTCCGGACAAAACGCGACACGCAACCTGGAAGCATCCGGCATTCGGTTCAACCTGCCCATACCCGGTTTTTCGTTTCCCAGACTGGTCGGTCCCTTCGACATTTTCGACGCCCGGGCCACGGCAAGCCAGACCATATTGAATATGGGTTCCGTCCGCCGCTACCAGGCCTCGCGGGCGGGAATAAGCCAGGCGGAAGCCGAGAAGCAAAGCGCTGAGGATGATGTTATGGCGCAGGTCGCACGCGCCTATCTGTCCGCCCTGCGGGCGGACGCTTATCTGGAGGCGGTGCAAGCCGATGTCAAGTTTGCGGAGGCGATCCTGAAGCAGGCGCAGGATCAGAAAGCGGCCGGCACGGGCATCGGGATCGAGGTCACGCGCGCCGGCGTGCAGCTGGCAAATCAACAGCAGCGTCTGCTCGTGGCACGGAACCAGCGCACGGCCGCCCAACTGCTGCTGCTCCGCACCATGCACCTCAACCTGGATGCCCGCCTGGAACTCACAGACAAACTGACTCACGTCGCCGCTTCATCCCCGGATGTGCCGCAGGCTCTGCAGGAAGCCTATGCAGCGCGCGCCGATTGGCACGCGCAGCAGAAACGGCTGGAAACCGCGCGCCTGCAGCAGAGTGCGGCCCGCATGGACCGCCTGCCGTCCGTGAGTTTTTTCGCTGATTACGGTTCGCTTGGCTCCGGGGTTGATCACGCCGTGCCGACCCGTACCTACGGAGTCGCCGTCCAGATCCCGATTTTCGATGGAGGCCGTGTCGATGCCCGCCGGGCCCAGAGCGTATCCCTATACCATCAGGAGATGATCAGGAGTGAGGACCTGCGGGCACAGATCGAACTCGAGGTTCGCCTCGCACTCGACAGCATGCAATCCTCAGCCGAACAGGTCAAAACCGCGGCGGAAGGTTTGAGCCTCGCTGAGAACGAAGCGGCTCAAGCCGAGAGGCGCTACCGCACCGGCGTCGGCACCAGCATTGAAGTTGCGGACGCCCAGACCAGGCTGGAGCGAGCGAGAGAGAACAGCATTGCGGCTCTTTTCAACCATAACATTGCGCGCATCAACCTGGCCGCCGCCACAGGGAGTATGCGCCAGGTTATCCAGTAATTGATGGGAAGATTGACGATTTACGATTGACGATTGACGAATGATTTGAGATACGCAGCCGCACTGCTTAAATCGTCAATCGGAAATCCTCTATTGAAGCGGTCAGAATGGAAGACGAAACAAGGGAAAATGATTTCGAAAGGGACCTGCGGGAATGATTGACAATAGACGATGCAGACCTGAAGCGAAGTCCGCGGCACACCGCGTAAATCGTAAATCGTCAATCCAAAGAGTCTGGACGGGAGACCAAACACGTGAAAATAATTTTGGAGGAGACTTGCGGGAATGATTGAGGATTGACAATGGACGATTCAGACCTGAAGCGAAGTCCGCGGCACACCGCGTCAATCGTCAATCGTAAATCGTCAATTGAGAGGGTCTGCATAGGAGACGAAACAAATGAAGTGGACAAACAGGGGGCCATTCGCTGCTGTTCTGCTGGGAGTCGCGGTTTTCGGGGCATGCGGCTGGTGGCAGCACGGCGCCTCGGATAGCCTGAAGCTCTATGGAAACATCGAGCTGACCCAGGTGGATATGGCTTTCAAGATCTCCGGGAGGGTCAGCGGGCTTGAAGTCAATGAAGGTGATGCGGTACGCCAGGGCATGGTGCTCGCCCGCCTCGACACGACTCAGCTCGAAAGCCAGAAGAACCGTGACCAGGCAGCCCTGGTGACCGCCGCATCGCTCATACCCCCGCTGCAGACAAGCATCGAGCGCCAGAAAGCTACGCTGGCTGCGGAAACCGAGCTGCGCCGTGCTCAGCTCGCACAGGCTGAAGCAGCCCTGCGTGATCTCCAGGCCGGTTCCCGTGCACAAGAGATCCAGCAGGCAAAAGCCTTGGTTGAAGAAGCGACGTCACAACACCGGCAAGCGCGCAACGATTGGGAGCGCGCGCAGGTCCTGCACAAGAATGATGATATCTCGACCGCTCAATTCGACCAGTACCGATCCCACTTCGACACCTCGGTCGCCGCCCTGCGTCAGGCCGAGGAACGGCTGGCTCTGGTGATCGAAGGTCCTCGCAAAGAGCAAGTCGAAGGAGCGCGCGCACAAGTAGCGCAAGCGCGAGCGAACCAGCAGCTGACCGAGGCGTCGCGCCTGGAACTGAAGCGCATGGAGCAGGAGCTGCAGACCCGCCGGGCGCAGGTGGAGCAGGCGCGCGCGCAGGTGGCGGTGATCGACGCAATGCTTGCGGATGCCGTTGCGATCGCACCCGTGGACGGGGTTGTGCTCGTAAAGTCCGCTGAGGCAGGGGAGGTTTTGGCGCCCGGCACTACCTTTGCCACCATCGGCGCGTTGGATCGCCCCTGGCTTCGAGCCTACATCGGCGAGCAGGACCTTGGCCGGGTAAAGCTGGGCGCGAAGGTTAAAGTAACAACGGACTCCTATCCCGGAAAGGTCTACTGGGGCAAGGTCACATTCATTTCTTCGGAAGCCGAATTTACGCCCAAACAGATCCAAACTCCCGAGGAGAGGGTCAAACTCGTCTATCGCGTCAAGATCGAGGTCGAGAATCCTCAGCAAGAGCTGAAGCTCAATATGCCGGCTGAGGCGGAGATTCTATTGTCGGATAAAGGCTAGGCTGTAGGCTGTGGGCTGTCAGGCTGTAGGAAGAAGGTTGTATTGATGATGAATTGATTTCCTGGATGCGTTGGAAATGTAAGTTCCTGGGCAGGAGTTTAATGGTAGGAGGGCAAAAGTCAGAATCGGGGAAGGAGGGGACACCTCCACTCGGCACAGCCGCAAATCTCCGCAGTGCCGACCGCTTCTATTCTGTCTTCTGACTTCTAACTTCTGACTTCCGACTTCTCGAATTACGAGGTCCATATTGACAGGCAGCCAAACAGTCATGGTGGAAACCAAAGACCTGACGCGGCGCTTTGGCGCGCTGACGGCCGTAGACAAGCTTTCCATCAGGATTGAGCGCGGTGAGATCTTCGGCCTGGTCGGCCCGGATGGTGCGGGCAAGACTACGACCCTGCGCCTCTTGTGCGGCCTCCTGGATTATACGGAGGGTCAAGCCCGGGTAGTGGGCTGCGACGTGCGCCACGAGCTTGACGCTATCAAAGATCGCATCGGGTATATGGCTCAGCGTTTCGGTCTCTATGTGGACCTGACCGTTGAGGAAAACATGCGGTTCTATGCGGACCTGTTCGGCCTGGCGCCTGCCGAGCGCGCGGCGCTGACGGCGCAACTGCTCAGGATGACGCGCATGGAACCGTATCGCGCCAGGTTGGCGGGAAATCTGTCCGGCGGCATGAAGCAGAAACTGGCCCTGATGTGCACGCTCCTGCACCATCCCCAGGTGCTGTTCCTGGATGAGCCGACCAACGGGGTCGATCCCGTGTCCCGCCGCGACTTCTGGGCCATCCTCTATCAATTGGTGAAGGACGGCCTCACCGTGGTCATCACTACGGCATATCTTGACGAAGCGGAGCGCTGCAACCGCGTCGGTCTGATGCACCAGGGAAAACTGATCCGTTGTGAGGCTCCGGATGCACTGAAACGTGGCATCGAGGAGGAATGCTATGAGATCAGGATCTCGGACAGACGCCGTGCGCAGGAGATTCTCGGGCGCATTCCCGGCGTGACGAGCGTCGAACCCGCCGGCGCGGGATTGCATCTGTTCCTGTCGCCGTCGCTGACATCCCCTGATGCGCTGGAGCGCGAGATGATCTCCGCCGGCATTAAGATCACTGAATGCAAGCGGATTGTGCCGTCCCTGGAGGACGCGTTTATCGCCCTGATCGGCAGAGCAGAAACATGATGCAGGAAGACTGGGCTGTTGAGGTCGAAACCCTGACCAAATGTTTCGGGGATTTTTGTGCCGTCGATCACGTCTCGTTTTCCGTGAGCCGCGGCGAAATCTTCGGCTTCCTCGGCCCGAACGGCGCTGGAAAATCGACGACGATCCGCATTCTGTGCGGTTTGCTCAAGCCTTCCGGCGGCCGAGCGATCGTGGGCGGCCTGGATGTCTCTGCCGTACCCGAGCAGGTGCGAAAAAACATCGGCTATATGTCCCAAAAATTTTCCCTCTATGACGATCTGACGGTCGAGGAGAACATTGATTTTTTCAGCGGTATCTACAGTGTCCCGCGCGCGCTGCGCAACGAGCGCAAAGATCATGCTCTGCAGATGGCCGGACTTGAAGGACGGCGCAACACGATGACGCGCATCCTGTCCGGCGGCTGGAAGCAACGACTGGCGCTCGGCTGCGCAATCCTGCATCGCCCGCCCGTCCTGTTCCTGGATGAGCCGACATCAGGGGTCGATCCGATTGCCCGCCGCACGTTCTGGTCGCTCATTTACCAGCTTTCCGATGCCGGGCACACGATCTTCGTCAGTACCCACTACATGGATGAGGCGGAATACTGCCACCGACTCGCCCTGATGTACCGCGGCAAGATTATTGCCCTTGGCGCGCCCGAAGAGCTCAAAAAGATGTTGCGGTCGCAAAGTCTCTTGAACCTGGAGTCATCGGATCCCCTGGCCAGCATGCGGGCGATTGAGAAAGAAACCGGGATCATGGATGTGGCCGTATTTGGCAGCGGCCTGCATATAACCGTTGCGGATCCCGCCGAGGCGATGCGGCGCATTCAGCAGGCCCTGGCGGCAGCCCGGATCGCGATCCGCAACCTCGAGGTGATTGTCCCTTCGATGGAGGATGTCTTCGTTGCCCGCATCGAAGAAGAGGAGCGGAGAGCATCATGAACCTGCGGCGGACCCGGGCCGTAGCCCGAAAGGAATTCCTGCACATTGTGCGCGACGTCAGGAGCCTCGCTATGGCGCTTGCGCTTCCTTTGTTCATGCTGCTGCTCTTCGGCTATGCGTTGACCCTCGATATCGATCGCATCCCGACTATCATTTATGATGCCGACCGGACTCCGGAGAGCCGCGATTTGATCGCTCGATTTCAAGGCTCGCGCTATTTCGAGATCAGGGGCATGGCCGGAAACTACAAGGGCATCGAAGCCGCGATCGACAGCAACGAATGCCTCTTGGGAGTGATCATATTCAGGGATTTCGCCCGCCAACTGCTCACGAGCCAGGGAGCCCGGGTCCAGCTGTTGCTGGATGGAAGCGACTCCAATACAGCGTCCATCGCCCTCGGCTATGCGCGCACGCTGCTTCAAACTTACGACCTCGAGCTGCGCTCCGGCGCACAGAATCGCCGGGGTGGGGGATCCATGACCGCCGCGGTGCAGCCGCATCTGCGCATCTGGTACAACTCCGATCTGAAATCGAAGAACTACATCGTGCCGGGGCTGATTGCCGTGATCCTAATGATCATCGCTGCGCTGCTCACTTCATTGACTATCGCGCGCGAGTGGGAAATGGGCACCATGGAGCAGCTCCTCTCCACGCCGCTGCGGGCCGCCGAAGTGGTTTTGGGAAAGATGGCGGCTTTTTTTGCCCTCGGCGTGGTCGACATGCTGGTCGCCATCGTCGCGGGAGTCCTCATTTTCCGCGTGCCGCTGCGCGGCGATATCCTGTTTCTCGCCTTGACCAGCGGCATTTTCCTCATCGGCGCCTTGTGCTGGGGCATCTTGATCTCCGCGGCCGTGCGCTCGCAGCTGCTGGCCTATCAACTGGGGGCGCTGACCTCGTTTCTGCCGGCGTTTCTCCTGTCGGGTTTCATATTCGACATCAGAAACATGCCCGGCATCATCCAGGTCGTTACCTACTTCTTCCCCGCCCGCTATTTCGTAACCATCCTGAAGGGAATATTCCTTCGTGGCGTCGGCGCGCGGGTTTTGTGGTACGAAGCGGCACTGTTGTTCGCATACGCCGCCATCGTGTTTCTCTTGGCGACGCGGAAACTCAAACAGAAAGTGGCCTGACGCCTATGTGGGAACGCATCAAGGAAATCATCCGCAAAGAGTTTTTCCAGACGCTGCGCGATCCGCGCAGCCGCGCCCTGCTGCTGGGACCGCCGCTGATCCAGCTTGTCATCTTCGGCTATGCGGTCAACATGGATGTCGAGCTCACTAAAATCGCCTGGATGGACATGGACCGCACCTATGAAAGCCGGGCACTTCTTTCGGCGTTCCAGGGATCGAAGTACTTCGCGATCCAGAAGGTGCTCAGCAGCGAAGATCAGATTGCCGAAGAACTCGATTGGGGACGCGCCGAAGCAGTCGTGCGCGTGCTTCCCGGCTTCGCTCGCAGCCTCTATCGCGGAAGTACGGCGGAGGTCCAGATCCTGGTCGACGGCACAAACTCCAATACTGCCGCAATCGCCTCGAACTATATCCTGCAAACCATCGCCGGATTTGCAGGCGCCTTGCAGCAAGGGCAGCGCAATGCCCGGGCTATGTCACGAACGGAGGGTGCAGGCGGCCCGGCTCCGGCCGGCCCATCCGGACTGGTTGTGCAGAATCGAGTCTGGTTCAATCCGGATTTGAAAAGCCGGGTCTATTTTGTCCCGGGAGTGATCGTCAATATTATCGCCCTTGTGACGATCATGCTGACCGCCATGAGCATCGTGAGGGAGAAGGAGATCGGCACCATGGAGCAGCTGATGGTGACGCCGCTCCGCCCGATCGAGCTGATGCTCGGCAAGCTCTTGCCCTTCGCCATCGTCGGTATTCTGCAGGTGGTCGTGGTGACGATCGCCGCGCTGCTGATTTTTCACATCCCATTCCGCGGCAATGCCGGCTTGCTCTTCTTCAGCGCGCTTCTGTTTCTGCTGACGACCCTCGGCATAGGGCTTTTTATATCGACGATTTCACGCACGCAGCAGCAGGCGATGATGACCTCCTTTTTCTTTTTCATGCCGGCGCTGCTGCTGAGCGGTTTCAGCTTTCCCATCCGCAACATGCCGCTCCCCGCCCAGTACCTTACCTACCTCAATCCATTGCGCTATTTCATGGAGATCGTGCGCAGCCTCTTTCTCAAGGGCGTCGGTATTCAATACTTGTGGCCGCAGGTTGTGGCGCTCTTTGTGTTTGGATCCGCAATTTTAGTCCTGAGCGCCTTGCGCTTCCACAAGCGCCTCGACTAGCAGGCGCACAAGAATTGATGATCTTTCTGAGACAGCCACTGATGACACGATGCGGCATAGCCGCAACCAAGAGTAAAGCTCGCTGCAGAGCCGCGGAGAAAGGATTTCCAGAAGAGTCGGCGGACAAAGGCCCAGACCGTAAGAGGATGTCCAGCGGTTGATATGCGAGGCGTGATCAGGCCCGAAGAAAAGATTTCCAGAAGAGTCGGCGGACAAAGACCCAGGCCGTAAGAGGATGTCCAGCGGTTGATATGCGAGGCGTGATCAGGCCCGAAGGGCCGGCAGTGAATAGGCCCGGCCGTAAGGCCTAGCCGTATCCCACACTTAAGACTGAGGGTCACAGACCAGCCCTATAAGCGTCAACCTAACGATTTCCCCCACGTGGACCTGGACCTGGACCTGAACGTAGACGTGGGCCTAGACGTTCTTATAGGCGACACATCTTCGAGAGCATCCTGACGGTCGAGAGAAGAAGTTGGTCGACTTCCTCGGCTCGGGCCTCTTCGATGAGCGCCAAGGCTCTGCAGGCA
>Ga0315284_10016458_pt1 | contig 10497 bp, 7 predicted proteins | sample YL17G09_16_MG_FD_203696 | JGI IMG/M metagenome (GOLD analysis project Ga0315284, IMG submission 203696) | Sediment microbial communities from Yellowstone Lake, YNP, Wyoming, USA - YL17G09_16 | ecosystem: Environmental > Aquatic > Freshwater > Lake > Sediment | place: USA: Wyoming | collected...
CGGGTTGTCGAAGACGCCGGTCGAGACCAGCAGGAAGTCCGCGTTGGTCTTGTGGATGACGTACCGGATGCGCGCGTCGGACGAGGCGGCGAAGCGCCGGAACACGTCAACGTCGTAGCGCGACAGGGGCTTCTTCGACTGTTCGACATGCTCGGGGCTGATGAACGCGTGCAGCAGGTTGGCGAGGTAGACGTCAACGTCCTCGTCGTAGCAGTCCGGGTTCGAGACCAGGCCGGTCTCGATCCGGCTGTAGAGCAGGCAGTTGATGGCGAAGTGGTAGGTCGGCTGGAGGTCGCGGCGGGTCTCCTTGAACCGTACGTCGTGCCGGGGATCCATGCTGCGCCTCCTCCCTGCTGACGCGTTCGTTTGGTGCGGGCGTCCACTTGCTCCAGCCCAATTCTTCAACGGAGGACTACTGCATCCGTCATGCCACAGGGGTGTTCGCTTCTCTTGGATGCCCGCACTTGAAGCTGCGTTGCTGCGCTCGTCCCGGGGGTGGTCTGGAGCCTCCGTTTCCAGAGTGATTTGGCTCAGAAAAGCGCCCGGAGTGGGGATTCTGGCGCGAGTCGCATGGATCATCGGGGGGGGCGTCGCACGGGCACTTGCCTCGTCGGGGACAGGCCCCGACAAGGCGATTTCGGCGACTCCACTCGAAAGGGAATTCCTGGTCTGCGGCCCGCACGCCGCGTAGCCGCAGGGAGATGGCGGCGGCCCGCCCCGTGCCGGTGGCCTTGCGTAGTGCAACGCGGCCGGCCCGGCGCCGGCGCTGCGGCACGGCGCGGGAACCATCCCCGGAAGAGCCTGCCCCGAGGCATGTCACTTGCGAGTCCCGGGGATGTGACCCAGCATCCTGTTTGGACCTCCATGCGCGACCAGCGAGTCCCTCCCGCCCCCTTCAACGGCGCTGTCACCGGCGTGGTCCACCCCGGCGCCGGTCTTCGCCTGCGCCTGTGGTTCGGCTGTCTGCTGGGCGGTGTCGCCGGCGGGGGCGCCGTGGTCGGGCTGTTCGCGTGGCTCTCGCCTCCCGACCCGCTCTTCGATCCACTGACCCTCGGCATCTGGCCCTGGAGCGCCGCCGTCTTCTGCCTGGCCCTTGCGGTGGGCCTGGGGCTCTGGCTCGATCATGGCATCGCCTCGCACCTGCGGGGCCTGAGCCGCGCGATCGCGAGCGGGGAACCGGCCGGGCTGGGCGCGTTGCCGGCGGTCAGGGGCTGGGGAGAGCTCTCGCTTCTGACGGCGCAGCTTCAGAGCCATCTCGTGCGTCAACGCGAGTCGGGTCGCGCCACGGCCGAGCTGGAGGATCTGCGTCACCGCATCCGCAGCCTGCGCGGGGCGGTGGAAATGCGCCTGCCGGGGCAGGGGGCGGAGCCCGTGCGGCCGCTCGAGGGTCCGCTCGGTCCGCTGGTCGAGGCTCTCAACCGCCACTGGGTCGAGCAGGAGCGGCTCGCGGACGAGGGCCGCGCGGATGCGCTCGGGCTGCGCCGCGAGCTGACGCTGGCGCTCGTGGACGCGCGGGACTCGGCCGGGATGGCCGAGCGCGGTTTCGTCGAGGCGACCGCGTTGCTCACGACCGTGCGCGAGCTGCAGCGTCTGAGCGGCGAGCTCCAGCAGGAGCTGTCGGCGGCACCCGAGACGCCGACCGCGCCAGCGCTGCCGCTCGCGGAGTCGCAGCGCCGTTACCGCGAGGCGGCCGCGGCCGCCATAGAGGAGCTGGTGTCGGCGTCAAATGAGAGTGTCGAGCGTCTGGCCACCGGGCTGGTCCGGGTGCAGGAGATCGGCGGGCAGGTGCAGGTGCTCGCCAACCGGGCGACCCTCATCGCCCTCCATGTCGCGCTCTCGGACTCGGGCGGTCCGGGCCCGCGGCGCGAGGGGTTGTCGGGCGATCTGCGGAGCCTGGCGCGCGAGGTGCGCGCCGTGACCGACCTGACGGCGGAGCGGTTCACCGCCATTGATCGTGAGGTCGAGGCGGCGGTGGAGCACATGAAGGGACTGCGGGAGCGCGTCGCCGCGAAGCTGAACGAGGCGCCGCCGCTGCCCGAGGCCGGCGCCGCCGCTCCGCGCGCCGCGCAGCCCACCGAGGCGGCGCTGCGCTTGCTCGATCGTGTGCGTGAGATGGTGCAGGATGCAGCCACCAAGGGCGAGCGGCTCTCGGCGGGGGGGGAACGGGCCTCGCGCGCGGCCGAGCGTCTCGTGCGCCGGATCGAAGAAGAGGCGGGCACGCTCGAAGGGCTGGCGCTGCGCCTCGGCGCGACCGCGGATGAGTCGCGCGAAGGCGCGGCCGAGCCAGGAGCGCGTGCTCCGTCGTCCGCGGGCGAGCTGCGCCCGGGCGACCTGCGGCTGCTCGGACCGGACCACACGAAGCCCCGGGCGGCGGAGCCCGCGCCAGGCGACGAGGATGCGGAGGAGCGGCGATGAACCCGGCCGATGATCGCGAAGGCACCCGTGACCTTGCTTGCGGCCTGGTCGCTGCACTGGCGCCCGTCCTCTGCGACGTGGCCGCGCGGGACGCCGTCGCTGTCGCGCGCGAGGCCGCGCGGAGTCTCGGCCTCACCGGCCTCGACCGCCTGCTCGCGGCCTGCGCCCCGCGTGCGGGGCACCCCTGGCCCGCCGAGCTGGCGCCAGCACTCGAGCGCCTGCGACGCGTTGCCGCGAGCGCCGTCGAGACGGGTGCGCTCGGGACCTTCCGCGAGGCGGACCGCGAACTGGCGGGCCTGGCGGACGAGGTCTCCGCGTTGCAGTGGAGCCCTGCGCGGCGCGCGGGTTCGGACGATGCGCAGCCGGTCGCCACGCTGAATCTCGCCGACACGCTGGACGAGTTGCCGCTGGCCGATGACTCCTCGCGCGAACTCGCGCGCCGCTCGCGGCTCCTGCCGCCCGTGGCCGCGGCTCTGCGGGCCGCTCTCGACTGGCTCACGAGCGACTCGGGCCGTCCCCTCGTGCTGCGCGCGGAGGACTCGGTGCTCGAGGTGTCGTGCGAACACATCGACTTCGACGCACTCACCCCGGCTACCGAAGTGCTCGCCGCGGTGGGAGCGAACCTGGGGCCCGGCGCGGGCCCGGTCGGCACGTGGACGGTCCGGGTGCCGCTTCACGCCGGGCGCGTGGTCTACCTGATGCTCGTGCACGGCGGCGTGCCGGTCGCGATCCCCTGGCACGCGGTGCTGCGCCTCCACATGGCCGGAGCGGCGGAGTTGGCCGGGCGCGAGAGCCTCGGCGGCTGGCCAGTCTTGAAGGGACCGCTCGGTGGCGGCCCGCGGAGAGCGGGCGACGTGCCGCTCGCGCTCGTCGCGCACGGGCGCAAGCGTGGCTGGCTCGTGGCCGACCGGCTGGTCTGGCGGTTGCACGCGGAGCCCGTCGCGCCCACGGAGCGCTCGCCCGCCAATGGACTCGCCACGATGGTCGAGACCGAGGAAGGCGAGCACTACTGGCTCGCCGATCCGGAGTGGCTCCTGCGCTCGGTCGAAGCCCCCTCCCTCGTGCCGCCCGCGCCGCTGCCTGAGCTGCCTTCCGGGCTGGAGTCTGCGCCCGGATCGGAGCCGCCTGCGCAGCGCGAGAGGATCCCCGCGTCGCTCCCGGTGGAGTCGGCGCCAGCGGCGCCCGCGCGGCGTGCGCCTCATCTCTGGCTGCTGACGCCTGAAGACGTCGAGCGCATCGAAGCCGAGGACGTCGGGCCGATCGGTCCATCCATCCAGCCTCCCGCTCCCGCCCTGCCTTCCGCCGCTCCGGCGCGTGCATCCGGCCCGGCACCCGCGGCGCCCATCCGTGCGGCCCAGACGCCGTTCGCCACCGCGAGCGCGTCGCCGGGCCGCCGGCCGATGCTCAGCGCCCTGGTGGCGGAGGACTCCATCACGGCGCGCATCTTTCTCGCGCGACTGCTGACTCGGCTGGGCTTCGACGTCAGCACGGTGGACACCGCGGCCGCGCTGCGCGCCGAACTGGAGCGCTGCTCCTGGTCGCTCGTCTGCGTGGACATCGAGTTGCCCGACGAGGCCGGCACGGCCTTCCTGGCGGGACTCGCCGCCCGTCATGGCGCCCGTACGCCCTTCGTCGCTCTGGTGCGCGACGCCGAGGACCGCGCGGCCGCCAGCCGCGCCGGCTTCGAGCGCATGCTTCGCAAGCCCTTCGATCACCAGGAGCTCGAGCAAGTCCTGGGCCGCATCGGCCTCCTCCCCCGGAGGCCGTGATGAGCGTCGGCCAGACGACCGCGCGCGGGCCGGTGGCGGCGCCCTGCGTCCTGCTCGTGGACGACGACCGGCGCATTCTCGAACTGCTGGAAATCGCTTTCGCCGCCCACGGCTTCCGGGTACTCACCGCGCTGGAGGGCGATGCCGCCATCCGGTGCGTGCTGACCGAGCGTCCGGATCTTCTCGTGCTCGACGTGCGCCTGCCGAAGAAGAGCGGGCTCGAGGTCTGCGAGTGGCTGCGCCGGGATCCCGACGACCCGAGCGTGCCGGTCATCATGGTCTCCGCCGTCGCGGATGTGGAGACCCGGCTGCAGGCGTTCACGCGCGGCGCCGACGACTACCTGACCAAGCCGTTCTCCCCGAAGGAGCTGATCGCCCGGGTCAAGCGCCTGCTGGCGCGCTCGGTCGAGGCGCGCGCGGCGCGCGCGCGCCAGCACGAACTCGAGCACGAGCTGACGCATGCGCGCGAAGCGGCCAGGCGATCCCACACCGCGACCGAGCGCGAGCAGCGCCTGCGCGACTTCGAGCGGGGCCCGGGCCTCGATCTGTTGAGCGCGGGCGACGAGGACGAACTGGCGCGCCGGTTGCTGCCCCTGCTTCGTGCGCGCACGGGCTCGGCCATGGTGGGGCTGCTACTGCCGGAGAACGGTGGCGGGGCGCTGATGCCCGCAGCGATACGCGGCGATGGACCGGAGCGTCTTGCAGCCCTCGCGCTGCCGCGGACGGGCGCGCTGGCCGCCCTGCTCGCGGGGCTCGATCGGCCCGTCGTACGGCGCGACCTGGAACGCTTCCCGGAGCTGGCTCTGGAGGTGGCGCCATTCGTGGCCGAGGGTGTGGCGCTGCTCGTGCCGCTGCGCGGGCCCGACGGACTCGAGGGACTGGTGGTACTGGACGAGCGCCGCGACGGACTCCCGTTCCCACCATCCGAACTCGATGCCCTGGCGAGCATCGCGCGCTTCGCGGGCGTTGCGCTGCACCACGCCCGGCGCGTGCGCGCGCTCGCGGAGCGGGCACTCGTGGAGCTCGCGGGGCGCGAGGCTCCGGAGGATGACGGCCGACGTGCGCGCGCCGAAACGGCTTTCATCGTGGAGCACGCGGCCCAAGCGGCGCTGGTGCCGCCGCGTCAGCGGCGGCTGCTGGCCCACGCCATCCGGCTGGGACGGGGCGCGGCGACGGGCGACGGGGCGGAGGCGCTCGCGCGGCTGGCCGCGGACGACCCGACCGGGCTTGCAGGCGATCTCATGACGCTCTTCGCGCGCGTGGACGCGCCCGCCGGAGACGGAGACGATGCCCCCGCGACCGGGGACGGGCGGGTGGTGGTGCTGCTCGCAGTGGCGCTGCTGCACGCGGAGGAGCGCGAGCGCGGCGCGGACCCGCGATCCGCGCTGTCGCGGGCGCTCGCGGTGGCCGGTGCGCGGCTCGACCCGAGCACGCGCCAGGCGCTCGAAGCCGCCGCGCGCGAATGGGCGCTGCTGACGGTCGCGGCGGCGTAGCGCGCGTCTGTCACCGCCCGGAGCCGCTGCCCGCCCGGCGCGAAAGCCGTCGCCACCAGCCGAGCACGGACGCAGGCAGCAGGGCCCTGGTCTTCCGGCGGGAAGCCAGGTTGATCTCCCCGCTGCGGAGGTTGGCCAGGTTCCAGTCGCCGGTGAGCACGCGGCTTGGTCGTGAGGTGCTCGACCATGAGCGAGCCGGAGTCGCCAGAGTCGAGGAACTTGCTCAACTTGTTTGTGACGACGGTCTGACCGGTGACGGTCTTGGCGAAGCTCGTGCCGCTGCACTCGGTCGAGTAGCCCACGTTCACCGTGGCGTTGAGACCGCTGATCTTGCTGCGGGTGAGACCCGTCGTGCGCTCGCTCTTCTTGACCAACTGGCCCAGGAAGGCCGCCATGGTCCGCGCCCGTGGCGCTGCACTTGTCGTCGATGAAACCCGGCTGCGTGATGTCGTCACAGATCGCCGGGACCTTGGCGTTGCCGCCGGCCGCGACGTCGCCCGCCAGCACGTGGCTATCGCTGAGGACGTACTGCACGGCCGCCCCGCTCCCCGCCAGTGAGCGGGCGCCTCTCCACCCGGGCCGCTCACGCTTCTTGTACGGCCGCCTGAGCCCGTTGGCCCGGTACCGGACGCGGCACTTGCCTGCCCGCGCATCGGGCTGAGCCGCTCGCCGCGGATGTCCAGCGTACGCGTTGCCTCACCTGGCAGGCGCGCTCCAGGGCGGAATGAGCGGCGTGCCCGAAATCGCGAGCCGTCCCGCCGCCGTGGATCCGACGCGCAGGAATGCGATGAGCGGGAAGGCCCGGCCAGACGCATCGAGCATGGCGACCACGCGCGGATGCGCGGACTCCTCGCTCGTCACGCTCACCGGGAACCCGTAAGGCTGGTATCGTGTGCGGAACTCGGGGGAGAGCAGAAGCTCGAAGTCGGTCAGGAACCACGCTCGCGGGTTACCGCCCAGGAAGCCCTCGGCCGGCCCGAGGATGATCACGTCGGGCGCGCGCCGCAGCACGTAGGCCCCGTCCCCCTTTGTATGACCCGGCATTGCCTGCAAGTTCGTCTGGATCCCGTCGATCCTGCGATTGGCGATCTCGCGATCGTTCAGGCCCAGCAGGTCGATGAAACGCAGGGAGGGTGCGAAGTAGGGCGTCGACCCGGCGGTCGCGGTCGCAACCAGGGCGCCGGCCGGGAGATGCGTCTCCAGGTAGCGCCCCACGGGCGCGCCGACGGCCAGGGCGGAATCGCGCGCCGGCGGCGGCGCGAAAGTCGTGGCCGCCTGCCACACCGCCCCCGCACAAACGAGCAGCGCCGCGACCAGGGAGCGGAGGCCGGCCGGCCGGTCGTGAATCGCCACGGCGAAGGCCGCGAGTACGGTTGCCGGGACGACCAGGCGTGCGCCGGGCATGTGATCGCCACCGCCGAGGAGGAGCGAGATCCAGACCGGGAGCGCCAGCGCGAAGACCAACAGCGAGCGGGTCGACGCCGTGAGGGCGAGGGCGAGCGCGGCAGCGGCGACGCCCGGGAGCCAACTCGTCCACTGGTGGGACAGGTAGTAGACACCGGATTGCAGTTGCCAGTCGAGAGGCAATCCGCCGATCTTCACGCGGGCCGAATTCGACAGGAAGTCGCCGAAGTAAGCCAGGCGGAACGCCTCGTACGCCGCCACCGGCACGATGAAGAGCGCGGCCGCCGCCAGCGCCGCCCGTGGACGCCTCGCCCGCGAGATCCAGAGAAGCGCGATGAGGCCGGTGGCGATACCCTCCGGCCGCGTGAGCGCGGCAGCCGCGAGCGCCGCACCGGCGAGCGCCGCCGTGCGCGTCGCCCTGGTGTCCGCTGCCTGGGCGCGCTCCCGCGCCAGGAGGGTCAGCCAGGCCCCGGCTGTCATCCAGAAGCAGACGCTCGCCGTCTCGAGTCCACCCCGCGCCCAGAGCACGAATCCCGGCTGGGTTGCCACGAGCAGGAGGGCCGTGGGCCGCGCGCGCGCGCGCCACCAAAGCATGAAGAGCGCCGCCACGTATGTCAGGCCGAGCGCCCGCGCAGCGGACACCGGGTCCGCGCCGAGCCCGTGCAGTAGAGCGAGTTGGCCCAGCCACAGCGGATGCGTGAAGCCCTCGACGTGCTCGCCGTCGCTCCAGGTTAGGCCGAGGCCGGAGACCAGCCGGTGGACGTAGCGCAGAGTGATGAACGCGTCGTCGTGGCAGAAGGCCCGGACATGGTAGAGGCCGGCGGCAGCCAAGAACACGGCGGCCAGGAAGAGTGCTGGGCTCACCCACGGCGCCCGATGGGGTGTGGGCCCGCGTCCCCGCGGGCCCACACCCCTGCGGGCGGGTCTGGACGGACGACTCAGCCTCTTCACCCCGGCGGCTCCGGGCGCCCCACCCGCGGGCATCGGCTCATCGCGCCCACGTGCTTACCTCGGCCGTGCCGGCGGGGTCACGGGCACTTGCCTGATCCCGCCGAAATCCAGCTTCGGCGTGCCCTTCGCCTCCTCGGGCACCGGGTAGTACGGCTCCTCCTTGAATCCCAGCGCGCCCGCGTAGAGGTTGGTCGGGAAGCGCTTCACCATGATGTTGAAGCTTCGCACCACCTCGTTGTAACGCATGCGCGCGACGGCGAGCCGGTTCTCGATGCCGCTGATCTCGTCCATCAGGCTCAGGAACGCCTCGTTGCTCTTGAGCTGCGGGTAGTTCTCGACGACGACCAGCAGGCGCGACAGCGCCGAGGTCGTCGCCTGGTCGGCGGCGATCCCCTCCTGGGGGGTGCGGGCGCCGCCCAGCGCGGCCCGGGCCTTCGCGATGTCGCCGAAGACCTGCTGTTCCTGTAGCGCGGTCCCCTTCACGGTTTCGGCCAGGTTCCCGAGCTTCGAACTGCGGGCCTGGAGCTGGTTGTTCACCTCCGCCCAGCCGTTCTTCACGCCCTCGCGGGCGGTCACGAGGTTGTTGTAGCTCCCGAACAACCGTCCCGCGATCATGATGATCACGATCGCCACGACCGCCAGGATGATCAGGCCACTGCGCTTCATGCCGGCTCTCCTTTCGTTCCGGTCACGCCCGGCGTCGGGCCGGACGATCGCAGACTACCACCCGCCGCTGCCGCCGCCTCCGCCGCTTCCGAATCCCCCGCCGCCACCGAAACCACCGAAACTGCCGCCTCCGCCTCCGCCGAAGCCGCCTCCGCCGAAGCCGCCGAATGAGCCTGGGCCCACCCACCAGCCGCTGCCGCGCCTGCCGCGTCGTCCGCCGCCGCCGAGGGCCTGCGGGACCAGCCCGAGCAGGATGATTGCCAGGACGAAGACCGCGAGCGCCACCGGAAACTCTCCGCCGCCGTGGCGCCCGCGCGAGTAGCGCAGCTCGCGTCCGTCCCACTCGAGCGTCACGCCGCGGTCCTTCGCGATGATGCTCGAGACCCGGAGCGTCGCGGCAATGATGCCGCCCGCGATGTCGCCGGCCCGGAAGCGCGGCGTCATCTCGTCGCGGATGATGCGCGCCTCGAGCGCGTCGGGCAGGATGCCCTCGAGCTCGTAGCCGGTCTCGAAGGCGATCCTGCGCTCGTCCAGCGCCACCAGCAGCAGCAGGCTCGTGCGGTTGCCCTGGAACCAGCGCTGGTAGATCTCGGTCTTGTACTGGATCGGATCGAGGGGCGCCGTGCTCCGCAGGGTGAGCACCGCGAACTGCACGCCGGTCTTCTGCTTCACCTGGTCGAGGAACGCCTCGAGCCGCGCGCGCGCGGTCTCGTCCATCACGTTCGCGCGGTCGTTCACGAAGCCGGTGGGCGCAGAGGTGCCCGTGTCGGCGGGGGCGGCGCTCGGCACGTCGGCAGAGGGCGTCGGCCCCGCGTGCGCGACCGGGGCGCTGCCGGTGTCCGCCGCCGCGCTCTGTGACCACGCATTCGCCGGCGCCAGCAGGAGCGCCGCGGCCAGGAGCAGGACGCGGGGGGCGGAGCGGATGGTGCTCAGACGCGCATCTCTTCGAGCGTGCCGATCAGCCGCCCCACCTCCGCCAGGAACCGGTGGTAGAGCACGAGCACCTCGTCCGCCTTGTAGCGCCGCGTCGAGTAGCGGAACAGGTGGGCCGAGAGCAGGCCCTGCGCGTCGAGTTGGTAGAGGTCGGCGACGCGCTGGATGATGCGGGCCGGTTCGGCGGGCAGCGGCTCACCGCGCAGCCGCAGCAGCGTGCGGAAGAGCGTGGCGAAGCCGCTCGCGCTCGCCCGCAGCATGCGGGCCAGCGCCGCGCTGTCGGAGCGGTGGAGCAGGTAGTTCTGGCGCAGCTGGATGTGCTTGCCGCGAAGCTCGTGCTCGCACTGCAGGCGCAGGTAGGTGCGGGGCACCTGGAGCCCGGTGAAGACGTCGTCGCCCTCGAGTCGCAGGTGGCGCTCCTGGATCTCGACCCACTCGATGGGGAAGGAGTCGAGCGAGCCCTCGATCTGGCTGCGGCTGAGGAAGAGCGGATCGATGAAGGGCGGCTTGCGCTGGGCCGGCAGGGACTTCGCCACCGCGTCCAGCCGCGGACCGTCAAGCGAGCGCACCACGATCAGCACGTTGACGTGCGAGTGCTTCGGGTCGAAGCCCTGCGTGAGCACGCTGCCCGTGAGGTACCCCGCCACGAATTCCGGTCCGACCGCGGCCCGCACCGGGGCGAGCCACTTGCGCGCCAGCTCCACGACTTCGGCCGAGGGCTCGATGAAAGAATCGCCTGGAGTGTGCATGGAGCCGACGCTAGCGCCCGCAGCGGGAAGGGTCAAGCGCCACGCGGACCGGTCCCGGAGGCTGCGCGCTGCACCGGACGTCGGCGGTCCGGACGGGCGCGGACTGGCACTGAGCCC
>Ga0315284_10016460_pt1 | contig 10496 bp, 6 predicted proteins | sample YL17G09_16_MG_FD_203696 | JGI IMG/M metagenome (GOLD analysis project Ga0315284, IMG submission 203696) | Sediment microbial communities from Yellowstone Lake, YNP, Wyoming, USA - YL17G09_16 | ecosystem: Environmental > Aquatic > Freshwater > Lake > Sediment | place: USA: Wyoming | collected...
ATTCAGGCCTAACCAACGTGATCTTGTGACGCGTGCGGATCGCACGACGGAGCGACATGTCGTTGGGATCTACGAAGTTCGGTGTGATCTCCATGGGGATGTAGGGCGAGTAGATGATTCCCGTGTCGAGAATCGATGGCCCCTGATATCCCATGAGGACCTTGTCCTGCGGGAACACCGGATCGACGTAGATCACCCACTTGCGGTTGAGCACGCCGGCCTTGGTGATGCCGCCCTGGTAGACGTGACCCTCGTCGATGGCCGAGAAGCCGTCCATCGTCTCGAGGAGCGCGGCCACTTCAGACGACGTGATGCACCAGTTCGCCGGAGCGCGCTGCGTGCGGCGGTGGACGATCTGCGACGCCGTCGACATGCGGATCACGAGCGACTTCAGGTGGTCAGGGTCACTGACAGCCGAAGGCGTCGCGCGGTCCCACGGAACGATCGCCGTGGACTCGACGGAGTTGAGGACCGTGCCGACGATCTCGCGGTCGATCTCAGCCGTCATCTCGTCCGACATCTGCGCAACGAGGTCCGCGTCAACGTCACGGCCCCAGAGAGCGCGAAGGTCGTCAGCAGCCTCGACCGACGCCAGGCTCTTGAGCTTACGGCTCTCGGCCTGGATCTCCTGGATCGTGATGTCGAGCTGAACTTCCGGAATACGGGCGTTCAGTTCGTTGTTGTAGCGGTACTGGATCGAGACCGCGTCACCGAGCACAGGCGCGGTGCCGAAGTTGAGCGTAACGACGCCCGTCTTGTAGTTGATCGTGCCTGAGCCGCCGGCGAGAGGACCAGCGAGCGCCGTGAACGCGCCACCGGCGTCAACGCCGAGGACCGTGCTGCCGTTGTTGGCCGTGAAGACCTGGACCGTGCCACCGATCGCGGGCGGCCACTTGAGTGCGCCCGTGAAGGTCTTCGTCACGCCGTCGCCGGTGCCGAATGGCTCACCGTCGATGAAGTTCGACGAATACCACTTGTTGAAGTTCTTGTTCATCTCGGTGCCGGCGACGATCTGACCCTTGTCAGACGCGTAGCGCGGACGATAGAACGCGATACCACCGATGGGGCCCGTCATCGGCTGGACCGACGCGATGCTCGTCGCCACTAGGCGAATAGCCGTGCGCCGGATAACCGGGAAGACGAACTTGAGGAAGGGGCCCACGCTTAGTGCACGGGTCTCTTCCGACATCCGCTTCAGGTGCTTGCTCTCGTTTTCGAGCATGAAGGCCGAAATGGCCTTCACATACGAGGCCTGACCCGGAGGAACGTAGTCACCGAGTTCGTTCTCGATGCCCTCAAGAAGTGGCGACCACTTCTTGACGTAAGCACCGACGACGGAGTTATCCGACAGCGCAACGCCGTCGAGTCCCTCCGTCATAAGCTGCCTTGCCTGGAACATGCTCAAAACCTTTCTCTAGCCATTGATGCTATCGTTGGCACGACCGTCGTGTAAACCATAGCATCAATAACACATCACTACTAGTTTAGGCCGCAAACGGCCCTACACGCAAGCCTCAACATCCGATCGGCTTGTGTTTTTGTTATCGCTTCTGGCCGGCGCGGGCGAGTCGGCGGATCTCCTCGACTGAGCCGAAGAGATTCACATCTGCCTCTTCGAGGTTCGGAAGAGGCGTGCCACCGGTGCCCTCACTGAGTTCCTGTTGCTTGCGCCCGTCCTCCGGAAGGAATTCGCGGCCCTTGCCGAAGAAGTGCCGGATCCGCTCCTGGGCCCCAAGCTCGTCGGCCTCGAAGTCGGTGTCCTCAGCAAGCTTGCTGAGCTGCTGCTTGCTCTTGATGGAACCACTGTGAACCTGGCTCAGGATTTCAGTCTTCTTGGGGTGGCCGGCGAGTCGGGTGGCCGCGAAAGCCTTGGTCTCAAGTTGCTCAGCGATCTGACCAGCCTGCTCAAGCTTAGCGGCAAGAGCATCGATCTGACGCTGCTGCTTGGCAAGCTGAGAATCCTTCTGAGCAAGGGCGTCCTGCAACTGGTCCGTCAGCTGGTTCACCTTGGAGCGAAGAAGCTCGTCGTGCTCTTCGACCTTCTTCACGCGGCGCTGAGCGATCTCGACCTTCTTGTCGGCGACCTTCTGCTCTTCGTCGCGGGTCGCCTTGACCTGCTCAACGGCCTCATCGAGCGCCGAATTGGCCGCCTCGACTGCCGACTTGACCTTCCGCTGAAGCTCCTCGACGGTTGTGATGTCCTTGACGTCGCCAACCATCTCACGAATGGTCTTTGCGTCGTTGCGGCCGCTAACAGCCTTCTCGACGTAGAGCCGGTAGCCGAGTTCGCGCGCCTTGGTCTCAGCGAGCTTCTGCTCCGTCTTGACCTGCTCGAACTCCTTCTCCAGCTTGGAGATGTTCTTCTTGAGCGCGTCGACTACCGTGTCCTTCTCATCGATCATCTTCTTTACGTCGGCCGTCGGCCTGAACGGCGAAACGATCTTGCCGATCTCTTCGAGCGCGAGCTTGGCGCCGGCAACCGTCGGGTCGGCCGCGAACTCAGAGCGAACAACAGCCTCAACATCCTTGCGGATGTCAGACGTAGCGCGAATCAGCTTCGTCGCGAAGTCCTCGCGGAGGTCCTTGACCACCTCCGGATAAAGCTCAGCCTTGAACTGATCGCGAAGCTGGTCCTTGCTCTCAGTGACCGCCTTCTCGACTTCAGCCTCAACCTCACCACGGATCGCTTCAACCGTAGTCTGCGAGGCGACGTTCTGCGCGTCCTCGATGATCTGCTTGACGATCACGGGGAACTTTGCGCGGAGCGCCTCTGGGGTGATCTTCGACGTCATCTCCTTCTCGATGTTGGTGTCTTCGGAGAAGAAGCTGGGGTAGGCCGTCTGGACCGCCGGATCGAGCACAAAGTCAAAGCTGACGAGGCGGAAGTCCTCACCAACGATCTCTTGAGCGCTGTTGCTCTCGTGAGGCGTAGTCGAGCCGAGACCACGGCTGGAGACCCCAACGGCGCCGCCAGCGCGGAGAATCGCGGCCAAATTGCGGCCGCAGTCGGTGTCCTCAAGGATCTGGAACTTGCCCCAGATCGTGCCATCACCTTCGATGCGAAGGCCGCGAATGATTGCACCAGCATCACGGATACGGCTCTTGCCGTCACCGGGGTGATCGACAGCCGCGTAGAGAGAGCTTTGCTCAAGTCGCGGCTGAAGGCGAGTCAGCTCGCGAGACACGATCGGAGTTGGGTAAATGCGGCCATTCGCTGTCGCGATGCCACAGTGGCCGATCTTGCCTTCAGCATAGAGCTTCTTGACGCCGCCCTCGCTTTCGACAATCTTCGCATCAAGCTTCGCGATCCCCTGATTGTCGATCAGCACGCGCCGGTTTGTCGTTGTAGCGGTCGCCGTCATGTGGGCTCCTTATAACTGTCTACTGATTGCGGAACCCAGAGTCGAACTGGGGTCAGTCCTGACGGACCGTTGCTCCCATTGAGCATTCCGCAAGCTAACTACTGATAGGGCCCGTCAGCGGGCCCTATCAAGTTAGCATCATCGCTTAGAGCCGCGCGAGGCCCTTCTTGAAGTCGCGTGCGAGGCTGTTGAGGTCCTCGATCGCGTCGTCAACGTCGGTCGTGTCCCGCTCAGAGATCGCCTTGAGGAGGAGCTTCGCGTCGCCAGAGACGCCCTCGAAGAACTTCCCGAGCTTGAGGCGCGGGTGGCTCTCCGTGATGCGCTCATTCGACTCCTTGAGTTCCGTGGCGATGTCCTTGGCGGCCCGCTGCGATGCATCGCGGATAGCCTCGAACCCCTCGATGATCTTGTTGCCGAGGTCCTGCATGTCGACGTCGGACTCGTCCTTCTGCGTGAGCGTCTTGAGTTCGCTCACGAGCGAGTCCAGCGACTCCGCCTTCTCACCAGGCTTCGGCGAGGAGAGGTGGTACTTGAAGCCCTTGACCTTCTTCATCGCACCGACGCCGTCGACCTTGTCGACCGGGTCGTGCGCCGCGTCGCCCGTCCACTTGCTTTCGCCACCGGGGAGGGTCTGGGGGTCCTTCTCAAGCTGCTCAGGCCCCATGTACTTGCCCTGCGTCTCGATGATGAACGCCATCGCGTTGACGACCGTCTTGTAGTCGTCCTCGGACAGCTTCTCGTTGCGCTCGTTGAGCGCGTAGTACTGCTTGACGCAATCCCACGCCGACTCGTAGGCCGCGACCTCATCATCGTCGTCCGACATGTCGTCGGCTGCCGACGGAGGCGCAGAACCAGCCGCGTCCATCGAGCCACCCATCGAGCTGCCCATGCCGTCATCAGACTTCGGCGGAGCAAGCTTCGACGGCATCGGAGGCGTCTTGGGTGCGGGAGGCGCAGGAGGACCAGCGCCCATCGAGGGTGCAGAAGGCGCAGCGCCCATCGGGGCCTCGTCGCCGTCCGGCTCTGGATGGCTGCCCTCAGGGCTGCCCTCCGGCTCCATGCCGCCGGCGTTCTCCGCGAGCTGCTTCTTGGCGCGCTTGGAGAGAGTCTCGCCCTCCGAAAGGAGGCCGAGCGTCTCCAGGTCTTCAATGAGACTCGTTGTCGGCTTTTCGTTAAACATCGCGTTCTCCTAGTCCGGCCGCTTCCGGGTTAGCTGGGTTGGGTCAGGTGGGTGAGGAAATTGATGCCTGCGAGGAGACGCGGAACGGCCCGCTTCACTTCCTCGTAGACCCGCGACATCTCATCAACGTCATCGCGGTTGACTCCATTGAGGATGGTCATCGCCGACTTGAGGTCTTCGGCAATGTCGCCGGCGCATTCAACCGCGCCGCTGTGCTTCGAGCTAGTCTCTGAGAGAGACTTGAGTGCGCCGATCGCGTTGGTCGATCCATCCTTGATGATGCTAAGGAGTCTGTCAAGTGACTCAGAGATCGCTAGCGCGTAATCCTTCTCAGTAGAAGGCGGAGGAAGATCGAGGTTGGCCGCAAATTGCTCGCTGATCGTTTCCTGCCACCATGTCTTCCGGCCGAGACTCTTAAGCTGAACCGCCATCGAGAGTCTGCGGTGCAGGTCGCCCTTGACATCGAGTGTGCCGGCGATGCCACGGATCATAGGCGTCGCGGCCGTATAGTCTTCCTTGAGAACAAGCTCAGCGGCGATCTGTGCGGTGGCGATAAGCTCAGCGCCTACGTCCTCGACCGGCGTTGGCAGAGAGAAGACATCGGCCTTGCCAAACTTGAAGCTGCCCTCAGACTCAGACACCTGAATACGAATTAGCGCGCCGTCTTTGCGGGCGATAACATGGTGAGGATAGGTCGCGACCAACTCAGCCGAACCACCGTCCCAAGCGCTTCCGCTGAGAGCCTCAGCAAGGCGATCGTGGCGGGACTCAAGAGAACCCTCCTTCAACTTCGTAATGAGATCGACCTCACCACGGGCTGCGCGAAGCGTCTCGATTATCGCCGAGTCGGTTGACATAATGATGGCTCCACCTTGTTGGTAGTCTTGGTTTTAGTGTCTAGAGTCGCTTAAACCAATTGCATCAGATGGTTTAGCGTCTACATCTATCCCCGTCAACACGTTACTTGAGGAATTTTGTGATTGGCGGCCCAGGCCTCAGAGAGCCTTCTTCTTGTTATCGGATTCGCCATATTTTCAACGGCAGTAACGGCTTGCAGGTGCTTCGGTCTCACGCAAATTCTATTAGCACAGGTGTGTGAGATGACCTTACCAGTGGGGATGGGCCCATTATTTATTACGTATGAGACGCGGTGTGCTTTGTGTGTCTTCCCGGCGCATCGGAAAACTCCGTAACCACGTTGCGAACACCCGGACCAACACCAACAAGTCTCGGTCTTCTCAACTCTCCTCCAGAATCTCTCGACCTCGTCCTTGGTTACCGTGATTTGATACTTTGCGGTTGAGCGGACTGCAGGTCTTAGCCTCGGTTTAAGCCCTAACTCGAACCAATGATGCCTACCTGTTCCAATAAAGGAAACAAGCTGTCTGCTCACCCCAAATTGGTTACCAATGCTTATGCAAGTCCTTCCGGCCTTCCGTAGACCGAAAATTTCTACTATCTGTTCTTTAGTGAGTTTTGCCTGGCTGTGAGTCTCCCCGCCGATTCTCCCGCGTAGGACTTTGTCCTCTGCGTTTGACTTAGTGGTTCCGCAAACGAGATGATCTGCGTTTACGCAATTACGGACATCACACGTATGGCGAACAAGCATTCCCGAGGCCGGCTGACCATAGCGAAGAATGTAAGCCAGTCGATGCGCTGGATAGTTTCTGCTTTTTAGCGAGAACATTCCGTAGCCGTCTACTGTCAGGGCGCCGATCCAAAGCCAACAACCGCTAGCGGATCTTAAAACCTTTTGGTTCCATCGTGCCTCATCGCTGGCACTTAATGGCGGAGTAGTTACCACTACTATCATCCTATTACGATCGAGGTGGCATCCGAAATCGACTGTAGCATCGTCCCTAGGGCCCTCAAGGCGATAGTCATCATTCCAGAATCTTAGATTTTTTCCAGACCATCATAGCTGTCGGTTAGGCTCAAGGGCCGGCTCTTCAGACCTCAAGGCGCCGGTCATGCTAATCAGTAAGTATAGCGCCATTGGCGATTTACAATTATGCGCATCGTCTCTTCCATCAGAGAACGATTCTGTTATACTCACTGATGTGTATACGAGACTCACCTAAACGGAGGTCTATAAGCAAGAGGCATGATCACGACTATGGCTGCGGACAGCGTGCGACTTAACTACACGATCTCTGAGAGTCTGGAGCGGACCTTGGCCGACTACTGCGACCTGACTGGTCGCAGCGCATCGGACCTAGTGAGACAACTAATATGCGAAGTACTAGAGGACGACCGCGCTCTACCACAGGCTTCAGAGGTCATCACCTTCGATAAGGTGAGCCAGAAGCGCGAGCGTCGAACCGACATGTGGGTCTCGCCAAGAACACTTGCGGTTTTCGACGAAAAGCTCGACACAGGCGGCTATCCAAGCAAGAGCGCAGTCATCTCTTATCTACTGACCGACTTTCTAGAAAGTCGGTCCAACCATACTGGCGAAGAGATGGTGAGAGTCACAACACTCATAGACCGGTTGACTTACACAAAGCTAGGCGTAATCGGCGGCGCCCAGGGCAAGAAGGTGGAAGAGGTCATTGTCGACCTCTGCAAGGACTACATCAGTCGCCTGGGCGGCGTCATTCGTTAATCGTCAAACACGTATAGGAGGTTGCCTAATGGTCACAAACAACGACATTCCTGATCTGGCGGTATTCGGAAAGGGGAAGGGAGACTTCCGGTTGCCCTGCGGTTACGTAGACGCCAAGGGGAAGATCTTCAACCGCATCTATCTGCGTGAGATGACGGGCGTCGAGGACGACATCCTCGACGATGATGAGCTTAACGTCTCCGAGCGCATGACTCGCGTCATCTCGAACTGCATCGAGAAGCTGTCTTCGGGCACAAACGATGTCATCGAGGACAAGTCCGTTATCACGGCCGCCGTTGGCGACACGCTCAAGGGCGGTGGAATGCCGCTTACGATCCCGGATCGAATGGCCGCGCTTCTGTTCATCCGCCGACTCTCGATGGGCGACATCTACAAGTTCGACCGCAAGTGCCCTGAGTGCGGCAAGGTGTCGAAGGGCAAGGAGGTCGACCTCTCCACGCTGAACATGATCTACTGCAAGGATCCGTCGAAGCGCCGAGTCCAGGTCAAGCTTCCGCGATCTGGTAAGGTCGCGGTCCTTCGCGTCCTTTCGGCTGGCGGCGAGCGTCGCGTTGCTGAAATGCGGCCAACTCAGAAGGACGTTAAGACGGCCGCGATTTTGGCCCGCCTTGAGTCACTGGATGAGAAGCCCCTTTCCGGCGACGACGAGAAGGACATGCTGCTGGTGAAGGCCCTTCCGCTCGCGGACCGGCGCCTCATCATCAGCACGTTCAACGTCATGGAAGGCTCGATCGAGACTGAGATCGAGGTCAAGTGCAACAGCGCCGCGTGCGGAACGGAGTACAAGTTCGACCTGGATCTTGGACAGGTTTTTTTCTCCAACCAGGCGGAGGAGGTCACTTCAGAGGGTCTAACCTGGTTGTAGGAGCCAGGTTCCACTCTTTCTTCCCCCTGGGATCGCGGCCGCACCTCGAAAACGACATGGTCTTCCTACTGGAGCATTACAAACTGCCGCCAAGTGAGGTGCGGCAGTTGCCCTCCTCACTGCGGCACAGGCTGGTCAAGATCAAGGAGGAGTTCAATCGTATGGCGTCACGTCAGTCCGGCGGCGATACTAGTGGCTCGACTGGTTTGACGCATCTACCAACTGAATCAAGCCAGCCGCAACAGACAGTCGGACTGAACTACCGATAAGATAATGGAGTAAGGACATGGCCCGCTGGTCGTCCAAGCTGAATCTACTCCTCACCGCGACGGACTCGCTTAGCGGGCCCGTTCGCGGTGCATCATCCAGCGTCTCTGGATTCGGTAGGGCGGCCGATAGGTCGTCACAGGCCCTGCGCCAGTTCGGCATGCAGGCCGGCCGCGTCGTCTCCGACATGCACAATTTTGCGGGCATCCTCAACATCACGTCGGCCGGCGCGCTCATGATCGGCAACAGACTCGACAAGGTGACAACGTCGCTCGCGGCCCAAACTGGAGGTACGCGACGCGAAGTAAACGCGCTTCAAGAGTCAATGACTATGCTCGCGGCCTCGACGGCTGGGTCTCTTGACACAGTGACCCAGATAACGACGGCGCTCGGAGAGTCCGGAGAGACGCTCGGCGAAAACGCTGACGTGCTTGTTCGGCTTGTCGATACGTGGGGCCTCAGTGCTCATAGCGCAGGCCAGCTCAGGAAGTCAGCAGATGTGCTCAACCTCTCGTTCAAAGGCCTTCTAAACACGACCGTCGGCTACCAGAAGGCATTCAAGCTCCCCGGCATGGTTGCCCAACTACCGGCAGCTATGAATTTTGCAACTAAGTCGGTGACTCAGTTCAGTCGGTCGGTTGTTCACGACGAGAAACAAGTCATCGAGACGACGATGAAGACCGGCGCGGTTATCTCCAGGGCATTCGGCAAGCCGTTCAGCGAAGGCCTGCAGATGGCCCAGCAGCACTTCTCGACGTTCTCAGACGCTCTTGAGAACACACGCAACGTCTTCCTTGGCATCGACGACGGCTTTGGCGCGATGCAGACAACGCTCTTTGAGGCCGGCCTCGGTATCGACCAGGTGACTGAGAAGTTGAAGCAGGGTCAAGAAGACCCGATCGAATACGCCAAGAGCCTTAATCAGATCTATGAACGTCTCAAGGCAACGGCGAGCCCGTGGTACGCAGAGCGATTCTTGGCCAACGCCAAGAAGTCGTCTAGTGAGGTCGTGCGGCTCTATCTAAGCGACGGCAAGAAGCTCGCGGCCGCCGACGAGGCGCGCGCCATGGCCAATCAGCTGGCTGGCGGCGACTGGGAAAAGATGACTGAGGCCATGCGGGCCAACGCCGACACAGCGATCACCGGCTTCCACGACATGCTCAGTCTGGCTAAGGAAGTAGTTAGTCTAGGCTTTGCGGACATCATCACAGAGATCTTTGGCGGTAAGGAGGGAGTAACCAAGACGTTCCAGGATCTCAATAAGTGGATCATCACCGTCAAGACTACCTTCATGAAGGGTGATCTATACGAGAAGGGCTTCAAGCCGGTTTTGGTTGGGCTTGGAAAACTTGTTGTTTACCTAACGACTGCGTCAGGCATTTTGGGCCCACTTGCATTTGGGTTTGGCGCTGTTCTCAACGTTGTCAAGTTCCTGGCGAGTCCATTGGAATTACTTGCTAAGGGCGGAGACGCGGCCGTAGGAGCGTTCGGAACGCTCGCAGACATGCTCGGTAACGCGGCCCTAGCTATTGCCGGGTTCTCGATGGCCATTCCCGGACTCAACTTTGTCTTGGTCCCTCTGTTTGGCCTGCTCGGCGTCGGCCTTAAAGGCGCCGGCCTAGGTCTCTCTGGCTTTAGCGCAGTGGGCATCAAGAACTTCGCAATCATTACTGCCGGATTTGCTGCGCTCGGCAAGTTTGTGAAGGGCACATGGGCTCCGACACTCGACGGCGCGATAAAAGACGTTGAAGGTAGCTTCTCCGATATCGGCAAGTTCCTTGATGAGAGTCTTGGTGGTATTCCGACTCAACTCATGAACTACTTCTTTCCGCAGGACGAGGAGAAGCTGATAAAGAAGTACAAAATGCTAGGCGTAGAGCTTTACAGAGGCTCAAAGACGAAGGCTCTGTGGTTCATAAACGACAAGGGGGAGTGGGAACGCGCGGGTCTAACCCTTCAGGAACGATTTGAGAACCTCGGACAGAAGGTCAAGGGTTACCTGGAGCAGTGGAAGAAGGATAAAACTCTTGTTCCGGCTATGAACAGTCTTTTCACAGACATGGGCGACTCCATCGATACAGCACTCGAGGGCGGCCCTACCAGAATCGCGAACGCGCTGTTCGGCAAGCCCGGCGAGGAGAAGACATTCGGCCAACGAGCGGGTGCGGTTGGCGAGGCTATCGGTGAAGCTATCGA
>Ga0315284_10016462_pt1 | contig 10494 bp, 3 predicted proteins | sample YL17G09_16_MG_FD_203696 | JGI IMG/M metagenome (GOLD analysis project Ga0315284, IMG submission 203696) | Sediment microbial communities from Yellowstone Lake, YNP, Wyoming, USA - YL17G09_16 | ecosystem: Environmental > Aquatic > Freshwater > Lake > Sediment | place: USA: Wyoming | collected...
TATAAACCTTTCTGTAGACGGTTTCGGTTAAAAGTGGGCTCATTAACTCTTCTTGAAAGATGGAATTTGATCAATGGCCTTAAGCTGTGGGCTATGCATTTATTATATAATACTTCATTTCATCAGTTACAGGCACCCCCCATTGAAGGAGAACGGGGTCTCTCTGGAAAATCAATGCTGATCTATAACATTTCAGCAGAGTTTCCGTCCTGTAATAACGAGCGCACAATAAAATATGCCGATACTTACGTGCCGGAATTATTGCACATGAATATACGAACCGGCAAAGACCCGCATAAAATATCCAGATGGTGTGAGACGATGAAAAACCAGACGCCCCCACAGCCGGAAAAAGTGACAGGACAGGACAAGTCAAGTCAAGTCAAGTCAGGAAATGTCATGACTTCCCCGAAACAAAAAACCATGGATAAGAAAAATAAAGAAGACACCCTCCGCGAAGTAAACTTCCCCATCATCGGTATCGGAGCCTCTGCCGGGGGGCTTGAAGCGTTCGAACTCTTCTTCAAAACAATACCTGCCGCAAGTGGCATGGCGTTTGTGCTCATCCCCCACCTTGACCCGGGCCATGCAAGCATGCTCTCTGAGATCCTCCAGCGGAACACCACTATGCCTATCCAAGAGGCGCAGGACCAGACAAAAACCCAGCCCAACCAAGTCTATATCATCCCGCCGGGCAAGGACATGGCGATCTTCCACGGAACCCTCCAGATCAGTGTTCCGGAACTGGCACGGGGGATGCGGCTGCCGATTGACTCCTTCTTCCGATCGCTTGCCGAGGACCAGGGCGAACGGGCGATCTGCGTGATCCTCTCCGGCAGCGGTTCAGATGGCTCGCTCGGGCTCCGGGCAATCCACGGCGCAGGCGGGGTCTCCTTTGTGCAGGAACCCTCCACGGCCAAATATGACGGTATGCCTTCAAGTGCGGTCCAGAGCGGTCTTGCCACGTATGTGTTGCCGGTCGAAAAGATCACCGAACAGCTGGTCGCCTATGTAAAGACCATAGTTGATACCGGCGTTCCCCCGGCCCCACCGGTTCCCGCTGCATTGAGTGCCATGCGACGCATCGCGATGGTCCTGCGGTCAAAGACCGGCAACGACTTTTCCCAGTACAAGCAGAGCACGATAAGGCGCCGGATAGAACGGCGGATGGCGGTACATAACCTCAGGGATATGGACGCGTACGCCCGGTACCTCCATGAAAACCCAGGCGAAAGCAAGATCCTTATTAAAGAACTGCTCATTAACGTAACCAGCTTCTTCCGGGACAAAGAAGCGTTTGAAACGATGAAAAGAGTGGTACTGCCACGGCTGTTTGAGAATAAACCGGAGAACTATATCTTCCGGATCTGGGTGCCGGGGTGTGCCTCCGGTGAAGAGGCATTCTCGCTTGCCATGCTCTTCCGTGAGTACATGGACGGGATCAAACAGGAGTTCAAGATCCAGGTCTATGCTACGGATATCGATGATGATGCGATTGCATCTGCACGGGCAGGCATGTACCCGGCAAATATTGCCATCGATGTCTCGCCCGACCGCCTCCGGAGGTTCTTTGTAAAAGAGGAGGGCGGCTTCCGGATCAAAAAAGAGATCCGGGAGAGTATCCTCTTTGCCATCCAGAACGTGATCAAAGACCCGCCGTTCACAAAAATGGACCTGATCAGCTGCCGGAACCTGCTCATCTATTTTGAAGGCGAACTCCAGAACCGGGTGATTCCGGCGTTCCATTACGCGCTCAGGCCGGAAGGGGTGCTCTTTTTGAGCCCGTCAGAAGGCATCGGGAATTTCATTGATCTCTTCGGACCACTCGATAAGAAGTGGAGGATCTACCGGGCCAAACCCTCCTTATTGTCAGCCCGGACGCTTGTCGCACAGCGCTTCACGTGGACCGGTGACCAGACTGGAAAGGAACGTGGTGATGTTGCCGGCAGGAAGGATACTACGAACTTTGCCGAGCTCTCAAAACGTGTTCTCCTCCAGTCCTTTGCCCCGCCGTCTGTGATTACCGATGAGAAAGGAAATATTGTGTACGTGCACGGCGACACCGGGAAGTACCTCCAGCCGGCACAGGGGCAGCCCAGCACCAGTGTTATCGATATGGCACGCGAGGGACTGCAACTGGACTTACGCTATGCCATCCAGAACGCTGCAACGGAAAAAAGACAGGTTGTCATAAAAGATCTGCCGGTCAGGACGAATGGTGGCATTCACGGTGTTGACCTTACGGTACGACCTCTTCCCGACCCGGAGGCGACACGGGAGTTGCTGCTCATAAGTTTCCAGGACTCCGGGCTCTCTCCGGCAGAGAACAGCACTCCCCCAAGGAAACGTCCTGCCTCAAAAGGTGCGGCAAAGCGCGTTGAAGAGCTGGAGCAGGACCTTACGTATACAAAAGAGAACCTGAAGGCAACGATCGAGGAGATGCAGGCAGCAAACGAGGAGCTCAAGTCTACCAACGAAGAACTGCAGTCAACCAACGAAGAGCTCCAGTCCACGAATGAGGAACTCGAGACGTCCAAAGAGGAACTCCAGTCGGTGAACGAAGAGATCGTTACGGTGAACGCAGAACTGCAATCAAAGATCGAGATGCTCACGGACATCCAGAATGATATGAAAAACCTCCTTGAGCACGTCAATGTCGGTACGATATTTTTGAACGAACACCTCGCCATCAGGAGATTCACCCGCGAAGCAACAAAAGTGTTCCGGCTGGCGGCATCGGATACAGGACGCCCGCTCGCCGATATCAGGTCAAACATTCCGGATGTGGACCTGATCCCGGCTGCACAAGCGGTACTTGACTCACTCATACCCCATGAGACACCGGTGAAAACGACCAGTAACGAGTGGTTCCTTGTCCGCATCATGCCGTACCGCACGCTGGAGAACGTGATCGATGGGGTGGTGCTGACATTCTCCGATATTACCGCGTTGAAAGCGGTCGAAGCGGAAGCCCGGACTACCCGCGACTATGCACAGAGCATCGTGGACACGGTCAGGGAACCACTGGTTGTCCTGAACGGCAGGTTTGAGGTGATATCAGCGAGCCAGGCGTTCTATGCTACCTTCGAAGTGACGCCGGAAGCGACACAGGGGAAGGTGCTGTATGAACTCGGGAACAAACAGTGGGACATTCCCCGGCTCCACGAGCTGCTGGAGACGGTGCTGCCGGAGAAGACATCTTTTGAGAATTTTTTAGTAGAGCACGATTTCCCCGGTATCGGGCAGAAAAAGATGCTCCTGAACGCCCGTGAGATTATCGGGCAGGAGGGGTCCCGCCATCTCATTCTTCTGGCCATAGAAGTGATTGCACCCAATAAGAGGCCCGTCAAGATGGATAGGAATGGTGCATAATGGCTGTGGGAACGAAGAAGCCGGATGAGGAGAACACGGTCACCTCAGGCATTGAACGAACGCTTCGGGACGGTGCAGAAGAACAGCTCGCCCGCTCACCGAAGCACTATCCCGGTTTAACAGGGCAGTCCCCGGAACAACTCATCCACGAACTTCAGGTACACCAGATCGAACTTGAGACGCAGGCAGAAGAACTCATAAAAGCGAAGCTTGCGTTTGAAGAGTCGCGAGACAAGTATCTTGATCTCTATGATTTCGCTCCGCTTGGCTATCTCAGACTTACAGACAAGGGACTGATTGCAGAAGCAAATCTTTCTTGTGCAACGCTCCTTGGGGTTCAGAGGGGCAACCTGGTACGGGCATCATTCAGTAAATTTATGTCAGAAAAAGATTCCGATCAGTGGTACCGGCATCTCGTGAACGTACTGAAACATGGAGAAAAACAGACCTGCACCCTCACGCTCACCCGGGGTGACGGATCGATATTCCCTGCCCGGCTTGAAAGCATCCGGCTCACCAGTAGCGAGGGGGCGATCACCGTCCGTACCGCGATAAGTGATATTACTGACATATGGCAGATTGAGGCGCTGAAGGAGAGCGAGGAACGCTACCGGAGGATAACTGAGGAACTGACGGATTACCTGTACACTGTTACCGTGCAGGATGGCAAGGTTGTCAACACCACTCATGGCGCAGCTTGTAGTGCGGTGACTGGTTACACAGCAGAGGAATTTTCCGCAGATCCCTATCTCTGGATACGCATGGTCTTTGATAAAGACCGTGATCGCGTAGTTCGTCATTTCAGCGGAGTCCTGTCAGGAAAACCTGTTCCCCCGGTCGAGCACCGGATTGTGCGAAAGGACGGGCAGATCCGCTGGGTGCGGGATACACCCCTCCTTTTGCTGGATGCTGCCGGCAGGCTGGTGTCATACGACGGGGTGATAAAAGATATCACCGAGCGCAAAGTGGCAGAAGAAGATATCCAATTCAAGAATGTTATTTTGTTGACACAGCAGGAGACATCGCTTGATAGCATCCTTCTAGTCGATGAAAATGGGAAGATACTCTCATTCAACCGGAACTTCATCGAACTCTGGAGCATTCCTGATGATGTCATAGCATCACGATCAGATGACCGGGCGCTGCAGTACGTTGGGGATAAACTTGCTGATCCCGAATTATTCCTCTCCAAAGTCAATTATCTCTATATTCACAGAGAAGAAAAGAGCCACGACGAGATCCTGTTAAAAGACGGTAGGATTCTTGACCGTTATTCAGCTCCGATGATTGGACAAGATAAGAAATATTATGGGCGTGTGTGGTACTTCCGGGATATCACCGAGCGCAAACGGGCGGAAGACGCTCTCCTGCGGGTGAACCAGAAGCTGAACATCCTCTCCCAGCTGACACGAAAAGACTTAACCAACCAGATCTTTGTTTTGAACAGCTATCTTGAGATGGCTAAAAAACAAGTTGCCGGGCAGGATCAGGTTATTACTACCCTTCAAAAAGGTGTTCATGCGATCCAGTCACTCCACGAGACCATTGAATATTCTAAAGATTACCAGGACATGGGTGCAAAACTCCCGAAATGGCAGAATGTGAAGATGGCAATGCTGTATGGGCTCTCCCATATTTCAATTAGTAATATACAGCACTGCCTTGAAACAGAAAACCTTGAGATCTATGCCGATCCCCTGCTGGAGAAAGTATGCCAGCGCCTTTTCGAAAACTCGGTGAAGCACGGCGACCATGTCACCCGGATCCGGGTCTGGCACACGGTCACTCCTGAGGGGGTCACGATAATCTTTGAAGACGATGGTATAGGCATCCCGCAGAAACTAAAGGAGCAGATCTTTTTGCGCAGAAAGGGTCCCCGTGCCTCGATGCGGAGTCTCATATTTGTGCGGGAAATTCTCGATATCACCGGTATCACTATCAAAGAGACCGGCGAACCGGGCAAGGGAGCACGGTTTGAGATGACGGTGCCGAAAGGAGCGTGGCGTTCGGTCAGGAAGGTAAACTGATGGCAGCGAAAAAGAAGACGGAGAGAGACGAGACAGAGGCAAAAAGCGCTCTTACGCTGCGGGATGATGCGGAAAAGAGACTGGCACAATCCCCAAAAATTTCTCCTGAAATCAAAGGACAGAACACCGAAGATATTATCCATGAACTCAAGGTGCACCAGGTTGAACTTGAGATACAGGCAGAGGAACTCCAGAGAGCTCACCTCGCACTGGAAGAGTCCCGGGACAAGTACCTTGACCTGTTCGATTTTGCCCCGGTTGGCTATCTCACGCTCACCGACAAGGGACTGGTTACCGGAGTGAACCTGACCGGTGCCGCCCTCCTTGATATCGAGCGAAGTAAACTGGTCAATCACGGGCTTGGAGGATTCATCGCTGACGGAGACATTGAAGAATGGGACCGGTATTTCGGTAATATGCTACGGCTGGCGGAGAAACTGACCTGTCACCTTATCGTCATGAAACGGAAGGACGGTACGGAGTTCCCGGCCCATCTCGAAGGGATCCGGATCAAGGACAGCAGCGGAGCGACCACGATCCGAATCGCGTTCAATGATATTACAGACATCACGCAGGCAGAAGATGCACTGCGGGAAAGCGAGGAGAAATACCGGACGCTCGTCGACACGCTCAATGAGGGGATCTGGGTGACAGACACGGAAGCTGTCACGACTTTTGTGAACCCGAAGATGGCGGAGATCCTCGGGTATACGGTTGAGGAGATGTCAGGCCGCAATCTCTTTTCATTCATGGATGACAAAGGACGGCAGATCTGTGAGCGGAACATCGAGCGCAGGCGGGTTGGCATCAAGGAACACTATGATTTTGAGTTCTTAAAAAAGGACGGGACACGGATCTATACCACCCTTGAGGCGACACCGCTTAATGGTAAGAACGGGGAGTACCTCGGGGTGATTGCCGGTGTTGCGGATATCACTGAGCGCAAACGGGCAGAAGATGCACTGCGGCAAGCCAATAAAAAACTCAACCTCCTCTCCGGTATCACCCGGCACGACATTAAGAACCAGATGACGGTGTTGCGTGGGTTTATTACCCTGCTGGAAAGAGAACAGCCCGATCCCTCGCTTAAGGAGTATTTCCAGAAACTTACAACCACCACAGAGCGGATCTCTTCCATGATCCGGTTCACCAAGACGTATGAGAACATCGGGGTCAATGCTCCCGCATGGCAGGATTGCCGCAATATTATATCTTCTGCCATAAAGGAAGCGCCGCATGGAAAGGTGAACGTAATCAACAATCTTCCTGCCGGTATAGAAGTGTATGCCGATCCCCTTATCATCAAAGTGTTCTACAACCTCATCGATAACGCAGTGCAGTACGGTGAGAAGATCACGACCATCGGTTTCTCTGGTGAAGAACGAGAGGGAAACTATCACATTATCTGCAAAGACGACGGCATCGGGATTCCTTCCGTGGAAAAAGAGAAGATTTTTGAGAGGGGGTTCGGGCAGAACACCGGGCTTGGCCTGTTCCTCTCCCGCGAGATCCTCGCAATCACCGGCATCACTATCCGCGAAACCGGCGAACCGGGTAAAGGTGCACGGTTTGAGATTACGGTACCGGACGGAGCGTGGCGGACTGGAGGGATGAAAGAATAATGGCAGAAGCAATCCGGGTTCTCTATGTCGATGACGAACCCGAAATGCTGGAGATTGGCAAGCTGTTCCTTGAGGATTCCGGAGATTTCACTGTCACGACATCACTGAGCGCACCCGATGCGATCCGGTTGCTTGAGCTGGAAAAATTCGATGCCATCATCACCGATTACCAGATGCCAGGGATGGATGGCATCCAGTTCCTTATCGAGGTGCGGGCACGCTTCGGGCCAATCCCGTTCATCCTGTTCACCGGCAGGGGCAGAGAGAAAGTGGTTATCGAGGCGATCAACAACGGAGTGGACTTCTATCTCCAGAAAGGTGGGGATCCCGAACCGCAGTTTGCCGAACTCTCGCACAAGATCAAGCAGGCTGCATCTCGGAGAAAGGTGGATGATGCGCTTAAGAAGAGCGAGGAGAATTTCCGGGCTATCGCTGACTATACCGTGAACTGGGAGTCATGGTTCGGGCCGGATGGGAAGTATATATGGGTGAGTCCCTCAGTTGCAGGGTTTACCGGGTATTCGGCGGGAGAGATCCTGGCGATGCCGGATTTCATCTCAACCGTGATTGCAAAAGAAGACCGATCCCTGTTCACCGAACGCTTCAGGGAAGCCATCCGTGGCACCCGTGGGGAAAACTTTGAATTCCGGTACCTTCACCGGAACGGTACGAAACACTGGCTGAATGTTTCCTGGCAACCGATTGTCGACAGAGACGGCAACTCCTTCGGCACCCGTTCCAGCGGTCATGACATCACCGAGCACAAGCAGCAGGAGGAGGCACTGCAGGAGAGCCAGAAACGATACCAGGCACTCACAGAAACCACAAGTGACTTTGTCTGGGAAATGGACTCAAACGGCGTTTACACCTATTGCAGCCCGCAAATCCATGATCTCTGGGGATACAAGCCGGAGGATATTATCGGGAGATCACCGTTTGACCTTATGATGCCCGAAGATAGGGAGCAAGGTATCAGGATGTTCCGTACAATCTCGGAGTCTTCAGGCCCGTTCAAAGGATTGGAAACCAGAAGCCGGGATAACACCGGTCGAATTGTTACTCTGGAAACCAGCGGTGTCCCTTTTTTCGACATTAATGGCAGGCTGTGTGGCTACCGTGGAATTTCCCGCGACATCACAGAGCGTAAGCAGGTAGAAGAATCTCTCCGGAAGAGCGAGCGTTTTGTCAGCAGCATTATCGAATCCACCCCCAATTTAATTTACATCTATGATCTTGACGAGCACCGCAACGTCTATACCAACAAGGAAATTGTAAATTTCCTTGGATATTCATCTGAACAGATCCTGGCTTTGGGCTCTGCATTGTTTGAGAATATCCTCCACCTAGATGATGCACAAACGGTTGCCCATCACCATGCCCGGATGAAAGCCGCAAAAGATGACGATATTTTTGAATGCGAGTACCGGATGAAGCACGCGAAGGGTACATGGCGTATCCTGCGCAGTCGGGATGTTGTGTTCTCCCGCGATTCACAGGGCCTGGTGCAGCAGATTCTAGGCTCTACTGAGGACATCACGAAACAAAAAGAGGCGGATGAGACAATCAAGTCTAACCTTGCAGAAAAAGAGATCCTCCTGCGGGAGATTCACCACCGGGTCAAAAACAACCTTGGCGGGATTATCTCATTAATCGAACTCCAGACAAGTTCCCTCACCGATCCCGATCAAATCTACCTGCTCAAAGACCTGGAAACACGGATACGGAGCATGGTGCTGGTCCATGAATCTCTCTACCAGACAAAAGATATCGCCCACATACGTTTAGCCAGTTACACGGAAAACCTGACCCGGTACTTGTTCCAGGTGTACGAGTCAGTGACCAATGTCCGGTGCAGGATCGATATAGGAGAGATCACGATGCCTTTCGAGACAGCCACTCCCTGCGGACTGGTCATGACCGAGATCGTCACCAACTCGCTGAAATATGCGTTCCCCAAAACATTCTCCTGTAGGGAGATCCGCGGGGAGCCCTGCACGATTAGCATCGCCATGCACCGGGAGGGGAATGACTATATTCTCACCATCGCAGATAACGGCATCGGCATACCGGATGGAACTGATGTCACGATGAAGACCTCGCTTGGGTTGTACCTGATCAGGTTCATTGTAAAGCACCAGTTGCATGGGAGTACTGAGGTAAGCACCGGCAACGGAACCTCATATACGATCCGGTTCCCGGAACCCAAAAGAAAGGAGCGACCGATCGATGAATAAGCCAGTTATCCTTGTGGTTGAAGATGAAGCCCTCATCGCAGCAAACCTCGTCGAAACCCTTTCATCGCTTGGTTATACGGTTCACGAACCGGTTGCCACCGGAGAGGAAGCGATCAATGCGGTAAAAAACCAAAACCCCGATCTTGTGCTGATGGACATCGAGCTGTTTGACGATATGAACGGCATAGAAGCCGCAGAGAAGATCCGGGCAATCGCCGATATCCCGGTTGTGTACCTTACTGCCAATACCGATGACACTCGCGTTCAGCAGGCACAGATCACGGAACCGTATGGTTATATTTTAAAACCCGCCCATAGACGTGAACTCAAAGCAACGATTGAGATGGCGCTGTACAAGCATGCGATTGACCGGAAACTCCGGGAGAGTGAACTGCATTACCGGGAACTCGCGGACAGTATTACCGATATTTTCTTTGCTTTGGATTATGAGTTACGATATACCCATTGGAATAAAGCTTCAGAAAACCTCACCGGTATCAAATCCCAAGACGCGATCGGAAGATCCATCAGTGACGTGTTTACTGAGACACCTGAGATCAGGAAGGCCACAGAAATTTATCTTGATGTTTTGAAAACACGGCAACCCCGGACTTTTGAAAACCCATTTAAAACCGGAGATAAGAGTATATTTTTTGAAATCCGGGTCTACCCCACTTTTGGAGGTATTTCCGTTTTTACCAGGGATATCACCAAACGCAAAGCGGTTGAAGAAGCGCTGCGGGAGAGCGAGGAACGCCTCGGACTCGCGCTTAACGTTTCACAAATGGGAACATGGGACCTCAATCTGGGAGATCTCACAGCCTGGCGATCACTCCGTCATGACCAGATTTTTGGCTATGAATCCCTTTTGCCTGAATGGACATATGAGATGTTTATCGAGCACGTCCTTCCGGAGGATCGTGCTGAAGTGAACCGTAGGTTTGAAGAGGCAAATTCAGATCGGCATGACTGGGAATTTGAGTGCCGGATCCGGCGGACAGATGGGGAAATCCGCTGGATCTGGGCAAAAGGCAGGGGCGATTACGGTCCTGATGGGCAGCCTCTACGCATGCTCGGTCTGGTACAGGATATCACCGAACGCAAAGTGGCTGAGGAAGCGTTCCATGAATCTGCCCGGTATACCCGCAATTTGATCGAGGTCAGCCTTGACCCGCTGGTCACCATATCTCCTGAAGGAAAGATAACAGATGTCAATACGGCAACCGAGCTAGTGTCACG
>Ga0315284_10016464_pt1 | contig 10494 bp, 13 predicted proteins | sample YL17G09_16_MG_FD_203696 | JGI IMG/M metagenome (GOLD analysis project Ga0315284, IMG submission 203696) | Sediment microbial communities from Yellowstone Lake, YNP, Wyoming, USA - YL17G09_16 | ecosystem: Environmental > Aquatic > Freshwater > Lake > Sediment | place: USA: Wyoming | collected...
CGAATGTCCACGTTCACCGGGCAAAGCTCCACGCACCGCCCGCAGCCGGTGCAGCCGACTACTCCGAACTGCTCGTGCTGATACCTGAACTTGTGCAGCAATCTCTGCCTCGATCTGGGGACCTGCTGGGAGCGCGGATTGTGGCCCGCGCCCATAAGCGTGAAGTCCTCGAACTGGCAGGTGTCGCGGCATCGATAGCGCTCGACGCACGCGCCGCGGGTCTCATCCTGAATATCGAAGCAACTGCAGCTCGGGCACATATAGCTGCACAAGCCGCATCCGATGCACTTGGCGGCGATCTCGTCCCAGATCGGGTCGTCCCACGCCAGGTTCTCGTAAAGCGGCTTGCCCGCGAACGGCAGCAATCCCGTCTTCTTGAACTGTTCCCAAAGCTCGTTTTTTCGTGCGGTGTCACTCTCGCTCGGATCGGCAAAGAACGCATCTTCAACCAGCGCCGCGCCTTTTTCGGAGACAGGTTCGAAGTAGAAGCTCTCGCCGAGGTCATACATCACGGCATCGACGTTTCGCTTCCACTCCTCCACATCGTCAACCGATCCGCAGAACCAGCTCCAGCGCATTTCGGCCGGTATGACCGCGACCACGATCAGGTTCTCCCGCCTTCTGGCGTAGTACGGATCGACGAAGTTGCGCTCCAGAAAGACGCGGTCGAGCACCCGGATCGCCTGCGCATCGGGCAGCCACACACCAAGCATCACGCGAGGCTTGTCTTCCGGCAACGGCGTTTCCACCTTGATCGTGCCATCGGCCTGCTCGACCCTCACCAGCACCTCGTAGCGCGGGAGCAGGTAGTCCTTAGGCGTCATCATCGGCTTGCTGCCGTCGAGGACCGGTTGGTCGCCGGGCGCGAGTTCTGCAAACTCAGCCGGAGCGTCGCCGCGCTCCATGGGAGCGACAACGGTATACTTCGCCGAAAGCGCCTTCAGAAAATCGCCTATATCGTTCTTTGAGATCAGCTTATCAGTCATAGCAGCCCTATTCACTGTGATGCGCGGGGTCAAGATCGCCTTCCGTATATGAGCCAAGCAGCGGTTTCTCCTCATCCGCGTCACCGGGATCGAATCCGTAGCGCTCCTTGGCGATCGCGTTCAACTCACGTGCAAGCTCAACGACCGGGATTCCCACCGGGCAGACGCGCTCGCACTCGCCGCAGCCTATGCAGCGGCCCGCCAAATGCATCGCGCGGGTCGCATGGAACATCCATGCCTCGTCGGCGGTGGCCTTCTTTGCGGTCCACTTCGGCTCGACGCGGTCGCAGAAGCAGGACTCGCAGTAGCAGCCGGGGCAGACCTGACGGCACGCATAGCAGCGTATGCACCGCGAGAACTGCTCCGCCCAATACGCCTTCCGATCCTCCGAAAGGCCGGGTATGTCGATGGACAGCCCTTCCAAGCGCCCAACGGCCTCGCCGAGCGTCACGTCGCTTATCGCGGGCGTGCGCTTGTCGCAGACCAGGCACTGGTCGCGCAGGCAGCCGGCGGGCGGCACGGTAACGGCCCCACTCTCGGTTGTCACCTTCAGGCCGTCATCCGTCCATTCCAGCGATGTGACGTCCCGCAGGCGCACGTTGGCGCCTTCGAGGTCGGTGGCGTCGATGACGCCCGCGCAGCCAAGCCCGATGACAAACACGTTCTCACGCTTGATCTGCTTTTCGCGGATCAGTGTGATGATGCTTCGGATGTCGCACGGCTTGGCGACAACCCCGACCTTGCGATCCCGCGCCAGTTTCGGCAGGTAGACCGCGAGGTTGTTGGCGCAGGCCGGGTTCCAGACCAGCTTTTCGACGTCCTCGGGTTTGTCGATAAACACCGGCGTGGTCTTGAACGGCACGCTTCCCGCGCCCCAGCCGATCACGAGTGTGACTTCGCCAATCTCCAGCGCCTTCTTTGCTTCTTCTTGAATCCTGTCTTGTGTCTCTGACATATCAGCTATCAGCCGTCAGCTATCAGCTTTCAGCTCCCCTCAACTCGTGACTCGTAATTCGTAACTCGTAACTACCTAGCCACTCCCTCAAACGGTCCGAGCGCTTTGACCTGCTCCGTGAACTCTTTTATGAGCGCGGCGAAGCGGTTACCTTCGGAAGCCGACACCCATTCGAAATGGAACCTTTCCGGCGGGATGCCGAGCAGCTTGAGCAGGTCCTGGGTCAGGGCGATGCGGCGGCGGGCGTAGTAGTTGCCCTTGGCGTAGTGACAGTCGCCGGGGTGACATCCCAGCACCATCACGCCGTCGAATCCTTTCTGAAACCCCTTGAGCACGAACATAGGGTCAGCCCGACCCGAGCACGGCACGCGCACTATGCGCACCGTCTCCGGGTAATGCAATCGCGTGCTTCCCGCCAGGTCAGCGCCGGCGTAGCTGCACCAGTTGCACAATATCGCCAGTATCGAGGGCTGCCACTCTCGCGGCTCCGACGCGCTCTCTTCGGTCGCTGCTTCCAATGTGGTTGTCTGTTCAGCCATGCTTAGTTCTCAGTCCTCAGTCGTCAGTCATCAGTTATCAGTTATCAGTTGTCGGGACTGACAACTGATAACTGACAACTGATCACTTCACTATGAACCCCGGCCTCAGTTCGCTTACGCTGCACGAGGCCGAGTCGATTGTCAGCGGCGTCTTGCCGTCCGGGCCGGGGGTTTCGGCGGTGGAGGTCGCGATCTCCAGTTCCTTGACGACCCCGACCCCGTCCGCGACCCAATACACCCCGCGCGAGCGGCCGGCCGTAATGGTAAACTGCTTCTGCCACACATCGACCGTGCCGGACGTCGTGTCGCTGACATAGATCACCTTCAGGCAGTCTTTGAACGTACCCGCGGGAACAGTCACGGTTTCCCTGCCAACGGCTCTAGCCGTCAGCGGCGTTGTCGTGTTCTCATCGCGCATCGTGCCGACCGTCCACTCCTTGCCGGGAGCGGCGTCGCGAACGTAGTAAAGCAGCGGCGGGTCGTAGTCCTGCTTATCGGGCTTGTCCAGGCTCGAAGCCGTTTGATATGTCGAAAGCACCCGCTGGCCGGCATCGTCATTTACCAGCTTCAGATCGGTCTGTTCATCTGAATCCGTTCCACCCGTGCACGAGGCAGTATTGGTGGTCTCGCGATACTCATATACGGGCCGAGCGGGCTTGTCATCCACCGAAAGGACCTCGTAGACCGACGAGCCGAAGCTGGTGTCGTTGGTCGAGGCCATTGTCTTGCCCTGATACCGAACCGCGCCGCGGAAGATCTTGTAGCAGTCATACTGCCACTTGTTGCCCACCGTGCAGGGGATGATGTCCGTGCTGGCAAGTACCGGTACAGCCAGCTCGAAGAGGACCAGGATCGATATGAACGCATTCCTAACCATCACACCATCCAACCATCAAGCTATCAAACTCGCGCGGACTACTTCCGCGCCTTCACCATGTCCGCCAGCGAGTCGATCTCGGCCAGAATCCCCGCGCCTTCGAACCCGCGCAGCCTCGCCGAGAGAGATCGGCATGCGGCGCAACAGGTCCCGCAGCCCTTGCAGATGCCTTCGTTTACGCGCGCGACGGTTTTCATGACCTGGTTCTCTCTCGTCGAGCGCTCGTTATCGACAACCTCTACAAGCTCGACCGCCGTGAACGGGCAGACCTCCACGCACAGCCCGCAGCCCACGCAGGTGTCCTCGTTGATATACGCGATCATCGGCTCGCTCTTGATCGCTTCCTTGCTGAACAGCCCGGTCACCTTTGATGCCGCGCCGCTCGCCTGGGCGACCGTGTCGGGAATGTCCTTGGGATACTGGCACGCGCCCGCGAGGTAGATGCCGTCGGTCAGCACCTCGACAGGCCTGAGCTTCGGGTGGGCTTCACTGAACCAGTTGTACTGATCGGTCGAAATCCCCAGCTTGCGCGCAAGGTCCTTGGCGTCCGACTGCGGCTGCATCGCGGTCGCGAGCACCACAAGATCGGCTCGCACCTCGACGGGCCTGCCCAGCAGCGTGTCCGCGCCCTTGACGACTAGCTGGTCGCCGTCCGGGTATATTCTACTGACGCGCCCGCGGATGTAGTTCGCGCCGAAATCCTCGATTGTCCGCCGCACGAACTCCTCGTAGCCCTTGCCGTTCGCGCGGATGTCCATATAGAAAACGTAGGTCTCGACATCGTGGAGCTTGTCTTTGGCAAGCAGCGCCTGCTTCGCGTTATACATGCAGCAGACCTTGGAGCAGTAGGCATGACCGTGCTCGTCATCGCGGCTGCCCACGCAGGAGAGGAACGCAATCGACTTGGGCGTCTTGCCGTCGGATGGCCGCACGATGTGGCCGTCGGTCGGCCCGGAAGCGTTCATTATACGCTCGAACTGGATCGCCGAGATCACGTCCGGGTACTTGCCGTAGCCGTAGTTGCCCATTGCGGAGTGGTTCCAGAGCGAGAACCCGGTCGCCAGCACGATGGCGCCGAACTTCTCGGTGAGAACCTCATCCTGCAGCTCGTAGTCGATTGCCCCCGTGGGGCAGACCTTCTGGCACACGCCGCACTTCTGGTCGCAGAAGACGCGGCAGTGCTCGCGGTCGATGACGGGCTTGTTCGGGACCGCCTGCGGGAAGGGTCGATATATGGCGCGGCGAGTGCCGGTGCCTTCGTCGAACTCGCTCGGAATGCCCTTGACCACGCACTTGTCCAGGCATAGCCCGCAGCCGTTGCAGAGCTTTGCGTCGACGCAGGTGGCCTTCTTGCGGATCGACACCTCGAAGTTGCCGACAAAGCCGCTCACCGCCTCGACCTCGGAGTAGGCCCAGATGTCGATGAGGGGATGGCTCGCGCAGTCCACCATCTTCGGCGTGAGAATGCACGCGGCGCAGTCGAGGGTGGGGAAGGTCTTGTCATACTGCGCCATGTGCCCGCCGATCGACGGTGTTCGCTCAACTAGAACGACGGGGTAGCCCGCATCGGCGATATCGAGCGCGGCCTGGATTCCCGCGATCCCGCCGCCGATCACCAGCGCGCGCTTGGTGATGGCGATGTCGTTTCTGAAAAGCGGGTAGTTCTTGGCGACTTTCGCGACCGCCATCCGGGTAAGCTCGATGGCTTTCTCGGTGGTCTCCGGCGTCTTTTCGTGCACCCATGAGCACTGCTCGCGGATGTTCGCCATCTCCACCATATACGGGTTCAGCCCCGCGCCAGCGATGCACCGCTGGAACGTCGGCTCGTGGAGCCTCGGCGAGCAGGACGCGATGACCACACGATCAAGCTTATGCTCCTTGATCGCCTCCGCGACGATGCTCTGCCCCGGCTCGGAGCACACATACTTGTAGTCGGTCGCGTAGACGACCCCCGGAAAGCTCTTTGCCGCCTCCACGACCGCCGCCACATCGACCGTCTTGGCTATATTCGATCCGCACCAGCAAACAAAAACGCCAATTCGCATGGTAGTTGTCAGTCCTCAGTTATCAGTCATCAGTAAGCGTTCAGCGATCAGCTACAATAGAACCCGATATGTGCCTATAGCCACTACCACCCAGCGCAACAACGTCATCGGGATCCCAACCAACGAAAACCTGTTGGTGGCTTCTTGGAACGCCAGGTCGGTATGATACCAGTCGGGGTTGGCCCGCTTCACGCACAGTTCCCATCCCCACTCAAGCAGGAGTGCCAGCGCAAAGATGATCGGCAACGGAAACAACAGGCCTCTTACGAGAAGGTAGACGCCAACCAGCAACAAGAGCGCGTCAATCGTCCTGCCTACGCCGATCATAAGTAGCGGCGGTTTACGTCCTTCACCCCATCGATAGAGGAGCATCCTCTCCAAGTCAAAGAGCAGACATTCGTTACACTGCGGACACTTCGCGTACGTGAACCCGTAGTAGCCAATCTTGGTCGATCCGTCAGCCACGTACTCGGACAGTGCTGCCGTCGTGCCGCAACCGGGACATACCAATTCTTCGTTCTTTGCGTGCTTGAACCAAGCTCGTTCCTCCGCCAGCATCCACTCGCTCCTATCCTGCGGGAGCATCAAGCCCGCGTTCTTGCGCAATCCAAGTTCCCGCAGCTCAGAGCAGCGTCCTGAACTCATCAAATGTGAGTCCCATATCCTGAACGATGCCCGCAAGCGTCTTGGGTTTCAGGGTCTTGCCGGCATGCAATGGTATAACTACTCGCCGTCTGTCGGATTCCCGTAGGTACACTGCGTGACTGCCTTTCTGCCGGTCGAACTGAAACCCTGCCTTACGAGCAACGCGCTCAAGCTGCTTTCCCGTGACATACGGAATATGCGGACTCACGCCGCAACCTCTACCGGCCTGATATGAATATCCTCGTCAGGAAGCGGTTCGCCGGCAGCCTTCAGGCTCTCGATGAAGACCTCCATCGCCTCGCGGATGTTCTCCTCAGCCTCGGCCAGAGTGTCACCCTGGCTATGACATCCGTGGAGAGCCGGGACAAACGCGTGGTAGCCGCCGTCCTCTTCGCGCTCCAGTATCACGATATATCTCATAGCCCATCCTCCAACATCAGATGATAGACCTCCTGGACGTTCGCAATAAGCTCATCCAGGGTCTCGCCCTGGCTGAACATGCCCGGGACCTCTCTCAGCCGGCCCACGTACCAGCCTTCGTCCATCCAGTATTCGAGTGTGAAGTCTCTTTTCATGTCAGGCTGCCTTCTGCCCATTCTTCACGTCTTCGTACATCGAATCCGGACACAGATCAATCTCGCCGGGCCAGGCTACGCAGTGCCATTCCGGGTCGACGTACACCTTCGCGAACTCTGCAGGATCAAGGAGCGCCTCAAAGACGCCCTTCCCTACAGTATCTGATAGATCGATTTCGCCTATCAGCCCGTCTTCAAACGATACCCTCAGCCTATATCCTGGAAGCGGCTCGACCGACGCAACTCTGTGCATGGCTGGACTCTCCACTTTCCACTTTCAGCTTTCCACTTCCGCCGCCACGGGCTCTCGGCCAATCGCGTCCAGCGCCGGGTTCACGTCAACAAGGTGCGACGCGAAGCACTTCTTCACGCCCGGGACCTCCATCGCGAGGCCGAGAAGCTCGGTGAAGTAGAACACCGGCATCGTCAGGTCCTCGCCGCGCAGCTTGCCCGCCGCGGCCTGCCTCATTTCGAGGTTGGTCATGCAAAGCGGACAGACGGTCACGATGCAGTTCGCGCCGTGCTTTTTGGCGTTCGATACTATGTCCCCGACGAGCTTGACCACGATCTCGCTCTTAGATAGGCCGAAGCTCGCCCCGCAGCATTCGTTCTTGAAGTACCAATCGATGGGCTGCGCGCCGACAATCTCCATCGCCCTATCGAGGCTGGTCGGGGCTTCCGCGTCATCGAACCCCAGCACCTTCGGCGGCCTCAGCAGCAGGCAGCCGTAGTAACACGCCGGTTTCAGGCCGGAAAGCGGCTTGCGGATGTTGGCCGCCACCTTCTCCAGCACATCCGGGGTCGTGAAGACCTCCAGCGCGGACCGCACCGTCACCGCGCCGGTGTATTTCTTGGTAAGCCTGGCATTGATCTCGTCGCGCAGGGCCTGATTGCCCTTGAGCTCCATCTCCGCCGAGCGCATTCGGTTGTAGCACGCCGCGCACGGGGCGACCACATCCAGCCCCATCCTCTCGGCGATGCCGAGATTGCGCGCGGGAAGCGAGACGCTGAGTTCGTGATCGAGGTTATGGGCGGATGTCGCGCCGCAGCAGTTCCAGTCCGGAATCTCCACAAGCTCGATACCGAGCGCTTCCGCGACAAGGTCAGTGGACGCGCCAAACTCCTTAGCCGTCGATTCCAGGCTGCAGCCCGGAAAGTATGCGTATCTCATCGTAAGTCCTCAGTCGTCAGTCATCAGTAAAGAGCCGTCAGCGGTCAGCTATCAGCTTTCAGCCAGGATAGCTGACGGCTGATAGCTGAATGCTGTCAGTGCTTGAACAAGCCTCTCACTTCCCGCCGGTCCTTTATGCGGCTGGGGATGAGGCCCAGCTTGCCTTTCAGAAACATCTGGATGCCGGCGAAGATGTCCGAGAAGAAGTCGCGGCTGCGAAGCTTGTAGAGTGCGGTTAGACTGATCTCGTGGACCCTACCGAACGTCGATATCTGCCGCAAAATCTCCTGGTGCAGCTTGAGCACGTTGGCTTGCTTGCACGGTTTGTCTTCTCTGACCGCGATCTGCCGGCACGCGTCCATTACCTTGCTTAGAGCGACCCCGCGCGGGCAGCGTGTCGCGCACGTCTCGCAGCCAGCGCAAAGCCATATCGCCGAGCTTTCCAGCACCTCGTCGGCAAACCCAAGCTGCGCCAGGCGCAATACCTGATTGGGCGCGACATCCATCGCAAACGCCGCCGGGCAGCCCGCCGTGCACTCGCCGCACTGGTAGCATTCCATCACGTTCTCGCCGCATATCGCCCGGATCTTGCGCTTGAAGGTGGGGTCGGTAGATGCGTTGATCGAGCCCAGCGGGGCAGCTTGTTCTACAACCTCAGAACTCAAGGCGGTCTCCATAGGTTCCACTCTCAGACAACCTAGCAATTGTAGCACAATCATGGTAGCACCGCAACGAAGCACGGTCAAGGTCATTTGTGCCGTACGGCGCAAATGGCCCGCAGGAAAAGGCCCGCTCCGAGGATCGGAGCGGGCCTGGATTCGCAACATTGCCCGAGCGCCTCGCGTCTTGCGAGCGCGCCGGGCGTCGGGCCTGGTTACTGGACAATAACCGGGCTCTTCGCGTCGATCAACGCAGCAACCTTGACCGGCCCGAACTGGAAGTACTTGACGCTGGCGATATCACCCTTCACGATCTGCCAGAGCGGCACCGGCCTGCCGTTCTTGATGATCTTTGTCGCGGGAACGACTTTGATCGGAACGGGCGGCGTGGCTATCCCTGCGGTATTCCGCTGGGCAATCCACACAACGCGGGCTGCCAGATCGACCCTGTCCACGATGCCCATCAGCGTCTCCGGGAGCACAACCACGGAGATCGCGACCGGCGGCATCGGAGTCGTCGAAATGAGCCTGGCCGCGACATCGACCGTATCGCCAAGTGTCAGCTTATCCAGCGTAACCGGGCCGAACTTGTCGATCTTGGTCTCGTTGGTGATCTTGAACGGCACGGCGCACCTGCTGACGTCAATGCACCTGACGTTTCTCGGCAGCACCATAATGATGCCGTTGACCAGATCGATTCCGACCAGTTTGCCTATCACGTGAGTGACAGGAGGCGGAGGCGGACTCTTGGCCGCGACAACCGCCGCAAGGATCGGCTGCACGACCGCCGGCGTTATCGCAAGCGGCACGTACCCGACTTCGGCGAGCTGTCCGACCGCGAGCTGGTCGTAGGTAGCCGGCAAGCCGTCTACCGTGATCTTTGTCGCGTCACCGACCTTGAACCACATCACGACCGTGGCAGAGTCGGTGGTTGAGTTGCCGGGGACCGCGAGCTTGAACGTCCTGCCCCACGCATCGGACGGGGCCTTTTCGACGATCGCGCCCCTCACCCACTTGAGCGGCGGCACAACCGTCTTGGCGTAGACGATCTGGGCGACAAGAGCCCCAGTTGAGTCCTTGATGCACATCGCCCGGCACGAGTCCCCGACCTTGATGTCAGCGAGCTTGCACGGCCTGCCGTCCTTGAATAGCTGGGTCCTCTCATTGACCGCAAACTTTACGGGAGCCTTGACCGGGCAAGTCGCGCACGGAGCCGGCGGCTGGACAGTGATACTGCCGCTCGTCGGACCGGTGATGGTGATAGCGGTGATAATACCTTCTACCACAATCGGCGCGGGTACCGTTGACGGCGGATCGACCGCGAATGCCGCGCCACCCACCGTGGCCATAAACATGGCCACCATCAGTGCGAACCATACACGACGCATCTACTTTTCACCCCTTTCCTTGGTAATCTCCTGCCATTTCGCCGCTGAGACATTAGACGTAGCCATAGACGCAGCCGTTGCGGGCAGAGATCCCGTTTGTTGGGGCCTCCACCGGCCGACCACGTCTTCTCACTGCACATGAACCACAAAAATCGGCAATTGTCAAGTGGTTTGACGAAAGAATTTCAGAGAATCGCTCCGGTAACGGCGCTGCCTCTTCGCCGCGCTCCTCTGCGTTTTCTGACAGGAGCCAACGTCAACTCCCGTATCCTGCGAGCCCTATAGTTCCGCTCATACCGGGCGAACTGCTGCTCGATCGCTGCCCAATCCTTGCGAGAATCGCTTTCTTCCTGCTCTTCTTGGTCATCGGGTTCGATTTCGACTTCGTCTGCTATCCGGTTGTCGTATTCGGTTGTCTGATCGCAGGCAACGGGAGTCGCGAACATCTCGATAGCATCCTTTGCCATCACGGTCGCCTCCCTTCGAATTGGTCCATCCTATTGACGCTTACTTCGCCGGGCAAGTTCCAGCCAAGCATCCTATTATATGCCAAGTTCAGCAAATGTCAAACATTGCCGGGCTAATCTTAAACTGTCCCGTCCCTTCCCTTCTATTCCCTATTCCCTACCCTAGCCCGCATTATTCACGATGCGT
>Ga0315284_10016466_pt1 | contig 10493 bp, 17 predicted proteins | sample YL17G09_16_MG_FD_203696 | JGI IMG/M metagenome (GOLD analysis project Ga0315284, IMG submission 203696) | Sediment microbial communities from Yellowstone Lake, YNP, Wyoming, USA - YL17G09_16 | ecosystem: Environmental > Aquatic > Freshwater > Lake > Sediment | place: USA: Wyoming | collected...
ACAAGCGCAACGGCAGACAGAGGGCTTTCCTGCTGTCCGCCGAGCGCCTTATCACCCTCGTTCATTGCCTCTTTGATCCACTCTCCAAGTGTCTGCTTTGCCATGTGTCAGTCCCTCTTTTTTAGTGTCGAGTTTCGTTTCAGTACCAGTATTAGTAACCGGAGTGCGTTGAGTCGTGAATGCTAGTAAACAATGCGGCTTTAGCCTTTGCCGTCTTTGCGTCACTGGCACGAACCACGATTAGTTCGTCTCCTTCAGCAGAAAATACTCGGTAAAGCGGCGCCCCTTTCCCGTAGTATTGGCCTTTTCGGAAACCGCTTCTGACGTAACCTTCACGGTTGAGGTGAATGCGCTCGACCGTCATTTTCCGAGTAGCGAGTCTAATTTGCTTCGCCTTGCGCGCGCGAGCAGACTTGAGCGCGCGACGCCTGAAACCTCCAGACTTCTTTTTACGCTTGCGAACCATCAGATATCACCTTTTTCTTCGTAGCCCATGCGCTTCATCGCTGCTTCATGTCTCGCGAATTCACGTACGACGCTAGGCGGGTGACCATGCGCACGACGCTTGAGCGCTAGATTCCTCATGACCTTGGCGGTCATGCGTTTAGTTCCCCCACGCTTCTTCTTTCGCCGCATGTTTCTAGTGACAGACTTCTTGCGTTTGCGAACCATGATTACCTTCTCACGGCTTTCGCCGTAGCATAGAGAGGAGCAACTTGGACGGCGACGAACACGGCACCTACCGCGAGTAGCCCGCCAATGAGCATAATACCAGTTTTGGATGAGGCAGCTTCGCCAGCGGTTTTCTTAGCGGCAGCAGCAGCAGCTTCACCGCTCGCAATAGTCGAGTCAAGTTTGCGAAGTGCAGCGAAGTCGGGGTCTGATTCAAACAGCCCTTGAGGCTTATCGCGCTCGTCGATGGGAGCGCCCACTACGCGCTCGATCTCATCGGTCATAAACTTTATGTTATCACCATTGACCTGAGTGACGCGCGCAGATTCGAGTTTCTGGTAATCTTCTTCTGCCGGTTGAAGGCTGGCTGTCACAAGGGGAGCGGAGATAGACAAGATAGTAAGATGGGTCGCCACGCTATCGCTCACGGTTCTCCAGCGTGTCTTGACGGCTTGGTATCTCTTGAGCATAGAGTCAGGAACCTTTGTAGGATTGCCAGCGATGAGTCGGTCTATGGCCTTTAGTCGAAACTCTACCGTAGTGGCCAAATCGCGAGCGTCCGCAATTGTGTGTTTCCCAAGGACTGTCACTAGAACCACCCTTTCCATCTGCCTATACGGATGATGCTGTAGCCGGCGACGCCAGCTACTACAGACCCCAATACTACCTTAGAAGTGGTGTCCGACGCAAGTGCGGAGCCGGTATTACCAGTATTATTTACAGAACTGCTTGTTCCGGGAAAGAACAGCCGATCGGGATCGGCACCTGCCCTTTCAACCATTGCAGCATTGTGAAGCATAATCTGATTCTCGGCATTGCGCCCAGCCGGCTTTTCCTGAGTACCTCCGCCTCCCTTGAAAAACGAGAGCGGAGCCGCTGCGTCAAAGTCCTTCTTCTCCATTGCCACTTTGAACTGCGGGAAGTTGAACGCCGGCCCCATTGCCCAAGACATAGAGAGCATGGCAAGTTGAGCATCGGCCGGATAAGACTCGTATCCGACGTACGGACCGCGAACCAAAACACCGTTCTTACCTCGCACCTCTGATTGAAGAGACTTATCGAATGCTGCCAAAGTTCTGGCAAACAGACTTTTCATGTCTTCCATGCTGAGCGTCAAGGGGGTCAGGTTTGAGTACGCGAATCCCCCTTTCTTAATAAAACCAGGATTGTTCTGCTCCTGAAGTTTCGTCCTAATCCAAGCTTCCTTGATATCCGCTGGAGACGCAGCGTCAGCCACAACCGGATTACTCTTTGTCCAACCAGGACCCTTGAATTTCCACGGCAACTTCATGGCCGGAGCCATGGCGGCATCGGAGATATCAAACCCATTCGCCTGACCAGCGTCAATTAGATTGCCGACGCCAGTAGTCACGAGGTTGAGAGTGTCGCAATACATGAAAGGGGTAAACCCTTCACGGTGCGCTGTGAAATCGAAGAAGGTATCTCGAATGATCTTTCTCATTGCCCAGACTCCCTTTTACTCACGGTGCCCCGCTCTTTCCACGTTGACGCGCCAAGTAAGCGGCTTCCGAACTGCCATGACGCATCAGCAGGGTATCTCGGTAGCCGCGCTTAGATCCGCGCATGGATGAACGCAAGCGCTGCAATTCGAGCTTCTCGATCTGAGCGGTGTACTTGCGAACGCCTGTCCAGTCGCCCATATCGACGGCATTCTTGAGCGCCTCTTTCGCGTCCTTGATATTCCAATCGAGGGACGCGAGACGTTCGGACTGAGTTTTGCTGCGGCGTTTACGGCGTTTCATGGTAGTTCTCCAGTACCAGTATTGTCAGTCAACGTCTTGATATCCAGACTTCGCCCTAAGAGCATTGATTCTGGCTGATTCGCGCTGAATGATGGTCAGCTCTCGTTTACTGAGTTTCGGGCTGTACGGCGAGTCACTCAGGTGAAACTTCTTGTCTGGACTTGATTTGTGTCGAAGTCTGCGATTGCGCTTGACCCTTTTCTTGATGGGCTGGACAACTCGACCTGCATAGTCCATCAATCCGGCTTTGAGCCGCTTCTTTCGGGCGAGAACCTGACGCTTGATTCGAGCCGCGTATCCAGGCTTTCGCTTACGACGTTTCATGACTTCTTCTCCGGGTTGAGAAACTTCTGTCCGTCTCGCTCAATGGTGTCTACGGACGAGACCCGAAACTTGAGCATGACCGAAATGCCAACTTCCTTCCCAGCGCTACCGGAAGCAGTGCGAGTGCCTCCGGCAATACTGGTACTAGGACCGAGCGCCACATTCTCAACCTTGACTAGACCGCTCGCGCTGAGCGAGTCGATCTTCAAGGGAATCGCGAGAGGTGACGCAAGCTGAAGCTCGGAAGCTGGCACATAGGCCGTATCTCCATTCTTTAGCTTCGCGCGCTCATGGCCCCAATAGAGAATGCCGCCGAACGTTCCTAGCGCTGCGACGGCGCCCCATGCAATGAGAGGAATCATTAGTTTGCCTGTACTCCAAGGTCGGTGAGGGCGACGATTGCGGCAGTGATCTCAGGCGAGTTAGGCGTTCCGGGAGGCGACGTATTCAGGAGAGCGTTGATGGCATCGACACGAGTTTGCTCGTTGATAGGTAGCCCGGAGAGAATGCCTACCCTAGTCAGAGCTTGAAGGGCGGCAGACGTTTCTGGAGACATGGGCGCTCCGGGCAAGTTGGACTTGAGCAGCGAATTCATTGCAGCGACACGCGCCGTCTCAGCGTCATTGAATACACCCATGGATGCAATCACCGCCGCTGCGGCTTCGGGCGAATTGGGAATGGGCAATGCCTGCTGCTGTTGGACCAATGCGACGGCCTGCTGCGCGACAGTACCGGTATTGACTGGAGTCAATGGAGCGGCGACTGGCGTGGGATGTTCAAGGTCGAATGCACGCGTCCTCAGAGCGGCAGCGGCTCCGGTCGCCCCCTCCTTCTCGAATGCGTCCGCGACAACTCTGATACCGGCCGGATTCGTAGACTCCATAGCCGCGCGAAACGCGGCCTTGCGCGCCTCCTTCACATCAGACGGAAGCTCGCGCAACTTTGCTCGCTTTTCAAGTAGATCGGCCTGCAAAGGCAGACCGTTATCGGCAAACACCTTGGCAAGAGCGCGCAGCTTGACAGGCTCGATATCTTTCGATGTCAGAGCGGTATCGAGGATGGATTGACGGTCAGGCGTCATGACGCCTGGAGCCGGCTTCTTTGCCATGACGAATGCCGTGCCTACCAGAGCAGCAACGGCGACGGGGAGAAGAATTTGGAGCATTTAGTTTTCCCTTTTTGATCAATACGGGGATTAGCCGTCGATTCCCCAAGTGACAGAGCATACAACGACTTCGGTTAGACTGTTGTTCTGAACAAGAATACTGACACAACCTGGCATTAGCGGATAAAACTCATATGCTCGGGGATCGTAAAGAGCGAGGAGATTGCCTCCGGCCGAGTATTGATAGACTTGAATCTGTTGTTCCGGCAAAGGAGCGCCAGAAGGCGTGCCGACCGTGACGAGTAGGGATTTTACACCGACATTTTGCGGTACATTGAATGGCGCGCTGCTTGGGGCAGGCAAGAATGTAGCGTTATCATTATTCAGAAGTGGAGGGATGCCATCAGTCGGTCTCAGTCCAGGGACAAGTGTTACCGCACAAAAATACGGCTGCCCGAGCTGAGCTGATGGAACGCCTCCCACCGTAACGTCAGCGATAACAATTCTTACCGCTTGACCGGGACCGCTAATCGACGCGCCATTGGTGACACTGAGTTTCCGGGTAACCGTATTACCTTCAACGGCCCAGAAGACAGTAGCCTCTGCACGAATCGGGGCGAAAAACCCGATCACGGGAGGGGGCGGTACAGGTTCTAGAGGAGTAATAGTGAACTGAGCAGTATATATTCCCGGCTTCTGCAAAAAGTCGGCTTGAAGCGAGACGATCTGGGACTTGTTCCCGCTGGTCATCTGCCTTCCGGCGGACCAACCGTCTTTCTTCTGAATGCCAGTTATGAAACCTTTATTGTCCATTTGTCGTCAAGCCTCTTTCAAAACCAGTATTACTCGCCCAACTCCCAACCGACTACCGGATCGAAAGCGGTGATATAGCTTCCCGGCTTACGAACGTTCTGAATCTTACCGGCAAGCGACATGGCCTTACCGGCCCGGTGAGCCAGTTCAACCTTAGACCCGTATTGGGCGGGAGTAACCTGCTTAGGGAAGCGCATACCATGAAGGAACGCTCCTCTTTCCGGGTCGGTGGAGAACCTGGCAAGAGCGCCCACTACGCTCTTATGGGTAACCGTCTGCCCGTTGGCGATATGTGCAGCAGCGCGGCTTACACTAGATTCACCATTGATAACCGTGTGCCCGTCCACGGGGTGACTCTGGATATACGAGGCAATCAGCTTGCGTGCCTGGATAGCGGCTGGAACGCCCTTCTTGGCATTCTTCCCGACAAGATCGATAATTGCCATAGCGTTCTGGTCGCCAAGCCGAGCGCGCTTCACAAGCGACTCAGCGGCATTATCAAGCTCTCCAGCAACTTTCGGAGCAGGAGCCGGAAGCGCCTTGGACGCAGCCTTCTTCTCGCCAAAGAAGAATTCCCAGATACGAGCGAAGATTCCTTTCTTCGGAAGGTCAGTCAATACTGGTACTGGCTGATGGACGACCATTGCCGTCTTTGCAGAAGGAGGCGTCCATGCCTGGATTGACTGCGGTTCGGGAGTCTCTTGAGGAGCCGCCGGCCTCTCAGGCTCGGGCGATTCTTCTTGCTGTCCACCGCCCCCTCCGCCCCCTCCGCCGCCCCCTCCGCCGCCCGTAGTACCATGTCGCTCTGGATTGTAAGACGCTGAAGCTGAATCGGAAACAGCCTGAGCAGGACCTGTCTTCTTTGGGACGACCAAAGAGATAGCATCGCTAATTGCGTTTCGCTTTTCCGCTGGAGACTTAGTCACCATATAGACTGCATCGGTCACTGCCCTATGCGACGCTTGCGCACTATCGCCTGCGCGGGTGACAATCGGGACCGGAGCGAGAGGTTTTACACGCCCAAGAGCCATAAACTTTTTGGGAGGGGCAATAAGCATTGGTTCCGAGTACGGAACCGATTGCGATGAAGGGGCAGGAGCTGGCGCAGGGAAAGCGAATGAGATTTTGCCAGTCGCTCCAGCCGCACCGAAATTAGACTTGTTTTTACGGCTCATGGTTTACCTCGATAAAACTGGTATTAGTACGTGAGATTTCCCGGCGCCACTTCGTTCAGACCCATTCCCTTGATCTTGCTCGGATCCTCAAAGCCCTTATCTGTAAGGACGAGGATATGATAGTCCTTGATGCCGAGCGGTGTCCTAATCCAGCGGAAGACGGGCATACACGCAACGCCCTGCTTTCTATATTCCGCGACTAGTGCCGCCGACAGGCTTTTACAGTCGCCGTATGGTCTAGGACCGATAGGGGGAGGTTTGGGACCGTAAAGCGCTGGAATGGTATCCCATATGTCCGTGCGACCGTAGGTAACGTCCGTAACGTAAAGAGGAGAGACAGAGTGTCTCTCAAGGTAAGCAGCATTGAGGGCAATCAAACCCTCTAGAAGAGTGTTCAATGCGGCTCCGTCCTGTACGGGGGTTGATCCGATACAGAACAGAGCCGGCATATCGAACATAAAGAGGCAGCGGCCCGTGCGACTCAACGTCACACTTGCTCCACCGCCGTCTTTATTGAGGCGTGATACAACCTCACGTAGAATACGATTCGCGTTCTTATTCTCAGAGGGGGTTGAGTCTGCTGAGAATCCGTACGGAGTATTGAACGTGATTTGCATTTATGCCTCTAGTCAATACGGGGATTGACTATCACGCAACCATCGTGGCCGGACCCTTGAAGCTGACGCACACCTTGAAGGCAGCGGCGGCAACGAGGGGAAGCGGCGCAGTGCCCGTGTACGAACCAAGCACGTTGATGCGGTTCGCGGGGCTGATGGTCGGCACGTCGAGCGACTGTCCAACGCCCTGCGGCGAGAAGTCGAACGCATCATGCGTACCGCCGACGAGAACGCCGACGTTCGCAACCTTGATGGTGTCGAGGAGGATGAAGCCAACGCCCGGAGCGTTGACCGTGATGCGCTGCGGGCGGAAGTGGGTTTCCGGGTTACCGCCGAGGGCCGCGCCGCCGCCGAGCTGCTGCGGGGTGCCGACAACGATATCCTGATTGACCGCGAAACCGTAGCGCTGGATCTTCGACGAAGATCCGGCGTTCGGCTCCAGGATCGCCTGACGGGCCTTGGTCTGCTTGACAGCATTCCAGGCAGCCGCCATGTTCTGCGGAGTCGGCTCATCACCGATGTGACCAAACTCCGTACCGAAGGACGGAGCCCAGCCGTAGTCACTGCCATAGTCGCTACCGAAGTTGGAGCCGGGAAGGGCGCCAACGAGAGCAGCGAGGGCCGTGTCACGAAGCGCGAGGTGACGAGAATTGGGGTTCATGATGTTTCGTATCTCCTACTTGTCTCAACCCTCAGACTACGCATTATTGCTTAGCCTGATCTGCGTGGCATGTGCCACGAAGTCTTTTCCCTCTGTCGTTACCTCTGGTCATTACCAGGATTAGTCGGCCGGTCCGATACCAGTGATAGACCCAACCGGAATTGGGAAAACCTCCTGCGTAGGAGGAATGCGCGGATCACTTGAAATGCCCATTATGGTGCGAGAAGCCATATCTACCGGACCCTGAGCGACGAACGCCATGATCTGCATACCCGCCTGAGAGAATGCAGGAAGGTTGGCGAATGCGGTCTGGACAGTAAGGGTATCGCCCTTACGAATCTGCGTGAGGATGTCGTCAGGGGGCGCGACGCCGCCCACGTTGCCGGGAGGAGGCGTCTTGGATACGATCTGTCCGGTCGTGGTCTTCAGGACTTCGTCAAGCTTGATAGTTCCGGCGTCAAGCATGATCTTCAGCGAGTTGACGGCCGCTTGGCTTGGAGCAGGCCCTGGACCGGCGACTACCTGCTGCGCCGCAGGCGGCAACGGCTGAGCCACTACCTGCTGCTGACGCGGGCTAAGCGTCAACTTGGCAGCATCCTCTTTCTTTTTCTTGGCACGAAGGGCTAGCGCGGTCCCCGTCACCAGGACGAGACCTCCGACAATCGGAATGGCGAGGGGAATGGGCATTGGTAATCCTGGTTTTAGATATTGCGAAGGAATTGCTTCTTTGCGAAGCCTTGGACAGCAGGGTTTCGCCCACCTGTCCAATTGATTAGCGCGAACGTCGGATCGCTTGAATCAAGAACGGTAACGACTCCGTCTTTATCTGCACCGCCAATCTGTTGAGACGTGCTAGCGGTCGCAAACACTCTGAGATCGCCCGACGGCGGTTGGTCTTTAGTTGTCACAACGGCCTGTTGGACCGATGCGGCTAGGACAGGAGCGACCGTCGAAACTGCTGCAATGGCAGCATTTGCATCAGGCTGTTTACCGGCTTGAGCAATTAGCTCGTCAGCTACGCTTGAACCTGCTTGCTGCGCAGATGCAATTACAGCTTGAGGAGTAGTTCCAGCTGCACTGGCGGCTTTTTCCAATTGCTGAACCGTAACGCCAGCGGACGCAGCGGCAGATGCTACTTGCGCCGGAGTTACGGACGCAGCCGATGGAGAGGAGGCGTTGGCGGAAGCAGATGATTGTGCAGCCGCTAGTGCCGCAGCTTTCTTCTGTTTAGACACGGCATTGAGTCTAAGCCCAATGATAGCGAGAATGCCTGCTCCAATGGGGTACACAAGGGGGATAGGCATTGTGACTACTCGCTCGGGTTAGTAAACTGGTTGAGCAGATCAACGGCAGACTGAACCTGCGCAGCGGGAGAGGCAAATGCTCCTGACGACAAAAGAGCGTCTGAAGCCGATTGAGCCGCTGAGGCGACTGCTGCCGCGTCCGGCAGCGAGGCTCCGGGATTAGGGTTAAACTGAGTTGCCGACTGAATACCAGGATTGATACCCGTTCCAGGAAACTTTCCAGGAAACTGGTTTTGGAATGCCTGCTGCGCCGCCGCAGCGGCCTGAGCCTTAGCCGCTTCAAAGGCGGATTGCTCCGGCGAAGGGCCAATGTCTTGCAGAGCAGCTGCTGCCGCCTGAGCCTCGGGACCATTGGGAGTCACGACCGTTGACGCCGACGGCTTGGCGGCAGGGGCGGCGGGGGCGGGAGGAGGAGACTGGATTGCGGCTTGCGCCACTGCGGGCGGAATCCTCGGTTTACGAGTGAGAAGGAATGCGCCCGCTCCAAGTGCAGCGGCGCCGGCTAGATAGAGAGGGAGCATTTGTGATTCATTCCTGGTATTAGAATTTGATGTTGGGGAATTGTGAGACAATCTTCTGCGCGGCAGCAATTGCTTCAGGATGGATAGGGGGAGCGCGTCCAGCAGCCTTCATTATTTCGTCAGCAACCGCGTCCCCGGTGGTCTGAATCTGATCCGCTGTCGGCAGTGATACCGATACAGTCGGAGCAGGGGCAGGAGCAAGCGCAGCCTGAACCACGGTCGCTGGAATCGGTTTAGTGCGCTTGACTGTAAAGTACAGTCCTAGCGCACTAATCGCAACTCCAACGACCGGAAGGAACGGGAACATTCAATACCCGTTTTAGAGGTACCGAGCCGCGGCCACGACCGGATCTTCGGCGCCGGCATCAGCGCCAATGATGCCAGAACCCCAAGGACGGCGACCCGGACCGTTGAAGTTGCTCATATCGTTGAAGTCCGTTTCGCCAGCGACCTTGCTGATTGCCGGACCGATACCGGCCGGAATGGCAGCGCCGCCGCCCGGAGTGATACCGGCCTTCTTGATCTGGACCTCGCGAACCATGTCGTGAGTCTTGCGGAACGCATAAATACCGAGAGCCGTGGTACCTGCATTGCGCAGATCCGCACCGACCTCGGTATGGGCCATTCCGATGGAAGCGACGAGCGCCAGCGCTCCGCCGACGGCGTCGACCGGAACCTTTTTCACGTCAAGTCCGGTGGGCGACATCGCATGGACGGCGCCAAGAGCGCCACCGACGAAGAGGGCTTCGCCGCCGGCCCGGACACCATGACCAGCCGCAGCAACGTGCAGCTTGGCCTGAGTCATTTTGCTGTCCTTGTTCGCATCCCACCATCGGCGCAGAGCCGTCTTCTGCGCGGGGGGCATCGTCTTCTCCAACTCGCCAACAGTCATTCCGGTGGGCATTGCCATTTGTCAGATCCTTTTCGGTTCAGTACTGGTATTGAGGGTTGCAACCCAAACACATAATTGAACCTATAGGATATCACAATGCCCACTAATGTCAAGTACGCGCGTATGAGTCACAAAACATATAGAGATTCAATACTAGGAATAGTATTCATGTTTTTAGACACGCTTACATTGCGCTTCTCCGAAAATAATCTATGAGCGTCACGAGGGGCGGTAAACTCGCTTACAAAAACTATGGCGCCGGTTCTTGCCCAAACTCTAGCAGTGGACCAGAAAGATTCAGTGTCGAACGTATCGCCTGATGCCTGGTATTGTTCGGTGTTCATATAGGGCGGGTCGCAATATATGACTGAGTTAGAATCTGCAATAATTGACTTGTAATGTCTGCAAACGAAACTTACCCCCTGTATACGAATAAACTTATCGAGTAGCCGCTCCCGACTCTCAATTTGGTAGTTTCGCGATTTGCTATGTGAGTAACCCGAAAACCACTTTCCGCGGAAAGAAGCCCCAAAACCCGCCCATCCTCGCAACGCAGACGGGTTACAATTCTTTATTGCTTCGTATGTGTATTTTGACACTAACGGTGGAATCCAACCTTTTTGGATTGCCTGCCAAAGCATAATCA
>Ga0315284_10016467_pt1 | contig 10493 bp, 11 predicted proteins | sample YL17G09_16_MG_FD_203696 | JGI IMG/M metagenome (GOLD analysis project Ga0315284, IMG submission 203696) | Sediment microbial communities from Yellowstone Lake, YNP, Wyoming, USA - YL17G09_16 | ecosystem: Environmental > Aquatic > Freshwater > Lake > Sediment | place: USA: Wyoming | collected...
AGAATAACATTCCAAATCATCACTACTTATAATTAAAAATACTAAATCAAAATGTTCTGTATCTATTTTATCCATATTATATTAATATATATAATATATATATTAATATATATAATATATTAATATAATAATAAACACATATATAATATTTAAGAATAATAACCAAGTGATGGTACAGCACCACCAATATAGGTAGGTACACAGGATTGTGTAGTACCATCACAAAACATACCTTCGGGACAGGGTTGTCCATTTTCATTAGGTGAGCGACATAAATAATCGGTATTTGGGTCAGGTCTCCAAGTTGGTAATTTAGAAGCACTTCCAATAGCAGGTATATCTTGTACAGAATCATCATTTTCATCATTTTCATTTGGACCATTTTTACCATTTCCATTCATATTTTGAAATCCAGCAATCATATAATGATTTTCCATACGATTAACATATCTAACGACCATTGGAAGTAAAATTACTGCTAAAACAAGTAGAACAAGCATTGCACCTAATCCCATTGATTTTGAACGAGCCATATTTTCTAGAAAATACAGAGGTTTTTATTATGGTATATGAAATGATAATTTTGCGATTTAATATTTAGTCGGTGGTGTCATTGGTAAATCGGAGTATTTAGGCATTCGAGGAGGGATGTCTGATTTACAATAACCATTCATACACCGTATACGTTCTCCAGAACACGATGGTAAATCCACCCCACAACGCCCCGCATCCACAAATAATTCTTTATTTGTAGTTGAAGTAACTAAATAAATCATCATTGATATAATAACAATAATAAATGCAGTACCTGCTAATTTTCTAAATTTCATATCCATTTGTATCTATTAATATTTCTTATTAACGTTTATGGCCGGTCCTCTTAATTTCATACTAGATCGTGGATCATAGTTATTAATATCTTCTTCTTCTTTGACACGAGCAAGCATTTCAGATTGTCTCCATAAATCAGGCGCTCCTAATTTGAATTCTCCGTGAACTTCCGCTTTATACCAAAAAATAGTATCTTCTAATTTATTACTCTGTGTATTATTATTAACAACAAGACATTCATAATTTTGAGTACATTGATCCATCATTTGACAAAAAAATTCAAAAGAAGGAAAGGCTGAACCATAATTAGTAAATAAACGATCTCTATTGTTTTTATAGGGTTCTCTTAAAATAAATACATAATCGACATTTGTACGGAGAGCAGGTGGAATACCAAGAGGAAATTGCATAGTAATGATAAAAAATACTTTGAGCCATCGACCATTCATAAAAAGATAACGAATATTTTTATCGTGAGTCCAAGAATCGTCATACATACAATCATCCAAAATAAGAAATGCACGAGGATCAATCTTAGATTGAATACCTTTTTCAAGATCTTGTTGAATTCGACTCATTACCAATTTTTGTCGTTTTACAAAATTTGATAAAATAACCGGATTGTATTCACCATGAATAAACATCGGAGGCACAATCTTTTTAAAAAAACCGTTTGACTCTTCCGTACCTGAAATTACACAACCCATTGGTAAATCTTGATGATGAAATAATAAATCACGAACAAGTGTCGATTTACCTGTACGACGACGACCAATAAATACCACTACCGCATCCTGTGGAATAGATTTCATTGTAAACTTCCGGAGATTAACATTTACACCGCCTTGTGAAGCCATTTTAATTCTAGTAGAATTCATATTTTTATGGTGCGGTACATAACCACATTTGGAAGTCTTTTAATCAAAGAGAGATATGAAATCTATCCTTAAAAATATACAAAAAGAACCCTGTAGATCCAGAGAATTAACTCAAAATGAATTACAATCTTTTTCTAATTATTCCCATTTACAACGTTACTTTCCTGCATTAGATCAATTTAAAATGGCTGATTTAGTCTATTCATCAAAGAATATGGAATTATCATCAAAATATTATATCGATGAATGGCTCTCTTCTGACCCAGATTCACCACGATTCTGGAAAGGTACACGCACACATTCCTCTAATGATTCAAAATCAGAATCAGAACCCTGTAATATTTTCGTTAAAGTTGTTCACTTACTTAATCCAATTGATCTTATTAAAGAAAAATATACCTGTCCAGAACATCCTTTAATCCCACAAAGTGAAAAAACATGGAAAAATACATTATTTAAAATTCATAGTCATAATAATCAAGCCTATGTAGATGCAGTTGCTAATTTTGTACTTAGTCGTTTTAGAGAATTAGATTTAACTCCACACTGTGTTTTATATTATGGATCTCATACAGGAATAAGTAAATTATATCAATTTAATATTTCTGGAGAATATGATACATATCGTCAGTGTCGTTGGTTTTGGGATGGTATGAAATCACATAGTGCACAGCTAACACTTGTTCCAAATGATCCATCCCTTAAAGAGGACCCCCATTACCAAGAACTTTATAAAGAAGTTACAACCTGTCCATTTAATGATGAAGATGTTGAACTTGAATTAGATTCACTTCTACATACACATCCAACCGATCAAAGTGATAACACTTCCGTACACTCATTCACATTTGATGATATCGAAGAAAATACAGATAATTCAAATAATATACTTGAAATAAGTAATAAAATTATGAATAATACTACTTATTTAAGTAACACCCCAGAATCAAATAGTGATTCTGATTCTGGGTCTGGGTCTGATTCTGATTCTGATTCTGGGTCTGATTCTGGGTCTGATTCTGATTCTGATTCTGGGTCTGATTCTGGGTCTGATTCTGAGTCGGTTGAATTAGATGATATAGATATTTGTTTAGAAATTCCTAATATGCCTATTATTATGATACATCAAGAGGCTCAAGAGGGTGTTATGGATGAATTATTAGATGAAGATGAATTAGATGGATTCGAACGTGGATCACAAGGTTGGGAAGGACGGTGGTTAGCTTGGATTTTCCAAATTATTTCAACTCTTACTTTTCTCCAGAGTACAATTTGTTTTACTCATAATGACTTACATTCTAATAATATTGTTTGGAGAGAAACGGATAAGAAATATTTATATTATAAATCAAAAGATGACGTAGTATGGAGAGTTCCAACATTTGGAAAGATTTTTAGTATTATTGATTTTGGTCGTTCTATTTTTCGTGTAGGAAAGCATTTATGGGTATCAGATGATCATTGGCCCGATCAAGATGCAGGCGAACAATATAATTTTGGACCATTCTTTGATCATAATAAACCAAAAATTGTACCTAATCCATCCTTTGATCTTTGTCGTTTATCCGTTAGTCTAATGGATGGATTATTTGATGAACCACCACCCAAGAAAAAAGGAAAAGGAGTAAGTATTATGAGTGAAGAGGGTTCCTGGAAAGTATATGAAACTCAATCTCCTCTTTATAATTTACTGTGGAGTTGGACGGTAGATGATGCTGGTAAAACTGTATATGAAGATAAAGATGGAAATGAAAAATATGAAGGATTTGATCTCTATATTCATATTGCTCACTCTATTCATCAAGCTATCCCTAAAGATCAACTCCATCGTCCCATCTTCAAATCCTATTTATGGAAAAATAAAATTCCATCCAATGAAACAATATATCCACTTAATATTTAATTATTTCCTTTTATTTATTATTCATATTATATATAATTAATATATTAATTATATATATTACTGATTATTTTTATTGGAGCTAAATATAAATCATTAATTTGTGGGGCAGCATTTTGTTTCAGGGTCAAGTGGAAGACAAGGGCACCCATTATTTATTTGTACACAACCTGAACTATTTTTTTGATAAAAAGGCATATTACCTGTTTTAACGGCATTTATAATAGATTGGTCATAAACACCTAATAGTGGTGCAGAACCAGTAGTAGATTGGTTACCATTTTGAATACGTCTAATAAAATTACCGGATACAGCTTTTACTCCACGTCGTTGTGTAATTAACGAACTATCATATATTGTTGTAGGCATTTCTATTTGGTTAGAATATATTTTATCTACCTGCTAATCTTGGAGGTCCAACCTGTAAATCTAAATCATCGGATCGAAACATATCACTACCACCACTTAATCCTACACTATTTGGAAATTCCATCTTTGGAAATAAATCAGGCATCAATACACCTGTAAATGCAATAACAATTGATCCGCTTATAAAGTCTTGTAAATATTGAATATTTTTATATTCTTTATCTTTATATTTAGCTCCAATAAAACTAAGCACAATAAAAATAACACCACCAACAAAGATCCAAGGAAACCAATTAGGGGTCATTATACTTTCTCACTCTTGTGGAAAAAACACACTCGTGTTGTCCGCACTTTATAATTCTTCATAGTCATCCATTCCAATTTCATCTGAATCATCCGATGATTCTAATGACTGAAAATCAATACCATCCGATAAAGGTATTCCCTTTTCATCTAAAATTTCTAGATCCGGAACTTGTTCTTCGCTCTCACTTTCTTTTGGATCAAAAATCATTTCTGAATCAGACGGATGATCTAAATTAAATACCGCATCAAATTCACCAAAACGAACACCAGGCTTATCATCTATTACTATTGTTTGTGGTATATCTACCTTTTCTACAGGTGATTCTACTTTTAGGTCTACTGATGGTTGTTGGTTCAATGTATGTAATGATGATAATTGTGGAGATGAAACAAGCGTTGCAGTTGATTCTGTAGATGATAGATTTGAAGTAGTTGTTTCAGATGATTTGGTAGATTCTTCTTTTTTATCTACTTCCTCATCGTCGCTATCTTCATCTTCTACCGTATGATCGGATGAATCCATATTCACAAAATCTTTAAGAATTGATTTAACAGGTACAAGACTTCTCACCGCTTGTAAAATTCCTTCATTTAAAATACCTTCAATTGTGCGATAATTTTGTTGTTTTTCAATACCTGGAATACCATCTCGAAAGAGATAGGTTGAACTCCAAAGTAGTTTTGATGTTTCACATAATACTTTAAATAAAAAATGTTCTACTTTTGGTACATTGATTTCGACTTTTTTGTTATTAGAAGAAAGTCGAATTGCAGTTAATACTTTTGTATGAGCAATAAATACAGCAGTTAAAAGATCTTCTAAATAATCACAACCACAATTTGTATTAATAGTATGAATTTCATTATTAACTTTTTCCATATTCCAATCGTGAATTTCATTTAAATGATTTTGAAATTGCCATAATGCTCTTTTGGGTTCTTGGACAGTGGATTGTTTTGCTTTTTCAAGAAGATCAATAAAGAATTGAAAATAAGCGGGAACTAAAAACACACATAATTGTTTTGTATATTCTGCACGAGCATCGGAATATACCGATAGAATCGGATCTGAACCTCTATTCATTCTTATTCATTCTTTGTTGTTGTAGAGACCTTATATAACGCACTTCCTAAAAATGCCCATAATGACCCTGATACTTCCATACACTTACCGTAGTCTTTTAATAATTTTTCATTTGATAATAACGAACAGATTAATCTTTCAGGATTATAACCCTCTTTAATATAATGAATCAATTGATCAGATGATAAGTTATTTAATTCCTCTTTCTCTTTTTTACGATGCTCCATTGTACGACTCCAAACTTCAGGATTCTGTATTTGTAATAATGCACATTGTTGACCACGACGATAAGAATATTCATTTTTATTTAAATATTCCCTTATCTCATTTGTATTAATTCCGTGATATGTTTTACTTAAAAATGTATCCATTTCATCCCACGTGGGTAAATACATTTTTTTAATTTTACATCTTGAACGAATTGGTTCTTGTAAACGACCTGCATCACGACATTCTAAAATAAATAATACATCCGATGCGTGTGTTTCTAAAATACGACGTAAAAAGGCCTGTGCTTCTGGAGTCAAATCATCTGCCCCTTCTAACCATAAAATTGCTGGTTCCGTTCGTCTTGCCCAAATATGTAATTTCTGTCTACCATCTCGTAATGTACGATCTTTACGACAAGGACATACAAATAATTGCTTCTCCACCTCTTCCGCATACTTCTGAATCCAGTAACTTTTACCGCATCCAGGAGGACCTGTCAAAATAATAGGCGTATTGTCCATTTATTTCTTTATGTTCATTCCTTTTTAGATTCTTCTTTCATCATTTTAATGTCTCTTCTTATGATGTCTCTTAGAACGTCGATGATGACGTTTCACTTTATGTGACTTCTTATTACCTCTACGCTTATGTGTACGTCTTTTTCCACCATATAATAATCTATCCGCTGTTGTCGCACGCTCCATTACTAAATTTGGTGGCTGATTCATTGGAAATTTATCCCAACTAACCGTAGATACACCTCCTCTCATATTCTTTTTCTTATAACAACTTCTCTTCAAGTTTCCTCCTGTAGCTACTGGACCTACTGGACCTACTGGACCTACTGGAGCCACTTGATTTGAAGGTTGACCTGAAGCGGATGAATTTACATTTTTTTTACCTGCTAGATCCACTGACGGTGCCTGTCCCATTATACTAATTTACGCACATAATTAATTTTTATCTCCGTAGAATTTTATTTATTGTTAAATAATTATTTTCTAGGTGTCCCTTTTTTTGTACTATATGAGGGGCTCTTTTGAGTCCCTTTTTTTGTACTATATGGGAGGCTCTTTCGAGTCCCTTGTGTAATTCTATTACGTCTTATTGAACAATAAGATGGTGCTTTTTTTGCCTGTTTATTACAATTATTACCATTATTACCATTATTATTATTATTATTGTTATTGTTATTGTTGTTATTATTCATAAGAATCTGTTTTGCGGAGATTTTCTTTTTTTCTTTTTTTGAATTATTATTTTTAAGGGTATGATTTAATTGATTTTGAATGAATTTTATAAGTTGTGGATGGATTGTAGGTAAAAATGTTTGTATTCGTTTTTTATAAGCTTTCTCTGGGTTTTTGTTAAAGATTTTATTTTCAACTAAAAATGAATTATATCTATTATTATAAACAGTAGAAGAATCGATGATTGCAGTCGGATTACTTAATTTAAAATAATCGGCCATTTGTTGTATAAAAATAGGATTATCTTTTGAGTATTCTCTAAATAATTGATATGTACGAAGTCCATTACTGGTGAGAGTCGGAGTATTATCAATTATTTTATGAAAATCCTCTTCTGTTTTATCAAGAATAATTTCAATTTCATCTGTTTTTTTAAAAGGAATTTGATTTATTTTTTTACCATTTACTTTAACAAATATGAGAATATTTAAAGGGCTAACATATGCTTTTCCAGATTTATGAAATTTTTCAACACTAAAAATGAGTGTTGACTGTGCATTGATTGAATTCCATATTAAATTATTAAGTAAGGGTACTTCTTCTTCTAATTCACTATGTAATGCTTCAAGTGGTGTACGATCTACTGATACACCCCCACCAAAATCCGATAAATATATTAAATTTGAAATTCCTAATTTAACAACATTTACAAGTGTTTTTTCATCGTCTTTGATAACATTTGCACAATACCACGGTATTACGCCAACTCTTCCACCAATATGTCGTAATTGTTCATTTTCATATAAATCGTTGTATGTAATTATTTTTCCAACAATTGTAAGTCCATCTTTATCGGTTTCTTCAAATAATTTTAATTTAGAAGGGACAACTTCTTCTGTTAAAATTTTATAATTTTTTTTATGTTTATTTTTTTTTTTAGATAAATGAGAGGCCATTCTAATTAATTATGATTTATTTAGTCTGAGAAGAAAGAAATCGTCTGTATTCTTGAACGGCATTTTCATCAATTTCTGCATTTTTTCGTAAACTTTGCATTAGTGGATTATTATCAACGGATTCAACCGTACTATATGTATTACGTTCACGACTAACATCTAATTTAAGTGGTACACGATATTCCATACGACCAATATCACCAGAACCAGGTGTAATATCGAGTGAGCGATTAATGGCAAGTGGTCGATCATTAATAACATCCGTATCTAATTTTTTGTACGTTTGACGACCAGGGTCACCATTAAATGTAGCACTATTACCTGAACCTGCAATGGGTTTACGTCCACGAGCAATTTGTTCTTTATTAGGATTGGTACGCATATTATAGGCAAAGGTTGGATCCATATTATCATTCCAAGCTCCATTACCACCAGGACCTGTCCAAGATAATCCATTAGATAATTGTGATTTTTGAGTCGGTTTTGCAATATCATCTGGATCATATACTTTTAGACGATTTGTAGCAGATGCACCATCACCACCTGCAATACCTGGACGATCCAAATAAATAGTTGATTCCTTTACAGTTGTACGAGCAATATCTTTTGGATCCCATACAGTAATAGCAGGGGCACGTTCTGCAAATTCAATAGGTGTTCCTGTCATACGAATATTACCAACTGTTTCACTACGTCTAGTAGGACGTGCATCATCTGTATAGTGTGCTGTTACTAATTGATTATCAGCAGGCATAGCATTTAAGGCCATAACACGCTCCGAAGTTTCATTACGTTCGTTTGGACGAATTTCAATAGAAGATTTACCATAATTCGCTTCATCTGCATCTGTATTTTTAGTGTAATAACTAGTCATATCAGCATTACGATATCCAGCACCACCATATTGTTGAGTTTGAGGTAATCGATAAGAACCCGTAATATAACTTTCACCAAAATCTTGTGATGACGCAACACCTCCATATTCAACAGATGTTTCAGGTCGAGTAGTATGAGGTAATACTTGTGTAGAGCGAACCGTTTCTTTAATTAAATCACCAGTTGTAGTAAAAAAGCGTTCACCTGTTTCATCGATATAGAATGTATCTGGTTTATATTTACGTACTTCTCCAACATCACTTACATCGGCATTTGTACCAATAAAGTGTTGTCCAGGAACCATAGGTGTATCATACGTTTCTTTAGGATTAGAAAGGACACGAAGTTGATTTGTATCTTTTGGACGCATAATTTCATTAATTTCAAGTTGTTGAAATCCACCTTTTCCAGAAAACCCAAACTTTTCGCCAATTCCTGAACCGACACGAGTAGGTTCAAATGGTTTCTCACCATTTCTTACGATAGGTGCTTGTGTAGAAATACGTGATTGAAAGAAGTCTGTATTATCTTCCATACCATATGGATTTCCATAGGGAGCTCGTGAGGTTTCAAACATATTTTCCACTTCGCGTTTTTTCATTTGTGTAGAACCATTTCCATTATAGGCATCTAAACGACTCGTATTTGCTTGTGGAGCCATATTTTGTTTAATACGACCACCAAAAAAGGGTTGCATATTGTTATGTTTAAATTCGTTAGATGGGATTTTTTGACCAGATAATGGGCTAATAACATATTCACTTTCAACATAAACGGGATCAGCTTCTGTATTGTCAGAACGATATTCAGTCATTGGTACGTTAGAATCAATTGGTGAAGGAGCGGGTTGAGTACCGGAGATAATTTGAGGAGCATAGGGTGGTTGATTTGAACCATAACCAAAAGCTGTACCGTAAGGACCAGTACTTGGTTCAGATGGATATGTTTGTCCATTTGGTAATTTATATAGTAAATCCAATTCTGGTCCAAAACCAGTTGCAGAAGCACCTTTTGGTGCTAATGTTAATGAATCTGAATTAGGAGCTCTTGCAGCAGGCATAAAACTCTCTCGTATTTTTGGTTGCCCATTTCTTGTTAATAATGGAAATTCACGATCTGCTGGAGGTAATGTTTGTGATGATAAATTATTTTTAGATAGTTTTTCTGATGCTTGCTGAGAAGTTACATTTGAATTGTCTTTTTTCTTTTCACTTGCTTTAGAAATTAGATAACCCAATCCTAAAAGTCCTGATAGAGCAATGGCTTCCATACTACAGTTTTCTACCTTTAATTTTTTAAAACATAATTACCTCTTTTCTTTAATTTTAAATTCTTCATATAAGAATATAAATATCATTTATTTATAGTCTATATGACAATTCAATTGACCGAACAGAATTTATTACCATCCTTATTAGAGGATAATAAAACCGTTATTACAACTGTTACCAATTATGGGTATTTATTATATACATTAAATATGTTAAAAAGTTTAAAACCATTTGGATTAGATAAAAAGGTGTTTATTTTATGTCTTGATCAAAAAGGATCAACCATATTAAGACAACAAGGTTATAATGTATATTGTTTAGAAGAAGAAAATTTAAAAAAATTTTGTCCTTGGAATTCCAAGGGATATGATAAAATTTGCTATCTTAAATTAGAATTAATTTATCGTATTTTATCTTTAAAAAAGAATATTTTATTGGTAGATGGAGATATTGTCTTTTTAAAGAATCCAATGAATGATATTGAAGAATGGTGTAAAGATAAGATATATGATGTATGGATTCAAAATGATTCTCAACAAGATGGAAATACAAAAAATATGTGTACTGGTTATCTATTTATTAAATCAAATGAACAATTAATTAAATTATATGATTGTGTATC
>Ga0315284_10016468_pt1 | contig 10493 bp, 10 predicted proteins | sample YL17G09_16_MG_FD_203696 | JGI IMG/M metagenome (GOLD analysis project Ga0315284, IMG submission 203696) | Sediment microbial communities from Yellowstone Lake, YNP, Wyoming, USA - YL17G09_16 | ecosystem: Environmental > Aquatic > Freshwater > Lake > Sediment | place: USA: Wyoming | collected...
ACTTGAGCTACTTGATGATTTACTTGAACTAGAAGAAGATTTACTGCTTGAACTTGAGGATGAATTGCTTGAACTTAAAGAAGATGAACTTGACGATTTACTACTGCTTGAGCTTGAGGAAGACTTACTAGAACTTGACGATTTACTACTGCTACTCGATTTACTGGAAGATTTACTACTTGAGCTTGAAGAGGATTTACTACTTGATGAACTCGATGATTTGCTTGAACTTAAGGAAGATTTAATACTACTGCTTGAGGATTTACTACTCCCATTATCTAAATTCAAAATGTACGGTATCGGCAGCCACCACATATATCATATCTACAAGAATAGTTTTATAAAATAATTTTCTAAAATGGTTTTCATATATAACTACAATATGTCAGATAATGTTGTATTAAATCTTGGTTCTGGTGGCGATACAGTTGCGGCTGATGATATTGGTGGTACAAAATACACTCGTGGCAAACTTACATTAGGTGCCGCTGGCGTTAATGATGGAGATGTTTCTTCCGCCAATCCCTTGCCGATTATATTTGCCTGCACAACATTCGGTGGACAAGGACAAGTAGCTATTGGATTGGCAGCAGTTCAATTAACGGCACAAGCTGCTACAAGAGGGGTAATCGTAAAATCACTTGCTGGTAATACGGGAAAAATATACTTAGGAAATGCTGCTGGTGTTCTTACTACCACTGGATTTGAGTTATCCCCAGGAGATAGCATAAGTTTGCCACTAACCAACGCAAACCTTGTGTACGCAATTTCAGACACCGCAGCACAAACTGTCTGCTGGATTGGCATCTAGATTTTCAACATTATATCTTCTTTTCTAAATTTTAACGATTTAGATATTAACTCAATAGGCAAGATACAATGTACATGACTGCAATTTTTAATCATTGGAATGTGTTTTTTCCTTCCAATTACCACCAATGTATGATTGGGATATAATACACTAACACACCTCATTTTCTCATAAATATTGCTAATATTTGTGTCTAAAATATTAACAAAAATTCTACCTTTAGATTTTAACATAATTACATCCTTCCATTTTTTATAATCCTCTACTGTGTCTTTCAAACTCCCATGAAAAACAGGCAACCCTTGTGAAGAAACAGGAATTACAACTGATTCTTTCTCCTTAAAAGCCTTAAATACTACTTCTGGATCTAAATTTGAACAAACAAACTTATCATTTTCTTTGCTGCAATAATTCCAACAAGTATACTTAAATGGCATCTCTTCGGGCGGGAATTGTTTTCTTATTTCTTGCTCCCAACGACTAACAAACTCTTGGCACTGTTTGTAAATTGCCTCTTGACTAACATATTCATTAAAACATCTATCAAAAATGGGACAATTATGTTCTATAATTGTTGTGTTGTATCCAAACTTACCATGACGATACGGTGCAATCAACTTTGCTGGAAATTGACCAGGATTTATTAAAACTAGATGAACATTTTGATTAATGCCAGCAAGATGCATCATTCCTGAATTAATTACAAAAATTGCTTCAAAAATATCTAATATTTTAGGAACATGTTGAATGGCATAAATGCCACGACTATCAAAATCAACATTAATGTCTAAATCATCGCCATGCCCAAGAGATACTACAAAATACCCGTTTTTTATTAAAATATTAGTTAACTTTTGCCAGTGGGCCTGCGGATACATGCGAGAATACATTGAAATTGCAGGACTAATACCAACAATCTTCTTGCCACCTGCTAATTTTAATAATTTATTTTTATGTTTCTCAATAATAGGAATATCATAATCCTTTATTGACAATTCAAATTCTAATGATTCATTATCTGGATTGAGATTTGCAATTTCTTTTATGGGAGCTTTTACGATATGGTCTCTATGTTGAGCTAAAAATGATGTTTTTAATGAAAAAACTTTATCATCGTGCATGAGATTTACACATGATTGCCACTCTTCTGTGAGTATATCCACAGGGACGATGTAATTCACATAATTACAATAAGATAAAATTTTGATGTTTTCAAAATGGGCAATTACAATAAGATCTCTATCATGATATTTTTTCTTTAAGGCGCGTATAGTGGGAATTAAAGTAATAATATCCCCTAAAGCACCATTTTCTTTACTCAAATCAACAAAAATTCTCATATTTTCAACAATATATCTTTATATCTTAATTTCAATGACTTTGATATTAATTCTACTGGCAACACACAATGAACATAACGGCAATTTTTAAGTATTAGAACATCCTTTTTTTTACCAATTACAACTAATGTATGATTTGGATACAGGACATTAACACATCGCATTTTTTCACATATATTGCTGGTATCTGCATCTATAATATTAACATAAATTACACTTTCTGTCTTTAACGATTTAATTGTATCTTTCCATTTACTGTAATCCTCTACCACATTTTTTGTATTGCCATGAAAAACAGACAAACCATGTGAGGGGACAGAAATTGTAGTTGAATTTTTATTCTTAAAGGCTTGAAATATTAATTCTGGATCTAAATTAGAACAAACAAATTTATTGTTTTCTTTACCACAATAAACCCAAGAGGTATATGTAGAGGGAATTTCTACTTCTTCTACCGGAAACTCTCTTCCTGCACATTTTTCCCATTGTTCAATGAAATCTTGACATTGTTTTATATGAGCATTATGACCAGCAATATGTTCTTTGAAACATTTGTCAAAAACAGGGCAGTTATGGCCTATAATTGTTATGTTGTAACCAAGTTTCCCATGGCGATAAGGAGCAAATATTTTCGCTGGAAATTGCCCAGCATTTATTAAAACAATATGAATATCTTGGTTTATGCTTGCAAGTTGCAGTATTCCTGAACTAATTACAAAAATTGCCTCAAAAACATCTAATATCTTGGGAATTTGATGGGCTGCATATTTCCCCATGCTATCAAAGTCAACATCAATGTGTAAATCAGAATCATGTCCAAGAGATACTACAAAATAACCGTTATCCCTTAAAATATTAGCTAATTTTTGCCAGTGAGCCTGGGGGTACATGCGAGCATATGCAGTCACCCCTGGATTAATTCCCACAATTGGTTTCCCATTTGCCAATTTCAATAACTGCTTTTTATGTTCTTCAATAATAGGAATGTCATAATCCTTTATTGATAACTCAAATTCTAGAGGTTCATTTTCTGGATTAATTTTGGCAATTTCTTTTATGCGGGTTTTTACAATGTGATCATTATGGTGTGTTATAAAATATGTGTTCAAAGAGAAAACCATATCTTCGTGTATAAAATTAGCACCTATTCTCCAATGTTCTTCAAATAAATCTACGGGTATAATATAATCTACATAATCACAATAAGAGAAAATTTTAATATTGTGGAATTTTGTAATAACAACAAGGTCTTTGTCAGGATACTTCCTCTTCAATGCTCTCATAGTTGGTATTAAAGTGATATTATCACCCATTCCACCACTCTCTTTACTGAGATCTACAAAAATCCTACTCATGTTGGTGAATTACCCCGCCGCTGAATTTAGAACATATCTCTTGATCAAATTGAACTGTTTCATTTAATCCTGGCCCACTATGTGGAAATGTGGCTTTATAATGATATCTTCTGACGCATTTTGGCCACGGAACAACATATGTACTTCCTCTCAGTTCTCTGGATGAATCAACACTTCTATCATTATCCTCTATGATAAATGTGCATGGTAATTGTAAACTTTCTACATATTTAACAGCTTCATAAAAATGTCCTTCATCTTCTGCTCCATCGCCTATAAAACACCAAACTTTACTGCTGCTATTCTTTAATTTTAAAGCATATGCTACACCTGTTGCTATGCAACAAGTGCCAGCCAAGATTGATGAAGTTAAAAACCTGATGTCTTTATCAAAAACAAACATACTTTTATTATTTTTTATTTTTTCAATAAGTTTTTCTTTATTTCCGCCTTTTAAAAGGAAATGATAATGCGATCTATGAGTTGAAAATACATAATCTTCTGCCTTGATTTCTTTGAATAATTCAATTAATTCATTTTCATTACCACCAGATAAATGCATCATAAATGGTAATATCCTTTGCTTGAATATTTCCACTATTTCTTTCTCAAAATTAATTAAATCATTTGCTGTATAAATCATTTTCTTCTACTATGATATGGCTTTTAGGAGATCTATATGCCTCCATATATGTGTTGAATATATCCTCTTTTTTTATTAATTTAATTACAGGAAAATTTACAAATATTTTTATTTGTTCTGTAAAATCTTGATGATGGGTACAACCAGAAAAAAGTGGAAATTGTTTTTTACCAACAACAATCCTAATGATTACTTTGGGTGTAAAATCCCCATCAGACATGGTTTTTAGTTTATCTAAATGATTAACAACAGCATCTAAAGCGTTTAAAATGAAGTCAAAACGCTCAATAAATACTACTGGTTTAAATCCCTCTAAGCTCATTCCAATTGCTAAACCAACCATTAAATTCTCTGCAACTGGTGTTTCAATGATTTGGTTATCTGCGACTTCTTTTAGTGTGCCATTAGCTCGATAGCAGTTCTTTATATTGTAACCAATAAAGACAGTTTTATTGTCTTGGGATAGAAATTCCATTGATCTTTTTAATTCTGAAAAATAAGTCATTTCTTATGAAGATACCTTTGTCTTATGTAATCACCATTTTTCATGCTAGTTTCTGCAAATTTTGTCGGACCTTCTTCTGCAATTAATGTTTCAATGGTTTGATTTCCAATATGTTCTACTAATGGCAAATATAGAGCATATAACTCATGTCCTGCTTCTTTTAGTCTTAAACTTAAATCCGCATCTTCAGAAAATGCAAATTTCAAATTTTCCTCATCAAATAGACCAATTTGACAATATATTTCTCGTGGAATACACATACACCAACCAACAACAAAGTCTATGTCATAATCAAATGATAATTGAAGATCATAATTATTTTGTCCACATTTTACATATTTCATCCCCATATACCCAACCTGTTTTGTCTTTGAATGTGTTTGTAGCCAACTAATCATTGCCACATCCCATAAATCGCTTACAATAGTGTCGGAATTTAATAAAATCACATAAGGAGAATTTCCAAGAGCAGCAAGTCTATTATTTGGTTTAATAAATCCAATATTGGTATCTTCCCTGTGTAAGTAAGCATCTATTTCCTTCAAATAATTAGCGGTTTCTTCCCTTGAACCATTATCCCAAATATATAATTTAAAATTATTAGTATGAGCAAAAATAGACTCAATACAGTTTTTAACACATTCTGGTTGGTCTTTAACCACCAATAAAATGTCTTTGCAGACTGGCTTGTAAGCGTTTATTGCTTCTAATTCCCGTTTAATGTAAGCAGAACTTGTAATTTCTGAGAATTTCATTTTATAATAGAGTACGGCTAAAACGAAGACAAAACAACTTGTGGCTTACCGTTTTGCATTATTTTAAACAGACCTTGTGCGTTATATGGAACTAATTGATTCCAACCATCTGCAAATTGTTCGTTTGATGGATAGCGATATCCATTAAAGAAATGCTCTTTAGGTTGCATGAAATCGACCATACGATTCTTATAGCGATCAATATGAGCGATATCTTTAATGAACACAGCAATCCAATCACAACACAAGATGTCCAGATCTGGCAAACCGATAAAACTTTCTAAGACTTGTGCTTGTATTTTATTTCTTCGCGCCCATGCTTGCAGTCCTTTTGCTGCATCTGGCCAAAAACGCCAGCAATCAACTGGAAATCGATGATATGGCATCCAAGCAGAAGGCGCATTGCAATACATTACACCTGTTGGTTTTAAAATGCGCATCCCTTCTAAAAAGGTCAACCAAAACATTTCAGAATGCTCAAAACAAGAAGATGTCACAACAACGTCAAAAGTCTCTTCTTTTAAAGGAAAACTATATGCATCAAATAACACAAGATCAACGCCATTGCCTTTTTCAAAATCCATCCCAATATATTCGGTACAATTGCTTGGTTTATGGTCTCTCAAAGCGCCATTTACATCTTGTGAACCGATTTCAGCAATACTAATTGATCCTTGATCTTTTGCGTAAACTTCAAAAAATCTTCTGCCAAATTCATAGGCACTTTTATGCATTAAAATATTCTTTACTTTATTCTATTATAGAGTAATGAAATTTGAATTAGAGCACAACGGGAAAATTTCTGAAATTACATTATATGATGTAGGAAACAGTGACACTTTGGTTCGTGTGATCCCAGAAATCCTTCAACAAGACTTCTACCACATGAAAAAAATCCCCTTCCAACCTGGGGATATAGTAATCGATGTAGGAGCCAATATAGGCACAGTTTCCATTGTTTTGGCTAAAATGCATCCAAATATAGTCATTTATTCTATTGAGCCTTGTGAAACTAATTATAAAAATTTAATTAGTAATATAGAGGTAAATCAAATTACTAACATCATTCCACTTAATTTGGCAGCAGCAGCAGAATCTAATGAAATTATTACCATTACTTTGGATCCCAGTTGTTCAGGTTCATCTGGTTCTTATCGAGGTCCAGATGGTATTGCAAATCAATGTAAAACCATATCTTTTGATGATTTGGTAATAAGAAATAAAATAAATAAAATAAAATTCATGAAAATTGATTGTGAAGGTGGAGAATATGGATTTTTAACTATGTCCCGCCTATTTGAAGAGTTTCCAATTGAATATATGGCAATTGAAATCCATCGACATATGATTCGTTTCGGTAGAAGCAAACATGAGTTGCTTGCAATTTTAGATAAAAAATTTAATGCCTCTAATTTGGCGATGATGGAAGTTTAGTGAACGAAACAGCAAAAGCAAATGAAAGAAGAAAGAATGACCCTCTTTTCCAGCGAGTATTTACTGGAAAGGGGATTGATATTGGTGCTGGCAAGGATAATTTAGCCAGAGAAGGACTATTTCCAAACATTGAAACCTGCGAAGATTTTGATACAAAAGATGGGGATGCTCAATCAATATTAGAATATAAAACAAAAAATACTTATGATTTTGTTTATAGCAGTCATTGCCTAGAACATCTATCAGAACCAGCCAAAGCAATTAAAGATTGGTTTTCATTAGTGAAAACTAATGGCTATATGGTAATTGTGGTTCCTGATGAGGATTTATATGAACAAGGAATATTCCCTTCTTTGTTTAACAGGGAACATAAGTGGACATTTACATTGTGGAAAGACTATTCTTGGTGTAATAGATCAATTAATTTAATAGAATTAATTCAAAAAAATCTAAGTAATTTTAAAATTATTCATGCAAAAATAGTGGATACAAATTATGATTACAAATTGACAACTATGCGAATTTCCGAGCACTTAATGAGAACAGATCAAACGAATGCGCATATTAGTGGCGTAGGACATGCAAAGGGATTTGAGATGGATATTATACCAGCAGAGGTTAGTGTAGAAATAGTCATTCAAAAGATGCCATTGTATTCGCAAGTGCTTATTGCCAATTGTTTAGATTAACAAATCTTCCACTGTTGCATCTCTACCGATTAGTTCTTGTGCTCTGGTTATAGATGCTAAACCTTTAACGGCATCCACTTCTTCTTGGGTGAACAAAACACCAAGCAGACTATCTATGAAAACTTGGGTATTAGAGTGACAAATATCCAGTCCGCCACCATCGGAGTAAGTAGTCATCATATCCATTGCCATTGCTATTACGGGATTATTTTCGGCTGCTGTTTTTAATTTTACATAGATTATACCAGCCACAACTGGATCAATTTCTGCTAATAGAGCCCTGGCTGTTATAAGTCTTTGTTTTAACGCTCGTTTAACTGTATTTAATGAGTTTACTTTTTGGTCTATGGACATTTGTGCATAGCCTCTTCCAAGTGGATCTTTGTTTATTTCATTTCTTAAAATATAGCCATTTGGTGTTAGTGCTGGCCATTGTATTTGTGGATTGTTAGTATCTTCGTATCTAAATTGCATACCAATGTGGCACAAACCATTTAGTACGATTGGGCAATATCCGCAACCTTCTATAAATGTTATTTCACTTTCGTCTTCTGGGTTGGATTCAAAAATGCCCTCTGGCAGGTTCTTATATATATTTGGTGATCCTGTTCGATATCCATTAAGTCCTTGTATTGCTATATCGCTTTCTAAGGCTTGTTTTAATTCCTTATATTTTAGTTTACGGTAATCACTTATTATTGAATCATAAACATAAATTATTTGCATATTTCACCTTGCTATATTATTTGATAATTGTGGTGACGGAATTGGAGAATGTGTTGGTATTCCTGCTTCTAGTGATGTTCCATCATATATTACATATGCAACACCTGCTTGATATGCATAATTGCCACCATTTCCGTCATAAGGATCATAGTATACTGCTGCTATTATTGTATTTTTATAAACTCCAACAGAATAACCAAGTTGATTATTTGTAATTCTTCCATTATCTCCAATTCCTGAGAATTTTTGTTGTTGTGACCAAACTGTACCATCTCTTGTGAAAATATAAGCAGAGCCTACAGAAGTTATAGAATTAGCACCAACAGCATCATAATCTTGTAAATATGCCCCAACTATTGCTTTGTTGCTATAAACAGAAACAGACCAACCAAAACAATCAGAAGCAATTCTTCCATTAGTCCCTGTTCCGACAATTTTTGCTTGTTGGGCCCATGTCGTGCCATCTCTGGTGAAAATATAAGCAGCACCAGCATCACCCAAAGAATTAGCACCAGCATCATCAAAATTTTGTAAATAAGCACCAACTATTGCCGTATCCATATCAACAGAAACAGAATAACCAAAATAATCAGACACAATTCTTCCATTAGTACTTGTTGGTACAATTTTAGCTTGTTGTGCCCATGCAGTACCACTTCTTGTATAAATATAAGAAGCACCGGCATTAGTTAAAATGACGGCACCAGCAACATCATAATCTTGAAAATAAGCGCCAACTATTGCTGTATCACTGTAAATTGAAACAGAATAACCAAAGTAATCTGATGCTAATCTTCCATTAGTACCTGTTCCAACAATTTTAGCTTGTTGTGCCCAAGCAGTACCAGACCTTGTAAAAATATAAGCAGCACCAGCATCAGTTTTAGAATCAGAACCAGCAGCATCATAATCTTGTAAATAAGCGCCAACTATTGCTGTATCACCATAAATAGAAACTGACCAACCAAAATAATCAGTAGCAATTCTTGCATTGGTTCCATAAGCTACTAATTTTTGTTGTATAAGCCAATTATTTTTTACTTTTATAAATATATATGCAGCACCAGCATCAGTTAAAGAGTTTTGCCCTGTGTTGTCATATAAATTCAAAGGACAACCAACTATCGCTGTGTTGTGATATACAGCAACCGAAGAAACAGTGTTAGAGTCTCTTGCTAATTCCTTTGGAGTTCCTACTAATTTCACTTCCTGTGCCCATGCAGTACCAGACCTTGTAGAAATATATGCAGCACCAGCACTGGTTACAGAATTAGCACCATCAGCATCATAATCTTGTAGATGGGCACCAATTACTACTGTGTCTACATAAGCAGACACACTGTTTCCAAACTCATCGTTTACCATCCTGTCCATTGATCCAACTGCTACTAATTTTTTTTGTAAATCCCATGCAATGCCATCTCGTGTGAAAATGTAAGCAGCACCAGCTCTGCTTACAGTATTAGCACCATCAGCGTCATAATCTTGTCCATATGCACCAACTATTGCTGTATCACCATCAATATAAACAGAATAACCAAAGTAATCGGCGTTTAATCTTCCATTAGTACCCACAGCAGCAATTTTTTGTTGTTGTTCCCATGTTGTGCCAACACAAGTGCAAATAAATGCAGCACCAGCATCAGATAAAGAATCAGAACCATTGGTATTATAATCTTGATTATATGCACCAATTACTGCTGTGTTACTATAAACTGCAACAGAATAACCAAAGTAATCTGATGCTAATCTTCCATTAGTACCTGTTCCAATAATTTTTTGTTGTTGTGTCCAAGTAGTGCCAGACCTTGTGAAAATATAAGCAGCACCAGCATCAGCCAAAGAATTAGCACCAGCAGCATCATAATCGTGAAAATAAGCGCCAATTATTGCTGTATCACTATAAACAGAAACAGCGGTTCCAAATAAATCAGAAACAATTCTTCCACTAGTACCTGTTCCAACAATTTTAGCTTGTTGTGCCCATGCTGTACCATCTCTTGTAAAAATATAAGCAGCACCGGCCTGAGCTTTAGAATCAGAGCCAGCAGTATCAAAATCTTGATAATATGCACCAACTATTGCTGTGTCACTATAAACAGAAACTGATTGACCAAAATAATCAGTGATAATTCTTCCATTAGTGCCTGTTCCAACTATTTTAGATTGTTGTGCCCATGCAGTACCAGACCTTGTAAAAATATAAGCAGCACCAGCTCTATCTTTAGAATTAGC
>Ga0315284_10016469_pt1 | contig 10492 bp, 12 predicted proteins | sample YL17G09_16_MG_FD_203696 | JGI IMG/M metagenome (GOLD analysis project Ga0315284, IMG submission 203696) | Sediment microbial communities from Yellowstone Lake, YNP, Wyoming, USA - YL17G09_16 | ecosystem: Environmental > Aquatic > Freshwater > Lake > Sediment | place: USA: Wyoming | collected...
TGCTTGCCCTCGAGATACGGATTGCCCTCGTGCGCATACCACCTGTCGAAGAATGTGTGGCCCTCGCGAAACTGGATGAAATACCCGTTGAAGCCGAGCTTGGGCATCCAATCGACCATGTCGGTCACGTGCTCGACGCTCGACGCGCCCTCGATGCAGACTCCGCGGTGACGATAGGATGGCGTCTCGCTGATCTTGACCGGCGGCAGTTTATCGAGCCGCGGCAGGTACTCGCCGTCCGCGCCCGGCCGAACCCAGCGGCAGCCGATCTCGGTAAGATAGCGATAGGCCGCGAGCAGCACGCTCCTGGGGTTGATCCCCCCGATGACGCCCGTGCAGTCTTTGACATCGATAAGGATCGCATCATCAAGCACGGGATCGGCGATCTTCGGCGGCGCGAGGCCAAGATCGCTCATCAGGCCAAGCTCGATGCCTTCGTCGCAGCCGCAGCAGCAGCCCGGCTCGACCGCGCTTCCCGTCACGCACTTCAGACACCGCGCGAGTTCCTCGGCGGCGTATGCAATGGTCGGGTGATCCGACCGGCAGATGATCTTCATAGCATCCTCCGTGCTGTTATCTCAGTAACCTGCTTCGCCCAGCCAACGCGCGGTTCCTCCCTTACAGCGCGGCGAAGACAATGGCGGGCTCAGTGGCCGTTTATGGGAAACTACGATCCTTTTATGGTTGAACGCGACCCTCCAATGGCGTATAATACCCATGGAGGCGATCACTATGGCGCGGATACTTACCGTGGAACAAGCGGCCGAGAAGCTGCAGTTGACCCCGAAGACGACGAGAAAGCTCCTCAGGGACGGCAAGATGCCGGGGCGCAAAGTCGGGCGGGCGTGGCGAGTGCTGGAAACGGAGATAGAGCGGTGGGTCGGCGGCTCGGAGCTGGAGGGTGTTCCAGTGGAGCAGCGCAAGTCCATATTTGGGCTGTACAAGGATGTGCCCGGTCTTTCTAGCGAGGCTTTTATGGCCGAGAAGCACGCCGAGAATGAGGAGCAGGAGCGCAAGTGGGACGAGCGACAAAGGCAGCGCGAGGCGCGGAAGGGTAGAGCGGCATGAACCTGGTGTTCGACGCAAATGCCATCATCGCATCTCTGCACGGCGAGCAAGGCGGGGAGTTGGTGGACAGCCTCTTGCATGATCCCGCGCATGTGTGCTTCATGCACGCCGCCAATCTCTGCGAAGTGTTCTATGAGTTCAGGCGTAAGCGTGGCGAGGAGCAGGCCCAGGCAGTGCTGCGCGACCTCCGAGACGCGGGTCTTCGCGCCCGCGAGGACTTAGACGACGATTTCTGGCAGGAAGCCGGTCGCATCAAAGCCGACTTCCGGCGCATATCGCTCGCCGACTGCTTCTGCGCGGCGCTGGCGAAGCGCATCGACGGCGCGGTAGTGACGGCCGACCAGGAGTTCAAACCGCTCGCAGACCAGGCCGGCTACGAGATCACGTTCATACGATAGAAAGGGCCATCTGTGCTGAGAGCATTCTGGACCTGCAACGATTACCCCAACAGCAAGTGGTTCTTCGATAAGAGCGTTTGGCAGAAGATGCTGCGCACGATGAGCGGGTGCGGCTTCGACTCGATGATACTGGCAAGCGCCGAACCCATCGATGATGCCGCCGCAAGCGACTATGACCAGATGCGCCGCTGGATACTTGAAGCCGCACTGGATTATCAGATCGCGCCTTACGTATTCCTCCGCGCCGGTGAGTGCACACGCGAACTGCTGGAGACATATCCGGAGCTTAAGGGCATCTTCGTTGACGCGAATAATGGGGCCGATGCGCTGCAGGGCGTGGTGGACGCGGTCGATGCCGCGCGGCCGGACGCTTTGGTCTATCTTCGAGTGGGCACCCAGACCCCGGCGGCCGTAGTGGACGACATCAAACGCCGGGGGAACAAGCGCGTTGGGTACTCGGTGAAGTACACGTGCGATCATCTTGTGGACGCGAACCCCGATCCGGCGTTCGTCGAATGGGTGGAGGCGGTCGGGGCGGAGAATGTGCTGGCGGAGTTTGCGATTGCCAACTTTGAGCCGTGGACGAGCTTTTCCTATGACACGATCGAGGGCGCGCTTGCGAACCTGCAGGAGCTGGGCTGCGAGGGCTTCTCGCTCCAGCCGCTCTCGGTCGCCGAATGGCCGCACACCTCGGATAGCTTCTTCAAGTATCAATGGCAGCGTGATCTTGTCTGGTATAGCGTCTGGGGCGGGACGAGCGTCGAGCGGCTTGTCCGGCAGGGCCAGCCGAAGTGGCTCGTGCGAAACCAGAAGCTAGTGGCGGGTTTCGAGGCGGGATCGCGCATTCTGGAGCTGCTGTCGCTTTATTTCGCGGGGGACAAGTCAATGGCGTGGCGGCCTCAGTTCTGCTCGGTTCAGGGCGGCAGCGGCATGCGCCTGCTTTCCATCGAAGACATGCTGCATCTCGACGATATGCCGGAGTTTTGTGCGCTGGACTGGTGGCAAGAGATCACGGGCGACAGGGTCGTCCACCTTGCCGAGTATATCAAGTCCGGCACGCCCGAGGATGCCTACGGCCCCGAGGAGCTTATCGAGGAACTCAGTGATCTGTGCCAGCAGGCCGTCGCCGCGGGCGAGAGAGGCATGCGCAGCGCATCGGGCGAAAAGGAGCTTCCCAGCTTCGCGCGGGATGCCTTCTGCACGGGCAGGCTGGGCGAGTTCTACGTCGAGCGGCTCCGGGCGGCGCTCTCGCACGCGCGCGGCGATAGCACCGAAGCAGTAGAGCACCTCACGCGCGCGCTAGGGCTTTATCGGGAGATAGCGGCGGTGGATTCGTCGCATCGAGCGGGGGCGAGCTTCGGGGCAATCGCCAAGGCACTTGAGGCAGAGTGCGACGACGCTGCGCGGGGCGTGTTCGGGCGGGGCGGGGAGTATCTCGTCCACAAGACCGGCTGAAGCCTCCTGAGTCTATCTGTTGGCGCTAGGGCATCTGGCGCATTGGCCCGCTTCACTGGCTCTGCCGCCGCAGGAACTCGCTTCTCCCCTCGTGCTTATACGCTCGGTAACCTTCTGCTTCCAGATTCTCCAGCAATCTGAGCAGCATGCCGCAGTAAGCGCGGTTGTCGCGGCCAAAGTCGTCCGAGACATGACCGTTCTCACGGCAGAAGAAGAGGTCGAAGAACGAGCCAGCCCCGCCCCAAAAATCAACGCCCAGAAGACGCGCCACTGCCTTCTGAGGACCCGTCCGAAGCTGACCAAGCACCTCGTCAACCGTATCGGCGAAGTAAGTGGCCTCTATCCGCCTCAGCAAGTCCCGCATCTCGATCAAGGGTTTGTCGAAGTCAGGATTCCTCGGAGCATGGATATCTTTTTCATTTGCCATAATCACCTCACCATTACGTCCGGCCGGGCGATGGTTGCGTCACCGATCTCAACCTCGATCTTCGGCCAGTCGTCCGACGCTGAGAGGACGATCGGGCCGGAGGATGTGGCGATGATGGTGTCCTCGCTCTTGGCGCCGGTGATTGACGGGTTCCACGCGAACGCCTGGTTCGCGGCGGCGACGGCGTCGGTTGTCTCGTTGACCAGAAAGTCGCGCGCGCGATAGCCGGTCGGGCCGCCCTGATGATGAAGCTTCCATTCGCCGGGGAATCCGGCCTGGGCATAGGCATCCATCCCGAGGCGGAAGATATCCCCCATCCGCGCGCCGGGTTTGGTCGCCGCGATAAGCGCCGCATCGACCCGCGTGACCGCATCGTGCCTGCGGCGAAGCTCGGCGGGCAGTGGCCCGAAGTGGACCATTCGCGTGGCCGATGCGATCAGCCCCCACCTGCGAGCGCCTATGACGAGCATCGCGACGCGTTGGAGCTTGCGGTCGGTCGGCTGCGGGTGGCGATACCTCGATATGCGCTCGTCGGTCCCTATCAGGGCAAGAGTGGGCACGATCCCGCGCGCGTAGAGGTATCGGCCCAGCAGCCCGGCGATCTCATGCTCGGTATTGCCCGGCTCGATCTCGCGGCAGGCAAGCGAAAGGCACTCGCCCGCGTTTGCGCCGAGCCATTTGTAGCGCTCGATCTCGGCCTCGGTTAGAATCCTCCGGCACGACTGGACAGCAGAGGCGACGTCTCGCGCGCCTTCCATCGGCACGTCCGAACCAATCGTCCCGCCGCTCGCGAGCTTGCTGATAATCCGTTCCCGCCCGCCCTCATACCAGGCGAATTCGTGAATCTCGAATCCCAGCCCGCCGACCTCTTCGTCGGCTATCCGCGGGGATTCGATGTTGTCGCAGACGATGTATTTGCCGCCGCGCGTGATCACCGCCGCCGTCGGCCCACTTTCAGACGCAATGCTGATGTAGTTCGACCCGCCGCAGGTAAGCCAGGCGAAGTTGCCCGATCCGCACACGGCCAGCGCATCGAGCCCCTCGCGATCCATCAAATCCCTCGCGCGGCGCTCTTTTGCGCGCATTTCCTCGGTCCTGGTCATATCGCTCCCTTCGCAGCGGCCGGTCTCCGTCCCGGCCCCGTGCGAGACGGAGGTCGCACGCTACGTGTATTGGGTTGACTTCGCCTTCGACAGGCCATGCACCTGCTTGGGCAAGCCGCAGCTTGTCGGGCGGGCGTATTTGAGTCCGCACATATCAAGTGACGAGGCATATCAGCTATAAGGTTATATATTTACAGCAGTATCATGTCCGCCAGCAGAGCTACGGCTCGTTCAAAGCGTCCTACGCGCTGCCGGCAGAGGTGAAGCGGGAGGACGTGAAGGCGACCTACCGCAGCGGCATCCTCGTGGTCTGCATGCCGAAGGCCGAGGTCACCGAGGAGCATAAGGTGACCGTAGAGGCCAAAGACTAGCCTGGTTTGAGATGCGCCTGTCGCGGGAATCATATAACCGCGAAGCCCGGCAACAGCACCGGTTCCGGTTGCCTTGCCGGTCAGTCCTTTCTTCTCCTTTCAGTGTTATACTAAGCCGCGGCATTGCGCGGGCCCGCCGATCAAGACGACCGGGGGGTTTCTTTTTTCGGGAATGCTGAATTGTGAATTATGAATTATGAATTGATAGGGCCCCTCTCCCATCATTCGTAATTCATAACTCATAATTCATAATTCCCAAAGCGCCGCTCAACCAGTAGAATTACCAGTAGATAAACCGCGTTTGAGCATGCTATCCTGAGGGTAGGCGATCAAGCTTGCTCGGAGGGTTGCGTGCCTGGAAAGTCCCGGCTGCTCGATATACTGCCGGTCAACGCGGCGCTGCTCGCCGTCGGCGCGGCGGATTTGTTGACCACGCTGTTCTGGCTGGCGACCGGCCGGGCCGTCGAGGTCAATCCCATCATGGCGGCGATCCTGCGCGCGGGGCTGTGTCCGTTCGTGCTTACGAAATTGGCCACGCTTGTCGCGTACGTGGGCGTGATGGAGTGGTATCGGCGCCGGCGGTGCCCGGTGTTTGCCCGCGTCGTGGGCAACATCACGCTTGTCGGCTATGTCGGCATCTACGCCATATCGTTCGCCTGCGTCAACTGGCAAGTCCTCATCTAGTACCGCCTGTTTGCTCAGCTAATCATCTAGTCCGCTTCTGCCGATACTTCTATTGGCTTGCGTGCGACCGCGGGCAGGACTATGGGCCAGCACAAGACAAGAGGCATTGCCAACAGGGTCGGGCTCGACATCGGCAGCCATTCGGTCACGGCGGTGGAGGTGATCGAGCGCGGCTCCGAGATCGTCATCCGCTCGGCCGGATCCGCTGCCATACCCGGCGCCGGGGAGAAGAACGCCGTCGCTGACAGCGGCGCGGTCGTTCACGCCATCAAGAACCTCTGGTCTTCCGCCGCGTTCCAGTCGAAGAAGGTGGTCGTGGCGCTTCCTGCCTCGTCCGTCTATGTCAAGTGGCTGCACCTGGAGGCGCCTGACGAGGAGGAACTGGCCAACACGGCGCGCAATGCGGCCGCGCGGGGAGCTCCGTTCCCGGCAACCGACGCCGTCGTTGACTACAGGGTTCTTTCGTCGCGCGGGGCCGCCTCGCAGAATGTCCATTTCGTGATGCTGGTCGCGGCGTCGGCGCCGGCCGTTGATCAGCTCCTGGACCTGACCGAAAGCGCGGGCCTCGATCCGTTGGCGGTAGATGTCGGCGCGGTCGCCGTGATGCGCAGCTTCGAGATGCAGAAACGGGCGGCGGGCCCACTGTGGAGCGGTCAACCGCAGGCGCACTGCCAGATAGGCGCCAACAGCACCCTGATAACCGTAGTGCGCGGCTGCGAGCTGGAGTTCGCAAGGACAGTTCCGGTCGGCGGCAGCGACTTCACCCAGTGCATCGCTGATTCGACCGGTCTGGGCTGGTTGGAAGCGGAGCGTGTCAAGCTCACTCCAGGCGTCCGGTTGACCTCCAGCGGGGAACTGGTCGCGTCGCAAGACGGCGAGCAGTTGCGCGTGTCGTGCGAGAACGCCGTGGGCCGGCTGGCAAGAGAGATGCATCGGTCGCTGAAGTTCTTCAGGAGCCAGTTCGCCGAAGGCAGCTATCTTGGCATGACGGGGGTGGCGACCCTAAGCGGCGGCGGCGCGCTGCTTCGAGGGATCGACGCCTGCCTTGAGGAGCAGGGCATCGAGGTGGCAAGCGTCATCAACCCGTTCGAGGGCTTGTCGGTTGCCACGGAGGGGAAAGGCATTTCAGACGTGGTCGATTCTGCGGCGCAGTATGCCACCGCGTTGGGACTTGCGCTGGCGGACTACTGGAGCGACGCCGGCGAGCAGAGATTAGCGGCATGAAACCGTTCAACCTTGCCGAAGCGAGAATAGTCGAACGCAACTACTGCCAGACGCACGTGACCCGGCGGCTGCGGGTCATCGCGCTGATGATCCTGCTCACGGTGATGGTCTACGGGGCATCGTTTGTGTGCAAGACCATGTTCGCCGGGGAGGTTCAGGAAACGAAGTCCAAGCTGGCCGACGCTCAGGAGCGATGCGTGGAGGCCAAGCGGGAGATGCAGGTTCTCAACACGACTCTTGCCGAGCGCAAGTGGCAGGGACAGTTGGCCGGCGAAAGCGGCAGGTGGCTTAGTGTAATCGACAGCGTGGTGGGGCGAGTGCCGCCGGATGTGTGGCTGGACTCAGTCAAGAATTCGGCGGCGGAGTCAACGCTCGACATCGCGGGCCAGGCGTCGTCGTTTGAGGCGATGATCGCGTTTATAGACGCGCTGCGATGCAGCGAGGGATTCGGCGAAGTGAGGTTGGAGTCCGCAAAGATCGCAAGCGCCGTAAGCGTGACGTACGTTGATTTCACCCTTGGAGTCTCCATAAAGGAAGGCGGTCAGGCAAACGCCGAGTCCGGCGCGGGCGCGATGGCCGCGCCCAGTGATGCGTCTTCCGGTGTCGGCGTGCCGCCGAGCAGTCCGCCGGATCGCGGTCAGCCCGAGCCGCCGACGCGAGGCGGAGTGCCGGAAGTGCGGGAGTCAACGTAATGCTGCGGAACCCAAAACTGTATAGTCCGGAGAACGTGGAGCGGGCCAGATACGCGCAGATCGGCGTCGCGGTGCTTGCGGCGGCGATCTCGGCATATCTGGGCTTTACGGCGTTTTCGGGTGTGCGAGATGTCTGCAACGCGCGCAGAGTGCTTTCGGCTGCTCGGATGGAATCCGGGCAGCTATCGCGCCAGGCAGCGGCGTTGAAAAAAGAGGAGGCGAGACAGTCGAAGCGCAGCGACGGCGGCGTGGATGCCTTCGCCCTGCAATTGTCCCGTTGGGCCAACGAGCGGGGAGTGACGGTCGAGGCCATCACTCGTCAGGGAACCCCGGTCGCCAGCGATATCACTGTAGACAACGCGAGCCTTGGGACTTGGGACGCGGTGAAGGTCCGGGTCGAGGGACGCGGTGACTTCCCGCAAGTGGTGGCACTGCTGGCCAAGTTGCGCAGGCCCGGAATGCCCGTGCAACTGGAGTCGTTTGCTTTCCAGGGCACAGATACCGACGTGGTCAGATTCGATCTCATGCTCACCGTCTACGACAGAAAAACGCAAGCGAGCTAGCGGAGATGATAAAGACCGATCCGAACCAAACCAAGGCGGTTGTGGTGCTGCTGGTCATACTGGGCGGGGCCGTGGCGGTGACCGTGCTGCGCATTAATCCCAACTCCGGGCAACCGGCAACCGCGGCCGCGGCCGACTCCGGCGCGATACAGGCAGGCTCCACGCCGACCGCGATCGTCAAAGCCGGCGCGACCACCCGCAACCCGTTCCGCAAGCCCGAGGCGATCCGCGAGGCGTTCAGCCGAATCGCGAGGCCCGGGGACAATGCAGGCGCGGTAGTGGTTCAGGAGGGAAGCGGTCGATCGTCCGGGAGCTTCAAGCTGCCGCCGATGACTGTTGGCGTGCTGCCGCGCGGCTCCGGCTCCGCCGATAGATCCGACTCCACGCAGACCGATAAGACGGAAACGCCCAAGCCGCAGTTCGACCTGCTGGCGACCGTCCGCGGTCCCAAAGGGCTGACCGCCGTCATCCGCGGCGGCGAATCAGATACGAGATTGGTCGCGGTGGGCGATGTTCTGGATGGCGGCTACAAGATCCTCACTCTGGACGAAGACCGCGCCATCCTTACGAATGGGAGTGACGTCGTTGTTATCAAGAGACCAAGTTGAGAGTGGAAAGTGGAAAGTGGAAAGCAAAGCCCGCTGGTCCCAGAGCGTTGCGGCGCTTGTACCGCTTATGCTGATATGCATCGCTCTTACGGCGAGCGCGTTCGCGCAGCCGGTGAGCGTGTCGAAGGAGAGCCTTTACAGCGTTGACGCGAGCGGCACGGACATCAAGTTCGTTCTGGAGGCTCTTGCGCGGCAGTCGGGCGCGAACGTGGTCGTCAGCCCCGATGTCAGCGGTACGATCACCGCGCATCTCAAACAGATGTCGATGGAGTCGCTGCTGGAGTGCCTGGCGGCCGCGCACGGCTTCGAATGGAGCAAGCGCGGGGAGACCTACCTGATCTCGGCCAAGGACGCAAACGCAAAGACCGAAGTCACGCCGCCGCCTCCCGCGCCGGAACCTGAAGCGCTCGTTTGGCGCTGCCGTCACGTCAGGGCCGCGGACCTGGTGAACACGCTTTCGAACGTGTTTCCGGGCTGCAAGGTCGCGGTCGGGCCGTCGAGCGTGACACCGAAGCTGCAGGACCCACTCAGCGGCGCAAGCGCGGCCATCGGCGTCGCGACCTCGGGATCGGGCGCGTCGAGTACGTCGTCCGGCAGTTCGCAAGACAACGCCACGACCATCATCCTCTACGGAGACGCCAAGGAGATAGATCGGGCCAAGACTCTGCTTGAGAAGATAGACGTTGCCAGGTCCCAGATAGCTATCGAAGTGGCCGTAATCGAGATCGGCTCGGAACTGACCAAGGAGCTTGGGATTAGCTGGTCATGGAACGATATTACACTCAAGGAGGCCGCGGGCTCCGGGATCAAGTTCGGCAACATCACCAAGCAGCCCATGACGTTCACGGGCGCGCTGGCGGCGCTGACGTCGGACGGCAGATCCCACCTGCTGGCCCAGCCGAACATATCGGTGCTCGATGGGGCCTGCGCGGACATCCTTATCGGCGACAGGATTCTCTTTCCCAAGCTGGTGGGCTACAACCAGTTCGGCACGCCGATCTACGACAAGGATGAAGAACGAGTCGGCATCTACCTGCAGATCGCGCCGAGAGTCACCGGGGATGACGAGGTGGTGCTGACGCTCTACCCGCAGGTCAGCCTGGTGACCAAGTATCTCAAGACGCAGGCCGGCGACTATCCTCAAATCAGCACGCGGGAGGCCCGCACCACGGTACGCGTGAAGAGCGGCGCCACGCTGGCGATAGGCGGCCTTATCAAGGACGACGACATAAGGAGCGCCGAGAAGATTCCTCTTCTGGGCGACCTGCCGATTCTGGGTCAGTTCTTCAGGCACAATACTACGACCAAGAATCGGACGGAGATAGTGATATTCCTGACGCCTAAGATCGTGCCACCGGGAACGTAAATGGCTGAAAGCACTCTCACCTCGGTTTTTGTTGAAGAGGGGATTCTGACTTCCCGCGAGCTGGACGCGGCGCTGGCGATGCGCACGGACGTCGGCGCGGACATCGGCGAGTTTCTGGTCCGCAGGGGGATGATAACCGAGCGCGACCGCGTTCGCTGCGTGGGCATTCAGCACGGCATCCAATACGCCGAGTTGAGCGGACACGAGCTCAATCTGGAGTCGGCCCGGCTGATCCCGCACGCTATGGCGCTGCGCTACAAGGTCATTTGCGTGGGAAGGTCGGGTGATCTCGTGCGGGTGGCCATGGCCAACCCGCTCGACGTGCAGGCCATCGACGACATTGCCAAGCATACCAACCTCGAACCGCTGCCCATGATCGCGGTCGAGGAGGACATACTCGAGGCGATATTCAACTGTTTCGGCGCGGCCGGCGACATCAGCGACATCATAGTCGAGGCCATAAAGGACGCCGACGCGGAAGTTAGAATCCGCGAAGAAGAGCCGGAAGAGGCCGAGGCCACCGTAGCCGACCT
>Ga0315284_10016470_pt1 | contig 10492 bp, 15 predicted proteins | sample YL17G09_16_MG_FD_203696 | JGI IMG/M metagenome (GOLD analysis project Ga0315284, IMG submission 203696) | Sediment microbial communities from Yellowstone Lake, YNP, Wyoming, USA - YL17G09_16 | ecosystem: Environmental > Aquatic > Freshwater > Lake > Sediment | place: USA: Wyoming | collected...
TTTGGTGTTTTCGGGTCAGGGCTGGGTGAATAGGGATGAGAACGTTGCCGAGTTGTACAGTGGCGACGAGTCGTGTGCGTACGCTATGTCCCAGGTGCCTGTGTCGTCGCCGAGCTCGTAGTACCAGCTGGGCGATTCGGGTCTCTCGCGGAACGCATAGTCGAGCCGGTATCGCACGTTGTTTAGCGTGGGGTGGAGCGGGTCGAAGGTGGTCAGCACGTCGATCGTTGCGAAGAGGATTTCGCAACTCGGCCGGCCGAGGAATGTGCCGGTGTTGACGCATCCCAATGCGGCGCGTATTGCGGCCCAGGGGGGCGACGCCACGGCGTCCCAGGTGATGCAGTGCTCGAGGCAGAATGCTTTTCTCTGTGCGCTGCCGACGGGGTTGTAGCGGATGGGCGACCAGTTCGCGGGGTGGAGGACCACGAGCTGTTGTTCCTCGAGGGTGCGCAGCCGGTAGCGGAGTTGGCCGGTGGTGATCTGCGGCAGCCAGGCGGGGATGAATCCGGCGGGGAAAGTCCGCGGTTCTGCGAGTCGGACAGGCATGGGGGAGGTTAGAGGTTACAGGGGACAGGTTACGGGGGAGAGGTTATGTGGTGGCCTGGGATCGGATTTCGAGGGGGCCGGTGTCGGCGGCGATGGCGGCGGCGGCGATGGCTGCCGCGGCGTCGTCGAGGTGCTTCTGCGCCCAGTCGGTCGTGGCCTGGAGCTGGGCGAGGTGTTGATCGCGCTCGATGCGTTGGCCGTCGGTTGCGAAGGTGGGTTCGGGCGTGGCGAGTGCCGCGGAGAGGGCGGCGGCGGCGGCGTCGCGGATCGTGGTGTAATTGGGTGCGGTCATGGGGAAGGTTACAGGTTACAGGGGACAGGTTACTCCGGTTCTTCGACGAGGCCGTCCTGGGTGCACGCCAGCATGAGGGTTGCGAGGGCCTGCATCCCGGGGCCCGAGAGCTGGTCGCCCCGGGCGAGCTTGGCGAGCAGGGTTGCGCGGAGGTTGGCGTAGAGCTCCGCGAAGTCGGGTTTGATGGTCATGGTTTTTTCTCCGGCTTCGAGTGTGCCCGGCTGGTCGAGGATGCTGTGGCCGAGGAGGATGAATTCCGCAGAGGCGAGGACGGCGGCCTGGTCGGTGGCGAGCTGGCCGGCCTCGGCCGCCGCGACGCTGTAGGTTCCGTCTTGTCCGAGGATCGTGGCGGTGTCGAGGATGAACTCGGCGGCGTCGAAGACCGCGGCCTGGTCGGTCTCGAGCTGGCCGGCCTGGGCCGCGGCGATGGCCGTGGCGGCGTCGTAGGTTCCGTCCTGTCCGAGGATGGTGGCGGTGTCGAGGATTGTGTCGGCGGCGGCGAGGACGGCGGCCTGGTCGGTGGCGAGCTGGTCGATCGCGGCGGCGGCCAGGTTGGCGTCCAGGTCGTACGCGCCGGCCTGGTCGAGGATGCTGTGGCCCTCGAGGATGTTCGCGGCGGCGGCGAGGACCGCGGCCTGGTCGGTCGCGAGCTGGTCGGCTTGGACCTCGGCGATGTAGCCGGAGATGTCGGCGGGGCTGACGGTGTAGTCGTCGGCGGTTATCAGGTAGAGGTCGAGTCCCGCGAGGGTGTCGGCGAAGGTTGCGTCGAATCCGCCGTCGGCGTCGTCGACGAGGATTTGGTCTGCGCCGATTGTGGTGAGGGCCTGGAGGGCCGTTTGGACGGTGGCGGCATTGGCGTCCCAATCGATGGCGGTCGTGATTTGGCCGGCGTAGGTGAGGCGGTAGAGGCCGGCGATGGCGGCCGTGGTGAGGATTATGGTCTGGACTTCGGCGCGGATTTCGTAGGGGACGTTCACGTCCGTCATCCCGGGCGGGTCGCTGGTGATCTGGGCGTCGGTGGTGGTTAGGGAGTGCTGCCAGAGGATGTAGCCGGTGCCGCCGAGGTCGCTGCCAATCGAGTCGAGTGCGAGGAGTGCGTTGACGACTTCGCTGCGGGCGGCGTTCCAGGCGAGGCTTTGGGACGTGTTGGCCTGGAATGTGAGGGTGAAGGCGCCTTCGGTGAAGAAGCCGAGGTTTACGTAATCTGTTTGGGGGATCGAGGCCCCTTTAATTTTCTCGGTGACGTTCATGGGTCGTGTTCAGCGCTGGGTGGCGGTTGGTAGTCGGCTTTGGCGTCTGGGCCGCGGAGCTGGCCGAGCTGGTCGCGTGGCAGGTCGGCGAGCTCTGCGCACATTCGGAGCATTCGGCGCTCGAGTATTTGGGTGGCGAGTCCCTCGAGGGCTATGATGCGGTCGATGCGGCCGCGGATGCCCTGGGGGAAGTTTGCCGCGATCCAGGCGAGGCTCTGCTCGCGGTCCGCGAGGATCATCGCGAGGATTTCGAGGTCGGGGCCGGAGTGGGGTTCGGCGAGGTCGGTCAGTGTGCGGTCGGTGATCGGTGGCGTTCTGGGCGGCCGGCCGGGGCCGCCCGAGTTTCCGGGCAGGAAGTGGCCTTTTTCGTCGCGGTTCACTTCGCGGCCCGTGTGAGGATTTGGGCGACTCGGCGGAGTCGCCGGCGGATGCTGGAGATGGCCTGGGCGTCGGAGCGGCGGGCGTCGGCCAGGTCCGCGACGATCGCCTCGAGCTCGCGGGCGATTTGTGTGATTTGGGGTGGCTCTTCATCTTTGGGGATGGGCATAGTATTTGCCGAGGAGTCGGAGGTGTTCGCGGAGTTCGCAGGCGAGGCATGGGAGATGGACTAGCGCGCCGCAGGTGTCGCATCGGTGGTAGGTGGTGGTCCAGTCGTCGGGCGTTTGGGGGGAGTCGGGGGCGAGTTGGTGGCGGTGCAGGCCGGCGGCGATCGTGGCGACGGTTCCCCGGCTGATTTGGGCGGCCCTGGCGATGGCGCGGTGGGATTTTCGCTGGCGCAGGAGGTGCTCGGCGAAATGGAGCTGAGCGAGTTGGATCACGGTTTGCCCCGGAGAGTTGGCGCGGGGGCTTTGCCCGATTCGTAGGTCCGCTGCCGCCTGGCATTGTAAGGGGCGATGGCCCGATTGCTGGGCGGTTTTGGCCGTGTTCTGGGTCGTCGGGTGCTGGGGGGCCGTGGCGGGGCTTGTGCGTGATCGTGGAGGGCGTGGGGCGGGATTGCCTAGAGTGCCAGGGCGGCGGCCGTGGATTTGAAACGGGGAAACGGTGCGGGTAGGATGGGGGGATGAGCGTTTACTGGCAGGTTAATCGGTGGCTGGATTGGGCGCTGGCGTGGGCTCTGCGGGGGGCGTTTAGGGGGTCGCGGTGGCTTCATCGGCGCGGGCGGCGGAGGCGGCTTCGGCGACGGGGTCCGCTCGGGCGCTGCCGGCGGGGTTAGTGGCGGTCGACGGCGGTTCGAAGGGCGTGCTGCAGGGCCGCTCTTTCCAGCGGCGGCATTGCGAATAGGCGGCGGAGCCATCGTTTCTGGCGGCGGAGGATTCGCTCGCGGTCTCGGCGATCGCGGCCGAGGTAGTGGTAGTCGTGCAGGGTCGTCGGCTCGGGGTAGTTCATGTAGAGGGTCTCGAGGGCGGTGGTGTGCCCCCGGGTTATGACGCGTCGGGTGGCGCTGCGCCAGAGCTTGAGGGTTTGGGCGTAGAGGTTGTTCGGGTAGGTGCTAATCATCACCTGGCATTTTTGTGATACAAGAATGCGCAGGAGTTCGGCGTGCTGTTGGTCGGACATGTCGAAGGGGTAGCGGTGCTGTCCGCGGGTGCTGTGCGGGTAGGGCGGATCGGCGTAGATCAGGGCTTTGGGCGGGAGGCATATTCGGGGGAGCCAATCGAGTGCGCTTTCCTGGATGATGGACAGGTCGGGCGGCGACTCGGTGGATCGCGGCAGGATCATGGAGCGTTGGAGGGTGAGTTGGGCGGCGGCGACGGCGTCGATTTCGACGGCGAAGTTTACGGGGGCTGTGGCCTTTCGCCGCATGATCGCGGCGTTGCCGGCGAAGAGCTCGACGTAGATCGTGTGGGGCGGCATCTGGTTGATGATCCACTGGTACAGGCCGGCGAGTCCCTTGCCTCCCATCATGGCGGCGGTCCCTGGGTCTGGGAAAATCTAGGGCGTGTGCATATTGAGATCTTGGAATTGCGCTATAAATTCGAGCATGTCCCGGACCTGGTCGCGGGACAGGACGGGCAGGTTTTCGATGATCGCGTTCGCGAGGTTTCTGGCGGCGAGTTGCGCGAGGGTTCTTGGGCGTGTCAGGCCGTCGGCGAGTCTCCAGGTTCGAAATTCCGATGGATTGGGTTTGTTCACGAGATTTTTCTCCATTGTTGTCCATGGTCGGCGAAGCAATGCCGGAGGATCGCTGCGAGGTACGCGGGCGGGTTGGCTATTTGCCGGTGGGCGGCGGCGTCTCGGAATCTGATCAGGGCCGCGGCGATTTCGTGCTCGGGGATCTCGCCGGCGGCGACCGCCCGGGCGACGTGGCCGTAGGCCCAGGGTGAGAGGCTTGGGCAGGCGCTGCGGAGCGCGCGGTCTACGCGGGCGGCCGCCAGGAGCGGGCCGTCGGCGAGGGCGGCGGCGATTGCTTCGCCGATGTGGCACGGTTCTTGCTTATGATCATGATTCATGATAGTGACTTGTGATTATTTAAGCGCTTCTTGTGATCTGTGATTCATGATCATGATGGGGGATGGGTGTGGTCATGCGCATGCGGAGGGTGGCAGGGGCAGGCGCTCGGCCAGGTCGCGGAGCTCGGCGGGGACCGCGACGTAATGGAGGGACGTGGAAATGTTCGCGTGGTCGAGGAATCTTTGCAGCGTCCAGGGGCTGGCGGTGGCGGAGGCCTCGGTGGCCGCGGTGCGTTTCAGGTCGTGGATCGTGAATTGGGGTTTCGGGATTCCGGCGGCCGTCTGGAGGTGGTGCCACTCGCGATTGAGGGTTGAAGCGGAGTGCGGCCAGGGGAAGATCGGGCCGGATCCGGTTTGAATGCGTAGGAGGTGGCGGAGTGCTTCGGGGGTGATCGGCTTCAGGCGTTGGCGGCCGGTCTTGTCGATGGCCGCTGGGATCGTTAGGGTTCGTTTCGCGAGGTTGGCGTTTTCCCACGTGATTCCGAGGAGGGCTCCGCGGCGGAGGGCGCAGGTGTAGGCGATCAGGATCCAGGCTTGCCACCAGTGCTCCGGGTTCACGGCTTGCGCGATCGGGTGGAGGGCTTGGGCGCAGGCTTTGTAGATTCGCTCGAGCTGCTCGATTTCGATGTGGCGCGGCGTGGGTTCGAGCTCGCGAAGCGGTGCGATCCAGGGGATGCGGTTGAGGTGGCCGAGGGCGTCGCGGTTTCGGAGTCCGGGCGGGCCGGCTTTGGTGAGGATGGCGAGGAGGGCGCAGAGGTGTTTGTTGGCCGTGGCGGCGGAGATTTGGGGGGCGTGGTTCCCTGGGGTTTCGCAGAGTCGGGCCCGCCAGGCCATCAGCAGCTCGCCGGTGATTTTCGCCAGCGGCGGGTTGCTGGTGAGGCGCTCCCAACGGTCGAGTGTGTAGCCGTACTCTCGGATCGTGGCGGCTTTGCGGCGGAGCAGGAACCAAGGGCGGTAGTAGGTGGTGAACCAGGCGCGTAGGGTGAGCTTTGTGGCGCTGTGCATGGGCGCATCGGGGGTTCGAGTAGCTTCGACGGAGGTGAGTATTGCTCCACCGATCGGTGGAGGCAAGGGGTGCGCAAAAAAAAGCGAGGCCTGTCGCGGGCTACTCGGGCGCCAGAGGGCGGGAGAAAACCGCCGGGAACGTCGCCGTTTCCCGGGCCTCGCCTGTATTTTAGCAGGCGGTGGAGGTGGTGGAAAACCTGTTGGTGGCCGGTGCGCGGATTGTGACGCCGGGGCGTGGGCCCGGCGTCAACGGCGGTGGAAGTCTCGGCGGGGGTGGCAGTCGCGATCGGGGTGGGCGGGGGTGTTGCGGGGCGGGGGTTGTTTGCCGGCGGGATTGGTGTAGGCTGTGTGGTGTGCGCTGCTGGTTCCGGCGTGGGCTGGCCGCCGTCGGCAGAGTCGGCGGCGGCCGGGTTTTTTATGGGGCGACGAAGAAGGCCCGCGAAGGCGGGCCGTTTTCGTTCAGGCGATCGGGGAGCGGTCGCAGGGTGCGCGGTTGCTGTTGAGAGCGGCTTGTGCCATCAGTCGTGTCACGGTTTTTGGGGCCTCGGCGACCGCGGCGATGGCGATTCTTCGGCACCACGTTGCCCACGAGAGATGGTCGCGGTGTTGGTCGATCGAGCTGGCGATGATGGCGGTCAGGGCCGTTTCGTGGAGGTTCATGGTTTCTCCGTCGGTTTCGCAGGTACGGATGGTTTCTTCGTTGCGCGCTCGGGCGGCGGCCACAAAGTGATCGGCGATTTGAGGCCGGGCCTCATCATCGTAGAGGTCGAGGCCGCGGCATTTCACTCCGTCGGTTTCCCAGGTACGCATGGTTTCTCCCTTTGATTGGCCTCGCACCTCTGCCCATCGAGATCGCCGCGGTTGACGTTCCGGTGAGCCAGGAGGCGATCGACCTGGTGGCCGAGCTGTTGCTGGATGTGGCGGAAGAGGCGTTGCAGGCCGGGCCGCCGCCGGTCGCCGGTCTGGCCGATGCGGAATCGGCGGGGCCGGCGGCGGCCGCGGGAGATTAGTCTTCGGCCTCGATGCCGGCCTCTTGCGGCGGCCAGGCCGCGGCGCGGCAAAGTTTGTCGAAGATCTCGGCGACGTGCGGGCAGCCGGCCAACCTGGCCATTTGGGCGATGTGCTGGCAGCCGGCGTGCCCGAGGATTAGATCGTTTTTTACCTGGTTTTCGGGCGTTAGGATGTGTAGTCGGGCTTCGAACGTCGCTCCGGCCATTAGGTGTTCGCATCGCCAGGGGGATGGTAGCGGCGAGCTACAGCAGACGACCAGGTGCAGGCCGGCCTCATCTTCGGAGAGGTCGAGGCCGTAGCATTTCACTCCGTCGGTTTCCCAGGTACGCATGGTTTTCTCCCGTGGCCTGCCGCTCCGCTCTGCGGCCGAGTTGCGGCCGATCGGCCGCGACATGGGGTGCCCCCGGGCATTTTTTCCGCGGGCCGCCCGCTCCTGCCCCTCAACATCAGCGGTAGGCCACAACCGAAAGGGGCGGCGTACTCGCTGCCCGTTTCGGACGGCCCAGCGTTGGGGGGCAGGAGTGGGCGGCCTCGTGGAAAAGGCGATTGGGATCGTATCGCGCAGCGATTCGTTCCGCCAGGGAGGGCGGCCCGCTTTGTTACGCCGGCTGAGACGGCGCGGGCGGCTGAGCCGCAGGGGGCTCCGGCTGAGCGGAGCGGCTGAGCCGCGGCGCGTTAGTGGCTGAGCCACTCTTTTTCGCCGGCTGAGACGGCGGGTCCGCGGCTGAGCCGCTCTCCCGCGGCTTAGGCCGCGTCCGACCTGCGGGGCTTAGCCCCGCCTTCCGGGCTGAGCCCGGTCCGGCCGCCCACCAGATCCGCCCGTTCGCCAGGATGGCGAATTGGCCCCCTCTTTCCCCTTTGACGCCCCCTGTTCCCCGGGAAGACTGATCGATTGCTGAGCGATCGATTCCGCTGTGGGGAGAGAGAGGAAGCCAGGGGGTAGCCGTATGCGGCGTAGGGGGCGTGGCAGGGGAGAGAGGGGGGCAACCGGTACACCGGCGTGGCGGATCTGGTGGGCGGCCTCTTTTTTCTGCGGCTGAGCCGCCTTGAACTTTGCATTGGTTTGGCGTTTTAGGTTTTTTCACGGGCCTGGCCTGGGGGTGCTTCGTGGAGGCGGCGATGGCGATCGCGATTGGCTTTGGTCGTGCGCGTTTAGATGTCGTCGTGGCCGTGGCCGGCGTCGCGTGCTGGTCTGGCTTGGTCGGCCGGCGCTGGGGGTAGGGGCGCGCGGGTCGTTATCGTCGTTTTCGCTCGTTTTCGGCGGGATTTTGTTGCTTTTTTCTAGGTGGTGGCTCGCTTCGTTAGGAGCTCTTTTTGTTGCGAAATCCCTTGTACGCTTTCGCTTCGGGATTCCCGCCGGGGCTGAGCCCCGGCGCGTTAGCGGCTGAGCCGCTCTTTTTTGTTCGGGGGGCGACGGGGCGCGTCGCCGCTCAGTGGTACCACGCCTGGCGGAGCTCGCGATCCTTGGCTCGCTGGCAGTCGCGGATGTAGAGGCGCTCGTGTAGGTTCGGGCGGACGAATCGGTGGAGGATGAGCCACCAGCGGATCGAGCAGCGGAGGCGGAGGTGCCACGGGACGCGGGCGGAGAACAGGTGGCGAGCGGGATGTGTCATTTTTCGGTTCCTTTCGAACATTACCGCAGGCCACAACCGAAAGGGGTGGCGTACTCGCTACCCGTTTCGGACGGCCAGAGGGTTTGGAAGGGACCGAAAAATGATGCAGCACGCGGGGGTGGTTCGGAGGCCGCGTCCCGTGGCGTCTCCGCCGGAGCGTGGGGCGGGGCGGCGTCATGGCGGACATTGACCGCATTCTCACTCAGGCAAGCGTGCTGAGCACGCGCGCGGTAGCGGCTGAGCCGCTCTTTTTTCGCGGCTGAGCCGCGGGTTTCGCGGCTGAGCCGCTCTGCATCGTCGCGGATTTTGCCTTTTTTCCGCGCGGCGTCGCGGATTTTGCCTTTTTTCCGCGCGGCGTCGCGGATTTTGCCTTCCGCGCGGCGTCGCGGATTTTGCCTTCAGCGTTCAGCCTTCAAGCTTCAGCCTTCAAGCTTTCATCACGCCGGCTGCCGCGGCCGCAGTGGAGAGTGACTTCCCGCGGCCGCGGCAGTGCGGTGGCGCCGCAGATCGGCTTACGCGCTGTAGCTGCCGCCTTCGATTCCGCCCAGCATAACGGTCGAGCGGATGTCGACGAGGCATGTGGTTACCGTGGCGGCTTCGCGCCTGGCGATTTTGCCGATAGCGCGGCAGGCGGCCGTTACGGCGGCTAGCTGCTGGTTCATGAGCTCGGTTCCGTTGCCGGCTTCGTCGACGCCCATGGTGGCGCCCAGCTCGTGGGTGCCGCTCGGGCAGTCGTACTCGAACACGCCCGTGGTCGCGACGCGTATCGGGGCGGTTTCGCCGGCGAGGCTGCGTTGCATGGCGACGCCGAGAAATCTGTCGGCGAAGTATTCCTGGTTGGCGGTTTCGTTGCCCTTGTCGGCCTGTTGGTCAGCGGGTTTCGCGTCGTCGGTGTCTTGATAGAGCAGGTCGCCGATCTCGATTACGGTGCCGCTGTCGACGGCGGCGATGACGGGGTTGGTTTCGCCGTAGCGCCACCTCATTTTGTCGCTCATCTTGTTTTCCTTGTAGGTTTTGGTGCTTCGGGGCGGAGATGGCTAGCCGGTGGATTTGACGACGTAGCGGGGGTTGATGACGGCGGCGGCGCCGCGCTCGCTGGCTTTGAAGCGGAGGAGGATGTCCTGGGTGAATTCGGCCTCGCTTCCGGGCGGGGCCTGCGTGACGGTGATCGGCCAGTTCTGCATGTAGGCGAAGGCGCGGCGGAAGTTGCCGATGTACCAGTACTTTTTCGCGTCGCTGGCGGAGATGCCGCTGGCGATGAGCCGGCGGTAGGCAAGGCGCGAGTCGTGCACCGCGTAGTTGCGCATCGGGTTCGGGGCGGTCGTTTCTGTGGGGGCGCCGCTGACGGTGTATCGGATCTCGCTGGCGCCGATGACGCGGTTGGCGGCGTGTCTGTAGGCGGGCATCACCAGGAGCTGCGTCGCTTGGATGAGGATGGGCTCGCCGGTGTTGGGGTCGAGGATGTCGGCCTGGAGCTGCTCGGCGGCGTCGACGTCGGTCCAGTCGGCGAGCTCGTTGGTTCCCAGGGTGTTGATCCAGGGGGTGGCGGCCTGGTAGGTGTCGTAGGCGGTGCCTTTCCAGGTGTAATTGTTCGTGATTCCCAGGGCCAGGTCGAGGAGCCTTTTTTCTTTGTTTAGGCCGAGGATCTCGCCGACTTCTTGCGCGCGCTGGAGGACCAGGTGGGTACGGTCGAAGAAGAGTGCCTCTTTGGTGACCGGGACGATGAAGCCGCGTTTTGTGGTCGAGGGCGTGTCGATGTAGTCTTCGCCGAAGCCGAGGGCGGGGTAGGGCATGCCGGGGCGGACCTCGGCGATGTCGTCGCGGATGCGTCCGACGCCGGGGATCCGCTCGCCGTCGAGGCGGGTCGGGATGGTGTCTACGAGTCGGGACATGATGAAGGCCTCTTGGTCGTAGGCCTCCATGATTTTCGAGTAGATCACCTGGCCGGTGATGTGGGAGAAGGCCGTCTGGTCGGTCGTCTCGCCGGCCTCGACGAGGTGCATTTCACCGCGGGGTTCGAGGGCGCGTACGTAGTCCGGGCCGAGCGTGGCCTCGGCGATGTCGCGGATGCTGAAGTCTTCGGGTTTCAGGTGCTTTTGCTCGAGGGCTTCGCGGAGATGTTGGATGGTGGCGGCGGGTCCGTCGGTCTCGTAGCGGCGCTTGAGCTCTCGGTAATTGATCGCGGGCATGGGGTCCCCTTTGGTGTTTTCGGGTCAGGGCTGGGTGAATAGGGATGAGAACGTTGCCGAGTTGTACAGTGGCGACGAGTCGTGTGCGTACGCTATGTCCCAGGTGCCTGTGTCGTCGCCGAGCTCGTAGTACCAG
>Ga0315284_10016471_pt1 | contig 10492 bp, 4 predicted proteins | sample YL17G09_16_MG_FD_203696 | JGI IMG/M metagenome (GOLD analysis project Ga0315284, IMG submission 203696) | Sediment microbial communities from Yellowstone Lake, YNP, Wyoming, USA - YL17G09_16 | ecosystem: Environmental > Aquatic > Freshwater > Lake > Sediment | place: USA: Wyoming | collected...
TTTAATCTGTTAAATCGGCGATTCAGACAAATAAAATTGAGCCCGCTTTAGCGGGCTTTTTAAATAGATGTAGCCCCGTCCTTTGGCGAAGCCATCCCTTCGGGGGAGGGCGGGGCAGCGCGGGGCGAGGGCGGGGGACGCAAATAAATGCATTCGGCGGATTACTCTCCGGGAAATTCAAGATAGCGCTTGCTTGCCGGTGAAGATTTTCTTAAATTGTAATCATTCAATCTCTCTCATCCCGCAACTGGAGGAATTTCGATGCTCGGTCACAGGCTACTCTGGATCACTTTCATCTGTTTGATATTGGGGACGACAGCGGTTTGGGCCGCGCCGGGGGACGTTGACCAGATCCGTCAGGCCCTCATCGCTCAGGGCGCGAATTGGCAGGCCGGCGAGACGCCCTATACGAATTTATCTTTTGAAGCGAAGCGCGCCCTGCTGGGCTTGCTTCCCGGTTTGGCCGATGCCGATGCCCTGCACCTCCGCCCGCGTTTCAGCCGCGGATTGGACGAGGTGGACGAAGAGGTGGATTGGCGCGACCGCAATGGCGCAAATTGGGTGACCCCCGTGCGCAATCAGGGACAGTGCGGGTCGTGCTGGGCTTTCGGCGGCGTGGCGGCCATGGAATCGAACATCTTGATTCAGGGCAACTCTCCCAATTACCCTCTCGATCTCTCCGAGCAATATCTGGTCTCCTGCAGCGACGGATCCTGCAACGGCTGGTACGCCGACGCCACTCTCGATTTCCTGCAGGATGAAGGCACGGTGGATGAGGCCTGTCTGCCCTATTACGGCTCGGATCTGGTCGCCTGCTCGCAACGCTGCGACGACTGGCTCTACCGGAACATCAAGTTGGCGAACTGGGGTTGGTGCGGCAATGTCGAGGAAATGAAGGCGGCGCTGAACGTCGGGCCGATCAGCAGTTGCTTCACCGTCTATGACGATTTCTTTTCCTACAGCGGCGGAGTCTATCAGCATGTCTGGGGCGGCGAGGCCGGCGGGCACATGATTTCCATCGTGGGCTACAGCGACGCCCAGCAGGCCTGGATCTGCAAGAACTCCTGGGGAGCGTCCTGGGGCGATGACGGCTATTTCATGATCCGCATGGGCTATGATGAATGCGGCATCGAATCCTGGGCGCCGCTATGGTGCGAACCGGGCGTGGCGGCTTATCCGAATTTGACGGTCGGTGATTACGCCGTCACCGAAACCATCGGCGATAACGATGGCGTGCTGAATCCGGGTGAAACGGCGCAGTTGAGTTTCACGCTGCAGAATGCTCCCCTGATGGCGCTGGCCGCCGAGATCCATGTTCAGATCACCACGGATGATCCGCGTCTGACCATCCTGGACGGCGAAGCCGCCTACCCGAATTTGCCGGGCAGCCAAACGGCTGTCAACAGTGATCCCATTAGCATTTCGGTGGCGGCCGGATGCGCGCTGGGGCCGGCGACCATCAACGTCTATATCTACGCCAACGAATCCGGTCCGTCGGCCTATTACGCCGAACGCGAAACGGAGGTGTCCGTCAGCCTTTATCAATATGGTTATCCGCTGGCGGGATTTCAGGTAAACGCCTCTCCGGCGGTGTGCGATCTGGACGGAGACGGCGGTCTGGACGTGATTACGGCCGACGGCTTGGGCATGGTTCGAGCGACGGATGAGCATGGTGCGATGCTCCCCGGATTCCCCTACAACGCCGGTGTCACTATCAAGGCTTCCCCGGCGGTGGCCGATCTGGACAACGACGGAGATCTCGAAATTGTCCTGGTAACCTGGCTGGCCCAATTGATCATCCTCAACCACGACGGCACTCCGGCCATCACCGCGATAGATCTGCCCACTTTCGTCTCCGCCACGCCGGCGCTCGGGGATTTGGATGGCGATGGCGATTTGGAGATGGTCTTCGGGACTCTGGAATGCAAGCTATTCGCGTTCCATCATGACGGCGGCGCGGTTGCCGGTTTCCCCTTCAATGTGGGCACAGGGCAATTCATTATGGAAGGGGCGCTGCTCATGGATGTTGACGGCGACGACCTGCCTGAGATCTTTTTCGCCACCAATACGCAGAAGCTCTATCGGATCAGCCCAACCGGCCAGGAAGTTTGGCAGTTCAATCTGGGCGCGCCGCCGTCCGGAGCGCCCTCGGGAGCGGATCTGGGGGATGGCGTGCTGACCATCATCGCGGCGGCTCAAAATGGGAAGGTCTATTACCTGGATACGGACGGACAACAATTGCACCTTGCTGAGCTTGGTCATACCTGCAAATCCAGCCCCGCGCTGGCCGACTTCAATAATGACGGCATGCTGGAGGTCGCCCTGACCGATCTGGGCGGTTATATCCACGTTCTCGACGCTGAAGGAGCGGAGATCCCCGGTTATCCGGTACAGGCTTCCAGCCCCATCTGGTGCTCGGCGAGTTTTTCGGATCTGAACAATGACGGGCATTTGGATCTGCTCGTGCCCGACCAAACCGGGAAACTCTATGCTCTGAATGCGGCCGGCGCCAGTCCCCCGAATTTCCCCTTCACGCTGTCCAGCGGTTCGCAGTGCCCGCCGGCCATCATCAATCTCGATGACGACGGCGATCTGGAGATCCTTGTAGGGACCATGAGCGGATTGGACGTGATTGATTATAAACTCAACGGCGGGTGCAACATCTGCTGGAATACCTTCCGCGGCAACCTGCGGCGCACGGGCTTTTACGGCGATGGCTTCAACGGCGTCTCGGTCTCGGATCCGCTGAGTAGCGCGCTGCCGAGCACCTTCGCGCTGAATCCCGCGCACCCCAATCCCTTCAATCCCACAACAGCTTTCAGCTATCAGCTTCCAGCCAACAGCTTCGTCAGCCTGCGGATCTATGATACGGCGGGGAGATTGGTGGCGACGCTGGTGAATGGCTGGCGCGAAGCCGGTTCGCACAACGTGACTTTCGATGGATCGCATCTGCCTTCAGGAATCTACTTCTACCGACTGCAGGCGGGGGATTTCCGGGCCGCGCAGAAGGTGGTGCTGCTCAAGTAATATTGAACGTCAAATGGAAAACGTGATAGGCGGCCTATGGCCGCCTATTTATTTGTCTGAACCACTGATATTCACTGATTTCACTGATTACGCTGATTGAGAAAAGGCCGAATAATCAGTGGAATCAGCGTAATCTGTGTAATCAGCGGTTCAGAAAAATGCCCGCTTCAGCGGGCTTGGATAGTTCGTAGACCCGTCCTTTAGGGCGGGGCGGCGCGCGAGCGCTACCTCACCACCACCACCTTCTGCACCGCCATCTTTCCCTCGGCATCCATCCTCACGAAATAGATCCCATTGGTCCAGGCGCGGCTGTCCAACCGCTGACGAAATTCTCCGGAATTCGGATAGTTCCGCTCGGAGTCTGCTATAATTCTGCCCAAGAGATCGCAGACCGTGATCCGCACGGCGCCCGGCTGAGTTAGCTCAAAGCGCACGTCCACGCCGCCGTCGAAAGGACTGGCCTGAAATTCCCATCCGGACTTTCGCGCCGCGGTTTCCTGAAGGGTCTTGCTAAAGGCCGGCGCAAATTCAATGTCGAGATAGCCCGAACCCTGCAAGTTGACGGATAGATATTGATTGGCATAAGTAAAAGGCACAGCGCTGCCGTTGAAGAGAATTGCCATAGGTTCGGCCTGGCCGCAGTAAATTGCCACGGCATAATTTCCTGCCGCCGTCAAATGTCCTTTCCAGATTGTCCCGCGCCGATCCAGCGCCAATGTCACCGGCTGGCCGGCCGAAAAGAGCAGCGTATCGCGATAGGCGAACAACCGGCAGGAGACCAAATGCAGCAGCGCGGCGTTTTCATCCTCCTCGGCAAGATAAAACCAGTCGCCGCTCACCCGCACCGCTCCGAAACCATCGAACTGGCCGCTGAATTCTCCCGCATTCGGTTGTGGAGACGTCCATGCCAGCCTCGATCCGATTCGGATCGCCGCGCCGCTGGTCGTAGCCAGCCTCTGCATCACCGGCGGCGGATCCCCCGCCGGATAGGGACACAGAGCCGACAGTAAACTGGCTTGGCTGCCCACGATCCTGGCGTTCAAAGTTTGGTGCGTCAGGATCTGATTATAGGCGAACGAATGCGTATCCACCGTGGCGCTGAGGAGCAGCGGTTCCGTAGCGTACGAATACGAATTGGCCGCCTGGATCAAAGCCTTGAGCGAAGCGCCGTTCCGGCCCCAGATGGCGCCGTCGGAGGTGATCTGAAAGCTCCCGCCGGATGTGCCTCCGCCATTGCCGTGCAAGCGCCAGTCATAAATGCGCCAATTTGAGCTTATTAGCCGGTCGCGCAGGATGACCACGCCTCTGTCCGCGAACAGCGCCGAACGCCGGATGGAGGCATTCTGATAAAAGGTGCTGTCATCGCAGAATTGCAGGTCGCCGATGTCGTAGAAATCCTTGAGATACGCGTCCGCGTCGCCGGCGCTGAATTGCGTGGGGCTGGGCGGACCGGAGCCATCCACTAAGATCATCGAATGGTTGCGCGCCTTGTTGACGGCGGTGCGAAAATCCCAACTGATGTAGCCCGCGTCCAGCGCCAGCATTTCGCCGTAGGCGTAGAGAATGAAGCTCGTGGCGTCGGCGTGATCATGCCCTAATCCCATCGTGCGCGCCGGGCCGTGTTCGCCGACCAGGAAAAAGTAGACGTCATCCCATCCCCAACCGCTGCGGAAAACCGCGTGGCCTCCCTCGGGCAGAAATATCGTTGCAGCGATTTCGGGCGCGGCTCCGGTTATTTCGTCATCGTAATAGCAGATCGCATCCACTCGCCAGTGATCGTTCGCCAGAAAGTTGGACGGATCGCCCACCGTCTCATAATCCCACTGATGGCCGGCGGCGTCACCATAGACGGTCGCCAATAAGTCTCCGTAGAAATAGGTCAAATGAGAATCCTCGAAATTAGGCCGCTGGCCGTTGGGGAGGCGGATTTTCCAGCTCCAGTCATGCGTCAGATGGACGGACGGTTCATTGATGAGATCCGCCCCGGTGATTAGGCGGTGAAAGGCCAGCATGTAAGGCAGATAGATGTCAGCGGAATAGAGGAGATAATCGGGGCCTTCCGCCCAGGCGCCTTCGCCCACCACCTGGCTGCTGTCAAAGACAAGCATCACCATGCTCTCGGCCCAGTCATGCCAGCTTTCGGCCTCGGGTAGGTCCGCCAATGTCATGGCGGCAATGCCCAAGGCCGACAAATAGCGCACGCGCCAATTATTGGCATAGAGCAGGATGAGCAGGTTGTCGCGGAATTCCTGAGCTTTGGTTGCCAGATTCGCGCGGATTTGAATTTCGGATGAGCCTAAGTTGAAACCGCTGCCTTTTAACATGTCATAGGCCTCGCAATAGCACATCATCGGCTCGGCCTGATTGTGCAGTTCGGCTCCCCAATTGCCGGATGGGTTGATGAGCTGCAAAACCTCGAGGCATTTCTGAGCATAGGGGAGACTGTCGGTCATGCCGTAGGCGAAGGCGAGATATTTGCCATAGCGCGCTTTGGTGAGTTCAGCCGCTCCCGTGAAGCTCATAGTCAAGCCTTGATTTGCCAGGCTCTGAATCCCCTGCCACCAGATGCTGTAGGGCTCACGGTCAATGCGGTCGCGGATCAAATCCACCGAGGCGGCGTCATATAGAATCGAGGGATGGCTTTCGGCGGGGAGATCCGAAGCGCGCAGAGGCAGGCAAAGACAGAGGATCGCCTGGCCGAGGGCTGCGGCTCTGAGCAATATGGGGCGATTCAGGATCATGTCGTCAAGCGCAACGTCACCCCAAATATAATGCCAAGTTTCCCCGCAAACAAGCCCTATTCTTGATTCCCTGAGAATCAGCTCCGATTCCGGTTGACTTGCAGGCGATATTTTCGTATCTTTGAATAGTTCAAATAGTTCGGCCAAAATGCAACGCAAGACACTGATCCTCCTCATCCTCCTGCCGCAATTGCTGCGCGCCTCGTCGGTGGCCCTGATCGGCGGCGACGCCACTCCCGACGGCCGCCCTCTGCTCATGAAACAGCGCGACAACGCCGACAATGCCAACCAGGAATACGTCTACAATCATGACGGGCTGTATGCCTATGTCGGCGTCACCTATACCGATGTCACCAATCAGTGCTGGGGTGGATATAACCAGGTCGGCTTTTGCATCATCAACTCCAATGCGCATAATCTGGACGATTCCGTGGCCGGGCCGGATGACGACGGTTACATCATCCGCCAAGCCTTGATGACCTGTCAGACGGTGGCGGATTTTCAGGGCATCATGGATTCGACGAATATTACCGGCCGCACCCGCCCCGCCAACTACGGCGTGATTGATGCCTTCGGCGACGGCGCTTTTTTCGAAGCCTCCGATCACGAATATGTCATCTACGATCTGAACGACAGCAGCGCCGCTCCCCATGGGTATATGGTCCGCGCCAATTTTGCTTACAGCGGCAGCTCCTATCATCTGGGTCAGCACCGCCATGACCGTGCGCTGGCGTTATTGGACTCGGCCTATGCCGGCGGCTTTTTGACTCATCATTACGTGGTGCAGCAGATATGCCGCGATCTGGTCAACGAACAGACCGATCCCTACCCGCTCCCCTTCGATGGGCGCGAGGGGCTGCTTCCCTACGGTTTGCTCCATACGCATGACGCCCTGAATCGAGACATCACCCGCTCGGGGATTGTGATCCAGGGCATCCAAGTTGGAGAGAATCCACTGCTCAGCGTTATCTGGGCCATGGTGGGCGAGCCGATCTCGACGGCGGCTCTGCCGCTCTGGGTGCAAGCCCAATCCGTGCCGCCGGAATTTGACAGCCCCGGAGGCGCTCCCTTGAACATTCGGGCTCAAGCGGTGCGGGATTACCTTTACCAGCAGCAATATGCCTTCGACGCCATAGATACCTGGCTGCTGGTGAATGATCGGGGCCTGGGCTGGCAGCCGTTGCTGACCGCGGTCGAAAATGCGGCGTTCACGGCCGGAGATTCAGCGCTGGCGGTCTGGCGCAGCGCCGGACTTCCTCCGCCCGGCAGCGTGGCCGCCTTCCAGAACGGCGTAACCTCGAACGCCTATCAGCAGCTCCTGGCTTGGGGGCCGCCGCGTTCCCCGCAAATGACGCTGACCTACCTTGCGAACAATCAGGTTCAACTGAGTTGGTCGCCGATCGGCGCGGATGTTTTCGGGCGGCCGATAACGATTAGCGCGTATACAGTTTACTCCTCGCCCGAACCCTTCTACCACCGCTTGACGGGCGATTCCCTGACGACTGTCAGCGGGCCGCCGGTGACCCTGCCGACGGCTGCTGTCCAGCAGTTCTACCAAGTTCGCTGCCAGCCTTAGTATCCAGATCCCAGGCGGCCAAAATAGCCCCTTCGGAATTCCCTGCCCCCGCCCCTCGCCGCCGATCCGAATCTCCTTGACCCTCCCCCCCTTTTTCCTTATTATCTCAAGACGAATTTGGGCTTCCTGTCCAGTTTTCTCATGGCCAAGCAATCTCTATCTCCCAATCGCTGGATTCCAACGGTTCGCTTCAAGCTTTTCGTTTTCCTCTGCGCCGTCAGCCTGCTGCCGATGTTCCTGGCCTCTCGCATGTTGATCAGCCTGGGAAGCCGAAGCGCCCGAACTCTGGCTGAGATGCAAATCCGAGATGGAGTGGAACAGACGCTTCAAGCGATCGCGGCGGCTCAGGCTCGGCTGCAGGAAGGTGTTACCGCGGTGGCAGCATGGCAGGATCTGGAAAAATTCATGATCCGGCCGGATGCCGCCTGGGCGCAAGGAAGCTTGGCAAGCTGGGCGCCGCAGACCTATCGCCTCGATTACTTGGCGATCTGCGCCGCATCCGGAAAGCCGCTTTATGAATGGCGCGCGGCTTGCGCCGCAGGCGAACCGATTCTGGATAGCCTTCTGGCCGGACCCGCCGATTCTGCCTCCGGTTTGATTTCCACCCAGCGGCAAATCTTTCTCGTGGCCCGCCGCGACATTACAGCGAACGGCAAGCCAGCCGGCATGCTGGTTTTCGGCCGGCAGATGACGCACCAGTTTCTGAACGAAATCAAGACAGGGCGCAATAACGAGCTGACCCTCTATTATGGGGATCGCCTGCTGGCGACCACGGACACGAGTGTCAATCATTCGAAGATAGATCCGCGCGACATTTTCCCCAACCTCGTGGCCCACCGGGAGATCTATTTGTACCACGGGCCGGACCCGGATCAACACATGGGATTTCAGCCGTTGCGCAACCTGCGCGGACTGGAAATTGCGGCCCTCGGCTGGATGGCGACCGAGAACCCCTCCACACATATCGCCGAAGCGATTGATAAGCTGCTGCTGTTCTCCGGTATTCCGCTCCTGTTCCTGATCCTGCTGTCGGCCCTCGTGCTCGGGCTCTGGATCGAACGCCCGATTCGCACCCTCTCCAACCTCATGGAACGCATCCGTCAGACGGGCGATTTGACGCAGCGGGCAATGGTGGCGGGCGGCGGTGAAATCGCCTCGATGTCGAGAACTCTCAACGACATGCTCGAACAGCTCGAAGTGCAGCGGGACGAGCTGTTGACGTTCCGCACCATGATTCTGACCATGCGCGAAGGTGTGGTCATTGAAAATGCCCGCCACGGGGTGACCTATATGAACCCGCGCATGGAAGAGCTGTTGGGCATTCGGTTTGCCGATTATCAGAATGCCGAAGAACCCCTGATCCTCGAGGATCGCATGCTCTCGCGGCGCCTGATCCATACGGACGAGCGCGAATTCAAAACCGAAGAGATAACCTGGGAGCGTCCGGAGGGGCGGCGCGTTCAAGCCCTGCGCACCTCGGGGCGCCTGGAGGATCCCGAGGGGCGTTTCAGCGGTCAGATCTGCACCTTCGTGGACATCACGGAACGCAACGAACTCGAGCTGGAACTAATCCAGGCGTCGCGCATGGCTTTCCTGGGCGTCTATTCGCAGGGCATCATCCATAATTTGAACGGGCCGCTGAACTCCGTGTTGGGTTTTTCAACGCTGCTCTGCCGCAACCTGCCGGAAGATGAAATTCCCCGTCGCATCAAGTGCGACGCTCAGCGCATGGCCGCTATGGTGGTCAGTCTGGCCAACCGCTGGAAACGGGCCAGCGCCTCCGAACGCGAGCCGCTGAATCTGAATGAGATCATTCTGGAAGAGCTGAGCTTTCTGGAGGCGGATCTCTTCTTTAAGCACAATGTCGAAAAAGAGCTGGATCTGGCGCCCGATCTGCCGGTGCTGGCCGGCGTGTATGGCGATTTCAGCCACGCGATTCTCAACATCTTGATTAATTCCATCGAGGCGATGGGCGAAAGCCCGGTGCACAAGATCGCCATCCGCACGCGGCACGACGAACGTGAGCTTCGAGTTGAGATCGAGGACAGCGGCGTGGGGATCAGTCCGGAAGATATGAACCGGATCTTTCTCCCCTTCTTCAGCACGAAAGACCGGGATCGCAAAGATGGGATTCCCAGCGGCGCCGGTTTGGGCCTGTCCATCGCGCGGAAGGTGCTGGAACCCTACCGCATCCGGTTCGAGGTCCGCAGTGAGCCGCGCCTGGGGACGAACATGATTCTGCACATACCACGTGACGGAACGGCCCCGGTTGCAGAACTGCAATGCGCCCACGAAGAGGTTGATGAGTGTCTGACGTAATTGAAAAATATTCCGAACGCATTTTGATCGTGGACGATGAGGAGTCCAGCCGGGAGCTCTGCCGCCTGGCGTTGGATCAGCCACAGCGTGAAATTGTGCTCTGCCGCGACGCGCTGCAAGCGTTGGAGCGGCTGCAAACCGGCGGCTTTGATCTGGTGATCACCGACATGGTCATGCCGGGCCTTTCAGGGTTGGAGCTGCTGGAACGAATCAAGGCCCAGCAGGAAGACATACCGGTTGTGTTGATGAGCGGCCGGGGTTCAATTCAGGACGCCGTGCAGGCCATGCGGTTGGGAGCGGAGGATTTCGTCGAAAAGCCGTTTCCCGATCCCGAAGTGGTGGCGCGGGCGGTCAACCGGGCGCTGCGCGACCGCAGGCTGCAGGAAGAAAACCGCCGGCTGCGAAGCGAATTGCAGGAGCTGAAAGGCGGGCCGCACCTGAGCGGCGGGGAGGCGCTTTCCAACATCCTGCGAACCATCGAAAGGATCGCTCCGCTCGATTTGACCGTTCTGATCACCGGCGAAACGGGCACCGGCAAAGAGGTCATCGCGCGACGCATTCACGCACTGTCTCCTCGAGCCAACAAACCCTTCGTGGCCATCAATTGCGGCGGCATTCCCGAGGGGCTGTTGGAATCGCTGCTATTCGGCCATGAGCGCGGCGCGTTTACGGGGGCAGTGCGGCGCACCTCCGGTTATTTCGAGAAGGCGCATCGGGGCACGATCTTGCTGGACGAAGTCGGGGACATGCCTCTGGCGCTGCAGGTGAAACTGCTGCGCGTGCTGCAAGAGAAGGCCTTTCAGCGAGTGGGCGGGGAGGGGATCATTGA
>Ga0315284_10016472_pt1 | contig 10492 bp, 10 predicted proteins | sample YL17G09_16_MG_FD_203696 | JGI IMG/M metagenome (GOLD analysis project Ga0315284, IMG submission 203696) | Sediment microbial communities from Yellowstone Lake, YNP, Wyoming, USA - YL17G09_16 | ecosystem: Environmental > Aquatic > Freshwater > Lake > Sediment | place: USA: Wyoming | collected...
ACATTGGCCTTACCGGTCAGCACGCACACATCGTTCACCAGGTAGCGGGTGGGGAAATTATCCGTTCCGTCGATCAGGATATCGTAGCTCTCGGCGATGCGCAGGGCGTTTTCGGAGGTAAACGGCTCGTTATAGACCTCCACCTGGATACCCGGGTTCAGGTCCAGCATACGCTGGCGCGCCGATTCCACTTTAAGGACGCCCAACCCGGATGTGCCGTGGATGACCTGCCGCTGCAGGTTCGAAGAATCGACCACATCATAATCCACCAGCCCAATCCGGCCCACACCCGCCGCGGCCAGGTACAGCGCCACCGGTGATCCTAAACCACCCGTGCCGATCACCAGCACCGCGGCGGCCTTCAGCTTCTTCTGCCCCTCTAATCCCACTTCGGGGATCAGCAGGTGTCTTGAATATCGTAATATCTCTTCGTGACTGAGTTCAGGTAACATCAATTTACCCGCCTGCGATGCTCGGGATCAGCATCAGCCGGTCACCTTCTTGCAGTGTCGTCTCCAATCCCTGTAAATCCTTGATGTTATCCTCATTCAGAAAGAGGTTTACAAATGGCCGCAGTTGACCGGTAGTATTGTAAAGGTGCGGGCGCAGGGTGGGGTGCAACTGCATCAGGCTTTCAAGGGCCTGGTTTACATTCTGGCCCTGGACGGTGACCTCAGCCTGTCCCGCGGTATATGACCGCAAAGGGGTCGGAATACGAATCGCTGGCATACCAAAAACTCCTTATTTCTCGAGTGATCTTGAAATCGCACTCCGCTCTACAACTTGAGCGGGTTAAAGTAGATCCTTGATCTGCTTCTGCAACTTCTCTAAGGTTGCCACGCCGTGGTTCACATGCCGCGGCTCACCTTTTCTATCTATTATAAACGTAGTCGGCACACTCATCACCCCCCACCGGCTGGCTAACTCGGGCTGCTGGGAGGCATCGATCTCGAGGACCTGCAGCTTCTCGCCCACCTTTTCTTGCAAGAGCTGGAGCGCTGGACGCTGGACTGTTTTGCAAGCCAGGCAGGTGGGGGTGGTGAAATAAAGGATCACGGGCTTACCCCTCGGCAAGAAGTTATCTTTCCGCACGCGCACCTTTGCCCGCCTCAGGGTCCACTGGTTAGCTGCCCAGTACAGCCCTATTCCTGACCCCAGGATGGCGGCTGCCCACATTAATCTCAGCGAAACTTCATCCATCTTATCTCCTCCAAGAACCTTCTTCACCCTTCCAGCTTCGGCCTCATCCCAGGGACCGTGCCGCCTGGCGGCGTCCTGGTAAAGCCTGGAACGTGCAACCGCCCCAGCCAGTAATACACGGCGCAGCCCACACAGAACCCGCTAAAGGCGTTCAAGGCGGCCAGGCCTGCCACCATCCAGACCAGCCCCCACCCCAGGGTAGTCAGCCCGAAGTAGAGCGCTAAAGCGCCGGCTTCCATCACCACGCCTCCAAATCCTTGCGCAAAGCGGTGCGGCTCGTTATGATCCAAAAGCACGTGGGGCTTTACCCATCCCAAAGGCTTCAGCCCGAAACGGTAAATAAAACCGAAGCCGGGCACCTTCAATAGAGTTCCCAGCAGCATGACCAGCGCAACCGCGGCTGCCAGCCAGGGCATGTTCAATATAAAGGCCAGGATGTTCAAGATTACTATCGTCACCTGGCTGACTTTTAAGGCCGAATGATCGATCCTCTCCAGTGTTTCTGACATTGCGTTCTAGTCCTTTTCCTCAATGGTTTCTTCCAAAAATGTAGACCGGTCTTCTGCAAGCAGCCAGGAGCGGCTCTCTACCGCTTTTCCTTGCTGTATGCTGGTGATGACATACGAGAACCAGGGCATAGCCCACTCCCGATCGAATTCTGAGGGCTGGTTGGGATGGTCGGGGTGAGAGTGGAACACGCCCAACACATCCAGGCCCAGCCGCGCCGCCTCCATCTCGCCCTTCAGGTAATCCTGCGGGTCGAGCAGATAGCGGTTGTGGCGGGAGGCATCTTCACGTGTGTTTGTCAATGGCAAAAGCGTTACGACCCTTTTCTCCTCTCCCATCCGTACGCCCACCAGCAAGCCTGCCCCTTCTTCTGGGTAGGCTTGTTCTCCATTTCCATGAATACGTGCCAATATTTCTTGCGTTACAACCAGGCTCATGAGCTCCCTTCCTTGCTCCAAAGCTTTGTGTCACTCAAATACTTATATCCCGCGTCAGGGAAGACTGTCACCACCAAACCTTCTTCCATCTCCGCAGCCACGCTCAGGGCCGCCACGGCGGCTGCGCCGGAGGAGATCCCCACAAACAAGCCTTCCTCACGCGCCAGGCGCAGCACCATCGCATAAGCGTCTTCCGAAACGATCTCCACCGTTCGATCTGGAAGGCTTGGATCAAAAATTCCAGGCTGGATCGCCGTGGGCATGTGCTTGAGACCTTCCAACCCGTGGAAGGGCGAATCGGGCTGCCCGGCGATGATCTGGATGGCGGGGTTATATTGGCGCAGGCAGTGCGCCACGCCCGTCAGCGTGCCCGAAGTGCCCAGCCCAGCCACGAAATGGGTCACCTTGCCTTCCGTCTGGCAGATGATCTCCGGTCCGGTGGTCAGGTAATGCGCCTGCCAGTTAGCCGGGTTGTCGTACTGGTTGGCGTAGAAATAGCGTTCTGGCTGTTCGGCAGCCAGCTTGCGCGCCATGCGGATCGCCCCATCGGAGCCTTCTAAGGGATCGGTGAGGATCAGCTCGGCGCCCAGGGTGCGAAGGATGGAGATGCGCTCCGGGCTGGCGTTGGCTGGCACTGCCAACGTCACCGGGATGCCCAGCGCGGCGCCGAAGGTGGCATAAGCGATGCCCATGTTGCCCGAGGTCGAATCCAGCAGGCGCTTGCCGGGCGTCAGCGAGCCATCTGCCAGCGCCGTGCGCAGGATGTTGAGCGCCGGACGATCTTTGATCGAGCCGCCCGGGTTGAACCACTCGGCCTTGGCGAACACCTGCACGCGCCGCGAAAGCCCGGCGGTTACCCGCCTCAATGGCAGCAGCGGCGTATTGCCAACGGCCGTTTCCAACCCGCCCGCATCCGGCGCGGTCAGGATTTGGGCGGCGGGGAAAGATACCTGGGTGGTGGGGGAGAAGAGGTCCATTTCACTCCTTAAAAACAAAACAGCCAACAGACAACAAAAAAGGTGGCATTGCTCACAGCCACGCGTCCTTTCGCGTGAGCGGGGCGGGTCCACCTTTCGTCAGTCTGCTGACCGTGTGATTACTCTTTTGACGAAGCGGTGGTTACCAACCCCGCTTCAGACACATGCAAGTGCTCATCCAGAAGCTCCAGTGATTTAGATATTTATGAGTTAATTAGTAATAATTATAGACGAACCACGTGGATTGTCAAGGGGAAACAAAGAACTGATTGCATTCCATATAACATTCGAGTGTCGCATAAATTACTAGAAAATGCAGATAAATTAGCTGCTCTCCTTGGTTGGCAAGGTAACTCATTGCAGAGTTCATTGTAATCATGATATAATCCGACTTAATAAGTCTTAATTCTTCTTCGAAAGGATGTGCACCTACATGCCAGCTCATTCAACATTGTTCTCCCACCATTCTATCGAGGTGCGCCTCTCGGCCAAAGCGTAGTTTTTTACTGCAATCCCTAGATCGACTCGGCCACGGGCGTATCCCTGCACCTACGGGTGCATCTGTCCCTGGCTATTTTTATTTAAGCCGCGGACACTGCCGTAGCTTTTTTGATTCAAATTTTGTGGATTCAGACAGTAAAATAACGGAGTCTATGGTACCCTCTACACTTGAAACCCCTTTACAAAAACCGCCTGCCTCCTTCTTCGGCAGGTATGGGCGGCTTCTCCTCCATTACCTGCAGCCCCAGAGAGGGCGAGTCCTCGGCATGGCTCTTCTTCTCCTGGGCGGTATCGGCTTGCAGCTCCTCAACCCACAGGTGATCCGCTATTTTCTCGACACTGCTACTGCAAGTGCCACTGCTACTGCAAGTGCCACTGCCCAGTCCGGCGGCTCCACCCGGGCCTTGCTGCTGGCTGCCAGCGCCTTCATCGCTTTTGCCCTCTCCCAACAGTTGATCCGCCTCGCAGCCAGCCTGGCCAGCCAACGGGTGAGTTGGACGGCTACCAACCGGCTGCGCTCCGACCTGGTGCTGCACTGCCTGCGCCTGGATATGTCTTTCCACAAAGAACACACGCCCGGTGAGCTGATCGAACGCATCGATGGGGATGCTGACCAGTTGGCCAATTTCTTCTCCCAGTTCGTCATCCGCGTCCTGGGCAACGGCCTGCTCGTCCTGGGCATCCTGCTCCTGCTCTTCCGTGAAAGCTTGCTGGTTGGGGTTGGGATGAGCCTCTATACCATCCTTACCTTATCCGTGCTGGGCTTCATCCAGCGCCCGGCGGCGAGGCGTTGGGTTGAGGCGCGCCAGGCCAGCGCCGAACAGTACGGCTATATCGAAGAGCGCATCTCTGGAGCGGAGGAGATCCGCGCTGCCGGGGCAGAAGGATATGCCTTGCAGAGGCTGTACCTGCTGATGCGCGTCTTTCTGGAGAAATCTCGTACAGCCTTCGTCGTCAGCAGCCTGACTTTTAACCTGACCAACCTCATCTATGTGATCGGCTATGCGGCTGGCCTGGCACTCGGGGTGTACCTGTACACTCAGGGCCAGGCCACGCTCGGCACGGCTTACCTGATCGTCTATTATGTCGGTATGCTGGCTGACCCGCTGCAGAGCATTCGCGAGCAGGTTCAGGATCTCCAGCAGGCTTTGGCCAGCCTGGGGCGCGTCCAGGAGCTGCTTGACCTGCAGCCCCTGGTGCGCGATCCTTTGCCGGGTGCTGTCCATCTGCCGGGTGGCTCGCTGCCGGTCGAATTTCAGGAAGTTTCCTTCAGCTATGACCAGGAAGAGAATGTGCTAAAAAACGTTTCTTTCTCCTTGCAGGCCGGGCAGGTTTTGGGCGTCCTGGGGCGCACGGGCAGCGGTAAATCGACGCTCACCCGCCTGCTTTTCCGGTTATATGACCCTTCACAGGGGATCATCCGCCTGGGCAGCACGGATATCCGCCTCGTATCCCTGGCTGACCTGCGGAGGCGGGTTGGCATGGTCACCCAGGATGTGCAGCTCTTCGAGGCCAGCGTGCGTGACAACCTGGCTTTCTTCAATTCTTCCATCGCTGAAGATCAGATCGAGGAGGTTTTGAAATCGCTGCGCCTGTGGGATTGGGTTCAGTCCCTGCCGCAAGGGTTGGAGGCGAAGCTCTCGGCGGGCAGCCTGGCTCTTTCGGCAGGCGAGGCGCAGCTATTGGCTTTTGCCCGCGTCTTCCTCAAGGATCCCGGCCTGGTCATCCTGGATGAAGCCTCCTCCCGCCTGGACCCGGTGACGGAAGCGCTCATGGAGCAGGCCGTTGACCGTCTGTTCGCAGGGCGTACAGCAGTCCTCATCGCTCACCGCCTGAAAACGGTGCAGCGCGCTGACCTGATCTTGATCCTGGAGAACGGGAGCGTGGTGGAGTTCGGCCCACGCCAGGCCCTGGCTGCTGATCCGAAGTCTCGTTTTTACAGCCTGCTGCAGACCGGGCTGGAGGAGGCTTTGGCATGAACCTTCCAGCCTCATCTCTTACACAACGCATACCTATTATCAAGACCTGGGCTTTGAACGGCCAGATGATCCGTTTTCAGGCCTGGAATTTCAGCCTGCATTCGTTCTTTACGCTGCTGGTATTCGGCTTGCAGGTGGTGCCAGGCTTAGTTGTCAGGCAGGTCTTTGATACGGTCAGCGGCGTTCATCCGGGGAGAGAGACCTATCTATGGATGTGGGTAGCCCTGTATGTGCTGGCTGAGCTGGCGCGACTCTTCTTTTCGGTCGGTTCGGAGTGGTTCGGCTGGACTTTCCGCTTCTCCGTCAGTGCTCTGCTGCGCAGCAACCTCTTTGCCGGCATCCTGCGCCGCCCGGGTGATAAACCCCTGCCTGTCTCTTCGGGTGAGGCGGTCAACCGCTTCCGCGATGATGTGGGTGAGGTCTCCGACTTCCCCACCTGGATACCCGACCAGATCGGCAAGTGGATCGCCGCGTTCATTGCCGTGATCATCATGGCCAGCATTAATCTAACCATCACGCTGATCATCTTCCTGCCGTTGATCGGCGCCGGTCTCCTGACTCGCCTGGCCTGGGGGCGCATCTTGTACTACGACCGGGCCAGCGGGCGGGCAACCGATGCCGTCACCGGCTTCCTGGGCGAGTCGTTCAACACCGTCCAGGCGGTCAAAATTGCCAGCGCCGAGGAGCACCTCATCGCCCATCTCCAAAAGCTGAACGAGACGCGCGCCAGCGCCGAGGTGCGCCTGCAAATGTACCGCGGCCTGCTCGATGCGTTGAATTCAAGCATGGTCACGTTTGGCATCGGTGTGATGCTGCTCCTGGCCGGGCAGGCCATCGCAGCGGGCACGTTCACCGTCGGCGACTTCGCCTTATTCGTCAGCTACCTGTGGTTCACCACCCAGGTGCCCTCCGAGTTAGGCACTTTCTATGGCGATTACAAGACTCAGGAAGTTTCCATCGACCGCATGCTCGAGTTGATCCGGCCTGAGCCAGCGGAAGCCTTGGTAGAGCCGCATCCGGTTTATATGCATGGCCCCCTGCCGCATCTCTCTTATATTCCGAAAACAGAGCAAGACCGCCTGGGTATCCTGGAAGTCCGTGGGCTTACTTTCCGGCATTTTATGGGAGCGAATGGGCAAGCCTCCTCCACGGAAAATGGTGGGGAGCAGGAGACACAGCCGGTCGAGTTCATGGCTGCCCAACCGCGGCGCGGCATTGAGCAGATCAGCTTCAGCCTGCGGCGGGGTGACTTTGTAGCCATCACCGGGCGGATTGGTTCGGGCAAATCCACGCTGGTGCGCGTCCTGACCGGCCTGCTGCCACGCGAGGCGGGTGAGATCTTCTGGAATGGCGAACTCGTACAAAACCCGGCGGACTTTTTCCGGCCTCCGCGCTGTGCAATGATCTCCCAGGTACCGCGCCTGTTCAGCGATACGCTGCGCGACAATATCCTCATGGGGCTGCCCGAAGACCGCGTTGACCTGCCGGGCGCTATCTACCGGAGCGTTCTTGAGCAGGATGTGGCGGCCCTGGAAAAGGGATTGGATACCCTGGTCGGCCCGCGCGGCATCCGCCTCTCCGGCGGGCAGGTCCAGCGTACGGCTGCAGCGCGCATGTTCGTCCGGGACCCTGAGCTGCTGGTGATCGATGACCTGTCCAGCGCCCTGGATGTGGAGACGGAACAGGCGCTTTGGGAACGGATTGACCGGCTGCGTAAAGAGCAAGGCAGCCGCTCAGCCGCGTTTCTGGTTGTCTCCCACCGCCGGGCAGCCCTGAAGCGGGCAGACCGTATCCTGGTGCTCAAAGAGGGTAGGATCGAGGCGCAGGGCAACTTGGATGATCTTTTGGTATCCAGCCCAGAAATGCAGCAGCTCTGGAAAGGCTTGCCTGAGAAATAAAGATTGCGGGCGCCGAAGCGCCCGCAATCTTTATTCTTTCTTGTCTTCTTCGCCGGGACCGATCCCCAGCGGCACCCACTTCTTTGCATCTTTCAAGCGGTGCTGGATACCACCCCGATCGTGTATTTCCTCGAATCCTTCCGGCTTAATGAACATCTGTTCGCCTTCCAGCAGGCCGTGTACGCCCGTTTGCCCAGGCTCAGGGCGCTTGATACGCGGTTTGGCGGCTTTTTCAGGAAGGTAATCTAAAGGTTCTTCATAGGTGGTGATAAAGCCCTCAAAATTGCGCAGGATGATCTTATGGTCCGACATGCTGATCATGTATTGAGGAGAGACCGGGATCTTCCCGCCGCCGCCCGGGGCGTCGATCATGTATTGGTGCACGGCGTAGCCTGAGGTGTGCCCGCGCAGCCCTTCCATGATCTCAATGCCCTTTGCCACCGGTGTGCGGAAGTGCCCCGCGCCTTCCACCAGGTCGCACTGGTAAAGATAGTAGGGCCTTACCCGGATGCGCACCAGCTTCTGCACCAGCTCGCGCTGGACGTGGACGTTGTCGTTGACACCCGCCAGCAGCACGGACTGGTTACCCAGCGGGATGCCCGCCCGGGTCAGCTTATCGCAGGCTGCTTCCAGCTCGGCGCTGATTTCATTCGGATGGTTGACGTGAATGTTCATCCACAGCGGGTGGTACTTTTGCAGCATATCGGTCAGCTCGTCTGTCACGCGCATGGGCATAAAGACCGGCACACGCGAGCCGATGCGCACAATTTCGATGTGCGGGATCTCGCGCAGGCGGCTGAGGATTTCTTCCAGGACCTTCGGCGCTAAGACCAGCGGATCGCCGCCCGAAAGCAGCACATCCCGCACCTGGGGCGTCCGTTTCAGATAATCTAACTGCATCTCAAACTCCGCCCGCGAGAAGGTCGCCGCAGGGTCGCCCACGATGCGGGAGCGCGTGCAGTAGCGGCAGTACGAGGCGCACTGCGTCGTCACCAGCATCAGCACCCGGTCAGGGTAGCGGTGAACCAGCCCTGGCACCGGCGAATGACGGTCTTCTGCCAGCGAGTCTTCCATCATCGCCCGGAAGGGCACCAGCTCACCTGCGGTTGGCACCACCTGTCGGCGCACGGGGTCATCCGGGTCGTCGGGGTCGATCAACGAGATGAAATAAGGGGTGATATCCACCCGGAACAGCCCCGGCGCCGAAAGGGCTTTTCGTTCGCTCTCTGTCAGGGAGATCACTTTCTCGAACTCGTCAACCGTGTTGATCCGGTTGCTCAACTGCCAGCGCCAGTTATTCCATTTTTCATCGGGTACATCGGCAAAAAAAGGTGCTCGCTTCGATGGGAACTGCGATTTCGCCATGGGATCTTTCTCCTTTCAATCAAATTCACCACTAAAACTGACAACCTGTGTTGTTTGTACTGAAATTTTATTTGAAATCACCCTCCAGGTCAACCTTTCACTTATCCCTTATGGACTCAGCAATACCTCAAGGCTCGTTAGTTGGATCATTCCCTGAATCCTCCCGCTGCTCATCTCCTTCACCGTCAGGCGCACCCAGGTTGGCTCACTCACCTGGTAGGGCACCTCGACCATAAACGGCGTATAACCTCCCGCCGGGTCAATGGTCACGCCTGCCTGGCGATACCCGGTGAGGCTGCCATCTGCGGCAATCAGCTCAATCAGCAGGGGTTGGTCGCTTGAAACCCGCGCCAGGCCTGAGACAATAACTTTTCCGCCCTGGATTAGCTTATTGGGCAGCGGTTCCTGAACCACTATCGGCTCTGTCGACGGCCCGGAGGGGTTCAGGTCGGTCTCACCGATCGAGAGCAGGATTAGATCGACTGAAGAGAATGCTACCATCCGTCCAAACCGGTCATAGGAGCTGATCTGCAGCCGGCCGGTTTCTGCCACTGCGCTGATCTCAAATTCCATTTCCTCTGAAAGTCCAACCCGACCCACATCGGTGCGGTAATTGATCAGCTTGCGAACCAGCAGGCGCCCATCCTCTCCCAATAACTCCAGCCGAACGCGCCCCTCGCTGCCCGGTTGAATACTTCCAGAAACTGTGAAGGGAGAGGTGACCTTCGAAAGCGGCCCCGGTTGGCGGATTTGAATTTCTGCCTCTGGGATGGGCGTGACCTGGGTGGGCATTGGGGTGCGCGTGGCCCGCCCGGGGGTGGGCGTAGCTGGGATGGTTGGGGCGAGGGTCCTGGTCGGCTCGACCGGTTTTGCGGTCGGGGAGGGATCTTCAGGCGTTTGCGTAGCCGTTTTTGTTGGGGGATTGACCGGCTTGAGGGTGGCCTCCCGAATAGCAGTTGGAGGCAGGCCCTCCTCCGTCAGTTTGGCCTCGATCGTCAAGGCAATCATGGTTGGCAGAAATTCCGTCGGCACCAGCGTTGGCGCATCCGGCACCCGCAGGTTGTCACACCCGGCCAGGAGCAGTGCTCCCAGCACCCAGATGATTGCCCAAAAGCGATGGCTGGAGCCTATGGCTGCAGGTTTGAGAAGAGCAGGGCCTTTCACAGACAGGGTTTTACAACCCATACACCTTCCCAAACTTTTCTTTTAGATAACGCATGTATAGCGCCGGATCAATCTTCGAGCCTGTTACCCGCTGCACCAGCTCCTGCGGCTCATATTTCGACCCATAACGATGGATATTCTGCACCAACCACCCCAGCAGGGCATCGAATTTTCCTTGCCTGAACTGGTCGGTCAGGTTGGGAATATCCTGGTTGATCCGTTCCCAGAGTTGAGCAGAAATCAAGTTGCCCAATGCGTAGGTGGAGAAATATCCGATCATCCCAAAGGACCAGTGAATATCTTGCAGCACTCCCTGGGCATTGTCCGGCGGCGTCAGGCCCAGGTACTCTTGCACACGGTTGTTCCAGGCTTCCGGAAGATCTTTGACAGCCAGGCTTCCCTCCATCAGCGCGATCTCGATTTCCAGGCGCAGCATGATATGAAGGTTGTAAGTGGCTTCATCC
>Ga0315284_10016473_pt1 | contig 10492 bp, 9 predicted proteins | sample YL17G09_16_MG_FD_203696 | JGI IMG/M metagenome (GOLD analysis project Ga0315284, IMG submission 203696) | Sediment microbial communities from Yellowstone Lake, YNP, Wyoming, USA - YL17G09_16 | ecosystem: Environmental > Aquatic > Freshwater > Lake > Sediment | place: USA: Wyoming | collected...
TTATCCCCCCAACCCCCCTTGGCTAAACAAGGGGGGAAAGGAAAGTGTCTCCGGAGAGGCCGGTGGGCGATACAGGATTTGAACCTGTGACTCCTACCGTGTGTAGGAAGCCACGCCCGAAACGAAGGAGCGGAGAATGAAGGATTTCCTCCGCAATTGCAGGAAATTCAATGCGTTTTGGCTTTCGATCCCTTTTGATGAAATTTGATGTTTTTGGATGGTTTTCGATATTTTTGGGCGCAATTTGGGCGCAGTTTTTCAAGTGACGATCCTGACTGGGCTGTGATAGTATTAACAATGACTGAAGGAAGATGGGAAAAGTTCAAATGGTACGATCTATTATTCTTTGTCATGTTAATAGATTTTCATTTGCTGCTGCTTCGGTTTAAGAAACCGTCGCCGAGATTTTAGATTAATGTTGATTATTTATTGCTTACGACAACCGTGCGCCGACGCGAACGAGGGGTATCAAGGATGAGCGATCACGGCTTTGAAGATGAGCCCCAACTACCCCTGCCCACCGCGCCTGAAAACATCTCGGTTAGCCTCCAGGGATTTGCGTCCGGCGAGGGTGCAGAGCGCTTTGGCCATGTCATCGCCAGCACTGTTCATAATATCAGCCGATACATCGACCTTGCACGACTAGACGGTATTTCAGTCGCATTTGACTACGACGACGCTCTCGCGCAGCTCGATAGGGGGTACCAACCCAGCAGAGCACTGAGCCGCACGGCTGACGGCCACAACGTGGGCATTGCAATGACGCCTGCGGTGCTTAGGGCGGGAGTTGTCAAGGCCCATATGCTATTCTGGGCGCCATCTGTGTTGCCTCTGAAAGATCCGTCTAGTGATGGCTTTCCGATGGCACTTTGTATCGTGGCGCATGAGTGCGGGCATGTCGAGGATCTCAAGAATCGCGATGCGTGCTTCCCCATGACGATCCTTCAGCGCGAGATTACAGATCAAGAGGAAATGATCCTTGAGCGGTTCGCAGACATTCTTTGGGATGAGTATGCCGCGTGCCGCGCTAGCGCGGTCTTTGGCGAGGGGCAGGCGGCCGTCTATGAGGAGTGCTTTGCGAATGTGCTGTCTGACGCCCGCGAGCGCGCCAATGCTGCGATTCGCTTATACCGTACTCATAGAAGCATCAACCGTGTGCTTGAAGAAGCGGGCTCACCGCTTTGCGCGCCTCTTCGATATGCTGCCTATCTCATCGGACACCTGGATGGGCGAAACGCCAGTCTGGATGAAGCCCCCCGTGCCCGTGATCTGCTCTCGGGGAATTCGTACGAACCCTTCTTGAACCGGCTACTAGACGTCCTACGCGGCCTTTGGCCACGCCGGGGCAAGTGGACCTCCACTTCCGAGTTCGATCCGCTCAGGGCTATCGTACGGGACCTCTTGGCCGATGGCGGGATGATTCTTCAACCGCTGCCCGACGGAAGCCTCTTCGTAAACATTCCGTTCAAGCCGGAGACGATGCCCTGATGAGGCGAGCGGAGGCCGGGTTTTTCCAGGCCTCCCGATTCGAAAAAAGACGGCTGAGCCTGGTTTAGCCCCTCTTTTTTAATGACTACTAATCTTGCTAGCAATTCTCAATAATCATATTTTCCCCCGATATTTGTTTGTAAAGGACAACTGTATGCCGGCTGTTAGCAAAAGGGGGGTTTTGATGGGAACCATCAAGGTGGGGGCTCTCCCCAGCCGGCGCAAGAAAGCCTCCCAAATTATAGCATAAATTGACAGGCCACGTGCGTGGTGTTAAAAGATATGAAGGGTTCATAATGAGCGGTGTCTCAAAAACAAGCATTGACAGATGGGGAAGGATTAGAATTCCCTCCGATTTCCTGAAAACCTTCAAAGAAAAATTCGGAAATGAAGTCTTTGTGACCTCGACAGACGATAGGAACCTTCAGATTTATCCTTTAGCGGCTTGGTTTGAGCTCGTCGATAATCTGCATAAGGGGAAAAGGGACGATCTTCTGCTGCGGAAGTTTCTCGTTAAGACGAACTACAATGGCAGCAAAGCTAGAGTAGACAAATATGGAAGGGTTCAAATCCCCGGATTCATTATGAAGAAAATCGGGCTGGAAGGCAAGATAGCCTTCGTACAGTGGGAAGATCATCTGGAACTAAAACTAGAAAACATGTAGTTTTCTTTGGGGGAGTGCAGGCTGGGATGATGGTCCCAAAAAATTTAAAACTCAGTTCCGTTAGAATAAAATAGGCTTGAAATAAGAATGCGAGGATCAGAATGCCCTTGAGAGACGACTTTGTAAAGATGGTGACCGATTATTACCTGAAATCTAGAGATTTTAATGGAATTTCGATAAGGACCGTATGCGAAAAACTTAACTTAACCGATATCTGCGTATTCTGGCGAATCTGGCCACCGATTCTGGTCTAAACAGGCCACCTATCGGAGCGAAGCGACGCTGGATGATCATTATATCCCCTTGTGGCCGGATTGAGTCAAGGATTTCTGCTTTCTCATCGATTCTCCCGTGATCTCGAGCCGATATGCATTGTGAACGACGCGGTCCATGATGGCGTCCGAGAGCGTCGGCGACGAGAACCTCTCATGCCAGTTGGCGACCGGGACCTGAGAGGCCAGGACCGTGGATGTGCGTTTGTAGCGGTCGTCGACGATTTCAAGCAGGTCCTGAGTCTGGACATCGGTGAGCGGATTCCGCAGCCAGTCGTCGATGACGAGAAGCTGGGTCTTGGCCAGGACGCCCAGGAACTTGGGATAGGAGCCTTCGGCATGGGCCAGAGTCAGTTTCTGAAGCAGCCGCGAGCTCTGAAAATAGCGGACCGAAAAACCGTTTCGGCAAGCGGCGGTCCCCAGCGCGCAGGCGAGATAGGTCTTACCAGCGCCGGTCGGGCCGGTGATGATCAGGTTGTGTTTGTCCCGGATCCATTGGCCTTCGGCCAGGCTCAGGACCTGGCCGCGATCCAGACCCCGGCGAGGCCCGAGATCCAGGTCCTCGACGACGGCGGTCTCCCGGAAGTGCGCCACCCGCATTCTGCGGACTTGTTTCCTCTGCTGACGAAGGCTCCACTCCCGGTCGAGCAACAGCCCGAACCGCTCTTCGAAGGACAGCTTCCGGTACTGACTGCTGTCCATTTGCTCCCGCAGGCCTTCCAGCATGCCCGCGAGCTTCAGGGAAGATAATTTATCGAATAGGGGCTGTTGCAGCATGGTGTCCCTCTTTTTTGCCTTTTCCAGGATTCAGGCCGAAAACAACGCGCCTAGAGGCCCGACAATCGACGATCTCGTGGCGGTCCATATCAAACCCTTGGCTTTCTACGAGTAGTAGCCCGTCCCGCGGATATTCGGATGCGGCGATTCCGCGCCCTTCTTGGCATCGTCTTCGGAACGGACCCGATCGAGTCCGACATCGAGGATGTTTTTCACCCCGCGATAGGAGTGGAGGCCGAAGTGAAGCGCCCTCCGGCAGGCGTCCTCAAGCCTCCCGTTCCCGTAGCGCGATTCCAACCGCATCAGGCCCAACGCCGCGCGATACCCTTGCTCGGGATGGGCCCGCACGACGAGCAGGGTCCGGACCATCTCGGCCGTCGCCGGGCCCGTCTTCTCCGCCCAACGGAGGAACCGCTCCGGAGTCCAGTCCAGGAACGCCCGATGAGACGCCGGCATATGCTCGGGGCAGGTCGTGTGATATCCCGGCGTCGCGTCCCGGAGGTGCGAGGCGATCCGTTCGCCCCTGAAAAAGATCTCGACCGTATGCTCCGTCACCCGAAGGTCCACATCCTTATGACGCAGCTCGTAGGGTACGCTGTAATAATGCCGATGGTAGGGGACGTGATAATCGATCCCCACCTTGACCCGCTTCCATTCGGCCGGCTCGTACGGCCGGTCCGGCAGCGGCCGCAGGGCCGGCCGGTCGAGCGCCTCGAACAGCTCCCAACGGCTTTTCCCAAGGTGCGCCATCGGCCGGCGATTCAGTTCCTCCCGTCGTTCGGCGATCGCGGCATTGATCTCCTCCAGACTGAAAAACGTCCGGTTCCGAAGCGGCGCGATCACCCAGCGCTCGACTACTTGCACCCCGGTCTCGACTTTCGCCTTGTCCCGAGGATGCCGGACCCGGGTCGGAACGACCGCCGTCCCATAAAATTGGGCCATATCCTGGTAGGTCGGGTTGAGGTCCGGCTCATAGAAGCAGGCCGAAGTGACGCCGGTCTTGGCGTTGTCCGGGACGAGGACCTCCGGCACTCCGCCGAAGTATTCGAAAGCGTGGACATGGCCCCCGATCCAGCACGGCAACGCCTGCGAAGCGTGCGCTTCGACGAACGTCCCGCTCGACGCGCCCAACGTCGCTACGAACACCGAGACTTCATGAGTCTCGCCCGTCGTCCGGTCCTGGTAGAACATCGGCAGGCCCGCGTAGTCCACGAACAGCTTCTCTCCCGCTTTGTGGGTGAGCCGCATCGTCGGGTGAAGCGCCTTGGCCCAGCGGCTGTAGCGCGCGCAAAACTGCGGGTAGCTGTACGTCTCCGTTTGCCCTTCGGCGTACTCCAGCCACAGGAGCTTGCGGGTGACACCCTTTTTGCGAAGCTCCTTATGGAGCTCTCCCCAATCGGGCTCTTTGTGCTTGCCTCCCAGCCGGACTTCGTAGGGAAAAAGTCGGGCCTCCAGCGCTTCCTCCGTCAGCCCCTCCGGAAGCGGCCAGCCGAGTCCCGCCTCGGCCGCCCGTCTCAAGTACTCCCGGACGGTCTCTTTACCGATCGCGCAGGCCCGGGCAATCGCCCGGTTGGAAAGTCCCGTCTGCTTCAGCCGCAGCACTTCTTTGATCTTACGCATGGATAACCTCTCTCTCGGCATCTCGTTCTCCTCTCGTCTGGTGAGGAAACAGGATGACCGGTCATCATTAAGTTATCCAGCGCCGCTTCGCTTTTTGAAGATTCCGGCCCCGGCCGAAAAGTGGCCGTTTTGGACCAGAATCGGTGGCCGCTTTCAACCAGAATCAGTGGCCATTTTGAACCAGAATCACTGGCCGGATTCGACCAGAATATGCAATATCGATGCCAAGGAATTATTGAAGCAACTTATTCAAGATGACATGGTATCAGTAGTATATGGAGACATTCATCCCAATCCATTCATTAAGGCACTAAAAGAGGAAGAAAAGAATAAGCAGATTGAAAAGCTTGACAGACTCCAGGACAACACCTGCGTTTATCCGACTCCGACGCACTTGAAACGAATTGTTAACCCTGTGGATTATTCTGGGAGGCCTTTTGCCTTAAAACTCGCTTTGGGAGAAGCGCAATTGTCTTACTATTCTTTCGATTTAAGCGTGCTAGAGTTTTACCACAATGACCCAAGATATACATACAGGAGCAATGATATTAGCGGGATGATTTGTTATAAAAACGAAGAAATGAAGAAAGCGGATCAAGTCTTATTAGAATCCTTCGGATTTTCCTTTGGTCCTAATATGGAAAGAGCGGTAGCCGTATTTTTGCTTTACCTTTCTCGCCTAAGCGCCGAACATCAACAAATATGGAATGCTAAACTGATTGATGAGAACTATTTGCTTCATCCGGATTACTACCGGTCATCCATTCTCGGAGAATGGCCGGAAAAGGTCTCTGTATTCGATGCTTTTGTGGAAGAACTTCATCAAATAAATGAGATGTGCAAACAAATAGGGTGGCCGCCGCTATTCAACAATGATTATTGGGAAAAGAGAAAGCCAAAGGAATTCTGCTTCATGCTGAGGCCCACTTCCAGGAAGTACAGCGAATTCGTAGAGATGCTGGACAAAATGTTGTCCCAGAATTTAAATGTTGATTTTTTCAGGGGAGAAACTCCCATAGAATATGAAGAAGCAAGAAAAAACGGGAAAGTAAGCGTAAAAATGAAGGGTACTATACAATTGCTCGACGAATTCTTGAAGAGCAAGTTTATCACGAAAGAAAGAAAAGATATCGAGGAAATGATAGCAACGTTCAAAGAGGTTAGAAAATTAAGACGCGATTCGGCGCATAGGATTATTGAGGACGTTTATGATCAAAAGTATTATTCACAAGAGAGGAAGCTAATTATTAAAGCTTATTCCGGAATACGGCTGATTCGGCTGATGTTGGCGAATCATCCATTACTAAAAGACTATAAAGTGCCCGATTGGCTTTTTTACGGGAAAATATGGAATTATTGATTACTGAGGCGGGTGGAGGCCGGGTTTCCCCTGGCCTCCCTGTTGCGAAAGGACCGCCTGAGCGGGATATGCGCCTCATATATAGGGACGGCGAGAAAGGACGATTTTTCTCATAATCCTGCTACTTGAGGGATTTAAGGCATTCTGATAAAGTTTTATTAAATAATATTTTAAGCAAATAAGGAATAGAGTTATTATGGCCAAAGAAAACTTTGAGACATGGTCAAAAGAAGAATTAATTGGGGAAATTAAAAAACTCAAAAAAAGAAAAAAATATGGAATAGTATGGGAAGCTAAGCCTGAAAATGTCATTGAGCTATGCAAAGAAAAGCTCCCTGTCCTAGCTGAAGATAAAACAAAAAGAATTATGAAAAACGAATCAATGCCCGTAAATATTTTGATTGAAGGAGACAATTATCATGCGCTGTCTGTCTTGAATTATACGCACAAGGGCAAAATTGATGTCATATATATAGATCCACCTTTTAACACTGGCGCTAGAGACTGGAAATATAATAATGATTATGTAGATATTAACGATCTATGGAGACATAGCAAATGGCTTAGCATGATGTCTAAGAGATTAGTGCTTGCTAAAAAATTGCTAAAAAATGATGGCGTTCTAATTTGTGCAATCGATGATAACGAATTTCATCATCTAGGATGTTTATTAGAGGAAATATTTAATGGTTGGGAAATGCACTGCGTTACTATCGTGCATAATCCTAGGGGCATTCAAGGCAAAAATTTATCGTACACGCATGAGTATGCTTATTTTGTATTCAAAAAGGGTCTGGAGGTAATTGGTCCACGTAAGCTAAAAGAAGGCGAAATATATTGGAGCAATTTAAGAAATTGGGGTGGGGAATCGCTTAGAACAGATGCTCGCAACTGCTTCTATCCCATAATTATCAAGAAAAACAAGATTATTGGGTTTGGAGATGTTCCCAAAAATGATCTTCACCCCAAAAAACAAACGGAAGAAAATACTGGACTGTTCTATGTTTGGCCCATTGACATAAATGGTGTTGAACGTAAATGGAGGTACGCAAGACAGAGTATAGAATCGGTAAGAGAACTCTTAACGATCAAGAAATCTGATGACAAGATTGAAATTGAGATTGGAAAACCTTATGGGACCGTGAGGACAGTTTGGCAGAATCCCAAGTATGATGCTGCAGAGTATGGTACCAAGCTAGTTCATGCGCTCGTCCCGGGTTCGCAGTTCGATTTTCCTAAATCGGTGTATAACACCTACGATTGTCTTGCTCCTATTGTTTCTGCTCGAAAAGCTGCAATTATTTTAGATTATTTCGCTGGTTCGGGAACGACAGCTCATGCCGTAATGATGATGAATAAAGAAGATGGCGGTAATAGAAAGTTTATTTTATCTACTAATAACGAGAACGGCATTGCTGAAGAAGTGTGCTATCCGAGGATTAACAAAGCTATCAAGGGCCACAAGGATTATCCGGATATCACTGGAATCTCAGCCAATTTGATCTACTACAAAACCGATTTTGTAGATGCTGAATCAACAGATCTTAACAAAAAGAAATTGGTTGATAAGTCAACCGAAATGCTTTGCCTTAAAGAGGAGTGCTTCGATATTGTTAAAACGGGAAGAAAGTTTCAGATATTTGCAAATAAAGGGGGAAAGCACCTAGGCATTGTTTACGAAGATGATGGAATCAATGCTTTTAAGAATGAAGTTAAAAAGATTAATAAAAAGTTTGTAGTCTACGTCTTCTCTCTGGATGAAAGCGCAAGGGAAGAAGAATTTGAGGATGTCTCAAATCTCGTGGAGCTAAAACCGATCCCAGCAGTAATATTGAATGTCTACAAGAGGATATTCAAATGATTGAGCTTAAAGAGTATCAGAAGGAAGCCGTAAAAAGCCTAGTCATAAAAATAAATAGCATAGTTAAATTGCCTGAGAATGGCATCTGTGTATTTCAAAGCCCAACGGGATCTGGGAAAACTTTTATGGTTTCTCAGGCCCTAAAAGATCTCGTAACAAAAAGGAAGGATGATAAGAAATTCTCGTTTATTTGGATATCAGTCAGGATGCTGCATGAACAAAGCAAAGAGAAGTTGGAAAGATATTATGAAGACGATCAAACGCTACAGTGCTCGTATTTTGAAGATCTAATTGATAAAAGGATAAACGAAAACGAAATACTTTTCATTAATTGGCACAGCATTAACAAAAAAGACATAAATATTTACGTAAGAGAAAACGAACAAGAGAACAACTTAAATAGCATCATACAAAACACAAAGGAAGAGGGCAAGGAAATAATTTTAATTATTGATGAAAGTCATCACACGGCAGGTTCTGAGAAATCAAAAGAATTGATCGAGGTAATTTCGCCAAAAGTAATTCTTGAGGTCTCAGCGACTCCTCAATTAAAAGAAGCTATGTCGGAATTCGAAAAAATCTCTCTAAGCGATGTTAAAGCTGAAGAAATGATTAAGTCCGAAATCGCAGTTAATCCTGAATTCTTGGATATAAAAGTGGGTCCAAAAAGTGCGGACGAGCTTGTAATAGGTCAGGCGCTAAAAAAGCGGGAAGAATTGGCTGATATGTACAAAAAAGAAGGCGCAGAGATATACCCGCTTGTCCTCATTCAGCTCCCAGATAAGAAAGGTGATATGACTGATAAAAAGGAAGTCATAATGAGGATATTGAAAGAGAAATTCAATATCACCGAAGAAAACGGGAAATTGGCAATATGGCTATCTGAAGATAAATCCGATACGCTCATCAATATCGAAAAAAATGACAACGAAGTTGAAGTACTGATATTTAAGCAGGCAATTGCACTTGGCTGGGATTGTCCAAGGGCGTCAATTCTTGTTATCTTCCGAGAATCGAAGAGCTTCGTTTTCACTATACAGACAATTGGCCGGATAATGAGAATGCCAGCGCTGAGATACTACCTAAAAGAGCCCGAACTCAATAAGGGATTTGTATTCACGAACCTGCCGAGCATAGAGATAACGGAAGATTACGCCAAAGATTATGTTACGATTTACGAGGCCAAAAGGAATAATGAAATATATAGTGAATTATCGTTGCCTTCCATTTACCTTAAAAGGCAGAGGGAGAGAACGCGACTATCTGGGGAGTTTATTAAAATATATTTAGATATAGCGCAAGAAAGAAAGCTTAAGGAAAAGATTAACACCAATCCATCAAAAATCGTGAGTCCCATAATCGCCAATGGGAAAATAGTTGATGTTGATAAAAAGGGAGAGGTCGAACATAAAGGGAAAGTAGAAATTGCATTAAACGATCATGAAGTCCAAAGAGCATTTGATTATTTCATTACGCAGAATTGTTCTCCCTACGCTCCTGTTGATTCGAGCGACAGGATGAAATCTGCCATTTATCAATTCTTTTATGATGTTTTTAAGCTGAAGAAATTCGACTCAAAGGTGCAGAGAATAGTCCTCGGAAAAGAAAATGTGCAAACGTTGGTTGATACAATAAATCTGGCAAAGGAAAAGTATTTTTTAGAGGTTACAAAAGAAATAGGCGAAAAAAGGGAGAAAGTTGAAGTTCCGAAATGGGAAGTTCCTATTGTAATAAACTATAACAGTTTGTTCAGTAAATCTTCGCATTCGAGATCAATCATGCAGCCATTATATGCGAGGAAACCCAGCAAGCCTGAGATAGAATTTATGGAGCTTCTAGACAAATCTAATAAGGTGAAATGGTGGTTTAAAAATGGGGAAGGGGAAATAAAATATTTCGCAGTATTATATGAGGAAAATGGTGAAAGAGCGTTTTACGTGGATTTCGTTGTGATTTTTAAGAACGGCACGATCGGATTATTTGATACAAAGAGCGGAATTACTGCTAAGGATGCCAAACAACGGGCCGAGGGTTTGCAGAAATATATCAAAAATCAGAAAAATAAAAACAGGCATCTATGGGGAGGAATAGTAATTGAAACGGGTGGAACGTGGAGATATAACGATCAAACTGAATATATATATGACCCAAAAAATCTAACAGAATGGAAAATTCTTGAAATCTAGTTCAAGCCTTCTATTGCTGAGGAAGAGGGGATTGTCGCTGGTTGGGGGAATACGTTGAATCCGTGATGCCCAATTACCGCGAAAAAAGAATTGGCTTATAACGAACTGCGCTTATTTAGATATTTGAAATAGATGATATATATGGTCGGACTCGCCCGCAAAGGAGAAAAAGAACTGGAATGCCCTTTCTGTAGCGTCGGCAAGATAAAAACGTTATACAAGGAAGGCTACAAGCAATCGCAAACTACGCGCATTGCCGGACG
>Ga0315284_10016474_pt1 | contig 10492 bp, 12 predicted proteins | sample YL17G09_16_MG_FD_203696 | JGI IMG/M metagenome (GOLD analysis project Ga0315284, IMG submission 203696) | Sediment microbial communities from Yellowstone Lake, YNP, Wyoming, USA - YL17G09_16 | ecosystem: Environmental > Aquatic > Freshwater > Lake > Sediment | place: USA: Wyoming | collected...
GTATCCACGAGGAAGCAAACGTATTTTCTCGAAAAAGTTCTGTGATCATTGTTACCTTACCGGTCAAATCGGGCCAGGAGACTGAGAATAGAAAAATATTATCTCAAAAAGCAAAGATTTTAGAGGTAAAGGAAAAAGCCGGACAGATAAATCTAAAAGATATGATGAAAAAATTAGCTCAAGCTGAAATAACCAATATTCTTGTTGAAGGCGGAGGAACGTTAATCGGCGGGCTCTTCGATGAAGGGCTTGTAGATAAGGTATTATTCTTTATTAGTCCAAAGATTATCGGCGGTAAAGAGGCGATTAGTTCGGTTATGGGTAGGGGTATCGCCCGCATGGATAAGGCAATTAAGTTAAGGGAAGTTGAATTAAGAAGAATAGGCGAAGATTTTTTGGTAGAAGGAAAGTGCAGGTTTGATGTTTAGCGGTATTGTCGAAGAATTAGGCGAATTAAAGAAGATATCTAAACGAGGCAATGTTACTTTATTTGAAATCCAGGCAAAAAAGATATTGGAGGGTGTCTTTATAGGTGACAGCATTTCTGTAAACGGTACTTGTTTAACCCTGACAGAAAACAAATCAGGGGTTTTAAGTTTTGAGGTTATGCCTCAGACGCTCAAAGTGACTAATCTCGGGGCTTTAAGACTAAAGGATAAGGTAAATCTTGAGCGTCCTTTAATGATAGGCTCAAGACTCTCCGGCCATTTTGTTACTGGCCATATTGACTCAACCGGTATTATTCGGCGTAAAAATTATATAAACGATAATTTGTCTTTTGAAATAGTTATACCCACCAAATCTATGCATTATGTTTTACCGCGCGGCTCTATAGCTATTGATGGCATCAGTTTAACTATTGTAGATAAAAGATCAAATACATTTACCGTATATATAATCCCCCACACCCTTAAAAATACCACCTTGGGTTTTAAAGGTCCCTCAGATAAAGTTAACATTGAGTTCGATATCCTCGCCAAAAGAGCCAACGTTAGTATTTAAACAATACAAATCCACACATTATGTTAACTTCTAATTATTGCCAATCTTATTAATTTTTGTTATACTTATTTGATATACGGATAGGTACCACCGATTATAGTATTGCCAGTGGTACCGTTTTTCCGACAACTGATAGATTGAAAAACGAGGTATCACCGATTATAGTATTGCCAGTGGTACCGTTTTTCCGACAACAGATAGATTGAAAAACGGGGCGTGGCTCAGTTTGGCTAGAGCGCAGCGTTCGGGACGCTGAGGTCACAGGTTCAAATCCTGTCGCCCCGACCAAATCTATGAGAAAACAAATCCACGCATATTATAGCGGCCGAGTTCAGGGCGTGGGTTTCCGTTTTACCGCTGAAGATATTGCCCGTGACTTAGGAGTTACAGGCTGGGTAAAGAACTTACGTAATGGCAGGGTTGAGTTGGTAGCCGAAGCAGAAGAAGATATATTGAAAGATTTTCTAAAAAGGATTAACCAATATTTTTCTCATTATATCCAGGATGCTGGAATAGATTGGCAGCCGGCAACCGGCGAGTTCAGAGATTTTGCTATAAATTTTTAACTCATAGTTATAACGGTTAACTGAATTGCGTTACGGCATATTTTCCGATATACATTCTAATTTAGAAGCGCTGAATGCAGTTATCAAAGCTTATGGCAGAGAAGAGATAGATAAATATCTGTGCGTAGGCGATGTGGTAGGGTATGGTGCAAACCCTAAGGAATGCATTGAGAAAATCAGACTGCTTGCTATGATTACTGTTGTCGGTAACCATGACTGGGCAAGTGTCAATTTATTTTCCGCAGATTATTTTAATCCGAATGCCTTAGAGGCAGTATTCTGGACACAGCGTAATTTAGATGAACAAGGCAGATATTTCTTAGAACATCTAATGCTTATTTATAAGAATGAAGACTTGACTATGGTACACGGCACCTTAGATGAGCCCGGTGATTTCAACTATATGACTGATGGTTATATCGCCTCCAGGACTTTCGAATTATTAGAGACTGACATTTGTTTTGTGGGGCATACGCATGTCCCAGGGGTATTTATTAAATCAGAAAATGATAAGATACATTATCAGGAGGACAGTACTATTAATATTAAAGAAGATAGTAAATACATTATAAATGCGGGCAGCGTAGGACAACCGCGCGACGGTAATCCGCAGGCAGCATATTGTATATACGATACTGATAAGAAAAATGTACAGATTAAAAGGATAAGTTACGATATTCAGGTTACCAGAAAAAAAATTATTGCTGAAGGACTTCCCGAATTCCTGGGAGAGAGGCTTCTCGTAGGTAGATAAAATATGCATACGGAAATAAAGAAAAAGATAGAAAGATTAAGAGAGCAAATCCGCCACCACGACTATTTATACTATATTCTTTCCCAGCCTGAGATTTCAGATAAAGAATATGATGATTTAATGAGGAGGCTTAAAGACTTAGAGGACAAATACCCTCAATTTAAGACAGATAATTCTCCTACAGTAAGAATAAGCGGCGGAATCCCTGAGGGATTTAAAACCGTCAAACATAAACAGAAGATGCTCTCTTTAGATAATACTTATTCCTATGAGGAATTACGGGATTGGGATGAACGTGTGCATAAAGGGTTAAGGTCAGGAGAAAAAGTTGAATATGTAGTAGAACTTAAGATTGACGGCGTAAGTGCGAATATTACTTATGAAAAGGGGGAATTATCTATTGGCGCAACGCGTGGCGACGGGGAAACAGGTGAGGATGTGACACAAAATATAAAAACTATCCGCGTCATACCTTTAGTTTTGTTAAGCAAAAACATACCTGATTTTGTTGAGATACGCGGTGAAGTTTATATGGAAAGGAAGGATTTTGATATCTTGAATAAAGAAAGGGAAAGGGCAGGAGAAATATTATTTGCCAATCCGCGAAATGCCACCAGCGGTTCTTTGAAACTTTTGGATACGGGCCTGGTAGCCAAGAGGAGGCTTAATTTCTTTGCTCATTCCTTAGGAGAATACAGAAGGTTGGATATTTTAACTCAATGGGAATTTTTAAATAGACTAAAAGGATGGGGTATGCGTACTAATCCGCATTCTAAACTTTGCAGTAATCTGGAAGAAGTCATCGATTACTGCAAAATCTGGCAGGAAAAAAGAGAAAAATTGACCTATGATATAGACGGTATGGTGATAAAAGTAGATAGCTTATCCCAACAGAGAAGGTTAGGTTTTACCATGAAGAGCCCCCGCTGGGCAGTAGCGTATAAGTTTCCTGCGCGGCAGGCCACAACTTTCGTCTTAAACATTAATCTTCAGGTAGGCAGGACAGGAGTAATTACTCCTGTAGCAGAGCTTAAGCCCGTTGGATGCGCCGGGGTAATAATCAGGCACGCAACACTCCATAATTTTGATGAGATTAAGCGTCTTAACGTAAAAGAGGGTGACCGCGTATTGATTGAGCGGGCAGGAGAGGTAATCCCTAAGATAGTTAAAGTTGTGCAGAGTAAGGGCAGGCACCCATTTATAATTCCTAAGGCCTGTCCTGTTTGTCGAGGCAAGGTGATAAAGGAAAAAGAAGAGGATGTAGCTTATCGCTGTATTAATCCGTCTTGCCCGGCACAGCTCGAACGCGGCCTAATCCATTTCGCCTCAAGGACAGCAATGGATATTGAAGGAATGGGCGAGGCAATAGTAGAGCAGTTGGTTGGCAGTAGGCTGGTAAAGGATTTTGCAGATGTTTATTCTTTAAAAAAAGAAGACCTCTTAAAATTAGAATTATTTAAAGATAAAAAAGCACAAAATCTTTTAGAGGCGATAGAAAAGAGCAAAAATCAACCCCTATCTCGCCTTATATACGGTTTGGGCGTAAGACATGTAGGCGAAAAGGCAGCATATGTATTAGCGCATAAATTTACGACTCTGGATAATCTTATGAAAGCAAAACAGGAAGATTTTGATGCTATATACGAAATAGGTTCTGTTATGGCAGAATCTATTGTTAATTTTTTTAGACAAGAGAGCATTCAACGCTTGATTAAGAAATTAAAAGAGGCGGGTTTAAATTTACAGGAGAAATTAACGCTCATAAAAGAATCTCCTTTAAACGGCAAGACGGTTGTTTTTACCGGTGAGCTTAAAAATTTCAGCAGAAGCGAGGCCGAAAGGCTGGTGCGCCAATTTGGCGGTAATGCATCTTCTAGCGTAAGTAAGAATACAGATTTGGTAGTGTTTGGTGAGACTACCGGCACAAAATATGACAAAGCAAAGAAATTGGGAATAAAGATTATTAATGAACAGGAATTCTCCCGATTAATAGGATCTTGAATAGCAAGCGGGATCCCCCGCCTTTGGCGGGGGAACGGAGATGATAAAGTGAAAAATAACAGATTACTGAGATTGAAATTCCGGATTACACAGATAATTTTACTAGTTACTATTTACGGGTTACTAGTTACTTTGATGGGATGTGATGCCTTTGTGCGTAAGTTTACGCGTAAACCTAAAAAAGAAAATCTGCCTAAACAAGAATTAGTTTTAGTTCCGGAAGAATATAAACCGCCCCGGATGACTAAAGAAGAAGTGTATCGCCAATATTTTTTATACTGGAAGAGTTGGCATGATGAGCTTATAAATTCATTGTCAACAGGCTCAAGCCACAAGAAGCAGATAGACTGCGCAAATGAAGCCATAAAGAATTTAGAGCAATTAAGGGCGACTTTGCAGGAAGCCAAGCAGAAGAAGTTGGATGTTTATATTAATCAGTTAAAAGATTTAGATAAAGAAATCGCAGAAGACTTATACGGAAATGATATATCGGTAAATCGCTTAACTGCTGAGCGTATCAGGAGAAATATCCTGCATGAATTCTCTTATAATAAGATAAAGGATTACTTGTCATGATTTTAGAGACTCTTTGCGTAGGTCAGATGCAAGTGAATTGTTATATCCTTGCTTCTAGCCACAATAGCCGGGCGATAATTATTGATCCGGGTGACGAGAAGCAAAAAATAGAACGAGTTTTAAAGAAATACTTCCTCAAGCCGGAATTTATTATTAATACTCATGGCCATATTGACCATATCGGTTGTGACGATAAGTTTGGTGTACCCGTGTATATACACCGGCAAGATTTAGCTCTATTAGAAAATCCCGAACTTAATTTATCTGTTTTTTTTGCGCCCCCTTTTAGTCTAAAATCCAATGTAAAAATCTTGGAGGATAAAGATAATATTGAATTAGACCAGATACAATTAGAGGTGATTCACGTGCCCGGGCATACGCCGGGAGGGATTTCTCTGCTTATGAAAAAGCCGAAAGATAAGATTCTATTTACCGGTGACGCCTTATTTTATCATGGCATCGGCAGAACTGACTTTTCGGGTGCAAGTGAAACTTTGCTGATAAAATCTATAAAGATGAGGCTATTTAAATTAAGCGATGATACAATTGTCTATCCCGGCCACGGGCCGTCTTCTACAATAGGAGAAGAAAAAAATAATAATCCCTTTCTTAAATAAGCGCATAACTTACGAACACTAAAAGTGTAAGTAAGTTATAGGTGCGAATTAATCCCCCCTGCTTTCTTGCGAAAGCAAGAAGGGGGGATAAGTTCAGCGATACAACTTATGTTGTTCTTGCGAACTTCCATAAGTTGTGGCTTCACTTAAAATGAATGAATTAGTGGATGCTTTTTTAAATTATTTATCGGTTGAACGCGGCTTATCCCGCAATACCATTATTTCTTATCAGGAAGACATCAATGCTTATATAGATTTCCTAAAAGGCACACATATTGATAGTTTCTCATTAACTAAAAAGGACGATATAACTGATTTTATGCTCTCTCAAAAAGATAAAGGCCTGGCCTCAAATTCAGTCGCCCGCAGATTAGCAGCAATAAAAGCATTCTATAGATTTTTAGTAAGAGAGAGAATATTAAAAGCCGATCCCAGCAACTTGATAGATTCGCCTAAGTTATGGAAAAAAATTCCCCAGACACTTTCCGTAAATGAAGTAGACGCATTACTCAGTCAGCCCAATATCAGGAATAGGCAGGGCATAAGAGACAAGGCGATCTTAGAAACCCTTTATGCTACAGGTATGCGCGTATCAGAAGCAGTAAATCTGAAGACAGATAATGTTAATTTAGACGTGGGATTCTTGCGTTGTATCGGCAAAGGCAATAAAGAGCGGATTATACCAATGGGCGCGAAAGCGATAATCAGCATTAAAAGATATCTTAAGGTCAGCCGGCCACAACAGTTAAAAAATAAAGAGATTGATTTTTTATTCCTGAACCGATTTGGCAAAAAGATTTCCCGGCAGTCCCTCTGGAAGCTCATCAAAAGGTATGCGAGAGAATCAAGGATTAAAAAACCTATAAGGCCGCACATCTTAAGGCATTCCTTTGCCACGCATTTATTAGAAAGGGGAGCGGACCTGCGTTCGGTCCAGGAGATGCTGGGTCACGCTAATATTTCTACCACGCAGATTTATACTCACATAAGCAAGGAACGGCTTAAGGCAATACACAGGATGTTTCATCCCCGGCCATAAATAGCGTATAGCGGATAGCTTTTCTAAACGCTAAACGCTACCCGTTAAACGCTAAGGGTTAAATACAATGAAAAATTATTTAAACAATCTCTCAGAAGAACTACGAGAATTAATACATTTAGCAAGCGACATCGCTTTCCAAAATAATATGCGTGTCTATTTAGTGGGCGGGTTTGTGCGGGATTTAATTTTAGGGGTTAAGAATTTTGATTTAGATATTGTAGTGGAGGGCGATGGTATAAAGTTTGCAGAAGTTCTTTCTGGGAAGCTAAATGTTGGTTTAATCAGGCATAGGAGATTCGGAACTGCCACCGTTATACTTAAGAAACATTTAAAAGTTGATATTGCCACTGCCCGTCAAGAATACTATCCCCAGCCAGCCCATCTTCCCGAGGTTACCTGCGGCGTTTTAAAAGACGACCTGATGAGGCGGGATTTTACTATAAATGCCATGGCTATAAGCATAAATCGTCAAGACTTCGGCAGGTTCATAGATTGTTTTGGCGGGAGGCAAGATTTGGCCAATAAAGAGATACGCGTATTACATAATTTAAGTTTCATCGACGATCCTACGCGAATAGTAAGGGCGATAAGATTTGAACAAAGATATAATTTTAAGATTGAACCAAAAACACTTAAGCTTTTAAGAGAAGCAAATAGATTGAAAATGTTAGAGAGAGTCAGCCGAGAGAGATTACGCGATGAATTGATTTTGATATTGAAAGAAGAACATCCCTTAAAACCGCTAAATCGCATCGAAGAATTAACCAGGTTCGATTTTATAAATTCCGGATTATCGTTATCCAAAAAGACTTCTCAATTTCTAAAATCCATTGAAAGCCAAATAAGTTGGTTTAAGAGGAAATATCCTAAGCGCCGGCAGCTCGATACCTGGCTTACCTATTTTATAGGACTGATAGACCAGCTAAATATAAATAATATTAAATTAATCTGTAAGAAATTTGCTTTTCGCAGGGGAGAAGAAAAAAGAATAGTGGTCTATAAAAAACTTAATCCTAAATTTATCAAAGAATTAAGCCGGGATAAAATTAAAGCTTCCAGAGTTTTTAGTCTTCTTGAGCCTTTGAGTTACGAAGTTATTATTTTAATCAAAGCAAAATTTAAGAACAGCAACCTTAAGAAACATATCGAAGATTTTTTTGAAATTTATAACGGTATCCATCTTTATATATGCGGTGGGGACCTGCATAAATTGGGCTTGACGCCGGGTCCATATTATCAGAAAATCCTTCATCGTGTATTAAATGCAAAACTCGATGGTCTAATTAAAACGAGAAAAGAAGAATTGAGGTTAATTAATAAAATAACAAAAAGAATTAAATGACCATTGGCATCTTGAAATTAACCTTATTTATACCCGATAGCAATTCTTTAAAAGAAAAAAGGATGGTGCTGCATAGCCTAAAGGCAAGATTGCGCAATAACTTTAATGTAGCGGTCAATCAAATAGATGATGAGGATAAGTGGCAGAAGACTACTTTGGCAGTAGTTGGCATAGAGAAGACCAGAAACAATATGAATAGTGTTTTATCCAATATAGTTAATTTTATAGAAGAATTAAAAACAACAGATTTAATAAATTATGAAATGGAGTTGATTTAGATGTCCAGACACGGTAAGGTCAGCGAAGCATTAAAAAGAGAGATTGGCAATATAATTCACGCTGAATTGAAAGACCCCCGTTTAGGATTCATTACGGTTCAGCGGGTTGAATTAACACAGGATTTAAGGTATGCCAAGGTATTTTTTAGCGTTTTGGGTAAAGAAGAAGAACATAAGAAAACCAAAGAGGCATTGGATTCGGCATTAGGATTTATACGCAGATTAATTGCCCAAAGGATTAAACTAAGGCTCGTTCCCGAGATTAGTTTTAAAGAGGATAGGTCTGCTGAATATTCTATAAGAATACAAGAAGCCTTAGATGAGATTAAGGAATTAAATGAGCCTAAAAAAAGCAGTCGCCTGCATAAAAAATAATAAAAATTTTCTCATCACCAGCCATACGAATTTAGAAGGAGATGCCTTAGGTTCGGAATTGGCCTTTTATAATATTCTTAAAAGACTAGGCAAGAATGCCATAGTTATAAATGAAGATAGCCTGCCCTATGGATATGATTTTTTGCCTAATAAAAATAAAATCATAAAATTCAAGGATAATTTTAGAAATATAGAGTTTGATTGTTTCGTGGTTTTGGATTGTTCGGATTTAAGCCGGACAGGAGAAGTTTACAGATTAAATTCAGAACAAAAGCCCATTCTAAATATCGACCACCATATCAGCAACCAGAAGTTTGGCAATATAAATTGGATAGATTCGCACGCCTCTTCCTGCTCGGAAATGATTTATAAACTTTATAAGGCTTTACGCCTTCCTTTAGACAGGGATACAGCGGTTCTTTTGTATACAGGTATACTTACAGATACAGGTTCGTTTCGTTATTCCAACGCAACCAGTTTAACCCACAAGGTAGTCTCGGAACTGCTAAAGTTTAATCTGGATATACCGCAGATTTATAAGAGTGTTCATGAGAATATACCTTTTGAAGATATGAAACTCCTCGCCAGAATATTGCCAGGCATAAGACAAGAAGCCAAAGGCAGAGTAATTTGGTTTCAGATTAAACGGAATATGTTGAAGAATAAGAAATCATCTTTTGATTTGAGTGAGCATATCTTAAGTTTTGGCCGGGCAATAAAAGATGCGCAGGTCGTGGTTTTGTTTAAGGAGAATTTAGGCGTCGAGAATGAAATAAGAGTAAATTTCCGCTCGCAGGGCAAAGTGGATGTGAATAAGATTGCCTCCTTTTTTGGAGGTGGAGGGCATAAGGCTGCCAGCGGCGCCACCATTCACGGAAAAATCAACGATGTCCGAAGAAAAGTTCTAGCTAAGATAAAAGAGAATTTAAAGGGACTGTCCCCGTAGATATCGCACCCGATTAGAAACCAAGGGGACAGTCCCTTTAGGAACTATGAGAATTATATACGGAACCAATAAGATTCGTAAATTTAAGAAACCTGTGGTGGCGCTGGGTGTGTTTGATGGTATACACCTTGGCCACCGGCGCATATTGAAAGCTGTAGCTGATAAAGCCAAACGCATAAAAGGCACAAGTATAGTAGTGACCTTTTGGCCTCATCCGCAAAGGGAAGGGAGCATATATTCTTTAGAGCATCGTCTAAGGTTAATCAGCGAATTCGGTATAGATATCTGTATAGTTATCAGGTTTAATAAACGATTCTCTCAGATTCTGGCAGAAGATTTTATCAGGGATATTTTGGTTAATAAGATTGGTGCCCAATATATATATGTGGGCAGAAACTTTAGATTCGGAAAAGAGGCGAGAGGCGATTTTAAAACTTTAGACAAATTATCTCATCTGTATAATTTCAAATTAAAAGCATTTGATATAATTAAGATAAATAATCAGCCCATAAGTAGCACATATATCCGTAGATTAATTGCAAAGGGGAAATTGAGTGCCGCCGGGAAATTGCTTTCCAGGCCAGTGAGTGTTCTGGGTACAGTGATTAGGGGAACTTCTTTAGCCAGCAGATTAGGGTTTCCTACGGCAAATATAAATCCGCATCATGAAGTTTTACCGCCTTCGGGCATATATGCTGTTTCTGTAATTTTAAATCAGCACAATTTTAAGGGTGTCTGTTATATTGGTTCTAAACCAACTTTTAGACCAGGGATAGAAAAACACATCGAGGTATATATATTTAATTTTAATAAAAATATCTACGGAAAATATTTAGAGATTCAGTTTATCAAAAAGATTAGGAATGAAAGAAAATTTACTTCTCAAGAGGCCTTAGTTAAACAAGTCAAAAAAGACATAGCCCAAACCCGCAGGATATTTTCCTCCATTTTTGATGCCACAAGATATGCCCATTAAAGCCCCTCCAATACACT
>Ga0315284_10016476_pt1 | contig 10490 bp, 8 predicted proteins | sample YL17G09_16_MG_FD_203696 | JGI IMG/M metagenome (GOLD analysis project Ga0315284, IMG submission 203696) | Sediment microbial communities from Yellowstone Lake, YNP, Wyoming, USA - YL17G09_16 | ecosystem: Environmental > Aquatic > Freshwater > Lake > Sediment | place: USA: Wyoming | collected...
CGATGTCGACGTCGTCGTCCCAGTTCAGCGGCATGGGTCGGTTGAACGACGCGGCGATCGGTAGGAGGTCAGGGAGTTCGAGCGTCGACGGGCGTACGCTGAGCGCGACATCGAGCACGTTGTTCGTTGGATCGGCATCGGCCATGCCGTAGGCATCCTCGACCCAGATGCGGATGGCGTAGGTCGTAGCGCAGGACACAAGGCGGTCGGCATCCGCGGACGAGAGAACGGCCATCGACGACGACCCGATGGCGCCGTCGCGCGTGCTGGAGGTTGTCAACAGGAGACGAAGGGGCAGCCCGGTGGAAAGGGCGGCGTTGACGTCGGCGCGGCGATCCCTCTCCAGGCCTGCAATCTGCGTCTCGGCGAAGAGAATCCATGCGTCACCCGGCACTGCGCTGGCGAGGGCGGCGAGCCCGATCGCCTGCGGACTCCTGCTGCCTTCCGGGTCAGGGAAGAACTGCCACGGCGTGAACCCCTTGGCGTTGGCTGAGCCGGCCGGCACGATCGACCACCGCTCCCCGGTGCGTTCATCGACGCAGTAGACGGGGAAGAGGGCGAACCCGACGTGGAATGGACCCGCGGCGGCCTGCCCGGTGTTCATGACGCCCGCCGTGATCGTGGCGGTCTCGCCCCACAACATGGGAGGTGTCGGGGTGACCTCCGCTCTTACCGGGTGCAGCTCCGCCTTGGGTGGCAGGATCTCGAGCGATGCCGCGAGGCGGTTGTTGGACTCGCTCGCTTCGGAAATGACCCCAACCGGGTCGACGATGACGATGATCTCGTACGTGCCCGGCGCGAGATCGTTGGTTGGAATGGTCGCGACGAACTGCAGCGCAAGGGGGCCGTTCCCCGCGGGGAAGACGCCGAGGGTCGTGCCGCACGGCTCCTCGCGGTCGCGACGACGCCACGTGATCTCAACGGGAACGTCAACCTCGAGTGCCGGGCCCGACCGTTCGACGACGGCCGAGGCGGTGACCGTTTCGCCGCTCACGACGGACGTTGCGGGTTCGAGGAAGATCTGGGAGACGCGGAGGTCGACGAGCGACTCTTGGCCTCCGAGCGACGGGCCCACCGCGGCCCACAAGAGACCCGCACAGAAGAGAAGCACTGCGTAACGCCAACGGCCTGCCAGCATCCCCGCCCCCTTGCTCCTTTGCTTCGGCTCCTCTTCGTTTCGTTCGGCCCTACGCCGGCTACTCGAACTGACTCAAATCAAACGCGTACAAGTGCCCATCCGAGGATGCGACCAACAAGGTGAACGTCTCCAGGTCAACGATCGGCCGTAACAGGGCCGTGGGCGGCGTCCCGCCTTCCTCCGGCTTGAATAGGAACGACACCGGGGTTCCCCAGACGGTCACCGTCTCGAGTTTCTCGAGGTCGCGGTCGCACGCCTGCAGAACGGGGCGGATCGTTCGTCCGTCGCGTTTCTCGCCGACGACGAACACGACCAGCGCGTCATCTCCCCCTGCGTTCGGAAGGACAGCAGGCGCGGTCGCGACGGACAAGAGCTGGAGTCCGCGAGGCGATACCTTCGTGTTGCGAAACCCTCGCCCGTGGTCGTACTCGATCCGTGCCGTCTCGCCGATGTCATCCGCGACGTAGATGGCCGCATCGTCGTCCCTGCTCACCACCGACATGCCAACGACCGATCGCAAGGGTGCCGTATCAGCAAGCTTGGTGCACGTGCTCGCCTTGGAGGCGAGGTCGAGCGCGTAGAGCAAGCCGCTCTGCGTGCCGAAGAAGAGCGCCGTCTCTCTCTCGTTCTTCATGAGATCGGTCGTCACGCGATCCTTGACGTCGTAGCTGCATTCGCCGCCGCTCGCGGGAACCTTGTACACCGTCTGGTCCACCGCAATCCACAGGTCGCCCGTGGCGTCGACGTACGCGGGCGCCGACGTCACGGCGCCGTGCTGCGACACTTTGCGCAGGGTCTGGCCGTTCGCAGCATCGAGGACGAACGCCCCGTTCTCCGAGCCGACGATGAGCTTCGTGCCATCGGCAGACAGGACGAGGTGCGTGTCTCCTTTCACGATGTCGGACGCCGCGCTCTGCCACAGGTCGACGAGGAAGGAGCCTTCCTCTTTCTCGGTCCCCTCCAGCGCGTAGATCCGACCGTCGCTCGCGCCGACGAAGACCCGATAGGCCGCGGCCGTCGCGTTGTAGGTCGCGACGGGACCGCTGAGCGTCCGTCCCGACGGCGCGAGCCACGTCCCCTTCTCCTCGCCGGTTCGCACCTTCAGGACGTGCAGCGTGTCGCCGCTCACGTCCTTCGCCACGTGGAATACGAGGCCGCCGGCCACCGCCGGCTCGACCTGGACCGACGTCGTGGTTGTGCACCCCTCCGAGCAGCACGACGACCTCGCCGGGAAGGTCCACAAGTCGACGGTTGAATAGAACTGCGAGAGCTCGAACTGGGCCGGGAGGAAGATGTCTTGCGGCGTCCCGCTTCCGTCGGCCGGTTGGACCGTGATGCGGATCTGGGCTGCGTCCGCGCGTCCAAGGACATCGCCCGCGTCTGCGGCGACGCTCGAGGGGGCAAACTCCCGGCTGAAGGCGTCGTAGTTGAGCGTGATGATGATGAAGCCCGACTTGCCGGGATCGCCGAGCGAGACAATCTTGGACAATTGGACCGGGTTTCCGGACGCGTCGGTCACGAGGGGCTTGAACTCGTTGGCCGGAGCCGTCAGCCCGAGACGGTAGTAGCCATAGACCGCGAGCTCACTGCCGGACAGAGTCTCTGTGCCCACGTTGTAGACAATGACGGTGAGGCTCGTCTGGAGGCGACCCATACGACACACGGGGGACGGGTCGCGAACCGTCAGTTGCGAGATGTGGCGGCCTTCGCGCAGGAGCGTGAGCGTGTACTTGTCGTAGGCCTCCGCTTCCGTCGTGGCGCAGGCTCTCCGTGGCGCTGCGTTGTCGCACGGGTCCGTGTCGCCGAGCGCATCCCGCGGATCGACCTCGGCGGAAAAGGCATAGATCCCGGGAAGGAGCGCGGCGGTGTTAAACAAGACGACTGGGCGCTTCTCCTCGCCGGGCTCGAGACTGGAAACCACCTGCGTGCCAAGTAGCCCGTGTTCACCCGAGATCGTCTCAGTGAAGAAGAAGTCGACTTCGAATTCCCCCACGGCGGCGGCCGCATCGTTCTTCACCAGCGCGCTGACGCGCGCTGTGTCTCCCACGATGCCCTTGTCCAAACCGAGGACCGTGCGGTCGATCTGCGACGGTCCCGCGACGAGGCTGACCTGAAGGGATTCAACCGAGATGTCGGCCCCAGCCACAGCGAGGCCGCCGATCGCGAGGACGACGCCCAAGCTCGCGACAACGCCCACGGTGCGGACGCATCGCAACGTCCTTCCCCAAGCAAACGACCCCAGCATGCGCCCTCCTTGCCTCCAGAACGCCGCGCTGCGGCGCCCGTTTCCTCCCGTCTCTCCCCGCCAGAGACGTCGCTAGATCGCCAACTGCAGGAAGATCCCCACCTCCGTGCCGAATACCCCGATGCCCTCCGGAATCACGGCGAGCCCGGCGCGGATGCGGTCGGACTTGACGGCACCCACGGCGAGAGCTCGCTCGAAGTCGAGGGCCACGATGCGATAGGTGGACGCGGGCAGAGTGAGCTCGCGGCTCAGCAGAAACTCCCGCGGGTTCCGCAGGAACGTGGCCCGCTCCGGCGAGTCCACCGGCAGCCGATCCAGGTCCCGCATCGCGGTACGCAGGGTCTCCAACGCCTCGGCCGTCAGCCGGGCAATGAGCGCCAGCATGTCCTCAATCTGCTGCGTGGGCGAGCCATCGCTCGTGCGCATCGTGCCGCCGACTTCGCCGGCCAGCGGCTCGTGAGCTTCCTGCAGGAAGATGCCCACGTTGCGATAGAAGATGCCGAGCCCTTTGGGTTCGAAGACGAGCCCTTCGAGAGGTTCGGCGACGCCGAACCATGCGTCATCGGCGGCCTCCGGCACCATGGAGAAGTCGATCGCCGTGATCTGGAACGCGCTCTGCGCCAGATTGATCGGCACGGCTATGGTCTGGTGTGCCAGGAAGTCCCGCGGAGTCTCCATGAGAAGAGCGTGCAGCTCCGGCGTCTGGTTGAGGACAACGGCCAGCCGTACGAGCGCCGGCAGGTCGTCCTCGGGAAGCAATGTCACTGTGCGGAGAATGCGCTCCGCGACTCTCTCTTCTTGCCCCAGGGCGGCGAACACCAGCCCGACGACAGCCAAGCCAACGAGAAGGATAAGCAACCCGGAATGCCAGAGAGACCGGACGCCGACTTCCGCCCGCCGATGTGTCATGCGTAGCACCTCCATAGGACGACTATAGCCCGGGACGATGCGAATGTGAAACGGCCTCCTAGAAGCGGTGTTCTGCATAAGAACCTCCTTTCCTTCTGCGTCCGCACAAGGTGAAACGAGGGCGCGCCGTACGTACCCGCGAGCAGCTGCGCGGTTTCCCAGGAACCTGCGGAGCCTGCGGGCGGGCTGGCGTCGCTCTCGTCCCTCCTTCGGGCCAGACAAGCGGCCCACCCACAGCTGTGACTGCCGCCCATCTTGGCGGCGGCGGGATCGTCCACGTCGGGACGGACCAGCGCGGATCCGAAGGGGTGGATCCCGTCTACGCTTGAGTCTGTGAGGTACGAAGGAGGGGCATTGACCCAAAGGATCCGGAGCCGCGAGCTCTTCTCGGCATGCGTGGGAGGGGTGGGCATTCTCCTCATCGCAGTGGCGCTCGGTGGCGCCGTGCAAGCTCCAGAGATCGGTATCCCCGACGTGGACTCGCCATGGCCCCCGAGCGAGGTGGAGCGGATGGAGCGCTACGGCGACTACGTTGTCCGAGTCTGGAAGAGCCTCGATGAGACGGCGCCGAGCTTCTATCGCGTTGTGACCATCGATCGCGGCGACGCGCGCCTGGTCTGTCTCGACTGGGCCACGGGGCTGGGGCGACTGTCCGGCCAGGACATCGACGGAAGCGGGTATCCCAACGTGGTCATCGAGAGCTACAGCGGCGGCGCTCACTGCTGCTTTGATACCTTTGTCTACGACCTGGCCGAGACGCTCGTTCCGATCGGCCTGCCTGCGTCGCCCGGCGGCAACGCGCCGGGCGAGTTCGTCGATCTTGACGGCGATTCGGTGTTCGAGTTCCGGACGTGCGACGATTCGTTTGCCTACGCGTACTGCTGCTATGCTGGCTCGCCGTGCGTTCCTGCCACTCTCGTCTACGACTCCGGGCAAAGGCGCTACATCCCCAAGAGCTACGCCTATCCGGAGATCTATCGCGATGAGATCCGCCTCGACACCGAGCACGCGAAGCTCGCCCTCACAGGCGGCGGGGACGCTGGCTGGGACGGGACACCGAAGTGCGACGTGCTCCCGCTTGTCCTCGACTACCTCTACTCGGGAGATCCCGAGGCGGCATGGGATGCGTTCGAGACCTACTACCTGTTCCCAGACAGGGACGCGTTCCGCGCCGAGATCGAGGCCGTCGTCGGTGCAAGCCCGTACTTCGCGACGCCGTAGCGTCGCGCCGCTGCCGTAGCGCCTCGGCGCGCAACTGCCTCTCACTAGTGTGACCGGTGTCGGAAGGGTGTTGCCACCTCGGGTCTCTTGGCACGCTCACCGACATCTGGTCCCCGCGGCCCTACGCTGCGAACGACAAGCGGTTTCTACCGCAGAGCGCGCAGAGTTATGGGGAGAAGGACATGGAGCCGATGAGGGCGCGGGGCTTGTGTTTTGGCGCGATCGGGCGTCGTTCCAGGGTCCATCATGAGGCCTTGGATTGTGGTTCAGCGCCCCTGTTCTCTCTGCGTCCTCTGCGTCCTCTGCGGTGACTTTCTGTCCACAAGCGGTTTCTACCGCAGAGCGCGCAGAGTTATGGGGAGAAGGACATGGAGCCGATGAGGGCGCGGGTCTTGTGTTTTGGCGCCAGCGGGCGTCATTCCAGGTTTCATCATGAGGCCTTGGAGTCTTGTTCAGTGACCCTGCTTTCTCTGCGTCCTCTGCGGTCTCCGTGGGCCTACGTTGCGAACGACAACCGGTCTCTACCGCAGAGCGCGCAGAGTTATGGGGAGAAAGAATGGAGCCGATGAGGGCCCAAATCCATGTGGCGCCATCTGGCGTCGTTCCAGGTTTCATCATGAGGCGTCGGAGTATTGTTCAGTGACCCTGCTTTCTCTGCGTCCTCTGCGGTGATTGGCTATCCACACGGTGGTGAAACTGGACTAGCGACCTGCGGGGTCGCCCTCTTCCGCCCACAGGCGCACGAGGTGGATGCAGGTCTCGACAGCCTTTCCCATCTCCTCGACGCTCGCCCATTCCTGGGGACCGTGCGGATTGTGCACGCCGGCGAACAGGTTTGGCGTCGGCAGTCCGCGTTCGGTGAGCTGCGACCCATCTGTGCCCCCGCGGACGGGTACCTCAATCGGGACGATTCCGGCGCGCCGCACGGCTTCCATGGCGAGCTTCGCTGGCCGCATGTCGTTCTCCAGCCAGTAGCGCATGTTGCGGTACTGTCGGGTGATCGTGCACGTGACCTTCGCGCGCGGCTCGAGCTTGGCGATGGCGCCGGCTGCGGCGCGGAGGGCCTCTCCGTGCGCTTCCAGTCCGTCAAGTTCGAAGTCCCGCAGGATGAACGCAAGCTCGGCCTCCGCGGCCGTGCCTTGGAGATGGACGAGATGAATGAAGCCTTCCCGGCCGGCCGTCGTCTCCGGCGATCGCGCGTACTGTGGAAGCAGGCCGATCACCTTTGCGGCCAGGGTCAGCGCGTTCACCATGTGGCCCTTCGCCCTTCCGGGATGAATCGCCACGCCGTGAATTCGGATGACGGCGCGGTCGGCGGAAAACGTCTCGTAGGTCACTTCTCCGAGTGCCTCGCCGTCGAGCGTGTAGGCGACGTCGGCCGCCAGTTCCTCGAGGGTCAAGTGGCTGATGCCGGTGCCCGTCTCCTCGTCCGGCGTGAAGCAGAGGCGGACGCGACCGTGCGGGATCGCCGGGTCTTCGAGCAAGAGTTCGGCGCAGGTCACGATGGCAGCCACTCCCGCCTTGTCGTCGGCCCCGAGGAGGGTGGTTCCGTCCGCGGTGATGATCGTGTCACCGCGCCGGGAGGCCAGTGCCGGCTCCCTCGCAGGATCGAGCACTACGCTGGGATTGCCGGGCAGTACGAGGACGCTGCCGCCGTAGTCCCGGTGGACGATGGGCTTCACGCCGCTCGCGGCGAAGTCGGACGCCGTGTCGACGTGGGCAAGAAGGGCAACGGTTGGCGCGGCTCGCCGTACGGTGGCCGGGATCGTGGCCAGCACGAATCCCGCAGCATTCAGCTGGACGTCGGCTGCGCCAAGCGCCTCAAGCTCGGCCTTGAGAACGCGCTGCAGGTCGAGCTGGCGCGCCGTCGTCGGCACGGTGGCCGAGGCGGCGTCGCTCTGGGTATCGATCCTTGCGTAGCGGATCAGCCTCTCCTCGAGTCTCCCCTTCGTCGCTTCGTCCATCGGAATACTCCCTCCGTTCCTCAGTCGATTCTCGGCAGCCGGTCCGTCATGTCCGGGTGGCGCGCGAAGTAATCCTCGCGCAAGAGGCTCATGATCACGGCGTCAAAGAGCCCGCCGAACTTGTAGACAGACTCGCGCAGGCGAATGCAGACGGCGAATCCCGATCGTCCGGCGAGGTCGATCGCCTTCGGCAATCCTGAATGCGTCCACAAGTGGACTTCGCGCAAGCCCAGTTCCTCAAACAAGAACCGCAGCAGAGTCTCCTGCGCGTCGAGCGCCGCGCCGGTTCCCCAGAAGTCCTTCGCGACGACAATGCCGATGCTTGCCGACATCCGGTGCTGCTCCCCGGTGTAGGAGACGAATCCCGCGGCCTGGCCCGATGTCTTCTCCACAATGACGAGCCGGCTGCTCGTGCGCTCGTACGTGAACTCGAGTCCCTCGAAGCGCTTAACGTGCATCTCCTCCGTGTAGTCCGGCGGGAGAGTCTTCGCCCACGCCTGGGTCACGAGGTCGTTGCGCAAGTCAGCGAACAGCCTCTGGTCCTCGCGGCGCTCTTCGCGCAGGACGACGAGCTTTCCCTCAAGCGACATGGTGCGTCTCCTTTCGCATCAGCCACTCGGCGCGCAGAAGGTCGAAGGCGACCTCGCTGTAGAACGCTCCGGCATGCACGCCGCCTCGAGGGCGTCGTCCGGCCTCGGAGAAGCCGTTCCGCTGGGCGAACGCGATGGCCGGCTCGTTCCACGAGGACATCCAGCCGCTCACGACGTGAGCCGGAGTCTCTTCGAACAGGAAGGCAAGAGCGACCGCGAGCACCGCGGAACCGATTCCCCGCCGTTGCTGCGGCGGGGCAATGACGACGCAGGCCGAAGGACAGTGCAGATCCCACTCCCAGTCGGCGCGGACGTGGCCGAGGAGCGCGCCCGACGAGGTGTCGACGGCGGCCAACGTCCACGACTCGCTCTCCTTCTGCCAACGCTCAAGGATTCCCTCCACGTGGCGGGCAGAAAGCGGTGCCAGGTCGGGGAACCCGTCGGGCAGGTAGCGCCTTCCCTCGAGATCAGGGTCATTGAGGTAGGCGAAGAGCGCGTGGACATCCGTGGGCTCAAAGGCGCGCAGCGCAATCCCGTCTCTCTTCAAGCTGAACGGCAGCATGGCCTCCCTCCTCGGCGTGCGCGAGTCTACCGCGCCCAAGGGCGGACTCCAACCTCGGACGGGCGGCGCGCCGTGCTATACTCCATTGGAGAATCCTCCGGTCGTTCACCAGATGGCGGGACATGGAGTGACGCTTGACGCGATGACGGACGAGAAGATCGGGCGAAGGCAGGAGGCGCGACTCTCCGTGTGGGATCGGCTCTTCCACGGCTTCCCCGTCAGCCTCGATGAACTCGCCTTGGACAAGTTATGCGAGGACGTATCTGTACGCGACGAGTGCGCGGCGTACGTCGTTCTCAGAGTCTGCACGACGCTGTCCCACTCCGCTCGGCCCACAGTGCGCTTCGCGCTTCGGGTCGCCATCCTCTACTGGTTCTCGAACATGGGCAGATGCCGCGGCGAGGCGTGTAGGCCGCTCCGGCCAAGAAGCTCGGCGTTTCGCCTCGGAGAAGCGATCGGAACGGGGCTCACGTGGGACGAGGCGGTCGCCGCGATGAAACGCAAGCCGATCGACTTCTCCGCCTACCTGTGGCTTCTCGAGGTTCTCGAAGCCGAATACGTCAGAGAGTGGAGTGCCACGTTCGCCGGCACGGAGCCGGCGCCGATCGGCGAGCTCTCCGGGCAACTTCAGGAGACCGAGCACGCCAAGCGTTGGGATTCCGTTGCGGAGCCCGTGCCGACACGCGGTCTCCGCGTGGGCAGGTGACGACAACGTCCGAGCGTCTTTGGGAGAGGCTCTTCTCAACGTGCCCCGGCCCCGGCGATTGCCGGGGGGGCTGTGACTAGACGACTGCGCTCCCCCGGCCCTCGTCCAGCGCCGCGTGCGTGAGAATCGTTGCGTCGCCTCGGACGGCGAGCGCCGCGGCGTAGCCCGCGGGCGCAGCCAGGTCATGGAGCGTCCAGTCGCCGACGCCGATGCGGACAATCTGTCGCCCCTCGCCGGCGTCCACCGGGACGGCGCGCAGGCGAGACGGGACTCCCCCCCCAAGACCCTTCAACACGGCCTCTTTTCTCGTCCAGATGCGGAAGAAGGCTCTGAGCGTCTCGTCTTCCGGCAGTACGTTGAGGGCTGCAGCCTCATCGGTCGTGAAGAACCTGCGCGCGAGCCGAACGACATCCGTAGCCCGGTCGATGCGTTCGATGTCTACGCCCACACGATGCGTTCGCGAGGCCGCGAGCAGCATCCAGTCTTCCGAGTGAGACAGGCTGACGTGCAACGAGCGACCGGGCGCGTCGACGGTCGGAGCGCCGCGGCCGTGCCGCACGATCACGATGTCACGAGGCTCGCGCCCAAGGATGCGCGCCAGGATGACTCGTCGCGCACCCCAAGCAGTGCGCGCCCGCTCGCGGCGAGTCGCAGAGACGATGCGGTCGAGCCGGGCCTCTTCGTCGTCCGTCAGGAAGCAGCCGAGTTCGGCCGCCCGACTGGCCGGCCCGACGAGCGGCAAGCACCAGACGTCGACGTGTGGACGAATCCACGGTCCCACGGCGGCGTCCGCGGATGCGCGCAGAGGCGCGCGGACCGGCTTCGGGGCGTCGCTCAACACAGGCTCTCTCCTTTGCGGTTTCCGAACTCACGCCGTGGTCTCTCCGGCCGGCCATCCACTGTACGGAGGAGGCGGCGGAGTTCCAACGTCCGTCTGGACTTCCCGGCTCGCGCGGTTTGAGAAAGCTTACCGACGTGCGGAAGATGGGTTCCACGGGATAGAGAGGGAGGAGGACGTGAAGGGTCGTTCGCTGCTCATGATCCCCGGTCCGGTCGAGTTCGAACCCGAGGTGTACCAGGCGCTTGGGGCTCCGACGACAAGCCATCTCGCGCCGAGCTTCGTCGAGGCGTTCGGGCGCGCTCTCGAAGCGATGC
>Ga0315284_10016477_pt1 | contig 10490 bp, 5 predicted proteins | sample YL17G09_16_MG_FD_203696 | JGI IMG/M metagenome (GOLD analysis project Ga0315284, IMG submission 203696) | Sediment microbial communities from Yellowstone Lake, YNP, Wyoming, USA - YL17G09_16 | ecosystem: Environmental > Aquatic > Freshwater > Lake > Sediment | place: USA: Wyoming | collected...
CATGCAATTAAGGTTTGGTGAGGGATTTACTGGTAATTTATAGAAAGTGTCATGATCATAATATTGGCATGAAATTATCTGCAGGTCGCATGCGATACCACCTGACAGCCACTTTTCTCCGTTAATCATGCGGGCAAGCTCTCCGACAGTCATCCCATAAACAACCGGAATGGGAAGTAGTCCGACAAATGACCGGTATGCCGTGTCAAGTAAAGGCCCGTCGATATAATGCCCATTCGGGTTGGGTCGATCAAGTAACACCAGACTGACGCTGTTTTCGGCACACGCTTCCATAACATAATACAGTGTTGAAATGTAAGTATAAAAGCGTACGCCAACATCCTGGATATCAAAAACTACAATATCGATGCCTTTCAGATCCTCCTTCGTCGGTTTCGTCTTTGATCCATAAAGGCTGACAACGGGCAAACCGGTCTTGCTGTCCACTGCATTGTTAATTTCGGCGCCTGCATCGGCATCTCCTCTGAATCCATGTTCAGGTGCGAAGATTTTTTTCAGGCCGATCCCTGATTCTATCAAAGTATCTGCCAGGTGTGTATGTCCGATAACCGAGGTATGATTGGCGACCAGACCTACAGCTTTTCCCTTCAAAAGAGGCAAATAACGGGCAGTTTGATCAGCGCCGGTTTCAATAGTAACTGACTGTTGGACAGGTGGTGTTCCGCAAGCATAAAAAAAATAAAATGATATTAGTAAAATGCTGTATATTATAGTTTTATAAACATCCATTGGTAATTTATTTACAGTAATAGTTTGATTTATTTATTAACCGTTAACCTGCCTTCGGCAGGCAGGTTAACGGATTATTGACTTTTTAGACCGTCTCATAAAATTAGTGCAATAATTAATATCTTTGATACTCTTCTAAAAATCATCATTGAAAACCGGATTATTCATAGCCACTCGCCTGACTTTCAACAAAGAAAGCCGTTCATCCTTTTCAGGTCCTATTATCCGCATCTCCGTTGCCGGTATTGCGCTAAGTTTGGCAGTAATGATAATAGCAGTAGCTACTGTTACCGGTTTCAAGAACGAAATACGGCGCAAAATCATCGGATTTGGCTCGCATATCCAGATCATCAATTATGACGCCAACAATTCCTTTGAAACGGAACCTATTTCTAAAAATCAGGTCTTTTTACCGCTTTTGAATTCAGTGCCAGGTATCAGACATGTGCAGGTATTTGCAACAAAGCCCGGTATCATTAAAACAAAAACTGATATTCAGGGGGCCATTGTGAAAGGTGTTGGCAGTGATTTCGACTGGAGTTTTTTTGCCGGAAACCTGGTTGAAGGTTCTCTTTTTAAAGTGAATGACAGTGTGAAAACTGAAAAAGTACTGATTTCAAAATATTTTTCGGATTTATTAAAGCTTAAGCCCGGTGACCGTTTTGCCATGTATTTTATCAACGATCAACCCCGGGGGCGGTCGTTCACGGTTTCAGGGATATACCGGACCAGTTTGATGGAGTTTGACAAGCAGTTTATCCTGGCAGATATCGGGCACCTGCAAAGCCTCAATAACTGGGATAGCACACAGGTATCAGGTTTTGAGATCCTTATTGATGATTTCTCCCAACTTGACCGGATTTCTGCCGAGGTATTCAACATTGCCGGGGTAAGTTTCAACGAGGACGGATCAAAATTGCGCGTGACTAATGTCCGCGAAAGGTATCCGCAGATCTTTGACTGGCTGGGATTGATTGACAAGAATGTATGGGTATTGCTCGGCCTGATGCTGATTGTATCGGCTTTCAATATGATATCGGGATTACTGATTATCATACTTGACCGGACCACCATGATTGGGATATTGAAAGCCCTGGGCATGAACAACCATGGTGTTCGAAACATATTTCTTTTCCAATCGGTTTACCTGATGGCAAAAGGCTTGTTCTGGGGTAATCTAGTAGGCATTGGGATTTGCCTGTTGCAGTACTATTTTAAATTTCTGAGATTAAATCCCGAATCTTATTTTCTGGAATATGTTCCTGTAAATTTTAACTTAACGCAACTTATTGTGTTAAATATAGGGACGCTGCTGATAACACTGGTTGTGCTCACCCTGCCTTCTATGGTTATTGCCCGTATTAGTCCTTCACGTACTATTCGATTCGATTGATTCAGATGAATGACTGGATTTCACTGCTTAAGGAAGAATTCTCAAAACCGCTGCCCGGAGAAGTTGCGCAACTCAGGATGTCACCCTCAGTAAGGCGACCGGTGGCAATGGATAAACCGCTGAAAAAGAGCGGAGTGCTTTTACTCTTGTATCCCTGTAAAGAATTTATTTACACGGTATTCATTAAACGTACAGAATACGAGGGTATTCATAGCGGACAGATAAGTTTCCCGGGTGGAATGTTTGAGAAAGGTGATGATTCCCTTGCCCACACTGCATTGCGTGAAACCATGGAAGAAACCGGAATGCTGTTTGATGAGGCAATTATCATCGGTAAGCTTACACCATTGCATATTCCTGTAAGCAATACGGAGGTTTTCCCTTATGTTGCCATAAGCGATAAACGGCCTGCTTTTGCTCATGATCCTGCAGAAGTCCAGTACCTAATTGAAACCAGGATTGATGAATTGCTGAATCCTGTAAATCATAAAATTAAGACGATGTCAATTGCCGGGAATGAATTCGAAGTGCCCTACTTCGACATTCAGAACAATCACATTTGGGGGGCAACGGCGATGATTCTCAGTGAGTTTCTGGAAGTAGTGAAGAATAGTAACAAGTAACGAGTAACGAGCGGGTTTGTCACTTTCCTACAATATTCTTGTAATGCTCATACCGCTCCAAGACCTCACTCACGTAACGGAAAGTTTCGGTACCGCGACAAAAGCCGAATTTGACGACGGGATCGTTGTAGTATTTAGGATCCGCTTTGGAGAGGAGGAAACGGGCAACGTTCCCGTCCCAAACATTGGGATCGGCTCCGTTTTTCTTAGCCAGACTACGGGCATCGAGGATATGACCGGGACCAATATTGTAGGCGGCGAGCACAAACTTAATCCGTTCATTTTGATCGGTAATATCACTGAATTGTTTATTGAGCCAAACAATATATTCGCTGCCGGCACGGATTTGTTCACGTGGAGAGGAAATCGTATCAACACCGAAACGTTTCGCCGTGGTGGGCATCAGCTGCATCAAACCCCAGGCACCCGCCCATGAAGTAACGTCTTTTTTGAACTTTGATTCCTGGTAGATCAAGGAGGCCATAAGTCGCCAATCCCATCCCAACTGCTGGCTGTAATGCCTGATATAGTCATCGTATGGAGAGATCCTGCCGGTATTGATGGCATAGAAATCGCTTTCGACAATGGTGGTTGATTTATCACTTTCAAAGTACTTGGCATAAAGGATTTTGTACTTGGGCGTCCGGATAAAACCAGATAGCCAGGTATTCAACTCCTGTAGCAGGGTAGTTGAACCTTTGCGTACTGCCCAGGCTAAATTCTGCTGCAAGCTAACCGGTGTGGAAATATCCAGGTCGGGATAATACTTGCTATTCACCTTAGCAGTAATTTCATCGCAAACTGTATAAGGTATTTCACCATCAGAAACCAGATTAATGAGTTTTTCGGGACTTTCATCAACTTCAATCAGGCCAATATCACCGCCTATTTCTTCAGAAAGATTACGTAACCGTGAAGTAGCGGTCGAGCCACGCATAACATAAACAGTTATCCCTTTTAATCCGAGAGGATTAGTAATCAGGTGAGCTTCAATGTCCTTGTCCTTCATTTTCTGCCATTCTTCGGGTTTACGTTGAACGAGGACCTGCCTTGACTGAACCAGTGGAACTGTAAAATCAACTTTCTGAAGTCTATCTTTGGTGACCGTAAGATTTTGCGCGATCAGATCAGCTTCCCCTGTGCGCAACATTTCAAAACTTTCGTTCAGGCTTCTGCTAACGCGCACCTCCAGGCGAACCGACAAATGATTGGCAAGTTGCTGAAGCATCTCATACTGAAAACCTAAGGGTTGTCCGCGATATATAAAATAATCTGTTGAGCTGTAGTCGGTTAAAACAGTTATTTTTCCTTTTTCTTTTATGTCTTCCAGATCCTGTTCCCATCGGGTCACTTTTGTACGGCGGTTGTGAAACGTACAGGAAGCCAGTGACAGTAACAAGAGGAGGTAAAATAATATCTTCTTTAGCATAATCATAATTAAATTTAGTGAAAAAAATAAGTACTGACTTAAGTGAACTCGACTATTTATCACATAGGTATTAACAATCTTAATCGTAAAAAGTCCAGGATAGTCCAAATTTCAGATCACGTCCGTTACGTGGATAGTGCAGTACCGAGAAGTAGTTTTTATCGATCCAGCCGGCGTTTAGATGTTCCACTTTCAAAAAAAATCTGAATCTTTTGAGTTGAATATTCAGAAAAGCATCGAAATATGGATAATTGCCCAATTGCTTTTCATTTTGCCGGTGAAATGAAGCCAGTGAAGGCATATAAGCATCGGCATAATATTTTGTATTGAAAAACAGGTCGAATCCTATCATGGTCAGTAATTTTCCTCCTGTTGCTCTGAAATTAATCATATGCGTCAGGTATGTTGAGTTATACAAAGCAATTCCGGGCAAATCAAGCACTTTTTCATTCTCGCTTTTCTGATATACCAATTTACTGTAGCTGGTTACTTTCCAAAAATCAAATCTTTTTGATGCACTCAGGATGAAAAGTGACAGCGCAGTATGGTATTGTTCCGGAAATGCTTCTTCATTCAAATAGATCAGGTTACGAAGTAAGTAATAATCCCCCTGAATTTCAAACTTCTTTGATGAGATGGTCAAGTTTGTTGACCAATGATTCTCAGAAGTTTTGTTGAAATTTTTCGTCCATATGAAGTTATTGGATGCATAATGGGTATAAAGAAAATCGGGAGACTTTACTTCATTGGTACCCCTTATAAAGATGGTCATGGGGCGGTCAGCCTTACCGAGAATAAGCTTCATGTCTCCCGTAAGAAGCAGGTCACCTGCACGGTAGCCGGTAAGGTAATATCGGCCGTATAGATTCAATTCGATGAGATTGGCAAAAATCTTGGTAAATCCGGAAGATGCATAGGAATTGTACAGACGGCTTTTATAATTCAACCCTGGCAGTTTAATCTCATCGGTGATAAACCAGACAGGTGCAACTGTATCGCTTTTAGGCTGATCAGTACGGGCAGCAATGTCGTAATTCATCACTTCGTAGGAATAGTCAATAAAATAATGATTGTTTTTTCGTCCCTGGAATTGAATACGCGCGGCATTAAACAGTTTCCAATAGCCCAGAGAATCAGATGTATGTGAATCACTGACGTTAAGGGCCGGATAGAGACCGCTGGCCAGACCAACAGCAGGATTTTTATCAGTAAAGAGCCGGGTTGTTCGGTTCAGATTAAAGATATAGACCAATTTAGGGTAGAAAATCCTTAGTTTTCGGGTGGTACTTGCCGAATCAGATTTTTGTCGGTTCCCCCTGAAAGCTATTTCCTGGACAGCTAAAACGTTCATATTTCGGACCTGGTTGAATACATCCGGTTCATGTTGCGGAGGATTGTCGGTTCCTCCAAAAAGTGTGGGGATCTCTTTGGTAAAGGCATAGGTAGTGTCGGTGATCAGGGAATCATGCAGAACACCACCATTTTCATCAGCAACGATTTTGTTCAGGTTAAAGCTGAAGTGATAGGAGTAAACTTTACTGGTCAGGCTGCTGAAGAAATTGAACGAATTATTCTTGACTTTTTGAAAGCGGTATTGGCCCAATGCTCCAACAGTAGTAAAATGCAAACCAATGTTGAGTGTTTTTGTCAGGTTTTGCGTATGAAAGGCGTCCAGCATTTCCTCTTTATTCTGACTGGAGCCGCCTTTTATGTAGGTTAGTTGTGTAAAAGGTTTGTGGGTATTAATATATATGGTATTATCATAAAGCTTCATAAACGGGAAAAAGTTGTTTATTAAGATGAATTCCTGGTTTTCCGGACGTTCGTTAAAAACAATGCTTTGGGCAGGAAGGCCGTAATTGCCGAGGGTTGCAATACCGGTATAACGGCGAAAAGTCGGGTTATGGCTTTGAAAATTATCAAGTAAGGTATCTACTGCAGTCCGGATGCGATTGGCATAATATTCATCGAGTTTCCAGGAATAGACTATTACGGTGGTATCAATTTGGGCAATAAGAATTGCCGGGATGAAGGAAATAAGTGATATGGCCAGCAGCAGTTTTTTCATGCTGGTAGGTTTGAAATATTTTGGGCAAGGTAGCGTAATCCTGTCAGAATTAAAAGCAGCTGAATGAACAACTGCATGGATAATAAAAAAATCCCGGTCTCAAATACATGAAACCGGGATTGAAGATCGGCGACGACCTACTCTCCCGCGAATGCAGTACCATTGGCGCTAATGGGCTTAACTTCTCTGTTCGGAATGGGAAGAGGTGGTGCCCCATTGCTATAGTCACCTAAAATTTTCTTCCGATCCCGATAGATATCGGGACGGAATTATAATTTACATGCCGGAATAATTGCATATTAAGCTGTCAACAAGAAAGCCACGGGTAATTAGTACTGCTCGGCTTTGACATTACTGCCTTTACACCTGCAGCCTATCGACGTCGTAGTCTTCGACGACCCTTAAGGGAGATCTCATCTTGAGGTGAGCTTCGCGCTTAGATGCTTTCAGCGCTTATCTCGACCAGACATAGCTACCCTGCGATGCAGCTGGCGCCACAACAGGTACACTAGCGGTCTGTCCAACACGGTCCTCTCGTACTAGTGTCAGGTCCTCTCAAATCTCCAACGCCCACAACAGATAGGGACCGAACTGTCTCACGACGTTCTGAACCCAGCTCACGTGCCACTTTAATCGGCGAACAGCCGAACCCTTGGGACCTTCTCCAGCCCCAGGATGTGACGAGCCGACATCGAGGTGCCAAACCACTCCGTCGATATGAGCTCTTGGGAGTGATCAGCCTGTTATCCCCGGAGTACCTTTTATCCTTTGAGCGATGGCCCTTCCATACGGAACCACCGGATCACTTTGTCCTACTTTCGTACCTGGTCGACTTGTAGGTCTCGCAGTCAAGCGCCCTTATGCCAATACACTCTACGCACGGTTACCATTCGTGCTGAGGGCACCTTTGAAAGCCTCCGTTACACTTTTGGAGGCGACCACCCCAGTCAAACTACCCACCAAGCAATGTCTTCCGATTGATCGGAATTAGACTCCAGATAAACAAAGGGTGGTATTTCAACGTTGACTCCACGACGCCTAGCGACGCCGCTTCATAGTCTCCCACCTATCCTACACATCGTTTATCCAAAATCAATGCTAAGCTATAGTAAAGGTTCACGGGGTCTTTCCGTCCCGTTGCGGGTACCCGGCATCTTCACCGGGACTACAATTTCACCGAGCTCGTGGCTGAGACAGAGCCCAAATCGTTACACCATTCGTGCAGGTCGGAACTTACCCGACAAGGAATTTCGCTACCTTAGGACCGTTATAGTTACGGCCGCCGTTTACCAGGGCTTCGGTTCAGGGCTTCTCCAACATTACTGCAGGATAACCCCCCCCCTTAACCTTCCGGCACCGGGCAGGTGTCAGGCCTTATACCTCATCTTACGATTTTGCAAAGCCATGTGTTTTTGCTAAACAGTCGCTTGGGCCATTTCTCTGCGCCCCCACCTGAGCGGGGGACCCTTTATTCCGAAGTTACAGGGTTAATTTGCCTAGTTCCTTAGCCACGGATCACTCGAGCACCTTAGAATATTCTTCTTGACTACCTGTGTCGGTTTGCGGTACGGGCACCCTATACCTGAAGCTTAGAGGTTTTTCTCGGAAGTCTGATTACAGTCACTATCCACTTGTCCGAAGACTCATGGTACTATCAGGTTCGCCAGGAATCAGCTCTTAACCTATTCCTAAAACTACACCCTTTAACGTACACATCCGTCCGTACGCGGACTTATCACTCCTTCGTCACCCCATAGCAGTATAAGGCGGTACTGGAATATTAACCAGTTATCCATCGGCTTCGCCTGTCGGCTATACCTTAGGACCCGACTAACCCTGATCCGATTAGCGTTGATCAGGAATCCTTAGTCTATCGGTGTCCAGGTTTTTCACCCGGATTATCGTTACTTATGCCTACATTTGCTTTTCCAGCCGCTCCAACATACCTTACGGTATATCTTCAGCGCTGACTGGAATGCTCCCCTACCAGTGATTCCGCCAAAGGCGGAACCAATCCATAGCTTCGGTATTATGCTTGATGCCCGGTTATTATCCACGCCCAACCGCTCGACTAGTGAGCTGTTACGCACTCTTTAAATGAATGGCTGCTTCCAAGCCAACATCCTAGCTGTCAAAGCAGTCGGACCTCGTTAGAACAACTTAGCATAAATTTAGGGACCTTAGCTGATGGTCTGGGTTGTTTCCCTCTCGCCACCGGACCTTAGCACCCAATGGCTCACTCCTGAGTATATGTTACAGCATTCGGAGTTTGTCTAGGTTTGATAGGCGGTGAAGCCCTCTAGCCTAATCAGTAGCTCTACCTCTGTAACACTCAACCTCAAGGCTGCCCCTAAAGGCATTTCGGGGAGTACGAGCTATTTCTCAGTTTGATTAGCCTTTCACCCCTACCCACAACTCATCCGATAACTTTTCAACGTTAAACAGTTCGGTCCTCCATCCCGTGTTAACGGGACTTCAACCTGGTCATGGGTAGATCACAAAGTTTCGCGTCTACCCCCACTAACTTGACGCCCTATTCAGACTTGCTTTCGCTTCGGCTCCATCTCTTAAAGACTTAACCTTGCTAGTGAGGAGTAACTCGTAGGCTCATTATGCAAAAGGCACGCTGTCACCCCGATAAATCGGGGCTCCAACAGGTTGTAAGCGTATGGTTTCAGGTACTATTTCACTCCCTTGCTTAGGGTTCTTTTCACCTTTCCCTCACGGTACTAGTTCACTATCGGTCTCTCAGGAGTATTTAGCCTTGCCAGATGGTCCTGGCAGTTTCAGACAGGATTTCACGTGTCCCGCCTTACTCAGGATACTGCTAAGATTATAACTTTTTACGTGTACTGGGCTATCACCATCTATGGCCAAACTTTCCAGAAAAGTTCCACTTAAAGTTACTTTCTATATCGCAGTCCTACAACCTCCTTATAGCCGAAACTATAAGGATTTGGGCTGTTCCCCTTTCGCTCGCCACTACTCAGGGAATCACTATTGTTTTCTCTTCCTCCGGGTACTTAGATGTTTCAGTTCTCCGGGTTCGCTTCCCTTTCGGGATTTCCGGCCTTCAACCGGAAGGGTTTCCCCATTCGGAAATCCGCGGATCAAAAGGATATTTGCTCCTCCCCGCGGCTTATCGCAGCTTATCACGTCCTTCATCGCCTCTGAGAGCCAAGGCATCCACCATACGCTCTTAATTACTTTCTTTGTTACTTACAACTTAATATACAATTTTTTCCAGCATGTCAAAGAACTTAATCAATTAACAATGAACAATGAAAAATGAACAATGTACATTATCAATTAATAAGTAGTAATGAAACAACCGAATGTTTCCGCGTCTTCCGCCACATTACCTATTTAAAAGAACTATTTTAATATTTTTCTCACACCCACACTCACCCCCACACTCATTCGTGGAGAATAAGGGATTCGAACCCTTGACCCCCTGCGTGCAAGGCAGGTGCTCTAGCCAGCTGAGCTAATTCCCCGGGAATTATTTGCTGATTTTTTGATTTGCTGATTTGCTGATTTTAAATCATCAGATCATGAAATCATTAAATCATCAAATTTCGTAGTCCCGAGCAGACTTGAACTGCTGACCCCTACATTATCAGTGTAGTGCTCTAACCAACTGAGCTACGGGACTGTGTTAATCCGAATAACTCAGCTCTGCCTGTCCCGGGTTTTTGATAAACAGGGTACTGAGCTACAAATCCATCTGCAATTCAAAGTGCCGGGAACACTTTTCAGGGAATTAATTTTATATAGAAATGAAGAGATAAGAAGGAAGGAGAGAATAAAGAGTAAATCTCTCTCTAGAAAGGAGGTGTTCCAGCCACACCTTCCGGTACGGCTACCTTGTTACGACTTAGCCCCAGTCACTGGTTTTACCCTAGGCCGCTCCTTACGGTTACAGACTTCAGGTACCCCCAGCTTCCATGGCTTGACGGGCGGTGTGTACAAGGCCCGGGAACGTATTCACCGCGCCATTGCTGATGCGCGATTACTAGCGAATCCAGCTTCACGAAGTCGAGTTGCAGACTTCGATCCGAACTGAGACCGGTTTTCGAGATTAGCATCTTGTCACCAAGTAGCTGCCCTTTGTACCGGCCATTGTAACACGTGTGTAGCCCTGGACATAAGGGCCGTGCTGATTTGACGTCATCCCCACCTTCCTCTCGGTTTACACCGGCAGTTTCGTTAGAGTTCCCGGCATTA
>Ga0315284_10016478_pt1 | contig 10489 bp, 10 predicted proteins | sample YL17G09_16_MG_FD_203696 | JGI IMG/M metagenome (GOLD analysis project Ga0315284, IMG submission 203696) | Sediment microbial communities from Yellowstone Lake, YNP, Wyoming, USA - YL17G09_16 | ecosystem: Environmental > Aquatic > Freshwater > Lake > Sediment | place: USA: Wyoming | collected...
GAGCTCAAAATGCCGCCCAAAAAGTTCAAGCTCTTATATTATTTGCAACAAAAAAACAGCTCAAAAGCTGTAGACAAAAGTGTCCGAAGAATGGGGTACTTGACAAAACCCCAAACCGAGGAATGTGATATAATGTGCGTACAGCACCCGTGGCTCTCTGTCGAGAGGTTTAATACCTTGACGGGGAACCGAAAGTGTGGTATGCTATCCGGATCGTTGAGTTGGCGCAGTGCGGCGCGAGAGTGGAGCTCGCGCCTGAATTCTACCGATCCACCAACCACGGTCTCTTGCCACTCCGTAGCTCCGACTTGTCACCCGAAACTTTAGCGCAGGGTGAAGGAGCGAAGGGTGGTCGTTCGTTGACACAACAGGAACAATGCCGAAAGTTGGCTCTCCGCCATAGGCGGACCCAGCACGGCTTAAGATTTTGCACCGGGCAACTTGCCCGTTCGAGGTGATATGATGGCGACCAGCACTCATTCGGAGGCCGTACATACTGGCACAGTGCCGTGGGTGAACTGGGCATGGGTCTGGAAGATGACCCGTTGGCCTATCCTGATCTTCATGATTGGGATGACAGTTGCCTACCTCCCCCGAGTATGGGGGTGGCGGTTCCACTGGATCGGAACCGGCCACGGATCCTGGAGTATGGCCAGCGAAAGTGGCGGGGTGATGCCGCTCTCGCCCTACTACACCAAGAAGTTCCCCAGATACTCGGTGGGAGACAAGATCTCCTTTGAGTATAAGGGAAATAGGGACCCGCGTGAAAACGGTCCCTCGATCAAACTTGTTGTGGCGGTGAACCCCGACAGCTCGTATCGGGTCGCGGGGATGAACCTACTCAACTCGCTCCCCCCATGCAATGTGCACCCGAAGGACATCGAGGGTAAGATTGTGGCACAACTGTCACCCTTGCCCAAAGCGTACTGGAGGTGGCTCTCGCTAGGATGGAGCCTCACCTCTGACCAAATAGGTATGAGAGGAAAACGCATCTTCTCTCTGCCTACTCTGGTTGGTGTCTTCACTCCAGAGGGGCGTCTCCGGAACTGGAAAGTGCTACGATTCGCTCCTGGGGCAGTTGTTGACGGGGGGAAAGGGGAGTATGTGGTGGCCGAAAAAACCACAAAGTCGTTCGTGGTCTATCGCGACCGCAGACTCATCACCCCCAAGCCAATCTGGGGCGAATCTCCCGGGTGGGAACAGGACTCAGTTGTCTTCTTCCGTGCCTCCCGTTGGGATGACGAAGTGTGGAGGTGGAGGAATGGAGCGGTCACAAAGATCCGCGATGGCCGATCAGTAGCAGCAGTCGGCCTCCAGCACGGCGCATCTGGCCTAAACGGGGAAATGATTTACTTCCCCGTGTTTGGCAGATGGGCCCTTCGTGGCAATGTCGGTGCGCTTATGCAGCTGCAGGGTAGAACCCTACGCACCGCCGATGACCACAGGGTCACCTCCATCGAATACAGAGCCGAGAGGGAAGGCTACGGGGAGGGGGGAATTACCCTCCTTGAGACTACCCCTCGGCTGCCCGAGGGAGAACAGGGCCGGATGTCGAAATTACCCTGCCTCCTTCTGAACTAGTCGCCGACAAGCGGCTTCACGCCCCACCATTCGCGTCGTTCTGCGGATGGTGGGGTTTTCTGTTATAATAATATTAATTGTATCTAAATTATTGAAATTATATGTTTTCAAAAAAAGTCACAGTTATTTTGGTCTTAATCGTTTTAATTGGTCTGGGCTTAGGAATGTTTCTATTTTTTCAGAATAAAATCCTCTCTAATAGAAGTAGAAATATTAGCAGTGGAGCCAAAGCATCCTCAAGCGAAACAACGATAACGCTAGAATCAGATTGGAATGCTGGCACCAAAAAAAATATTGATAGCAGTTCTAGTCCCGGGAATATTAAAATACAAAGTGGGCCTGTCGGCAAAATTGATCTCTCGGGGAAAACAGTAACAGCTTCTATGTTTGATGCAACAAAAGGCAATCTTATCGATGGGAACACGAGTACCTATTTTGGTGGAAGCACAAATGATTATTTTTATTGGCAGGTCGACTTGGGCCAAGAGTATACAATAAATAAAATACGTTGGTTTAGGTTTATGGGAATAACGCGTAAATATATTTCATCATCAGTAAATGGAACGGACTGGACCGAAAGGACCGGCGCTGATTTGAATGATCCGGATGGGGTATGGCACGATATAACCTCTTTTGAACCGGGTGGAATTTCATCATTCACCGCTCGATATCTTAGGGTAAATAGAACCGCAGGTGGTTTTTCGGGAGAAGGTGCTTATTTTTATGAGATGGAAATTTACAATAATGAAGCCACCGCCACCCACACCTCTGGTGACATGCAAATCAATGGTGGGGATAATTTCTGGGGATGGGAAACATTTACACCGACATATAGTGAGCTTGAGAATACGGATGTGAAGTTTAGATTCAGGACTTCGACCAATGGCAGTGATCCGACCGGTTGGAGCGCTTATCAGACACCGGGAACTGGAGCGCCACTCAATATCTCATCATTAGTTACCTCCAGAGATGAAGGATCTGGTGATGATAACAGTAAAGATGCCGCTAATTTTACTTATTACAAATATCTACAAGTTGAAACTACTCTGACTTCAACTGTTGGAGACACAACACCAACGGTCTCCGACTATTCAATTGGTTATCATACTAATGTCGCACCCAGCAAACCAGTTGGTGGAACAGCGGTGATAGGACAGTAATTCGTCAATCATTTATCGGTAACCTCTCGACTTTAAAACTTTGTTATAGACTCCAACCGTCTTTTTGATCATTTTGTCTTCGGAGAAGTTGTCTATAATTCTCTTTTTTGCCGCCGCGCCCATTTTGAGGCGCAATGGCCGGTCATTGATCAACTGCATTATACCTTTGGCAATTCCCTCCGGTTTTCGCGGATCAACGAAAATGCCCGTATCTTTCGTGACCAGAGTTTTTAAGCCCTCGACATTAGAGACAACGACCGGCAAGCCGACTGCCATCGCCTCGCCGACCGCCAAGCCGAAAGATTCGGACAAACTGACATTTAGAAAAATTGTGAAATGGCTTAGTCGCTCGCCGATGTTTTCGGCCCGTGAAATAAAGTGAATAATCTCGGTCAGTTTTCGCCGCTCAACCATTTTCTTGAGCCGTTTTTCCTCCGGTCCTTCACCGATAATTTGGTAAAAAATATTTAATTCCGGACTGTCTTTTTTTATCTTCGCGATCGCCAAAATCGCGTTGCGGTAGTTTTTGGTGCGGTTCAATGACCCGACACTGCCGACTAAATAAGGCGTGCCTTTGGGTTTTTTTAGCGCGTTGACATTGATAAATTCATTTCCAATCCCGTTTGGAATAACCACGATTTTTTTCGGGTCATAACCGCGCGATGTGAGGAAATCTTTAACCGCGTTCGAGACGGCGATTGTCATATCGGTCCAGCGTTCCATAAATTTCAGGCCGTTGAGCTGAAATTGTTCGTAAGCCGGGTTGTTTAAATGATAGTCTTTTGTCCAGAGGTGCTCGGTATAAATCTTCTTTACTTTGGGCAGTTTGCGCGCGGCAAGCCGGCCGAGCCAACCGCCCCGGACACCGTGAAAATGCGCGATGTCAGGATTAAATTTTGCGAGAATTTCGCGGATTTTATGATCGGCCTTGCGGTCAAACGGGCCTTGCATCGGTACTTCGGTGCAGGGAATTTTTTCCACGGCGCAAAATTTACATAATGCTCCGGGCGGAGTAATCACCAGCACTTCGATCCCGCGTGATTTTAATGCGCGGGCGAGCTGAAGAACATGAGATGGCGCACCAGAGAGGGAGGAATCACCGGAGATTAATGCAATCTTCATAATTTTCAATTCTCAATTTATAATTTTCAAAGAATTTTCAATGAATTAATTTTCAAATAGTTTGTAAAGTTGAAAATTGATATGTTTCTTTGGAAATTGTGATTTGAAAATTTAAAGTTTTTCAATCGCTTTTTTAATTCGCTCGATCGTTTCTGTTTTTCCAATCGCCAGAGCCAGCTCTTCGGGGGAGGGGGATTTTTCTTCACCCGATAGGGCAACGCGAACCGGCCAGAAAACGTCACCGTTTGAGAGGGAATTTTTCTCGACAGCATCCTTTAACGCTTCGGAAATTTTTTCCATCTCCCACGATTCAATTTTCTCAAGATTTTCTTTGGCCGTGCTTAAGCCTTTGAGCGTATTTTCCGGCGTTGACCCATTCGACGGCACTTTCGCGCCGCTCAGGGCAGGCTTTCTGAAAACCAAAATTTCTTTTTTGTATTCCGGTGTTTTTTTCAATTTCAAGATATAATTCGACATTTCCTTGGTTGTCGAGAATCCGCCGCGCAAAAGAAGACTTGCTTCTGCCTTGGTTAAAACTTCATTAGTAACTGAGATCTTCAAATCCTCCGGTCTTAACTTCTGCAAATAATGGGCGTTGAAATGATTCAATTTATTGAGATCAAAAACCGCCGCCGCTTTGTTGACGCCTTTAAGGTCGAATTTCTGCTCAAGTTCTGCAAGGGTGAAAAATTCTTCTTCTGGTTTACCCCGAGCTTGTCGAGGGGTTTTGGGATTCCAGCCGAGAAGGACCATAAAATTGATCAGCGCTTCGGGCAAATACCCAAGTTTACGATATTCCAAAATTCCCGAAGCGCCGTCGCGCTTGGAGAGTTTGCCCTTGTTTGGTCCCAAAATCACCGGCAGATGGGCGTATTGCGGAGGCTCGTAGCTCAACATTTGGAAAAGCAAAATGTGTTTTGGGGTCGAAGAAATCCATTCCTCCCCGCGGATGACATGGGTCGTGCCCATCTCGTGATCGTCAACCGCGTGGGCCAGATGATAGGTCGGAAAACCGTCTGATTTGAGCAAAATCTGGTCGTCTAAAACCTCGTGGCCGAAATGGACTTCACCGCGGATTAAATCAGTAAACGATGTTTTGCCGAAATCCGGCACTTTCATTCTAATCACGGTTTTGCCCGCTTGATATTCTAGCTCTCGCTCGCGACAGTGCCGGTCGTACATCGGAGGCCGGCCTTTTTTAGTTTGTTCTTCCCGTAATTTTTCGAGCCGTTCTTTGGAGCAGTCGCAAACGTAGGCGTGGCCTGCCTCAACCAATTCTAGGGTGGCTTTTTTGTAAACCTCAAGCCGTTTTGACTGAACAATCGGATCATCCAGATTTTCCGGCGTGATCTTAAGCCAAGAAAGTGCGTCTTTCAAAACCCCGATTGATTTTTCGTTGTATCGGGCCTGATCCGTATCCTCAATTCGCAATAAGAATTTGCCCTGATTGGCCTTGGCGAACAGATACGAAAATAGGGCAGTTCGGATATTGCCGATATGCGGATCACCGGTGGGAGATGGCGCAAATCTTGTTATAACCATAAATTTTCAAGTTATAGTTTTCAAAGAATTTTCAAACGAATTAATTTCCGGACAGTTTGTAAAATTGAAAATTGATATGTTTCTTTGTAAATTGTGATTTGAAAATTGTAAATTAACCTTCTTCGACCGCGCTCTCAAAATGCCGAATGTTTGGCGGATCTTGGCTGGTATCAACAGAAATAACATCTATTCTTATTACGCTTTTAGGGTACTTTGATTGGAGTGATTTTGCAAGCTGAAGAAGCTTTCTTTGCTTAAAATAATTGACCATTTCGTAGCCTTCGCCGAAGTCTCGGCCGGATTTGGTTTTGACCTCGACCACGGCGATCGTTGGCTTGTGTTTTTTTAAAATCGCTCCTTTGATTTTTCCAAATCCTGACCGTGGCGGCTCCGCTAAAATATCTACCTCACCGATTCCAGTTTTGTAATTTCTCGCCAGAATTTTATAGCCGTTTGACTTTAAAAATTCCGCCGCCAAATCCTCACCGTAGTTTCCTTCTTTTTTTCTTTGGTAAGTCATAAAATTTTAATTCACGCGAATCACTCTAATTTTCGCGAATCTCGCGCGAATTATTTGCGTGTAATTCGTGACCATTCGCGTGATTGGCGCGAGTGTGATTTTTATAAATCACTTGAATTTTAGCATAAGATCGGTGCATTTCTTACGATACCGAACGACACTGAAGAAACGATGGGGACAGCGGTCGCAAACCAAAGGAGCAATATTGTCAACCCGCCCGGGTTACACCGGACGGGTTTTTTCATTTTGAAAAATTTGGCTACCCGACATTTTGTTTTGGGGTGCGATTTTTCACGATTCCACCAGAGGCGGACAGGCGTGAAAAATCGCACCCATGAGATCTATTCACGGATCGGAGATTCTGGAATTTTCCAAATATAATCAGGTTAATTTACTATACATTTTTTCCGTACGGAAAAAATGTATAAAGACGAGATTGCTTCTCCTTCGACTGGTTCGGCAAGCTCACAGCAAGCAAGCTCAGGATCGCAATGACAGACAAGATATCTACTTTTCTAGGACTTTTTTCAGAAAAACTGCCGGAGTGACGATCGAGATGCCGCGATATTTTTTCAGGCTCAAAAGATGCTTGTCGCCTGAAACAATATAGTTTGCTTGGCCCGAAATTGCAGCTGCCAAAATTTGGTCATCCGTATGGTCTTCTTTCACAACATTCGGGACGTTTCCAGTCTTCACTATTTCAAAGATCATTCTGATTTTTGCGTTTGCTTGCTCGACCCGTTTTTTTGAGTATCCAAAATTATTCTTTAGGATTCTGTCGAATTCTTCTAAAATCTCATCTGAAATTAGACCAATGACTACATCGCCTAAAACGACTTCTTCAAAAATCCTCCTCGGTTTTCCTCCATAAACGAAAGCCGAGATTAGAATGTTGGTGTCGAGAACGACTTTCATTTGCCGCGCCTGTAATCGTGGATAATTTTATCCACATCTCCAGGCTTAATTCCCAATTTTTTGGCTTGTTTTTCGCCGTAGGCGTAAAGTTCGTCCAATTTTAACCGTTGGACAAGATAATAGCGCAATGCTTCGCGAAAAAGTTCGCTGCGATTGCGGCTTTCTCGTTTCGCCTGCAAATCAGCGTCTTTTAACAGACGCTCGGGAATGGAAATGTTGATAATTTTTGCTTTCATTTTTCTCCTTTAGTTATACAAACATTATATAATGATAACCCAACATTTGTCAAGAAACGCAGACAAACGCGGAATGAGAGAACGCGGATTTACGCTGACGGCACGCGGAGTAATGTGGATGAAGACAGCTTTTTAAAATCTTAACCTGAAAAATCTTGCACCTACGAGGTGCGGGAATTTACAGGTTAAGAGAAATAAAAAAATTAGGTTTAAGGGTTAGTTGTTGCCGAGATTGCTCCCGCCTGCCATGCTTTGCCGCAAGGCATTGCGGGCAGGTCTCCGCCTGGGCGGATCGCAATGACATAGGTAAGTTGTATTAGTTCTTAGATTCTTGCTTTTCCCTGGCCCCAGGCTGGTCCGTCTTGGGCGGATTCTCTTGCTTTGGCTGGTTTGCGAGTTTTTGTTCTTTTGATTCAGCTTCTTTTTCGGGTTTTGGTTGCTCGGCCGGCTTTTTCTCTGTTTCAGATTTCTCTTCGCCTTCTATCTTTGCTTCTTCCGCCTTTTCCGCCTCTTCGGCTTCTCTTTCTATCTTTTCCTGCTCGGGATCTTTATCGTTTAGGTTGACGTTCCGCCCGTCAACCGCAACAATCACGTCTTCCCAAACTCCTTTTTCTTCTTTTTCATGCTTTAAACGCTGGGCTTTTTTGCCAACGAGATCGCGAACATAATAAAGTTTTGCCCTTCTGACTTTGGCCGATTTAACTTTTTCAATTTTGACAATTGAAGGTAAATGCAGGGGAAAATTCTTTTCGATCCCGACACCGAGTGAAATCCGGCGGACGGTGAAAGTGCCGTTAATGCCGTTGCCGTGCTGGGTTTTGATCACGAGGCCTTCGAAAACCTGAATTCTGGATTTTCCGCCCTCTTGAATTTTCTGGTGTACCCGAACTCTGTCCCCGGCTCGCAGATCGGGAACATTTTTTTTTAACTGTGGGTGGTTATGTGTTATTGCACTATCCATAGGATTAGGCTTAAGGATTAAGGTATAAGGTATAAGCAGTTTTTGCTTAGTCCTTACTCCTTATACCTTACTTTTTCTTATTTCTGTCTTTCCACGAAGGCATTAAGGGGCGTTCCACTTCGCGGATAAAATCTCTTTTCGGCTTCTCGGCTTGCACTTCTTCGTATTCTTTCGGATTCAAATGCTCCGCGGTCATTTCTTCTGCTTTTGTTTTTTTCTCGTTCACTTTTTCAGCCCTAGGCTGATCCGCCTTGGGCGGAAACTTTTCTGAAGGCGCCTCGACAACAGACACCCTCTGTTTCAGCTTGCTATTGCCTGTAAAATTCGTATGTCTGAATTCTTTAAATTGAACCACGCCGTCGCGGATGGCATATAGGGTGTCGTCATGGCCTCTTTTGACACCCTCGCCCGGCATATAAACCGTACCGCGCTGGCGGATGATGATCTGGCCACATTTAATCGCGGAGCCACCATAAATTTTGACGCCTAAGCGCTTCGACTCCGAATCTCTGCCTAATTTAGATGTTCCCTTTGCTTTTGTATGAGCCATATTCCCTCGCGTACTCGGTCAATCTCAAAAATCAAATCTCAAACCTTAAAAATTATTGAATCCAAAACTCAAAACAATTCTTAAAATTGCTTTATGAACTTTAAGAACTTTATAAACTTTACAAACTAATGCTGATCTTACCAAAAACTAATCCTCTGGTCAAGAGATGAGGATTGTGGTATAAGAATCTCGAGATGAGAAGTGCACCTTATCGGCAAGGGAGTGACGGCAAGTGAAACCGAAGGAGCGAGGGTCGCCGAGCAAGCCCTCGGCGAAGGTCATGGAGCTGGCGTGGGCTAGTCTGGCGAAACCCGAGGTTCGGGAGAAGGTTGTACTTGCATGCCAGGCCGCGGGGGTTGAGCAGAAGGACGCGAATAAGCTGACCCCCCTACTGTCATGGACGGGGACCGGGTACAAGGTCGTGCCGGTGTTCTACTGGGCGCCGGAACCAGTGCAGCAGAGACTGAATAGCGATCTCGCAGAGGTCGTCGCGGCGCAGATACCGGCTGTTTGGGTGGGCTGGACAGGATACCACCCAGACGAGATCCCGGGCCTGATCGAAGAGCGGGCAAGTGGCCTGCTCGAGATGCTTGAGATGGTGGGCGACCCACGATTACCGGCCGTCAAGGCGGCACTGGAAATCGGGCTTGTCCATGTAGAGACCGGTGTCGTTTGAGGGGTGGCCACCGAGGGTATACGCAGTTTCCGCGTCGGCGAGGAGCCGAGCTTCGGGGGCGATCGTTCGGACGACTGCGAGACCACGCGCACGGCGCGGAGAGAAAGGGGGCATACCGGGGCGAGACGAGAAGTCCGCCCCTTTCGGATTTTTGGAAAGATGATAAGGTAAAAATGCGAAGCATTTTTAAATTTTCAGGTAACAAATCACAATTTTCAAAGAATTTGCAGACGAATTAATTTTCAAACAGTTTGCAAAATTGGAAATTGATATGTTTCTTTGAAAATTATAAATTGAGAATTGTAAAATTATGAACAAAACTGATTTTGTTCACTTACATGTTCACACCCACTATTCTCTCCTCGATGGACTAGCCAAACCGGGAGAACTGGTTGAGCGTGCCAAAGAATTGGGAATGCCGGCAATCGCGATCACCGATCACGGCGCGATGTATGGGGCAATCGAGTTTTATCAATGCGCCCAAAAAGCCCAAATCAAGCCGATTATTGGGATGGAAACTTATGTCGCGCCCCGCTCACACACCGATAAAGCTTCAAAATTAGACGCGAACCCATATCACCTCACCCTTTGGGCCAAAGACGCCGAGGGCTACCGCAATTTAATGCGCTTAACGAGCATCGCGCATCTGGAAGGATTTTATTACAAGCCGCGTGTGGATAAAAAAATGCTCAAAAAGTATTCTAAAGGAATTCTCGCCGGCTCGGGCTGCCTCGCCGGCGAAGCCGCGCGCCACATTCTCTCGAAGGATTTTGACTCCGCCAAAAAAGCGGTTCAGGAATATGAGGAGATTTTTGGCAAAGGCAACTATTATCTTGAACTCCAGCACCATCCCGACATCAAAGACCAGCAAATCGCCAACGAGGGGCTGAAAAAACTGGCCGCAGAAACTAGCACACCGCTTGTTGTCACTTGCGACACTCATTATCTGAAAAAAGAGGACCGCGAGGCGCATGATGTTTTGGTTTGCGTCCAAACCGGCAAAACGGTTGAAGATCCGACGAGAATGATTTACGAAGGCGATTTTTCGCTCAAAGACCCGCAGGACTTGGCGGTGGCTTTCAAAGATGTGCCGGAGGCGCTGGAAAATACCAAAAAAATTGCCGACCAGTGCAATTTGGAAATCAAATTCGGGGAAAATCTACTGCCGAGCTTCCCCTTGCCGAAAGGGGTGAACGACAACCAATATTTGCGCGAAATGTGCGAGA
>Ga0315284_10016479_pt1 | contig 10489 bp, 9 predicted proteins | sample YL17G09_16_MG_FD_203696 | JGI IMG/M metagenome (GOLD analysis project Ga0315284, IMG submission 203696) | Sediment microbial communities from Yellowstone Lake, YNP, Wyoming, USA - YL17G09_16 | ecosystem: Environmental > Aquatic > Freshwater > Lake > Sediment | place: USA: Wyoming | collected...
GTCAACTATGCCACATTGAGTTTTACACTTAACATTCTTTCTGTTATATTAACCCAGATGTTGCAATATCAAACCCGGGCAGGGATACTTCCAAACCCTTGCAATTGCGGATTTTTCGTAAATGAAGGGTTACAGAGAATCTCACTTTACGTGAAGTCCCGGTTTTGCCTGGAGACGCATGCAGCTAACCCCTAAAGGTGCCGCTGCAAGGCTTTTCCAGTACCCCCGCCCGGTTTCGATATTGTTTTTTTGCAACTGGCGGGTTAAGCCATCATAACAAAAATTAAAATGACGTCGATATTTAATAGGGCCTGAGTAACAAAATGGAGCTCCCCTTCAGGTATATCCTCACCGTCTCAGAACTCACACACGAGATTAAAAATATTCTCGAGATGAAGTTCCCCGATATATGGATCGAAGGTGAAGTTTCAAACCTTCGGGTCCCGCCCTCCGGACATATCTATTTCACTTTAAAAGACGATTTTAGCCAGATCCGAGCTGTCCTGTTCAAGATGCAGGCCCGCACTCTCCGTTTCTTCCCTGAGGATGGTCTTCATGTCATCTGTCGTGGAAGGGTGAGCCTCTACGAAAAGAGGGGAGAATATCAACTGATTCTCGAAGATATCGAACCCAAAGGGATCGGGGCTCTTCAACTTGCATTTCTTCAATTAAAGGAGAGGCTCGAGAAAGAAGGACTGTTTGATGCTGCCCACAAAAAGCCGATCACCATGGTTCCCCAAACTATTGGAATCATCACCTCTCCCACCGGTGCTGTCATCAGCGATATGCTCCATATCCTCCATAGACGGTTCGAAAATGTTCATATTCTCCTCTATCCTGTTCGGGTTCAGGGAGAAGGGGCCTCGTTGGAGATTGCCAATGCAATAGAATATTTCAATGGCCGTACGGATGTCGATGTGATCATTTTGGGAAGGGGAGGAGGATCTCTCGAGGATTTATGGGCATTCAATGAGGAGTTAGTGGCAAGAGCAATTTACAATTCCAAAACCCCTATCCTCTCTGCGGTGGGCCATGAGACCGATTACACCATTTCAGATTTTGTTGCAGATTTAAGGGCACCCACGCCTTCCGCTGCCGCAGAATTGGTAGTGAGGGATAAACGGGAAATAAAAAACAGTCTTCATTATTTGGAAGACCGTTTGGAAAGTCAGATCCTCAACATCCTTCAAGAGCATCGGACGAATTTATCCCATTTAAGAAAGATGCTAAAAGACCCAAGAAAGAAGATAGAAGAATATATCTTAAGGGTGGATGATCTGATCAACCGGGTCCGTATTTTAACCTCATGGAACCTCAAAAGAAGGAGGGAAAAGGGATTCCATCTTAATGAAAGACTTTCCCTTCGAAATCCTCTTCAACGGATTGAAAACCTTAGACTATTGATTTCGGAAAGCGAGAAGCGTCTGAGACAAAACATCAGGCACTGTATTGAGATCCAGAGGCAGAAGGTAGGAGGGGTTTTGGGAAAATTGGATTCATTAAGCCCCCTTTCCATCCTTAAAAGGGGTTATAGTATTACTCGAAAAATTCCTTCGCTACAGATTTTGAGAGATGCAGCTCATGTGGAGACAGGAGATAAGGTGGAGGTGAGGCTTCATCTGGGAACCTTGATCTGTGGTATTGAGAGGACGGAAAGGTCTTGACGATCAGGGGTTTAACAATATAATATTAAAGTTTATGGTGGAACTCATCAAGCCTGCCTACTGCAGGCAGGGAGGACGGATGGCAAAAGAAAGGTTCGAAGACGCATTGAGTAAATTGGAAAAGATCGTTTCCAAATTGGAAGAAGGGGACATTCCCTTAGAAGAGTCCTTAAAACTCTTTGAGGAGGGGATTCGGCTTTCCCGCTTTTGTAACCAGAAACTGGATGAGGCAGAGAAAAGGGTGGAGATCCTGATGAAGGATAAGGAAGGGAACTTAAAACCACAGCCATTCGATCCTTCAGTAAACTCAGGACAGGTTCCTTCTATCATCTCGGGACAATCTCGTTCGAAAAGCTCAGAGGAAGCTCCCTCTGACGAGGGAGAATGATTTTTGATAGAAATTAAAAGATATTTACAGGAAAAGAAAGAGATTGTGGATTCCGCCCTCGAGAGATATTTCCCAAAGGAGACGGAATTCACATCTACTCTTTGCAAGGCGATACGGCATAGCCTCTTTGCTGGAGGCAAACGGATTCGTCCTATTTTAGCCATCGCCGCCTTCGAGACGGTGGGAGGAAAGGGGGATGGAATTCTCCCTTTCGCCTGTGCTTTGGAGATGATCCACACGTACTCTCTCATCCACGATGATCTTCCTGGAATCGACAATGATGATTTTCGCAGAGGGAAGCCGACCTGTCACAAAGTATTTGGAGAGGCGATTGCCATTTTGGCCGGAGATGCCCTTCTGACTGAAGCCTTCGAACTGATGACGAACCGTTCCCCTCATGATAATGCTTTCTATGATGAATCGCTGATTCTTGACGTGGTCAATAGAGTGGCTCAGGCTGCAGGAGTTTTAGGGATGGTGGGGGGGCAAGTGGTGGACGTTGAATCGGAGGGAAAAGAGGTGGATCTCCCTACTGTTCAATATATCCATACCCACAAAACGGGAGCCATGATTTTGGTTTCGATTCAGATCGGAGCAATGTTAGGGGGTGCTAAAGAAGAGACACTCAAAGTATTAACCCGTTATGGGGAGAGGGTTGGGCTTGTCTTTCAAATTGCCGATGATATTTTGAACGTCGAGGGGAAAGCGGCCTTACTGGGTAAAAACACAGGGGGGGATCTCTCCAAAGGGAAGGCCACCTATCCTTCCATTTTGGGAATTGAGGAATCGAAGAGGAGGGCGAAGGAACTGGTCACAATGGCGGTGGGTGCCTTAAGTCCCTTTAGAGCAGAAGCCGATCCTCTCAGGGAGATTGCCCATTTCATCATTTCGAGGGAATATTAACCCAGATGTTGCAATATCAAACCCGGGCAGGGATACTTCCAAACCCTTGCAATTGCGGATTTTTCGTAAATGAAGGGTTACAGAGGATCTCACTTTACGTGAAGTCCCGGTTTTGCCTGGAGACGCATGCAGCTAACTCCCAAAGGTGCCGCTGCAAGGCTTTTTCAGTACCCCCGCCCGGTTTCGATATTGTTTTTTTTGCAACTGGCGGGTTAACTCTGTCGTTTTATGAAATATGCATTTGATGGATGGTACAGGAGCCTAAGAGTTGATATGAGTTTGTTAATTGGAACGATCTTTTTCAACAACAGGGTAAACCCATGACCAGAGTGTTGGATGAGATCCAGTTTCCTTTTGATCTCAAGAAATTGGACATGGAGGAGTTGGGGAGGCTCTGCAGTGAGATCCGAGAAGAGATCCTCTCCACGGTTTCGAAGAACGGGGGACATCTTGCTTCCAATCTGGGGGTGGTGGAGTTGACGGTGGCCCTTCACTATGTCTTTGACCTCCCGAGGGACAAGGTGATATGGGACGTGGGCCATCAAAGTTATACCCACAAGATTTTAACGGGGAGGAAGGATCGTTTTCACACCCTGCGACAATATGAAGGGATCAGTGGTTTTCCGAAGAGAGACGAAAGTCCCTATGATGTCTTTGACTCCGGTCACAGTGGGAGCTCCATCTCTTCTGCTTTGGGGATTGCAGAGGCGTGGAAACAGAAAGAGATAGAGGGAAAAGTCATCGCTGTGATCGGGGATGGATCGATGACCGCAGGTCTTGCCTTTGAGGGCCTGAATCAGACCGGCCACATCGATCGGGATCTCATCGTTGTCTTAAACGATAATGAGATGTCAATCTCACCCAATGTCGGAGCCCTTTCCTCTTACCTCAACCGCTTAATGACAGGGCAGTTTGTCAACCGGTTCCGAGACGAGATGAAGGCCTTTTTAGAGACTCTTCCAGGGATTGGGAAGTCGGTTCTTCGTTTCGCGAAACAGGCGGAAGAATCGTTAAAAGGCCTTTTAATGCCGGGGCTTCTTTTTGAGGAATTAGGTCTGAAATACATTGGGCCGATTGATGGTCATCGCTTGGATTACCTGATTGAGAACTTTCAGAATATCAAGAAATTGAAAGGACCCATCCTCGTCCATGTGCTCACCAAAAAAGGGAAAGGTTACAAGCCGGCAGAGATGAATCCGGATCGTTTTCACGGGGTGCCGCCCTTCGTCATCGAGACGGGGGAACCCCGAGACAAGAATAAGAAAAACTCCCTGTCTTTTACAGAAGTATTTGGAAAGACGCTCTGCCAATTGGCGAGAGAGAATCGGCATGTGATCGCCATTACGGCCGCCATGCAGAGCGGAACGGGGCTGGAGCAATTCTCAAAAGAATTTCCCGATCGCTTCTATGACATCGGCATCGCGGAACAACATGCGGTCACTTTTGCAGCGGGCCTTGCCCTCGGAGGGATGAAGCCGGTCGTGGCGATTTATTCCACCTTTCTCCAACGAGCCTATGACCAGATCCACCAGGACATCTGTCTCCAGAATCTCCCCGTGGTCCTTGCGTTGGATCGGGGAGGGGTGGTTGGAGAGGATGGTCCCACCCACCACGGACTGTTCGATTTTTCTTATCTCCGTCATATCCCTAACTTAATCATCATGGCACCCAAAGACGAAAATGAATTTCAACATATGATCAAGACTGCCATCGAGTGCCCCAGGCCAGTGGCACTTCGGTATCCCAGGGGAGATGGAGTAGGGGTGAAGATGGAAGATTCACTCAAATCCATTGAGATCGGGAAGGGAGAAACTCTGATCGAGGGTGATGATGTGCTGATCTTGGCGATTGGTTCCACGGTCTATCCTTCCCTTCGTGCTGCGGAGAGGTTGGAGGATGCGGCAATCCATGCGGCCGTGATCAATTGCCGTTTTCTAAAGCCTTTGGATGGGGACCTTATCTGCCATTGGGCGAAAAGAACCGGGAAGGTCCTCACCGTTGAAGAAAATGTGGTCCAGGGAGGCTTCGGGAGTGCAGTCCTCGAACTCTTTCAAGAGAGAGGTCTCTTTTCAGTACAAGTGAAACGCCTCGGCATTCCTGATCTATTTGTGGAACATGGACCCCAATCCCTCCTCAGGACCAAATACGGGATTGATGAGGACGGAATTGTTAAGGGAGCGAAAGAGTTGATGGAAGAACAAAGGTCATTGTCCATTCCCCGCCGTGAGGGTAAAACCTCCATGAGCAGAATTCTTCCTAACCCGAAATAGGTGCTGATCCGTTACTCGTTGATGGTCAGGTGGTGAGCAAAGAACGTATTGACAAGCTTTTGATCGAAAAGAGGATCGTTCAAAGCCGGGAAAGAGCAAGGTCTTTGATCATGGAAGGAATGGTCATTGTAGAGGATCGGACGATCGACAAACCCGGGACAAAAGTCGATGTCGAGGCGCAACTCCAAATTCGAGGGGGAGATCTGCCTTATGTCAGCAGAGGAGGTGTTAAATTAGAGGGAGCCCTCAACGCATTTGGAGTTCATCCGAGCGGGATGGTGGTGATGGATGTGGGTGCCTCCACCGGAGGGTTCACAGATTGTGTACTTCAAAAAGAGGCCCGGAAAGTCTATGCCGTAGATGTCGGATACGGACAGTTGGCGTGGAAACTTAGGAAAGACCCAAGAGTAGTGAATTTGGAAAGGAGGAATATCCGTTACCTTAAAAGGGAGGAAGTAGAGGAGGAGGTGGACCTGATCCTCATCGATACCTCATTCATCTCGATAGAAAAATACTTGCCTCACCTCCTCGGATTTCTAAAAATGGGAGGCACTATCATCAGTCTCATTAAACCTCAATTTGAAGTGGGAAAAGGTGAGGTGGGCAAAGGAGGGGTGGTGAAGGATCCCGCTTTGCATCAGAAAGTGATCGAACGAATTTCACAGTTCAGTAGGGGACTGGGATTAAAGGTACTCCGCGTGATCGAGTCTTCTCTGCTCGGTCCCAAAGGAAATAAGGAGTTTTTTATCTATTTAAAAAAGGTGGATGATCACGGTGGGAAAACCAAAGGAGCCTAATCCAGCAAAACTCTTCATGAGTTTAATTGTTTCAGAGGATGACATTTTTTCTCAAGGAGTGGAGGATCTCCGTTTGACCTTTGGAGAGATGGATTTTATTAGTCAAAAATTTCCGTTTAACCTGACCGATTATTACACGAAGGAGATGGGACCCCATCTCTTTCGTCACTTTATCACCTTCGAGCGCCTCATCCCCATCCCATTGCTTCCTGATATTAAACAGACGACGAATCGTCTCGAAGAAAGATATGCCTCTCCCAATGGAAATCGTCATGTGAACATCGATCCGGGATACCTTTGTTTAGAACATGTTGTCCTTGCAACTACCAAAGGCTATACGCACCGTCCCTATCTCAGGGATGGTATCTATGCCGATTTAACTTTGATCTATCGGAATAAATCCTTTCGGCCGTTAGAGTGGACCTATCCCGATTATCGGCAGGACGAGATCATCGGGCTCTTCAACCAGTTCCGAGAGAAATATTTGGATGACTTGAAAGGGAGGGAACACCATTCATGTTGAAATCGATGACGGGTTTTGGACGGGGAGAAGGAGAGACCACCTTGGGGAAGGTATTCGTCGAGTCTCGGTCTATCAACCACCGCTATTGCGACATCAACATAAAACTGCCCAGGCGTTTAGCCCCTTTCGAAAACCGTATTAAAGAGATGGTCCGGTCTGAGGTTTCGAGGGGAAGAATTGATGTCTCGCTGAAGCTGGATGCGGCAGGGGAAGGAAAGGTTCAACTCAATGCCGACCTCCACCTTGCCGATCAGTATTATAAGGTCCTTCAGACCTTAAAGGAGAAACTTCGACTCCAAGGGGATATCACCTTAGAACTATTGGCAGGAGGAAAAGACATCATCACCGCGAAAGAAGAGATGGAAGATGTGGAGCCCTACTGGCAGGAGATTGCTACGATCCTGAAACAGTCCCTCAGGGAGATGGATGAGATGAAGCGGTTGGAGGGGGAATCCCTTGCTAAAGATCTCCAACAACGATTAGAACAAATTGGTCAACAATTGAAGGGCATCAAAGATCAAGCCCCCATCCGTTTGAATGCCTATTGGAATCGACTCCGTGAGAGGCTCCAGTCGTTTCTGGAGGGGAATGAACTGGATTCCACTCGTTTCCAACAAGAAGTCGCCTTTTTAGCAGAGAGAATCGACATCACTGAGGAGATTGTGCGGGCGGAAAGTCACCTCAACCAACTCGCTACCCTCTTGCTGGGGAGGGACCCGGTAGGCCGCAAAATGGATTTTTTACTTCAAGAAATTCATCGGGAAGTGAACACGATCAGCGCCAAGGCCAATGATGCAGAGATCTCCCAGGGAGTTGTCGAGATCAAGAGTGAACTGGAAAAGATTCGGGAACAGGTACAAAATATTGAATGACCATCCCCTTCAACTATCCCTCTTCCCAAAGAGACTGTGTCGTAATCATGAGGGAGGGTAGATTCCGGCGGGACAGGCGGTCAAGCTCCTCAGCTTTAGGATGCGGTCGTTTAACGTTATACCTAAATTGAGCGATTTTATCATATAAGTCGTCATTCCCGCGAAAGCGGGAATCCAGTAAAATCAAGAGTTCTGGATGCCTGCTTTCGCAGGCATGACATATCACCCAATAGGTGAAATTATTAGTCAGTCCATAATTGTATAGACACCGGAAACTAAATCCCTCCTCCCCTCCCTTTACAAAAGGGAGGAATTACCCCTCTTTGGTAAAGAGGGGCGAGGGGAGATTTTCTGAACAATATGTCTACTCAATTATGGACTCCTTAGTAACATGCTTCGCAAAGCGAGCAATATCAAGCTTTATTGCAATTTTGTTCATAAGTATCGCTCAATTTAGGTTATAGTTAAGTGATTAATACTACTACGTTAGGTTAAAAATGAAAACCCAATATTTTCAAGTGGTTCTGTATTTCAGCGAAATTGAATGATGTTTCGAGACTCAATTCCAAGCCTGTAATATAGGCTTATGATTTTTCTTAAATGAATTTAACGTAGTAGTACTAATTAGATAATTTTTTCACAGATAGATGTTTGAAACGTAATACCTCAGTTATGGGAGCAAGTGGTCGATCCGACAGGAATACTTCCAAAGCTTTATGAAGCGGATCGTTGAAGACCTTATGGGCAACGTTCCTTATCGCCTAAGTCAGCCTTTTAGAAGCCATTCATCTCACGTAGAGTGCACCATGAGGTAACCGCTATAAAGCTTTTCTAGTACTCCTGCCGGATCTCAAAAAACCCCGTAACTGAGAAGCCGTGAAAAAATTGCTTTTGTCAACCTTTATCCTGAAAGGACGAGTGGATTTCCAAAGCTTTAGAATGCGCTCGTTGAGGTTAAGGGTCACCCGCCACTGCAATAGAGATATGTGGTTAAGCGAGCTTACGGCACAGTGGTTCAATTTCCAAAGGTTGCGCTCCAAAGCTTCTCCAATCCACCCGTCCTTTCCGTTTGAGCCATCTGCTCGATTTTTTCACACCTTCTGAGGGATTTCAATCTTCAGTAATCCCTGGAGAAGGTATGTTGACCCTGATGAAACAAACAATTATTGGCTCGAATCCTTGAGATTATAGGAGAGTTCGAACCTGCTGACTTCAATTTTCTATTTGAAATGCGGACTTTGCCCATAGGGATCTCCGACACAGGCATATTCACTGTTGGAGGCAGCAAGTGAGGTAAGCCTATAGCACTTGATTTGCATTTGAAATGTTGTATTGCGGGGCGAAATTTAAAACTCACGATGACAGGAAGAAGGTGTTAGGAATATTTTAAACTTCCTATTCCATTAGAAGGAAAACATTACCGGATTAGAGCCTGGATTAAAGAACCTTGCTGGATCAGGATATTCCAGAAAAATGAAACGCCACTAATCTCAGCAATTCTCGGTGAAAATAAATCGGATAGGAGATCTCGCTTCTGAGGGATAAAGCAATTTATTTTTCGCAAAGTGGGTTTTTGAACATCAATTTTACAATATTAACGTAACTCATTGAATTTATTGAATAAAAAATAATTCTAGACATTTAATACTAGATATGCCATATTGGATGTGTGAGACTACAAGCCCTTGTATGCAACGGCAGAGGATAATCCCCCGGGGATCACCGTATGCATACCAAGAAAAATTTGAGTTTCAATGCGCTGAGAAAGATGCTTTCCAGGCGGTTTCTGGAGATCCCGGATTTTCGTCAGGAGGGGAAAGTCGAGCATGGAGTGCATGATGTTTTGATGAGTGGATTTGCTATGATGTTTTATCAAGACAGTTCGTTGTTACAATTTCAGCAAAGGCTACAAGAGGCCATTCACAAGAATAATCTACAGACTTTGTTTCAGGTGGAGTCGATCCCCAAAGACTCTCAGATGAGAGAGGTGATCGATGAGGTGGAGAGTCAAGAGTTGGAGCCTCTGTTTGAAGATTTTTTCAGGCCCCTACAGCGGGGGAAGCATCTGGAGGGGTATCGTGTTTTAAGGGATTTCCATGTGATATCGGTAGATGGGTCAGGGTATTTTAGTTCTGATAAGATTCACTGTAGCGGTTGTTTAAAGAGGGAGACGAAGAAGGGGAAGATAGGGTATGAGCATAAGATCGTACAAGCCGCCCTGATGCATCCGGACAAGAGACAGGTTTTTCCTCTGGCTCCTGAGGAGGTGAAAAATACAGATGGTCAAGACAAGCAAGATTGCGAGGTAGAAGCTGGCAAGAGGTTGGTGAGGAATCCCCCCCACCGGTGGAGGGGAGATTTGTTGATGTCTTTACCCCGTTAGAAATAATGCCCCGCTGGTCTGCAGCGGGGTTACCCATTTTAGAATAATTCCGGCGGGGTTTAATGCCCCGCTGGAATTTCTAACGGGGTTTACTCATCTTGAAGGATGTATTGGAAAACATTTATGCCTCACCTTTTGAACGTTACTAAGAGATTACTAAGGAGTCCCATAATAGGATAGACATCCTCGAATTGAAGGCTTGCCCGTTTGAAAACCTTGGGCTGGACTCCGGCTTTCGCCGGAGAGACGAATTTGAGGCATCGTCCCTTTTCGTCATTCCGGCCCCGATTTCCACCGGGGTAAACTCCAGCCGGAATCCAGTGGTATAGAAGAAGAGTTTGATGTCTATACAATTACGGCCTTATTAGTAATACAAACGCACTAAATAAAATGAGATTTACCCCCACCCTCCCCCTCCCCCCTTGAGGGCTGAGCTTTACACGCACTTGACACAGGGGGTATGAAAATCTCTTGTAATAACAACAAATTATCCCCTCCCCCTTCGATGGGGGAGGGTGAGGGTGGGGGTGGACAAAATGGCTGTCTTTCACCCTCCCCTTAATCCCCTCCCGTCGAGGGAGGGGAGAGTAACAAGTTGAAAACTAATTGATTTTTACAATCGGGTTACATGACATTGTAAAAAGCTATTATCACACCCCCTGTGTCCAGTGTGTACCAGGATCAGCGTC
>Ga0315284_10016480_pt1 | contig 10489 bp, 13 predicted proteins | sample YL17G09_16_MG_FD_203696 | JGI IMG/M metagenome (GOLD analysis project Ga0315284, IMG submission 203696) | Sediment microbial communities from Yellowstone Lake, YNP, Wyoming, USA - YL17G09_16 | ecosystem: Environmental > Aquatic > Freshwater > Lake > Sediment | place: USA: Wyoming | collected...
ATTAAAATCCGGAACATATGAATCAATAATATTTTTTCGTTCTTCATCTAAAAAATGTAATATTCCACCATATTGTGGCTTCCAAAATTTAGATAAATTTAACACAAAAGCAATTTTACCATTTCCTTTATCGCTATGAGGACTTAAAAAATGTCCAGGTTTATATTTAGATAAAAATAACGTACTTAATGAAGATACTTCTATATTTGTGATTTGTTTTATCATATTAATAAATTCAGGACTACTTAATTGTTTTCTAATTAAATATTCTAAATAATCGGGTTTAGAATTATTCATTGTTCGATGAAAAATATAAGTAAAAGAATCATTCTTAAATTTATCGTTTATATTTTTAACCTGGAGTTCATTTGCTTTATCAAATTGTTTTTGTAATGGTTTCATAAATTTAAATTTATCAAACCCGGATGATAAATTCCAATTTTTATGTAAAAAAATATATTTGTATATTTCTTCAGCAAAATCAGTGGTCAATATATTTTTAATCTGAATAATTTTTTTTTGATTAAATTTTTCAATATAGTTTGTCATTACATCTTTTTCTATATTTTGTATTAAATCTGTCTGTTTTTGTTCCATATACAATTATTATTAATTTTTATTAATAAAATTAAACTTGTAAGTAAAAATAAAATTAATATTTTTTTAATAATTATATTCTTATATTATAATATGAATAAAAAATTAAATATTAAAAATAATAATATTGATATAAATGAAGATTTAAAAATATTAACGTGGAATATTTTAGCATCTGAATGGATAGATGATAAAACATATAAAATGATAAATAAAAAGATTCTTCATAATAACAAAGATCGTTTTCAAAAAATAATAAACTATATCTTAGATGCTGATGCAGATATTATATTATTACAAGAAGTAATGCCATATGAATATAAAAAAATGAAAGGATTATTGGACAAAAAATATAATATTTCTATATTAAATCAAATAAATTGGTATAATGTAAAAAATAAGAGCGGTAATGTATCATTATTTAAAAAAAAACTTTTTCATAAAAATAATTTAGAACATTATGGATTAGAATTTGGTATTTATACCAAATGTATTTATAAAAAAAAGGTTTGTGCTATTTTTAATATTCACTTAGATGATGTATCTATTCGTAAAAGATATAAACAAATAGATAGTTTAAAACCAGTGATTGATTATACTGCTAACTGTATTATTAGTGGAGACTTTAATCATCGATATAATAAAAATACTAAATTTTATAAAATTCCTCATTTTAATATTCATAATAAAAAATGTCCTTCCTATTATATAGAAGAAAAAATGACAATTGATAATATTTTATCGAAAGGTTTTAAATTATTACCTAAATCAATGTGTCCTATATATCCTACAAATATTGAACAAGGATTTGTTGATTATGGTTCGGATCATTTACCTATTATGGCTATCGTTGGAAATCCTTCATAAGATTATAATATAAATTAAAAAAATAATTTATATTAAAAAATAAAAAATAAAAAATAAAAAATAATATAAATTAAAATGTATTTTATTAGTAAATAAGAATAAATGCAGCAAATAGCATTTTTATTTTTAATATTAGATAATCCTAATTTTCCGAAAATATGGGATTCCTATTTTCGCGGAAATAAAGATAAATATAATATTTACATACATTCAAAACAGACGGAAAAAACATTATGGAAATCTAAAAATATAATAGAAAAAATACAAGAAACTAGTTGGGGACATATAGTAAGTGCTTATATAGAATTATTTAGGGAAGCATATAAAAATCCAAATAATATGAAGTTTTTAACGATATCTGAATCGGATATTCCTATAAAATCATTTGATACTTTTTACGATGATTGTATAAGTGATAAACGTTCATGGATTAAATTTTTAAAAATTAAAAATTATAATTGGAAAGAAAGAATAAATAAACAACCCAATAAAAATAAACCAAAACATTTTATTAAACATTTAGCTCGTTTTTGTTTAAATCGTGACCACGTGGGAGAATTATTACAAAAATCAAAAGAAAAACAATTAGAATTTTTTTACAAGATGCAAGTTGGAGATGAATTTTTTTTAAGTGTTTTATACCCAATAAATAATGTACGCGATTTTGCTGTTGTATATGATGACTGGGATTATATTGAACATGAAAAACAGAAAATTAAAAATGAAAAACGTAAATGTTATGAAATTCAAGAAAAAACAGGTAAAGATATGTCTCAAGAATTAAAAATATTACAAAATAAATTTAATAATATTGCTAAAAGTCCAAAAACAATTGTTAATGTAGAAGATGATTTAGAAAAAATTAAAAAATGTAAATCTTATTTTTATCGTAAATTTTCAAAAGATAGTAATATTGAAAAATATTGGAAAGAAATTATACATTCTCATAAAAATAAAAAACTTGATTAAAAAATAATATTATATCGTAATATATATAATATGCTTTTTTATTCAGAAGATGCAATAAAAGGTATTTTTTTATTACTTTTAGCTATAGCGGGTGGTTTTATCTCACAAACATTAGGGTGTAAAACTCAAAAAATGCTAACAAATAATATGTTTGCAAAACATTTTATAATCATTCTTATTTTATACTTTACGATAAATTTTACAAATAATGATGAATCAATGCATCCATTTTATATGATAAGAATGGTATTAATTATATATATTTTATTTTTATTATTTACAAAAATGAATATTCAATTTACGATTGTTGTTTTTTGTTTATTAACAGTTGCTTATGTTAATTCTACTTTTATAGATTATTATACAAAAAATACACCAGAAGATAAAAATAAGATAGAATCATTACAAAAAAATCAACAAATAATTTATATTTTAATAATAATTCTTATAATAATTGGATTTGTATTATATTTTCATAAGCAATATAAAGAACATTCTAAATCATGGTCAACTATTAAATTTATATTTGGTGTAAATAATTGCGACTCAATGAAATAAATATATAATTAATTAATAAATATCAAAAAAATATTAATTTTTATTATTTTTTTATTAATTTTTTATGAAACAATTTAAAAGGTTATTCATTATTATTAAAATAATGAGTGAAGAATTTTATAAATTATTAGGCATTGCTAAAAATGCAAATGACAACGAGATTAAGAAAGCCTATAGAAAATTAGCAGTTAAATATCATCCAGACAAATCACCAGCCGATAAAAAAGAAGAATATACCGAAAAATTTAAAGAAATCACAGAAGCATATGAAATTTTATGTGATCCTAAAAAAAGACAAATATATGATAAATTTGGAAAAGATGCAGCATTAGGGAATAGTAATGGACCTGGTGGGGATAGTGTTAATCCATTTGATATATTCAATCAATTTTTTGGAGGTCAAGGTGGAGGTGGTGGAGGATTCCCAGAAATGCCTGAAGGCTTCCAACAATTTCATGGTATGGGAGGGGGAATGCCACGTGGATTTTCAGCTAGATTTGGAGGAAATAATTTTACTCAAAGAAAAGCATCAAATGTTCAATATATAATAAATATCACCTTAGAAGAAGGATACAATGGAATAAAAAAAGAGATTGTTTTTAATATTACAAATAATAATAAACATGAAGAAAAAAGAGAAACGATTGAAATACCAAAAGGATGTTGTCAAAAGATTAAAATGATGAAACAAGGTTTTGGAAATAAAAAGGAAGATTTGGAAGATGGTGATTTAGAAATTATTGTTAATATTATTGAACATGAATTATTTAAAGTAAATCAAAATAATTTGATACATGAAAAAAAAATAAAATTTGGCACGTCACTATTAGGATGTAAATTTCCTCTTAAAATGTTAGATGGTGAATATATTAATATTAATATTAATAGTCAAATATTTAATGATGAAATTAGAGTTATAAAAAATAAAGGGTGTATTAATTTACGCAGTGGTCAAAAGGGTGATTTAATTATTAAATTTGAAGTTGAAAAATGTGGTTATTTATCAAACAGTGAAATTGAAAATTTAAAAACAATTTTTGAATTTGATAATTTTATTGTTTCTTCTGATGTAGTAGAAGAACATAATGCATTGACTTTAACCGAGTTAGAACAAAATAACAATGTTGATAATGAGGGTGGTGATAATTTTCCACCTGGCATGAGTGGTGAGAATGTGCAATGTGCTCAAAGTTAGTTAATTTAGAACCATAATAAATGTAAATTTATATTTATTAATTTTTCTAATTTTAAAACATCTTCTTTATAATATTTTATTAAATTATTATATAGTTTTTTATCAATTATTGAAGTATCGTCACTTACATGAGTGACATCATAATTTTGTTTTTTATATTCAATATTTAAAAAATTATAAATTTTTTTATATTCTTTATCAGGATTTTCTTTTATAATTTCACTAATTAAAATTAATACATTTTGTTTAGGAAACCATTTTAATAATTTTACAATTTGTTCATAATACAAACCTCGTTGCAAATAATTTGTAGCAATTGTAAAAAATGTTTCATTTTCATTTTGTTTGAATTTTAATTCATATTTTATTGCTTCTTCAAATGATCTTTTTTCTTCAAAATATTTAACATTTAATTTCCACGCACTATATGCACGCTCAATCGGATTTCGTAAAATTAAAATTAATTTTATATAAGGATTTACACTTTGGATTAATGGAAATGTATATTCTAAATTTATAAGATCAGGGGTTTTTTCACCAACTAATTTATATTTATAATTAAATTTTTTTTTGTACCAATTTATTCCTTTCTTCCAATTTAAATCAAAAAAATGTACTTCTGAAATTTTAGGATCTATATTTTTATCTAAATATATGTCTTGATGTTTTGATAAATTATGTGCTAAAGAAGTTGTCCCACCTCTTTGAACACCCATTATAATAAATTCTACAATTCTTTTACTAGGAAATGTATAAATATTATTATTTTTTTTAATAAATATATTATTATTATTATTAAAAAAATATTTATATTTTGGTATAAAATATATTTTACCTTCTATTAAACACATATTATAAATTCGTTTTAAATCATATTCATCTAATTCATCATGAATTATGTATATTTTTTTAAAAAATGGAGGATTAACAATTCTACAATTGTATAAATTACCTATATTATCTTTATTTATTAAAAGAATATTTTTTGGGATTATATTTTTATCAGGTATTTTATCTTTATAAATTAAAATACTGTCCATTATTATATATATTTAAAAAAAATATAAAAATATTAAAATATTAAAATATTAAAATATTAAAATATTAAAATATTAAAATATTAAAATATTAAAATATTAAAATATTAAAATATTAAAATATTAAAATATTAATATTTTTAATATATTATACACATGTCATTAAATTATAACTCACCTATAATTATTCAAGAAAAAATAAATGTTTTAAATTTAAATGATAAAATTGTTAATAAAATAAATAATGAACAAGAAATTATGAATGATGAAGATATTCAATATAAAATAAAATTATTATATAATAATATAAAAAATAAATATTTAGAAATAAATAATTATCAAGATATGATAAATAAAAATAAAGAAATTATTAAAAATATTAAAAATGAAATTTATAAAATATGTGACCATAAATGGGAGTATGATTTAGCTGGATGTTGTATGTATGGAAGTCCAGAAACAATTTGTTCAAAATGCAATTTGTATAAAATGTGATAAATAATTAAGATTTATATCATTTTTGGTAATTTTATTATTATTATTTTATATATATATATATAATGAATCCTCACTTAGCTAAAAATGATAAAATTTTGTTTTATAAATATTTAAATAATGCAAAAGTATATTTTGAATATGGTTCTGGTGGGTCAACATATCAAGCAGCTATGAAAAATAATATATTAAAAATATATTCTGTAGAAAGTGATAAAGATTGGTATAATAAATTAAAAAATATTTTAATAAAAAATACTAATATACAATATATTTATAATGAAATGAATACTCAACCTAATAATTGGGGAAATCCTGGTCCAAATAGCACACAAGAACAACACATAAATTACAGTGAACATATAAAATTAATTAACAAAGATGAACAAAAAAAGATTGATTTAGTATTTATTGATGGAAGATTTCGTGTAGCATGTTGTTTAAAATGTTTTGATGTTATCAATGATGATTGTTTGATTATATTTGATGATTTTTTAAATAGACCATATTATCATGTTGTATTGGATTATTATGATATAGTTGAAAAAACTAAAGATGAAAGAATGGTAGTTTTAAAGAAAAAAAAAAATATTTCATCTGTGCCCAAAGAATTAATAAAAAAATATGAGTTAATTAAAAATTAAATAAATATTAAAATTACGTAATTAAAATTAATATATATTTTTAATTAATTATAATTAAAAATATATATTAATTATATAATAATGAAAGCTTGTTATAGTTGTGATAAAAAACCTATAAAAGATGGAATTTATAAAGCACATATTGAAAAATTTATTTTTAGTGAATTGCCCAAAGATAATAAACATTTTCATAAAGTAGGTTCTCCTTCTAAAGTAATTAGTGGTTTAAAACCAGATACTTGTATTTTTTATTTTGGAACAAAAGAAAGATTATTTACAAGTCCATTAAAAAAATTTGAAGATGCGTATGGTAATTTAGTAAATAGTGGTTGTACTAAAACGGATTCTAAAGGTAATGCTAAAATTTTTTTGGATTGTCCTCAATTATATATTAGTTTAGATGGTAAAGTTTATAATCGACATTTACATTTTATTTATTGGGATAAAAAAAATAATATGTGGAATAAAACTTTATTTACACAACCATTAATATGCCATGTTGATAAAGAATTTGTAGAAAAACATAGAAGAAATGCATTAGTAATTGATGCATTGCCTGAAGAAATGTATAATAAAAAACATATTAAAGGATCTATCAATCTTCCTGTTAATAAAAGATGGAATGAAGAAGAACTTAAAAAAATGATTCATATGAAAAAAATGAGTATTAAAAATAAACAAATACCTATTATTGTTTATTGTTATAATAAAAAATGTAATGCAGCCAAAAAAGTAATCCATAAATTAAATAAAATTGGTTATTATAATATTGTTCATTTTGAAGATGGTATAAGTTCTTGGAATGGTGATGTGGAAATTACTAAATAATTTATAATTTATAATTTATAATTTATAATTTATAATTTATAATTTATAATTTATAATTTATATTCTATAAAATAAATTTTAATTATAATATATTTTTATAATTAAAAATTATATCATTAAAAATTATATATTATAAAATGTTATATATGACAAATTTTTTTTTAATATTAAATTTAATTTTGCTTAGTATTATTGCATTTTTAATTAATAAATTTTATTTTTCTAAAATAGATAATTTTTCCAATAAAATATGTTACGGAAATGATTTTTGTGATAATCAAGATTTATGTATGAGTCAGCGTTGTATTAAGTGTGGACTACGTGCACCTTGCACGAAAGATAGTGAATGTGGCCCAAATAGGTGTGATAATGGTTGTTGTGATAACATGTAATAAATTTAAAAATATAATATATAATATATTATTAAAAATATAAAAAAATTTGATTAAAAAATTTGATTAAAAATATTTTAAAATATAATTAATATTATTAATTATATTTATTATAATGAGTATTTTATTACCATATCAAAAAGAAGATACAATTGAAATAGGAATTGATGAAGCAGGGCGCGGATGTTTATTTGGTGATGTATTTATCGCTGGAGTTATATTACCACAGAATATTTTAGAATTAATTGAAAAAGAAAAAAAAAAGGTTGTTATTAGAGATTCAAAAAAATTATCCAAAAAAAAACGTATGATAGCTAAAGAATTTATTGAGAGGGTTGCAATAGATTATTGTGTTGTACAAAAATCAAATGAAAAAATTGATGAAATTAATATCTTAAAAGCAACATTGGAAGGAATGCACGATGTTGTTCGTAATATTGGACGAAAACCAGAAAAAATATTAGTAGATGGTAATAGATTTCCAACTTATTTTGATGAAGAAGGTAAGGAAATTAAACATGAATGTATTATCAAAGGCGATGATACATATTTAAGTATTGCATGCGCATCTATTTTAGCTAAAACAAATAAAGATTTATATATTGAAAAAATGGTGAAAGATTATCCTGATTTAGAAAAGTATGATTTGTTAAATAATAGTGGATATGGCACGAAAAAACATATTGAGGCTATTCAAAAATATGGTATAACTGATTTTCATAGAAAAACGTTTAATATATGTAAACCAAAAGTACTAAGTTTTTTTTCATAATTAAAATATTTAAAAATAATATTTATTTAAATTATTTATATACTTAAAATTAATTTATAAATTAATATATGCTATCTTTTAACGAAGGAATTACGTTTGGGTTTGATAGATATATAGATATTAATATTTATATATATGGTTTATTTATTTTAGATGAAGAAAAGGACATATTATTTAATATGAAATTAAATGTATCTACTTTCAATAAACATAAAGATAAATTATTTGGTATATTTAAGGAACAAATAGAAAAGGAACTTAAAAAATATATCATTAACAAAATAAAAGAAAAATGTACAAATGTAATAGAATTAAGTATAAAGCATGATGTACCTGTTAAAAATATATTACATACAATTTTTATAAATAATAAGCTTGATAATATTGAAATAGAATGGAGTTCAAGTTCATTGAAAGAATTTTTATATGTTCCAATTAAACATTATTTAGATTATCCAGAAGATATATTATATTTAAAAACAAAAACTTTTAAATTTAAAAAATATTTTTAATAAATTATTATATATTCAATTAAATTTATAAATATTTATAAATTTAATTATTATTTTTTTATTTTGTTTTGTTTTTGTTTTGTTTTGTTTTTGTTTTGTTTTGTTTTTGTTTTGTTTTGTTTTTGTTTTGTTTTTGTTTTGTTTTGTTTTTGTTTTGTTTTGTTTTTATTTTGTTTTTGTTTTTTTTGATACGTTTTATTTTTTAGTACGTTTTTATTTTTTTATAAATTTTTGTATTTTTACCAAAGCTTCTCCTTAGCAAAAGCATAAGTATTGTAAGTGAATACTTCAGTGAATTTGATGCTATCACGTCTGTTAGAAATGTGAGTAGTAATCTTCTCTTGTGCTTTCTTTAGGTCATTAGGAACCTCCTTTTTAGCATCTTCAAGCTTCTTGATTTCAGCATTAATAGTCTTAAGTCTGGAAGCCATAACTTTATCAATGCCTTTGAACAAAGTAGCTAGACTACCAATAATCTTATATTGGTTGTTATCCAACTCTTTGCCATTGGCACCTTCCTTGTAAACAAAGATGTCTTGGTTCTTGTTATTACGGTGCTCATTAATAAAATTGTAAACTTTAGCACGAGCATCATTTCTAGATACGAGAGTTCCAGTAGGAAGTCCCATAAATTCTAGAAGGAATGGTTCAGCTTCAATAGGAGTCATGATAGCACCATTAGACTTGTTTCCAGAGGAAGATTTGGTTTTGTTCTTTTTGCTTAGTTCCTTTTCTTGGCTTTTAAGAGCAGTAGTATAAAGTTTATCAACCTCACTATCAAGATTGAAATAAGCCTTCTTGAATTTTCTTCTCAATTCATCAAGAACAGTTCTGTTAGCCCCAGAAAGAGAGCAAGATTTTAGCTTGGTAGTAGCATCCATAATTTGGGTGCTGGCACTTGTAAGAAGTTGCTCAATAACTGACATCATTTGGTCATCAGTTGCTTCAGTAGCAGATTCATCATTTTGGGTTTCAACTTCAGCAGTAGCAACTTTAACAGGTGCTACTTCAACTTTCATTTCTTGAACAACAGGTTGTTGAACAGCGGCCTCTTCTTGAAGACCTTTTTTAGGCGCCTTCTTTTCGGCCTTTGGTTTTGTTTGTTTTGATTCTTTTGTGGTTTCCATTTATAATTATTTATATTATTAATTCTTTAAGTACTTTTGTAGATATAAATTAAATAAAAAAAAAATTACTCGTTTTTATAATTAAAAAAATATATTTTTAATTATAATTTTTCATAAAAATATTATATGAAATATGATATAAAATATTATATGAAATATGATATAAAATATTATATGAAATATGATATAAAATATTATATGAAATGTGATATAAAATATTATATGAAATATTATATGAAATATGATATGAAATATTATATGAAATATTATATGAAATATTATAAAAATTTATTATAAAAAAAATATTATATGAAATATTATAAAAAATTATTATAAAAAAAATATTATAAAAATTTATTATAAAAAAAATAAACTAGACACTTTCAAATTCTTCCATTTTCCAGTCTTCATATGTTCCATTAGGCATTGAACGTCTAATAATAAAAGGTATTTTTCTTTGCTTTAATTCTTCCATAACAATATCATTAATATTATG
>Ga0315284_10016481_pt1 | contig 10489 bp, 10 predicted proteins | sample YL17G09_16_MG_FD_203696 | JGI IMG/M metagenome (GOLD analysis project Ga0315284, IMG submission 203696) | Sediment microbial communities from Yellowstone Lake, YNP, Wyoming, USA - YL17G09_16 | ecosystem: Environmental > Aquatic > Freshwater > Lake > Sediment | place: USA: Wyoming | collected...
TACCACATGGAGGCCAAGCTTCCCGAGCAGCTGCTGCCCGGGCACACCTGGGTCGAGCCGTACCTGCTCGACTGACACCGGCGAGCCGGCCCACCTGCCGCGCTCGACACCCTCACGAAGCAGTGAAGGAAGGCCACCTTGAGCGAGCTGTTTGTCGCGATCGACGTCGAGACCGCCAGCGATGCCCGCGACAGCGCCTGCGCCCTCGGCTGGGCGCTGTTTGAGGACGACGTCGTGCTCGAGGGGGGTTCGACGCGCATCGACCCAGAGATCCGCGACGCCGACTGGTCCGAATTCAACACGTGGATCCACGGTCTCCATCCGGCCGACGTGCGCGGCGCGCCGACCTTCCCGGAGGTATGGGACCGTCTCTCATCCATGCGCGGCGGCGCACCGGTGGTCGCCCACTGGGCGAGTTTCGACCTGAGCGTGCTGCGAGCCGAGCTCGCGCGGTACACCATCGAGCCGGCACCGCTGCGCTACGCGTGCTCCGCGCTTCTGTCGCGCGCGGCTTGGCCGCTCCTCCTCACCGTCTCGCTGCCGGTCGTCGCCCGGAAGCTCGGCATCCCGCTCGCCGAACGGGACCCCGGGGCGAACGCCCGAGCGAGCGGTGAGATCGCCCGTCGCGCCCTCGGCGATCTCGGGGTTGCCGATCTCGGCGGCGGCCTGGTCGCCGCCGGCCTGCGCTGGGGAACGGTCGCGGCAGACCTCGCTTGGACGCCTTGCGGCCTGCCGCCCGGGCACGTGCGGGCCGCCGACATGCGGCCCCACACGAACGAGTTCGACGAGACGCACCCCCTCTTCGGCCGGACCGTGGTCTTCACCGGCACCCTCGCCTCGATGACCCGGCGCCAGGCCTTCCAGAGTGTTCTCGATGTCGGCGGGACACCCGGCGATCTGGTGACCCACGAGACGAACATCCTCGTCGTCGGGGAACAGGATCTGCGGCGCCTCGCCGAGTACGAGACGATGAGCGCGAAGCAACGCAAGGCCCACGATCTGCGGGCCAAGGGCCAGGACATTACCCTGCTCGGCGAGGACGACTTCCTCCGATCCCTATGATCTGCGACCCTGCGCCCCCCGCTTGCCCTGGAGATCCGTCACGTCAACCGGGAGGCCAGCGTCGTTGGCCGGACGCGTCGGCGCATGACTCGCGGGAGCGCAAGAGGGGCGACACGCTCGCCGATCGCAAGGCGGCGTAGTCTGAACGACATGCAGGACGACAGGGCGACGCTCGCGGCCTTCGACCGGCTCCTCGCATCCGTCGGCGCGCGCGCAGAAAAGATCGAGCCTCGCCCGGTCGTCGGCCACTGGCCGCACGTCGGCAGCGCCTACAACGGCCTCGTGATTCTCGGGCAGGCGGTCTACGGCTGGCCCGACGACTACCCCGCCTCTCACTACGCGAGTGCCGCCGGCCGTGCCGAGGCAATCGCTACCTTTCGCGACCGCGCGAACCGCCCTGAGCCGATCGACTGGATCTCGACGAGCCCGCGCCGGAGCAAGCCGTTCTGGAGCGTGGCTCGGATACGTCGCCGTCGTCGGTCTCGACGCTCCCATCGGGCTGCCAGACCGCGGCTTCCGGGAGGCGGATCGTCTCGCCAAGGACTTTGTCGGGCTGCGGCGCAACTCCGTCTTCATGACGCCGCCTCGCACCGTGTTGGAGGCGCCTGATCCCGACGAGGGGAGACGTCGCTGTCTCGCGCTCACCGGCCAGTCCATCTCGTCACAGGCCTTGGCCCTTCGCCCTCGGATCCTCGAGGCGGACGCGGTCGCCCGCGCCGACCGGCGCGTCCGAGAGGTCCACCCCGAGGTCTCCTTCGCGGCGCTCACCGACGGTCACCTTGCGTTCGCAAAGTCGACGTGGGCCGGCATCGTCCTACGCCGCCGACTCCTGACGGACGCATGCATCGTGCTGCCGGACAACCTCGGATCCGCCGGTGCGGCCGGCGTCGACGATGTCCTCGACGCGGCGGCTGCCGCGTGGAGCGCGGCGCGGATTGCGGCCGGGCGCGGGCGTTCACTCCCCGCGGACCCTCGCGTGGGGCCCGACGGTCACGCGGCGGCGATCTGGTACTGACCCCGGAGAGCGCAGGCGGAGGCTGCGCCGCCCGGACGAGAGCGTCGCTGTGGCGGATGGTTCCAGCGCGTCCGCCGAGATCGAGAACCAGCAACCAGCGGCCGCTATGGGGTGCGGCGAGCCGCACAACAGCAGCGGTGAAGCCCGCGCCGACCGCGATACGAGCGGAGCGAGCAGTGAGCCCAGTAGTTGGCGAGATCCATCAAGCGGACGTAAGTGCGTTGATCAATGCGGACCTCGACCACATCCCCCGGGGCGGGGACATCGCCTTCTCGGGTTCCCGCCCTGCGGCTCGACCCGGGCCCCAGATGATTCGAACGCCACCACTGCCGCCGGAGTAACCGCTCCCAGCCGTAACGCCTCCGCCTACGCGAGCCGTCGCGTCGGCGCCGTCTTCAGGCACTCCGGTGACCACTTGCGCTTACCGCCGATAGCCCCAACATGGCTGCCATGGAAACCACCCAAGAAGCCGAACTCCGCCGCGAGCTTTCCGACGAGGCGCAGCGCATCGCCATCGACGCCGAGTACACCGGTCGCCAGCACTTGATGGCCGGCCAGGATTGGCGTGCCAAGGCGACTCTGCTCGGCCTTCCGGTGACCCTCATCTCGGCCGCCACCGGGGCCGGCGCTGGCCTGTCGGCCGTCTTCGGCGGAGCGACCTGGCTGACGGCCGTCCTCGCCTTCGCCGGGGCGCTCATCGCCGCAGCGCACGCCTACTTCCGTCCCGAGGAACAGGCGTCCAAGCACAGCGTCAAGGGTTCGAAATACATCGCCCTGCGAAATGAGGCCCGGCGCTTCCGCAATCTTGATCTCAATAGCGACCTGAGCCTCGACGCGCTCAAGGACCGGGTTCACGCCTTGGGTCGCCAGCACGACGACCTCCGCGCGGCCGAGCCGCGCGAGCTGCCGAAGGGCTTGTACGCGAAGGTCAAGGCCGACATTGAAGCTGGCAACTACACGTACGAGAACGACCCGCTCTGGCAGAAGGACGGTGGCTGATGGCGACCACCATCCCCGCCGCCTTCACCGAACTCCAAGGGCGGTTGGCGCTGACCCCGAACCAGCGCAGCATCGCGGCCGGACGTATCACGAATCTCCAGTCCTTCTTCGCGGCCAACTACGTCGTCGCCAAGGCCCCCTGGGCCATCGGCTCGTATGGGCGCGAGACCATCGTCCGGCCTGAGCGGGACATCGACATCATGGTGGCGCTCGACTACCCGACCTATAAGGACCGCTACGACAACGACCCCAAGGGCATGCTGCGCTGGCTTCGCGATGGCCTCGACCGGCAATACGCGAACACCCACGTCGGCGTTCGCCAGATTGCCGTCCACCTCGCCCTCGGCGATGGCCTCGAGGTCGACCTTGTTCCGGGCTTCCATCGAAGCGGGGGTGGGTTCTTCATTTCCGACGGTGCAGGTGGATGGCAGGCGACGAATCCGCCCCATCACGACCAGCTCATGACCGACTCAAACGTGCGTCTCAATAGCCAGCTCAAGCCGCTCGTCCGGGTCATGAAGGCGTGGAACATCATGGGCAACGGCCATCGCCTCTCGTCCTTCCATCTGGAGATGATTGTCCAGAAGATGTGGGAGGACGCGACCTCCCTGCCGACCTTGCCCATCGCTGTCGCCAAGACCTTGAAGGCCGGGGGAAGCTGGGTCAGAACCGCTTTTCCAGACCCGTGGACCGGTTCAGGCAAGAATCTCGACTCGTACCTGTCGGCCGAGAAGCGAGCCGCTGCCGCGAAGACCATGGACGAGGACGCCGAGCGCGCCTCCGCTGCCCTCGACTATGCGAGTGCCGTCCAGACCGCCAAGGCGTTCGACCGCTGGGATGTCGTCTTCGGCCGCCAGTTCCCCGCGTTTGGCTAAGTGATGGCGACCACGGTCATCGGCGGCTTCAATGCGCTCCTGTCCGACCTCGACCTGACGCCGCGCCAGAAGGAGATTGCCGAGGGCCGGGTCAACCGCCTCGGAACCTACTTCATCAACAACATCGCGTGTGCGCGCTACCCATTCAAGATTGGCTCGTATGACCGGGGCACGGTCATCCGCTGGAGACGCGACATCGACGTGATGGTCGCCCTCGCGCACGACCCCTACTGGTCGCGGTATGGCGATGACTCGGGCGCGATGCTGCGCTGGCTGCGTGACCGCCTGAACACCGAATACGGTGACACGACCGTCAGTACCACAGCAGGTCGCTATCCGCATGGCCTTGGGCAACCGGCTGCAGGTTGACCTCGTGCCGACGTTCGAGCGCAAGGGTGAGGGGTATCTCATGCCGAACGGCAAGGGACGCTGGCTCAGCACAAACCCGCCCTTCCACAGCGCGCTCATGAGCACAAACAATGTCCGGCTCGGCCTGAAACTAAAGCCGCTTGTCCGACTCATGAAGGCGTGGAACGAAGCCAACGGACGCCACCTGCGCTCGTTCCATCTCGAGATGATGGTCGACGAAATGTGCCACGGAGAGGCGGCTGTTGGCGACCACCCGCACGCGATGGCCGACGCCCTTCGCAAAGGCATCACCTGGCTCGCGATCCCGATGAACGACCCTTGGCTCGACGCCGGCCTGGTCGCCCTCGACGCCTACCTCTCGGACGACGAGCGCGCCCGCGTCATCCGGATGTTCGAGGCTGACCGCAAGCGCGGCGACGAGGCCCTCGCGCACGCCGCCGCCGGCAGGACCGCCGATGCGTTTGGTCGCTGGAACACCGTCTTCAACGGGAAGTTCCCGGCCTCCGGGTAGGACTACGCCACCCGCGACAGCGCCTGCGCTCTCGGCTGGGCGCCATCGGCCCCACATGCGCCCCGACGGTGACCCGGCGGCGATCGCTGTTGACCCCGGGTCGAACCCGCCGCGCCTACGCCTCGACCGCCGGTGTGGTGGCCAGGATCCACTCGGCGGCGGCGACCACGCCGGCCGCGTGGTCCTCTTCGGTCTTCTCGCCGAGGATCTCGTCGAAGAGGCCGACGGCCCGTCCGTCAAGATCCCGCGAGACCCTCAGGTTCTCGGCCTAGCAAACCCGTACCCCAGCCTTGAGACCTCGTGGCGTCTCGGGGAGAAGGAGTGGGGCTGGCACGTCCCATCGACGGATGCGGTGCCAGATGTTGGGGTGGCGCTTGACATTGCAGCGCCCTTCCACCCTATGTCAGGTCCGTGGGTGCGTACTACGACTCCCTGAGCGGGGCGGTTTCCGCGGAGTTCCGGGGCCCTGGCGACGAGGGTTTGGCGCGATGGCGGCCTACCGGCGCGCAGCCCACCGGAGCGCCGTCACGATACGACGTATGGATTTGACGGCCAGAACGACCGCTTGGCAGCCAGCTTTCCCGCCCTATACCGCCACCGGGGGTGAGAGACACGCGGAGAGGGGCGACGGCTGAACCGCTCAGCGGAAGCTGAGGGCCGAGTAGATCGACCCGACGAACCGGCTCGGGACCGACTCGAGCCCGCTGCGTATCGCGGAAACCGGCCTCCGCCGCCACCGTAGCCCAGGAGTGAAAGGAGAGCGGGAAGGGAACCCATGGGTTGCCGTGGTCCGTGTCGTATTCGACGAGGACCAGGCGACCAGCCGTGCGAAGGTAGCCCCCGACGAGACGGAGGACGGCGAGCTTGTCGCGCTCGAAGTGGAGCGAGTTCGCCATGACGATCCCGTCGAGCGGCGGCAGCTGGAGCGGCATCGTGAAGTCGGCGACGAGCGGCGTGACGCCAACGTTCGGGGACGCGGCACGGAGCGCCTGCAATTGAACCCGAAGGGCGCGGCTGGCCCGATCGACCGTGTGGATCGAGCCGGTCGGACCAAGGAGGTCGGCGAGGGCGAGGGTGAACGCTCCTTCGCCGGACCCGAGGTCGGTCCAGGTCTTCCCGCCCCGAGGATGCCCTCCCGGAGCAGGCGGACGTGGTCGCGGTGGTCCATGGCGAGAGTCTGGCTGACGCGAGTAGCGGCCGCGGCCGGCCCGTCGCGCGGCATCCGGCGGCCATCATGACAAGCAGGTTTGGTGTGACCGGCGACTCGTTGCGCCGCTACGCTGAGCACGTCAATACCCAATAGGAGGCGCACCCGGGACCTGGTGTCGAGCGACGAACGGCGACGGCGTCACCAACTGTGGCAGCTGGCTGACGAACTCCGTGGTTCCTTTGAGGGACGGAGCCGGCTGAGCGTTCTCCGTGAAGCCGCCATGCGGGGTCTGATGCCGACATGGCGAGACCAGGCTGATCTGGCCGTCGCGGCGGGGGTCGGCGAGGCGGTTGATCCGGCGATCGTGGCCGATTTTCTACTTGCCTTCACGGACGGCGAGGCGCCGAAGCGCGTGCTCGATCCCTGGGCCGGGATCGGCGTCACGATCGCTGCGCTCGAATCGGCTGGTCGCGTTCAATCAGGCGTCGCGATCGAAATCAACCAGGACGTCCACGAGCTGATCATGGCGCTCCGTGGAGGGTCTCGCATTGAGTGGCGCCTCGGCGACGCGTCGCTCATCTTGGCCGACCGCCTCGATCCTTTTGACCTGATCGTCGGATCCCCGCCGATTGGTCTTCCGCCCACGAGATTCGAGACGCTCACCCGACAGATCACGCTCAGGGCAAGCAAGACCTACACCATGCTTGTTCAGGCGGCCCTGACCCTTGGCCCAGGGGGTGCGCTCGTCGTAATCCTGCCGGAGAGCTTCTTTGCGGCCTCGAACGGGCCCGTTCGTGAGGCGCTTGCGGCGGCCTCCGTGTACCCCAGCGCAAGTCTCGCCCTCCCACTGCGGGTTTTCGCCACGTCGCTGGCCCTTAGCCTCGTCGTGCTGACGCACGATCGGTACGAGTCCCTCTTCGTGGCGGAGCTTGACCCGTCGGCGGACATGAGCGCCGTCGTCAGGAACCTCCGCGCCCGCAAGGAAGGCAGACTCCCTCACTTCGGCCGTCTCGTCCCATTCGAAGAATTCGTATCTTGGCGGGCAATTCTTCGAGGGGAGGAGATCAACAGAGCCGCTCGGGCGATGGCCCTCCGGCCGGTTCTGTTCGCCGATATCTGCACTGCGATGCGCGCCCCACGGCCCCGCGGGGCCGCGTTCGACGCGGAGCCCAACGCGATCTACCTGCCGAAGCGAGGGACCTCGCCGACCGTAACGTCATTGGATTCGCCCGCGATCGAGTCGCACCTCTACTTCCAGCTCATTGTCCGCCCCGAGATCGCTGATCCCGAGTACCTCGCCGCGTGGCTTAGCTCCCCTTTGGGCCGCAAAGTCCGCGAACAGCTCGCGTCGGGCACGACCATCCCGCAGATCTCGATTGCCAGCCTCCGGACGGGAGTCGCGCTCCTCCCGCCTCAGATCCAGCAGCAACATTCCGCCGTCCGGGTCGCCAGCAGGCTTGGCGAGCTCAGGCAATCAATCGATGGGCTGGAACGGCAGCTGTGGGACCTGCCACTGAAGGCAAGACGCATCGAAGCTGACCTGCGGCAACTGCTCGAAGGCGATGGGATGGAACGGTGGATCGAGTCGCTTCCATTTCCGCTCGCTTCGATCATGTGGCGCTACCAGGCGGAAGAGGATGCCCAGCGCCGCTGCGAGTACCTCGTCCACTTCTTCACTGGCACAGCAATGTTCCTCGTTGACATTCACGTCAGCGCCCTACACCGCGACCCGCAGGTGCTCGCCGACGTCGCACGACGGGGGCAGTTGGAGGCTGCCTACAAACGCGGCTCGATCGGGATCTGGGCCGACCTGCTCTCACGCCTTGCCAAGAGAACCCGCGATCTCGCGTCGAAGGACGGACCCTTAGCGAGAGAACTCTTCGGGATCACCGAGCTCGAACGGCTTGAAGCCGTCTCCCGCAAATCGCTGGTCTCTGCGCTCGTGGACGAGGCGGCTGCCTATCGCAACAGGTGGATCGGGCACGGGGCGGTCGTGGGCGCACCAGAGTGGGGGCGGCGGCTGCTCCAGGTTGAAGTGACTTTGGCTCGCCTGCGAGCGGCATTGGGTGACGTCTTCGTCGGGTGGGAGCTGATACGTGCTGGTCGAGGAGGCAATCGGGGTGGGGTCATCACGACATCGATCGAGCGACTAGTAGGGTCGCGGGGCTTGTTCCGGAAGGGGAGCGTCGGTCTTCGGGAATGGCCTGAGGAAGGGCGACTCTACATGCTCGAGGAAGGAGCCAGTCTCGCGCTTCGGCTGAGTCCCTTGTTCTCTTTGCAGCGGAGCCCCGAGTCGGTCCAGGACGCCTGCTACTTCTACGATCGGATCGAGGACGCTGGGGTTCGCTGGGTGTCGTATCACTCCGAAGCGCTGCCCGAGGTCGTCCGTCACGACGCTGAAGTAGTCCAACTCATCGAGGAGCTCAATACCCTTGGCTGATGTGAGATCGGATCGATCTGAGACTGCCTGGTGGCGGCGGGACCGGCCCGCTCAGCCATGTGACGAGTCGGCACGTCACGATCACTCGAATCGAGACGACAGGGCGACATGGTCCTGACCCTCCCAGTCCTCAAGTCGCACCTTTGGAACTGCGCCGAGATTCTCCGCGGCAGCGCAGTCGATCGCACGGACTGGAAGGCCTACATCCTTCCGCTGCTGTTCTTCAAGCGGATCTGCGACGTATGGGATGAGGAAACGGCGGAGGCCGCGGCACTCTACGGCGACGTTGACCCCGTCGACTTCCCCGAAGTCCACCGCTTCGGCGTCCCCGAGGGTTGCCACTGGCGTGATGTCCGGGCCACCCCGGCGAACGTTGGCACCGCCCTTGCGCACGCCATGCGCGAGATCGAGCGGGCGAACCCCGACACGCTATACCGCATCTTCGGAGCCGCCGACTGGGGCAACCGCGAGATCCTCAACGACGAGATCCTGAAGGATCTCGTCGAAGGGCTCTCGGAGGCCTCCCTTGGCAACGCCGCCGTCACTTCTGACATCCTCGGTGATGCCTATGAGTACCTGATTGGCAAGTTCGCTGACGTCGCCAAGCGCAAGAAGGCCGGCGAGTTCTACACCCCGCGCAGCGTCGTGCGGATGATGGTGGAGATCCTCGACCCGAAGGAAGGCGAGAGCATCTACGACCCGGCCTGCGGCACGGGCGGCATGCTGCTTGCCGCCATTGATCACATTCAGCGCGCCGGCGGCGACCCGCGCACGTTCTTCGGCAGGATCTACGGCCAGGAGAAGAACCTCACGACGTCCTCCATCGCCCGGATGAACCTCGTCCTTCATGGCATCGAGGACTTCCAAGTGGTGCGCGAAGACACACTCCGCAGCCCGGCGTTCACCGACTCGAGCACCGGCGGCCTCGCGACCTTCGACTGCGTGATTGCCAATCCACCCTTCTCGCTCGAGGAGTGGGGACGCGAAGTCTGGGAAGCCGACCCATGGGGCCGTGCCGTCTACGGCATGCCGCCTGATGGCTACGGCGACTATGCCTGGGTGCGCATTTCGCTGAAATGGCCACGCCAGTCCGCGCGAAATGGCCACCCTGGATCGGGGTTTTGGCCACCCCCCTCGGAGGCCGCGTCAGCGGCCGACGCGGGGCGTCCGCTTCATCCCCTGATCCTCACCTCCTCTCGGTTCGTGGCCCGGTAGTGTGGCACGGCCGGGAGCCGCGCTGAGGACTGGCCATCAGCCGTCACGGGCCGTCACGGCAGGCTCCGCGCGGTCCGCCCGGGTCTCGGTCCGCCGGAGCGAGGCGCCCCGCAGCTCGATCCGGTGGGCACCCGCGAGCAGGCGGTCACAGATGGCATCGGCGACCGTCGGCTCACCGAGTCCCTCGTGCCAGAGCGCGACCGGGAGCTGGCTGGTGACGATCGTGCTGCGCAGCCCCGCGCGGTCCTCGACCACCTCGAGCAGGTCGGCGGCCTGGGCATCGGTGAGCGGCTGGAGGGCGAAGTCGTCGAGGACGAGGACGTCGATCCGGGCCCAGGCGGCGAGGAGACGCGGCAGGCGCCCGTCGAGCCGCGCCGTGGCGAGCTCGGTGAGCATCCTTGGCACCCGCGCATAGAGGGCGCTGTGCCCGGCGCGGATGGCCGCGCCCGCAAGGGCGCAGGCGAGATACGTCTTGCCGACCCCCGTGGGCCCGGTGACGAGGACCTGCTGGCGCGCGCTGACCCAGCGCGAGGCGGCGAGGTCGAGCAGGGTCGCCCGGTCGAGGCCGCGCGGCGCCCGGAAGTCGACGTCCTCGATCGTCGCCGCGACGCGCAGCTTGGCCGCGCGCAGGTAGCGCTCGAGCCGCCGGTTCTCCCGCTCGGTGGCCTCCCGGTCGACGAGCAACCCGAGGCGGTCCTCGAAGGGCAGCTCGGTGTACGCGGGATGCTCGCGCTGCTCGGCGAGGGCGCGGGCCATGCCGGCGAGGTTGAGCGCGAGGAGCTTGTCGAGGGTGGGGCCCGTGAGCATGGCGGTTCCTCCTTGTCGGTTCCGGTGACGGTTGAGTCCGATCACT
>Ga0315284_10016483_pt1 | contig 10489 bp, 6 predicted proteins | sample YL17G09_16_MG_FD_203696 | JGI IMG/M metagenome (GOLD analysis project Ga0315284, IMG submission 203696) | Sediment microbial communities from Yellowstone Lake, YNP, Wyoming, USA - YL17G09_16 | ecosystem: Environmental > Aquatic > Freshwater > Lake > Sediment | place: USA: Wyoming | collected...
GTGGGCGCCTGGCGGGCGCTGGCGGGCATGCCGCCGGTGGTCACCCCGCCGCCGCTCGGGCCGCAGGAGACGCTGGCCGGGGTGAGCGTATTCCTGATCCTGCGCGCGTTCGCCTCCGGCTGCAGCGCGCTCACCGGGCTGGAGGCGGTGGCGGACGGGGTGCAGGCCTTCCGGCCGCCGGAGGGCCGCAACGCGGCCGCCACCCTGCTGCTGCTGGGGAGCATCCTGGGCACGCTGGTGCTGGGGCTGGCGGTGCTGGCCCACCATTTCGGGGTGGCCCCGGATCTCGGCCAGCAGGAGACGGTGGCCTCCCGGCTGGCGGCGGCGGTAGTGGGCAAGACCTGGCTCTACTACCTGGTGCAATGGACCACCGCGGCCATCCTGGTGGTGGCGGCGAACACCGCCTTCGCAGACTTCCCGCGGCTTTCCGCCATCCTGGCCCGGGACGGGTTTGCCCCCCGGCAGCTGCGCAACCTGGGCGACCGGCTGGTGTTTGCCAATGGCATCGTCCTGCTGGGAGCGCTGGCGGCGGTGCTGATCGTGGTCTTTGGGGGCAGCACCAACCGCCTGATCCCGCTCTACGCGGTGGGGGTGTTCCTCTCCTTCACCCTGTCGCAGGCGGGGATGGTGAGGCGCTGGCTGAAGGGGAGGGAGCCCGGGTGGCGAGTGGCGGCGCCCGTCAACGCCCTGGGGGCGGTGACCACCGGGGTGGTGCTGGTGGTGATCGCGGTGGCCAAGTTCACCCACGGCGCCTATGCGGTGATCGTGCTCATCCCGGTGCTGGTGCTGGGGCTGACCAAGGTGCACAGTCACTACCGCACCCTGGCCCGCCAGCTCACGCTGGCCGGGTTCACCCCGCCCCGCACCATCCGCCACCAGGCGCTGGTGCTGGTGGGCGGGCTGCACCGGGGGGTGGTACAGGCGCTGGTGTACGCGCGCTCCATCGATCCCCACGCCGAGGCGGTGTACGTGGAGCTAGACCCCAAGGAGACGCCCGCGCTGCGAGAGAAGTGGGAGCAATGGGGGCAGGGCGTGCCGCTGGTGGTGCTGCATTCCCCCTGGCGCTCGCTCACCGAGCCGCTGTTCCAGTACATCGCCACGGTGCGCCAGGAGCGGCAGCTCGACCTGGTGACGGTGATCCTGCCCGAGTTCGCCACTACCCGCTGGTGGCACAAGCTGCTGCACAACCAAAGCGGGTTGGTGATCAAGTGGCTGCTCCTGTTCCAGCGCCACGTGGTGGTGACCAACGTGCGCTACCGGGTGGAGGACGATGACTGACCAACGGCTGCGGGTGGTGTTGATGCCCTACACGGGGGAGCCCTTCCAGGACCGGATGCTGGGGTTCGTGTGCGACCTGGTGCGCGCCCACCGGGCGCGGCTGTGCGTGCTTTGCGTGCGCCTGGTCAGCCACAGCCAGCCGCTCCCCGCCCCGCCCACGACCGAGGAAGCGGCGCAGGACCCGCAGGTGGAGCACGTGCTGGAGGTCTGCCGCCAGGCGGGGGTGCGCAACCCGGCGGTGGAGATTCGCTATGCCCGCAGGTTTGCTCCGGCGGTGGTGCAGGAGGCGACCTTGCGCGGCGCGGACATGCTGGCGCTGGCGGTGCCCCGCCCGGAGGCGGTGGACCTGGCCCTGCGCCAGGAGCTGGACTACCTGCTGGCCAAGACCCCCTGCCAGCTACTGGTGTTGCGCCCCGGGCTGGGGCCGGTGTAGCCTCAGACGTAGTTCATCCCGTAGCAGAGCCGGGGCAGCGGGAAGAGGGCGCCTAGCACCTCCCGCCAGGGCCCGGTGGCGGGCAGCAGCTCCGGCTCGCCTGGCTGCTGCCCCCACACCAGCCGGCTGGGGGCCTCCCCTGCCAGCACCAGGGATTCCCCACCCAGGTTCAGCACCCAGCGGTCACGGTTTCCCTGGACGCGCAGGCCGGCGGGCAGGCCGGGGCAGCGGGAGAGCAGGCGCGGCAGGTTGAGCACCTGGCCGGTGCCGTGGGGCTCGTGGGCGGGCGGCAGCTCGGCCCCAAAGAGCAGGCGGGCGGCCTCGGTGTCGTGGTCGGCGATGCCTACCCGCAGCCTGGCCAGGCCTTCGTCATGGCAGACCCGGCGCGCGGCAGCCAGGGCCAGCCGGCGGTCGCCGGCGTGCTCGGTAAGGGCGGCGTGGGGGTGCGGGTGGTTGTGAATCTTGATCATGACGTAGGCAGCCGGGCGGCCCTGACGCTCGACCCACACCCGGACCCAGCGGTATCTGCCGAGCGGGCTCTGGGTGAGCAGCAGCCGCCAGTCGGCGTCGTCCCGCACCCAGCGCACCGGCTCGGCCTCCCACAGGGTGGCGAAGGGGGTGAGGTCGCCCTGGTAGGGACGCAGGCGCACCCGCACCTGCGGCAGGCGCTCCGGCTCCACGGAGGCGGACAGCGGGCCCGGCAGCGGGCAGCAGCCGGCCCGGCGGTAGAGGCCGCGGCCGCCGCTGATCATGCACAGGTCGGCGCCTTCCGCGTCGGCCTGGTCCCAGGCGGCCTGCAGCAGGCGGGTGGCATAGCCCCGGCCCCGGCACTCGGGGTAAGTGGCGACCGCCCCCACCGCGGCCACCCGGGTGCGCACCGGGCCGAAGGCCGCCTCCTTGACCGTGATCCCCAGGTGGCTGACGGGCTTGCCGTCCGCCTCCACCAGCCACAGGTGGTGGCGGTTGGCCTCCCCAAAGAGCAGGGGGAGGGCGCGCTCCATCCCGCCCGGGCTGGTGAAGACGCCGTTCACCAGGCGCATGAGGTCCGGGAACTCGTCCGGCCGGACGGTGCGGGGGCCCTGGGCCTCGCTCATTTCCAGGTCACCCGGATGGTCTTGATCTCGTAGGGCCCGGTGGGGAGGGCCAGCTCCTGCGCGGCGGGCAGGCGGCGCAGCTCCCGCTCCAGGAGGTCGGTTTCCACCACCCGGGCGGGCACCGCGGGGAGGGCGAGCCGGGCGGTGGCCGGCTGGCCGGCGGTCTCCGACCAGCGGATGATCCAGTCGCCGCCCTCCTCGGCCAGCTTCACCACCTCCACCAGGATGTTGTCCGGGCCCACGGTGAGCAGGGAGTCGGCGACCGGGAGGGCCGGGGGCAGGGCCACCAGCCGGCTGCGGGCCACCAGCGACAGCAGCGGGTCGTTGAGCTCCCGGGCGGCGCGCACTGTGTTGCCGGTGCGCCAATCGCCCTGGTGGGAGTAGAGCGAATAGGTGAAGTCGTGCTCCCCCTTGTCAATGAACACCCCGGGGGACTCCCGGCTTTGGGGCGAGCGGAGCAGCGAGAGCCGCAGCACGTTATCCCGGGCGTCGTAGCCGTACTTGCAGTCGTTGAGCAGGGAGAGGCCCCACTGGGGGGTGGAGAGGTCGGCCCACTGCTGGGCGGGGACCTCGAACTTGGCCTTCTCGGCGGGGGTCTGGGGCTTGGTGGTGCGCTCCAGGGAGGCATAGGGGATCTCGTAGGTGGCCACCCCGGGGTCGAGTGCGGCCGGCACCGCGGCCTTCAGCAGCACGTGCTCCTCCTGCCAATCGGCGTGGGTGCGCAGGTCAATGCGCGGGAGCGCGTGGTAGAGGGTGATGTCGGTGGCGATGGTGCTCTTGCCGAGCTGCTTGGTGACCCGCACCACCGCCCGCACGGGGCCGGTCTCCACCACCTCGATCTTGGCTCCGGGCGCAAACTGGAGCGGGTGGTCCACGTAGTCGGCGTCGATGTTCCAGGCGTCGTAATCCCGGGGCTTGTCCTGGAAGGCCTGCAGGCTGACGGCCTGCCCGGGGGCCAGCAGCTCCCGGCGCAGGCGCTTATCGAACACCCGGGAGATCCAGCCGGTGGCCGGGTCCAGCTCCACTCGGAAGAAGGGGCTCTCCAGGGCCTGCGGGGTGGCCACCAGGTCCGCGGGCGGGGCCTCCGGGGCCGGGCGCAGGTGAAAGAGGGCGTACCCGAAAGCGGGCACCCCCTCCGCCAGGATGGCCAGCCGGCGCTGGCCGTTCTGCTGGACCCACTGGGTGCGGCAGCGTCGCCCATCCGGGCCCACCGCCGCCAGGTTGCCCTCCGGCGCCGGGCCGGGCAGGTCCACCAGCACCAGGTCGGCGCGGGTCCAGGGCAGGGGGTTGAAGACCACCACGGGGGTCCCCTGGCCGCTGGTGTCCAGGCCGGCGAGCAGCTCGCGCAGGGCCTGGGTGCGGGCGTCCTGGGCGAGGTGGCGGAGCTCGGCGAAGTCGGCCTGGGCGTCGTCATAGACCTCGGAGAAGGCGGTGCCGGGGAGGATGTCGTGCATCTGGTTCTTGGCGAGCAGCTTCCAGGCCCGGGTGAGCGCCTGCCGGGGGTAGGCGGCGCCGCGGCGGGCGGCCCAGGTGCAAAACAGCTCGGCGTCGTGCAGATCGCGCTCGGCCTGGCGATTGAGCTGCTTGATGCGGGCCATGCTGGTGAAGACGCCGCGATGGAACTCCAGGTAGAGCTCGTCCTGCCACACCGGGAGGCTGGGGGCGCCCTTGACCGCGTCGATAAACTGCTGGGTGCTGCCCATCTCCACCCGCGGGTAGGCGGGCATCTCCTGGGCGGTCTTGGCGAACTCCAGCATCTGGCGGGTGGGGCCGCCGCCGTGGTCGCCCACCCCGAGCACGTAGGCGACGTACCCCAGGCCGTTCTCCTCGCGCATGGATTTCAAGCCCTGGTAGGGAAACAGGATGGGGTTGTCCACCTCAAACTCGATGCGTGGCAGGTAGCTGAGCAGTCTGCTCCCATCCGGGCCCTGCCACCAGAAGAGCTGGTGCGGGAGCTTGGTGGTTTCGTTCCAGTTGAGCTTGCCGGTGACGAAGAAGTCCACCCCGCTCCGGCGGTAGATCTGGGGGAGGTTGGCGTTGAAGCCGAAGGTGTCCAGGTTGGCGCCCTGGGTGACGTCCACCCCGAACTTCTCCTGGAAGTAGCGCTTGCCGAGCAGGAACTGGCGGACCAGGGATTCGCCGCTGGGGATATTGCAGTCGGGCTCGGTCCACATGCCGCCGGAGATCTCCCAGCGGCCTGCGGCCACCTGGGCGCGGATGCGGGCAAAGATCTCGGGGTAGCGCTCCTCCATCCACTCATACATGGCGGCCTGGGTCTGGGAGTAGACGAGGCCGGGATACTCGTCGAGGAAGTTGAGGGCGGAGGTGAAGGTGCGCCGGCAGACGTCCACGGTGTCGTGCCAGGGCCACTCCCAGGCGAGGTCAATGTGGCTGTTGCCCACCAGGTAGATGGTGCCCAGGGCCTTGAGCTCGCGGTCAATACCCTTGAGCTCGGCGCCGGCCCGGGCCAGCGAGGCGGTGAAGGCGGCCAGGTCGCCTTGGTCCATGGCCTTGGTGTCCACCTGGGCCACCGCGCGCAGGGCGGCGGGGAGCCAATCGGCGCGCTGCTCCTTGGTGACGGCCGTGGAGACGAGCTGCAGGCTGCCCAGCAGCGCCGCGAGCTGGCGCCAGAAGGGCTGGAGCGAGGCATAGGAGACGCTGACCGACTTCAGGCCCGCGCCTCCCCGCTGGTTGATGACCTTGATCGCCAATTGCAGCACGTCGCCCGGCCGGGCGTTGCGGGCGATGGTGGCGATGCCCAGCTCCCCCTCGAAGCTCTGCACCAGCTTGCCGTTGACCCAGGTTTCGCCCAGGTCGTCGGCGTCGGCCTGCAGGATCACGTCCCCGGGGGCGAGGGGGAAGCCAGCCACGCGCTCCGGGATGGTGAGGGTGGCGCGATACCAGGCGTTGGTGTTGTCACCGGTGAAGTCGTGGCGGAGCTTCACCGGCTCCCAGGCGGAATCGTCCAGCTTGGCCGCGCCGCCATCAGGGACGCCGGCCGCCAGCTTGAAGCGCCAGCCCTCCACCCGGGGGCTCAAGGTCCCCAGGGTCTTCTGCAGCCGGCCCACCACCTGCAGGGCCTCCGGCAGAGTCATGTTCTGGGCTCCCAGGGCTGGGGCGAGCAGGGCCACCAGCAGCAATGCGAGCACTAAGCTCCTAGGTGACATCCGTCCCTCCTTTGCCCCCCCCACTTGATTACGCGAGGACGATGAGGCCTCCTGCATCGGCTTTTTGCCCCCTGCGCCGGCAACGCCTGCCGGGGGCCTGCCACCTATTGGGCAGGAGTGCCCCCCGGCCCACAGAAGTAGCCCATACCTCAGCCCGGGAAGAGCCCATGACCCTGCGCGCGCTGCTGCTGGGGGTAGCACTGGTGGCGCTCTTTGCCGCCGTCACCCCGTTCACGGACCTGTACGTGCAGGGGTCCAAGCTGGCCTTCAACCACCTCCCCATCAGCGCCCTGGTCACCCTGCTCTTGCTGGTGACGGTGGGCAACGGGCTGCTGGGGCGGCTGTGCCCGCGGCGGGCGCTCACGGTGCGGGAGCTGGCACTCGTCTACATCATGGTGCTGGTGGCCTCCCCGCTGCCTTCGGCCGGATTCGTGCTCTACGTGCTGCCGGTGATCTCCGGGGTGCGCTATTTCGCCAGCGACGAGAACGACTACGCCCACTACTTCCACCAGCGGCTGGCCTGGTGGCTGGGACCCCGGGACCAGCAGGCGATCAAGTGGTTCTACGAGGGGCTCCCCACAGGGCAGCGCCTGCCCTGGGAGGCCTGGCTGGTACCGATGCTGGCCTGGAGCTTGTTCGCGCTGTTGTTGGTGGGAGCGTTCTTCTGCCTGGCGACGCTCTTGCGGCGGCAGTGGATCGAGCACGAGCGGCTGACCTTCCCCCTGGCGCAGATTCCGCTGGACATCCTGGGCAAGGCGGAGCGGCCGTCACTGGCGAGCGGGATCCTGGGCAACCGGACGCTGTGGATCGCCTTTGCGGGGGTGGCCCTGTTCGACTCCATCGCCAGTCTGCACCTGTACTTCCCGGCCATCCCCGAGCTGAAGCTGGCCAACATCAAGCTGGGGGAGAAGCTGGTCACCCGCCCCTGGAGCGCGCTGAATGACGTGACCATCTTCGTCTACCCGGCGGTGATCGGGGTGACCTTCCTGCTCAGCCAGGAGGTGGGGGCCAGCCTGTGGGTGTTCTTCTGGTTCAGCCGGCTGCAGCGGCTGGCGCTGTATGCGGTGGGGTTCAACGAGGCGGGCGGGCCCATCGGCGCCTGGAACACGGGCACGGTGCTGCGCTGCCAGGAGATCGGCGGCTTCCTGGTGATGGCGGTGGCGATCGGGTGGGCGGCCCGCCGCCAGGTGGTGGGGGCCCTGCGCGGCTTAGGAGGCAGCCGCGACCCGTACGGGGACCCCCTGCCCCCGCGCTGGGCGCTGGCCGGGCTGGTGGGGTGCACCCTGGGACTGGGAGCCTGGGGGGTGGCGGCGGGGATGCACCTGGGGTATGCCCTGATCGGGCTGGCGCTGTTCTACGTGATGGCGCTGGGGCTCACCCGGGTGGTGAACGCGGGGGGCAACCTGTGGGTGGAGGCCAACTGGCTGCCGTATGACGTGATGAACATCAGCTTCGGCAGCGCCAGCATCGGCGCCACCACCCTCACCGTGCTGGGGATGCAGCAGATGATCTTCATGTTCGACCAGCGGGCGATCACCATGCCCTTCCTCATGGACAGCATGAAGATCAGCCACTCGCTGGGGATCCGGGGCCGGCACCTGGCGCTGGCCTGCCTGGTGGCGGTGGTGGTGGCGCTGGGGGTGGGGCTGTATGCCGGGCTGACCACCACCTACCACTACGGGGCGCTCACCCTGGACACCTGGTACAGCGAGGACGCCGCCACCTGGCCCTACAACGACGTGGTGGACACCGCCGAGAACCCGATCAACGTGAGCTGGTTTGGGCTGGGGAGCGTCGCCTACGGGGCGGCCATGATGTCGGCCCTGGTGTTCATGCACAAGAGCTACCTGTGGTGGCGGCTGAGCCCCCTGGGGTACCTGTTCGGCAGCACCTGGACCATGAACCACCTGTGGTTCTCGGTGCTGGTGGGGTGGCTGCTGAACGTGCTCTGCATCTGGGGGGGCGGGCTGCGCTACTACCGGCGGGTGCGGCCGGCGTTCGTGGGGCTGGTGGTGGGGGAGTTCGCCACCGCCGGGCTGTGGCTGCTGGTGGATGCCCTCACCGGAGTGCGCTTCCACGTCATCTTCCCCGCGGAGTAGCCGGCCGGCAGGACCAGCGGGCCGCCGGGCCGAACTGGGAGGCAACCGCCGCCGGGCAGGAGGCCCGACTTGATCGAGCAGCCGCTCACCCGCCCCACCCCCAGAGCGCTGGCCGGGCCGCGCACCCACGGCCGGGTGCTGGCGCTGCTGCTCGGCTACCCCGAGCGGGGGCGGGTGCTCGACCTGCCGGCGGGGACGGGGGCGCTCTCCCTGCAGCTGCGGGCGGCGGGGTTTGAGGTAACCGCCGGCGACATCTCGCCGGAGCTGTTCGCCGCCCCCGGGGTGGACTGCCAGCGGGTGGACATGGAGCAGCCCTTGCCTTACCCGGATGGCGAGCTGGACTGGGTGGTGTGCGTGGAGGGGATCGAGCACCTGGAGGGGCCGGGCGGCTTCCTGCGGGAGTGCGCCCGCGTGCTGCGGCCGGGGGGAAGGCTGCTGGTGACTACCCCGAACGTGCTCAACCTCCCTTCCCGGGTGCGCGCCCTGCTTACCGGGTTCCCGTCCCTGGTGCGCCCGGTGGCGGAGGGGGAGCCCGACCCGGCGCACGACCACATCTCCCCCCTGCCCTACTACCAGCTCCGGGGGCTGCTGTTGCGGGCGGGATTCCGCCTGGAGCGGGTGACCACCGACGGGTGGCGCCGCTCCGCGCTGGCTTTCCTCCCCTGGTACCCGCTGCTGGCGCTGTGCACCGGGCGCCGGCTGGCCGCGGAGGCGAGGAAGCACCCGGGGCCCGACTACGGGGAGATTCGCCGCCACCTGCTCTGCCTGGACCTGCTGCTCGGGCGCACCCTGATCGTGGTGGCGCGCGCGGGGTAGGAACCGCCCGGCAGGCAACGAATCTCCCGGTGACTATCCTCCAGGAGGCCCGGATGAGCTATCAGCGAGGCTGGGACGCGCTCAACCTGCGCATGCCCGACCGCATCCCGCATACCGAGTACTTCTCCCACGGCCCGTTCATCCGCAAGGTAACCGGGCTGGCCCTGGACGATCCCCGGTGCGGCCCGGAGCTGGCCCGGGTCACCGATTTCGACCTGATCTGGAACAACTTCGACCTGCCGGGCACGGGGCGGCTGACCCACATGGGCACGGCCCACTGGTACGAGGGCCAGGAAACGCCGGACAACCGGGAGTGCCCGTTCCCGGACGAGGAGGCGGTGCTCGCCTTCGACCCGGTGGCGGCCTTCCCGGTGCCCAGCGTGGCGGAGGTGGCGGCCGACTACGAGCGGCGGTACCAGCAGGGCCAGCGCGCCTACCCGGAGGCGGTGTTCCCGGGGGGCTACTACAACACCATCTTCAGCTGGTGCATTCTGACCTTTGGCTGGGAGCGGTTCCTGACCGCGGCGGCGCTGGACATGGCGCGCTTCGACCGGGTGCTGGAGGGGTTCTTCGAGCTCTCCCGGGTGGCGTTTGAGGCCTCCGCCCAGACCAGCATGAAGGCGTTCATCTGCCACGACGACATCGTGTGGACCGCGGGGCCGGTGTTCTCCCCGGATTGGTACCGCCGGTACGTCTTCCCGCGCTACCAGAAGCTGTGGCGGCCGCTGAAGGAGGCGGGGAAGATCCTGCTCTTCTGCTCGGACGGCAACTTCACCATGTTCGTGGACGACCTGGTGGAGTGTGGGGCGGACGGATTCATCTTCGAGCCGCTGACCAGCCTGGAGCAGATCGCCGCCAAGTACGGGCAGAGCAAGGTGATGGTGGGGAACGTGGACTGCCGCATCCTCACCTACGGCACGCCGGAGCAGATCGAGGCGGAGGTGCGCCGCTGCGCGGACATCGGGCGGTCCTGCCCCGGATACTTCTTCGCGGTGGGCAACCACATTCCCTACAACGTCCCCCTCGAGCACGTGGAGCTCTACCTGGAGCTGATCCGGCGTTACGGGCGGCGCTGAGCTTGGCGGTGGGAGCGGGGTAGGGTACAATCGGCGCCGGAGGTGCCTACCGTGCCGCTGGCCCTGGCCCTGGAAGTGCCGCCCGAGGTCGCCGGGCAGATCCAGCCGCTGCGTGAGCGGTATGGGCACGGCCCCCTGCTGCCTCCCCACCTCACCCTGCTCTATCCCTTCGTGCCCCTGGTGGCGGAGAGCCGGGTGGTGACCGCGCTGGGGCAGGCGCTGGCGGAGGCGGGGCCGATCCCGGTGCGGCTGGGGGAGGTGCGCACGCTGGAGCCCTCCCGCACCATCTACCTGGAGGTGCTGGATGGGGGCACCCTGGCCCGGCTCTACCAGGCGCTGATCGAGCCGCTCTCGGGCCTGATCGCCAGCGACCGCCCGGAGTACGCGCGGTTTGCGGCCCAGGGCTACCTGCCCCACCTCACCCTGGCGGACGAGGTGTCCACCGCCACCTACCGGCGGGCGCTGGGGGAGCTGCGGGGGCGCCGCTTCGACCTGTCCTTCACGCTAGAGCGGGCCATCCTGTACC
>Ga0315284_10016484_pt1 | contig 10488 bp, 9 predicted proteins | sample YL17G09_16_MG_FD_203696 | JGI IMG/M metagenome (GOLD analysis project Ga0315284, IMG submission 203696) | Sediment microbial communities from Yellowstone Lake, YNP, Wyoming, USA - YL17G09_16 | ecosystem: Environmental > Aquatic > Freshwater > Lake > Sediment | place: USA: Wyoming | collected...
ACCCCCCCCCCCCGCCCGGCCCCGCGGCGCGCGCCGGGCATGAAAAAATAAAAAAAACGAATGAAACACCACAAAACCTCACTCAAAAATCTTTCTAAGTCTCTCTCTCTCCCCCTTTTCTCCAATTACAGTTGCTTTCTCATCAGCTTCTCGGCGCTCGCCTTGCTCCCAAAGAGCGACGAGAGGAAGCTGCCGCCGCCTCCCTTCTTCTTCTCGCCCTCGACCTCGGCGAAGCCCAAGGAAGAGTAGAGCTTCTCTGCCGCGGCGTCCTCGCTGCCGCGGGCGACGACAAAGAGGAGCTTTCCTGCTTCTTCCGCCACCGCCTCTGCGGCGCTCACTAGGGCCCTCCCGACCCCGAGCCTGCGCAGCCTCGGGTCCACCGCGACGTTGCAGAGCAGCGGGAAGGGCAGAGGGGCGGACGATTCCTCGCTTCCTCCGCCGACAGCGGCGGCCGCAGCGGCGGCCGAGAGCGCGACCGCGGCGACGCCGGCGACTCGGTATGTTCTTCCTGGGGCCAGGAGCCCCTTGTCCTCCGGCACCAGCTCCGCCACGAGCACCGAGGTCTCGGATGAAGTTTCGAGGGCGGCCGAGAGCCACTCCTCGACGTCGGAGAGCGGCGGCGAGCTGCCGTTGGCGGTGAAGGCCCGGGTGAGGACGACGGCGGCGGCGGCGAGGTCCCCCCCGGAGAGCGGCCGGACCTTGAGCGGGCCCAGCTCCGTCTCGATCGTCCTTGTCGTCTCTGGAGCCGCGGCAGCAGCAGCAGCAGCAGCAGCAGCAGCAGCAGCAGCAGCGGCAGCGGCAGCGGGAGCGGAAGCAGGGGCAGCAGAAGCGTCGGAGGCCGAGGCCGCGGAAGCGACGCGAGGAGGGACGCGAAGGAGAGGAAGGGGGGGAGGAAGAAGAGGTCGGAGGGCTCGTCGCTGCCTCCCCCCGCTCCTCGCAATCGACGACGCGGCTGCGGCATTGCTCCCGCTGCTTCTGCTGCTGTACCTGCAGCGGCTCTCTGGCAGCGTCGCTGCGACCGCCTTGCTCGAGCGAGCGGCCGTGAGCATCGTGGCGTGGTTCACGGGCGTTGGAGACTTGCAATGTGGCGGAGCTGAATCAAAGAAACACGCTGTGAGAGAGAAGAAGGTGAAAGAATCGTGGCCCATCGACTCCGGCGCGGCAAAATAAAGAGCAAACGAACTCTCTTTCTCTCACACATTCACTTTGAGTTTCGAGGTGGACTTCTCCCTCTTCCTTTCTCCTTTCCCTTTTTAGCTTCACACACGACACCATGCAGACCACCGCTCTGCGCACCACGGGTACGCGCTAGCAAGACAGAGACACACAGAGAGAAAGCGGAAGGATATTTCTCGCCGTCTTTTTTTCTTTTGGCTAGCCGGCCGCCGCCGCCGCCGCCTCTTGACAGCAAAAAAAGAGCCAATCCTTCGTAGCGTCGTCGTCTCTGCTTCTCAAGCGTCCGCTACCGCGCTGACTCGCTCCCAGAACACTCACGCGGTCATGATGGAGTGTCGGCGGCGTTCTGATGAAGCGTGTCGATTGCCTCGAGGCAGCACGAGCGAGGCCATCCCGTCGTTCGCTCGGCGACGTTCTCCGGAAACCGTGTCGACGGAAATGTCAAAATGGGGGAGCTTTCTTGCTTTCTCCGTTTCATGTCCCCCTCTCTCCCCGCTCACTCGTCCCTACTGATTCACACCAATCATACAAATCACAGGCCCCGCCCGCGTCGCTCGCCAAGGGTACGTTGGAAAACGAGCGTCGAGAGACTTGCGTGCGAACGGACAAGAAGAAGAAACTGCGCCTGAGAAAGTTCTAGCCGTCGCCGCTCGCTTTCACCAACGCTCTCATCTCTCTTTCCTAGTGCTTGTCCCAATGCGCGGCGTCGCTGGCGGCGTCTTGTCCCTTCTTTCTCGTTCGATTGCGATTCTCGACTCTCTATTCCTTCGTTTCGGCAGATTGGATGCCGGGAAACCCGAAAAAGAGGCTCTCGCTGGGCGCAAAGCTTTCGAATGTGCTGAGAGAGGAGTTTTCGCCGAAGGTTTCTCTCAAGACGGCCTGCCGCCGCTGCTGCCGCCGCCGCCGGCGACCCTCTCTTTCGAATCCACCCTCGTCCCCTCTCTCATGTCTCTTCTCTCTCCCCCGCCGCGCCCCAAAACCTCACAAAAACAGCCGCGCCGCCGCCGTCAGGCCCTGCGCCGCCGCCAAGCAGCTCCACTTCAACCGCCAGGGCGAGGCCCTCAAGAAGATGCAGGCCGGCGTCGACAAGCTGGCCACCGTCGTCGGCGTGACGCTGGGCCCCAAGGGCCGCAACGTCGTGCTCGAGTCCAAGTACGGCTCGCCCAAGATCGTCAACGACGGCGTGACGGTCGCGAAGGAGGTCGAGCTCGAGGACCCCGTCGAGAACATCGGCGCCAAGCTCGTGAGGCAGGCCGCCTCCAAGACGAACGACACCGCCGGCGACGGCACGACGACGGCAACGATCCTGTCGGCGGCGATCATCGCCGAGGGCATGAAGATCGTCGCGGCCGGGACCAACCCCGTCCAGCTGACGCGCGGCATCGAGAAGACTGTCGCCGCCCTCGTGAAGGAGCTCGCGAAGATGTCGGCCGAGGTCTCGGACGCCGACCTGGCAAACGTGGCCACGGTCTCTGCCGGCGGCAACGAGGTCGTTGGCGGGCTGATCTCGGACGCGATGGCCCGCGTCGGCCGCGCCGGAGTCGTGACGATGGAGGAGTCGAGGACGGCCGAGGACAACCTCTACGTGGTCGAGGGGATGCAGTTTGAGCGCGGGTGAGTTTTTTGTTTTTCGCTTTTTGGGGTTCTTTTTCTTTCTTTCTTCCTCTTCGAGTGTCGGGAGTTCCCCCCCCTCCCCGCCCCCAAAAAAAACTCACCGAAAAAACCAAAAACCAAAAAATAACCTCCCACCACCAGCTACATCTCCCCCTACTTCGTCACCGACCCGGAGCGCATGGTCGCCGAGTACGAGGGGTGCCGCCTGCTGCTGGTCGACAAGAAGATCTCGACGGCGCGCGACATTGTCGGTGAGTCGTTTTTTGTTGTTGAAGTATTCGAGTTTCGTTTGTCGCGCGCAGGCGAGAAAGGGGGAAAAATAGGCTCACTTTTCCGTCCCCGTCCCCCCCCCCCCCAAAAAAAAACCCCAAAAAGGCGTCCTCGAGGCCGCGATCCGCGGGGGCTACCCCCTGATGATCATGGCCGAGGACATCGAGCAGGAGGCCCTGGCCACGCTCGTCGTTAACAAGCTGCGCGGCAACCTCAAGGTCGTCGCGATGAAGGCGCCCGGCTTCGGCGAGCGCAAGACCTCGTACCTCGAGGACATCGCGATCCTGACGGGCGCGCAGGTCGTCAAGGACGAGCTCGGCCTGTCGCTCGACAAGGTCGGCGAGGAGGTGCTCGGGCTGGCCGCGAAGGTCGAGGTCTCGAAGGAGGCCTGCACGATCGTCGGCGACGGCTCGTCCGAGGACGCCGTCAAGGCGCGCGTGCGCCAGATCCGGACGCTGATCGAGGGGACGGAGGCCGAGTACGAGCGCGAGAAGCTGAGCGAGCGCGTCGCACGCCTCTCGGGGGGCGTCGCGATCATCCAGGTCGGCGCGCAGACCGAGACGGAGCTGAAGGAGAAGAAGCTCCGCGTCGAGGACGCGCTCAACGCCACCAAGGCCGCCGTCGAGGAGGGGATCGTGATCGGCGGGGGCTGCACGCTCCTGAAGCTCGCCGGCCGCGTCGACGCGATCAAGGCCGAGCTGAAGAACGACGAGCAGCGCGTCGGCGCCGACATCGTCAAGCGCGCCCTGGGCTACCCCCTGCGCCTGATCGCGCAGAACGCGGGCGTCAACGGCTCCGTGATCATGCAGCGCGTGGTCGACGCCGGGGACGACAACGTGGGCTACAACGCCGCGACCGACACGCTCGAGGACCTGATGAAGGCCGGCATCATCGACCCGACCAAGGTCGTGAGGTGCGCCCTCGAGAACGCCGCGTCGGTCGCGAGGACCTTCCTGACCTCCGACGTGGTGGTGACGGAGATTCCGGAGCCCGAGGGGGCCAACGCCGGGGCCGGGATGGAGGGGATGGGGGGCTACTAGAGTGAACGATGGAGTGAGCTTGAGTGAGCTTGATTGTGAGGGAGGGGATTTGAGGTCGTTTTTTTTAAGTTTTAAAGAGAGAGAGGCGGGTTTTTTCGCGCGCGCGAGAGGAGAGAGAAAAGGGGAAAAGGTAGGAGGCTCGCTTTCCTTTTTCTTCCTCTTTTCAGGGCGTTTATTTTCTTTCAATTGTTTCCAAGAGATCGAGAGCGAGTGCGCGTCGTGGGCAGTGATAAACAACAACAACAACAACAAAAGAGAGAGGGGAGAGAGAGGTGGTGTTATAAGAGTGCAAATTTTTTCCCGAAAAAAAGCAAAAAAATACAAAAACAAGTTTCCCCTTTTTTTCTTGTTCTTCTTTTTCTTGTTTTACAGGAGGGCAGGGGGGAAAGAGGCCCGACATTAAACGGGAGCGGGAAAGAATGGAGTGGGTAGGGAAAATAATGCAGTGGAACCGAAAGAAAAGAAACGGGAAGAACGAAAGAAATGAACGCCCCACGTCGTCCCTTTCTTTCTAGAAAAACGGAACGCCGACCCTCGACTCCAGGGCGATGATCGCAGCGATCGCGAGCATCGCCGCCCGGCCGTTGACCCTCTCGGCCTTTGGGGTGAACACGCCAAAAGGCTCCGAGATCGCCCCCTTTGTGATCGGGACCAGCGACGCGACGACGACGAGCGCGGCGAGCGCCAGGCCCTTGGGGTCCCAGTGCAAGGGGTCGGCGAGCAGCCTCGACCCGAGCTGGGCCGCGGTGAGGTCGGTTTGGGCCTCGAGGGAGGCGCCGTAGAGCAGGAACGCCATGGCGAGCCTGCCGTTGATGGTCTCGGGGCCCGGCCCGGCGAACTTGAGGGCGTTGAAGAGCGAGACCTTGCGCGGGCGCGAGGGCGCGAGCGCCCTCGTGGGCGAGCGAGCCGCGGGCGGCGGCGGCGGCGGCGGCGGAGGGGCGCCCGCCGTTCGGGGGAGGTCGACACGGTCGGGCATCACGGCCCCGGGGCCGTCGCGGCTGTAGGAGTAGACCCGGGACGCGGAAGTGGAGGAGGAAGCGGAGGTCGAGGCAGAGCCGTTGCCGCCGGCCAGCAGCGTCGGTCTCGACGTCGACGACTTCAAAGGCATCGCCGCGGCGCTTCGGGAGAGCATCGCGCGCTGCATTTTTCCTTGAGGGTGAGAGGAGCTCCTTCCTGTTGCAGGATGGATTCTCTGCGAGCACGAGAGAGCGAGCGAGCGAGCGAGAGAGATAACAAGCCGAGCGGAAGTCGGTTTCGATTCGCGTTGAATTGCTCCGAGCGTCGAAGAAGAGGGCGAAAGGTGTGGCAGCGCTGCGAGCGAGCGAGCGAGCGAGAGCCGAGAGCTTGATATTTTGTTCAACCTGCTCTTTCTCTATTCCATAAATTCGAAACTCTATTTTTCGTTTTCCGAAGCAAAGCCTTTGCTTTTCCGATTGGGGTTTCCTCGAGCGTCCAAGTGTTGAGAGCGGGAGAGAGAGATAGAGGTTTGCTACGCTCGCGGGGGCATTCGTTGCTATGCAGCAAAGACACGGAAAGAAACAGACTCTCGACCTTTTTTTGTCTTTTCGTTTTTTTTTGCACTCTCACCTTTTTTTTATTTTCAAACTCTTTCTCGCGCTTCTCTCTCAACCTCACATGCTCCCCGCGCGACGAGCCTAGCGCTTCGCCACGCGCAGATGGATCCAGAAAGACGGGCGAGAGACGCTCCTTTTCGTTTGTTTTGTTTTTCATGATGCGCTCTCTTTCGTTTTTTCTCACTCCTTGACTTCTCAACGTTTTCAACTTGCTTTTATTCTAAAAAAGGGGGGGCCAACAATCTAGGGGGCGGCTCCGGCGGTGCGCAGGGGCACTCCTGCGGTCGTGCCCGTGGGGGCTCCGTAGGTGACGGTCGGCTGCTGCTGCTGCTGCTGCACCCTCTGCTGGCCGGCGCCTCCTCCGCGCTCGTAGCCGCGCTTGCCGCCTGCGTACTCGTCTTCGACGTCGTCGCCCTTCCCCTCCATCGCCGCGCCGAGCGCGAAGAGCATCAGCGCGAGTCCCGCGGCCAGGATCAGGTACCCGGCGAACATCGTCTGGACGCGCTTCAGCATGGATCCGCCGAGGGGCCCCTCGAGGGGCCAGAAAGTGTCGACAAGGTTGACCTGTTTTTTTTGAGAAGGAAAAAAGAGAGAAAAAAGTCAAGTTTTTGAGTTTTTTGAGTTTTCCCCCTCCTTGTTTTGAGAAAAATAAAAAAAGAAATAACCCACGGAGTAGTTGGCGGCGATCATCGACAGCGTCGCAAAGATCGAGGTGAGGCCCAGGAACGGAATCACCCAACCGGGATGGCTTTTCGAAAGTTTTCGGTGGGCAAAGAAGAGGATGAAGGAGAGGAGAGAGAAAAGGTGAGTTTTTTTTATTTCTTCGTTCTCGAAAAGAAAGAGAAAAAAACACCAACAGCTCCAAACTGGAAACCGAAAAAAAAAACTCACGCCCTGTTGCTCGCCGCGGCGATCGCGACGCCCACGATCGGCACCAGGCTGCCCCACATGATCCACCACGGGAACCGCAGGAACCGCTTGCAGCCGATCTGCGGCAGGTCGGACGTCTGAGCAAACTGCGGGACCTCGTTTAAAATCCCCGGCGTGTTGTTGCAGGTCTTCTGCGAGGCCGAGATCCCGGCCAGCGAGACGATCCAGCCGGCGAGGGCCAGCAGGATCGTGGGCCACAGCAGGGAGTGGGCGAGGATGGAGAGGTGGCGGGCGCGGGCCATGGTTGTTGCCTGTTTTGAGTTTGGTTTTTTTTTGAGAGTTTGCGGCGCGTCAGCTGGCGGTCGTCGTCCGTCGTCGTCCTTCCGCTCGTTTTTTTTTCTTTTGCTCGCGTCGTCTCTCTCTCGCTCTCTCTCCATGTCGCCTTTGGTACCCTTCTAGCCGACGCGGCCCAGAAGTAGAGCGTCAATCACCTCGAGCGAAGGGTGGAGAGGGTTTGGAGGGCGCGTTTGCGAGCGACTTGACAGCGAAGAGCGAAGAGCGAAAAAGCAAAGTGTGTTTCGCCGACGAGTTGTTTTTTCTCTTTTTCTTCTTCTTCTTTTCAACCCCGACCTCGCTTTCTCGCTTTACTCTCTTCCGCTCCCTCGCTTTCTGTTCCCACGACCTCTCCGCATCTCGTTCCTCTTCAAAGCTCCAAGAGCACCCAATAAAAGCCTTTTTGATTTTGACTAGAAGAAAAATGATTTTGATTTCGTCGATTTTTACAAAAAGGGCAAGTTCTCTCTCTTTCTCCCTCTCTCTCTCCTACGCCCCCCCGCCCCCGCCGAGCGACGCCGGCGTGTAGTCCGCCTGGTCCCCCTCCAGCAGGCTCCTCGAGTGCCGCACGATCGCCCTGCCCACCGCGTTGATCCAGTCCTCCTTCTCCTTGTCAGAGTCGGCCACGAAGAACATCGCCTCGTCGGCCGTGCTGAGCTCGAAGGCGTGCGGCCTGTTGATGGCGTCCTCGGCGCCCTTGATGGAGAGGCAGCGGTGGACGTCGATGACCCCGCGCGGGGTGGAGTCCTTCGAGTGCGCGAGGGCGGTGGTTGGTCGTTGTTGGGAGAGGAGAAGAGAAAGGTGAGTTCATCGAGGGACAAGGGGGCTCTCTTCTTCTTCCTCTCCCTTATTCTCTCCACAAAGCAAAACACTCACGGGAGTGACCTGGTCGCTCTTGAACCAGAAGATCTTGCCCTGCTTGAGGATGAACCAGCTGGAGGTTGGTTTTTAGGCGGAAGGGGTTGAAACGGAGGAGGAGGAGGAGGAGGTTGGAAGAAGAGAGCGCGAGGGAGCACCGACGACGACGCTGCGAGAGGTGCTGGCGAGAGTTTTGAGTTTCTTCATTCTTCGCCTCCTTCGCTCCTCGTACCGACTCTCTCTCTGAGTCTCTCTCACTCACCGGCGCCTCCACGTCTTAATAAACTCCCCTGTGGAGTGGTTGAGAGATAGAGAAAGAGAGAGAACATAAGAAGAAAGTGCGCCAAAAAAAGAGCAAGGGCATCGAAAGAGAGCATCGATTGCCCCTCAAACAATCATTCTCACCCTGCTTCATCAGCCACCCGCTGCGCTCTGCGCCGTGCCAAAACTCGATGTCTCCCGTCGAGGGCCTTGAGCCCAGGGCCTGGGCGAGGAACGACATGGTTTTGCGTCGGGATGGAATGAGAAGAAGAGCAAGAAGAGCAAGAAGAACTCTCTCTCCCTTTCGTTTTTTTTCCGAGGAGTGCAGAACGTCGGCGGCAACTTCATTTCTTTCGTTTTTCCTCTCTCCCATCTTCTTTCCCACGCTCGCGCGCCCCGGCGCGTGCTCTCCCTGCAGAGCCGCCTCGCGGTGCGAGGGCACACCTGCTCGTTTCTGCTCTCGCGCGAGCGCGCGCACACAAAGCGCACTCACGCGAAGAGAGAGAGAGAGACAGAGAGAGAGAAAGAAGAGGACGGCAAGAGACCGTCGTGAAGGCCATGAGCGACCGCGTGAGTGTCTTTTAGAACCGTTTTCTTGCCCGCTCGTTGTGCTCGGATCAAAGAGGAAGGCCTTGTGCTTGCTCTGAGTTGAGGGGAACGTCGAAAAAGGCCCCTCTTCTGTCCCCTTGAGCGCGGAGTCGATTCGGGCTGCTGGTCCGCCGTCGACGCCGCCGACGCCGTCGCCGCTCTTCCTCCTCTTCCTTCTCTCAAACTCTCGACTCTTTTCCGCCCTCTCTCTCCGTGCTTTTACTCCAATTCACCAACGCAGGGACGTTCTCATCGAGATGGCGACCGCGGGCGCGACGTGAGTGCAGTTTTGGTGTTGAAACAGGGGCGATCTTCGACGAAAATGCAAGTGGCGTCGCCGCCATTTGTTTCTTTTTTGCCGCCGCTTCGACGTCGCTTTGCCTCTTTCCTTCTCTGTCTCACGCGCCCCCCCCCCCCCCTCGTTCTCATTCTCACTCACCCGAACGCTTTTCTCCTATAGGGCTCATCCCGAGACGCCTGGCGAAGCAGCAACGGGGACCGACGAGGCGGAGGCGGAACAGGGAGCAACAACTTTCCCGGCGGCGCTCCCCCTCCTCCTCCTCCTCCTCCGCTGCCTCAGCAGCAGCAGCCTTTCTTTGGCGGCAGGGGCTCGAGCGCCGGCGGTTCCCGCGGCTCCAGCCCCGGAGGAGGCAGCGACAGGGGGGAGTGGCGCCCCGAAGGAGGGCGAGACCGGGACCGCGGGCGCTCTCCCTCCGGCGGCGGCGGCGTCGGGGGAGGGAGCGGCCGGAGCCGCGACCGCGGCGGAGGCTTCTTCGCCGACCGGGGAGGAGGCCCCCCCTCCCCTCAGCGCTGGCGCGGCGACGACGCGCCGGGCGGAAACAGCAACGGCGGCTGGAGGGACCTGAGCGATCGCTGGCGCGGGGGAGGGAGCGGCGGGCGGGATCGGGACCGCGAGCACCAGCATCGCGAGCGCGACTTCCGCGACGTCCGCGGCGGCGACAGGGACCGCCGCGACCGCTACGACCGCGACCGCAGCGACGACAGGCCCCGCGGCGGCGGCGGCGGGGGCGGCGGCGGCTGGGGAGCAGGGGAGCGAGAGCGGGAGCGGGAGCGAGACTACCACCTCGGCCACCCCTCGCGCGAAGTCAAGCTCGAGCCGAGGAGGCCGCAGCCCGAGCCCTCTGCCCCTGCCGCGCCGCACCCGCACCCGCACCCGCAGCCGCCGCGCGGCCCGCCGCCGCCCCCTCCCCTCGCCGGCGGAGGAGTGGGGGGCATGGCGCGCCACCTCTCCCACCGCTACCCGGAGGCCGCAGCTCCCGACCCGTCCCTCTCCGGGTTCGACCGGTCGAAGAGCGCCGGCGGCGCCTTTGGCGGCGGCGGCGGCGGCGGGGAGCTCCCTCTGCCGCACTCGCTGCACCACCGCCAGCACCAGGAGCAGCAGCACCCGCGGGACGCCTCCGCCCTCGCCGCGGCGGCGCTCGCAGACGCGGACATCGGAGGGTCTTCAGCTTCAGCAGCAGCAGCAGCGTCAGCGACGGAAGCGGCGGCGGCGGCGGCGGCCTTGGGGTCGAAAAAGCGGCTCGCATGGGGCCAGGGGCTTGCTCGCCGCAGGCCTGACGCCAGCGGGGGCCCCGCCCCGAGCGGCGACTCGGCCGAGGCGCCGGCCAGCGGCGGCGGGCTCCCCACCGCCTCTGCCGCGGTCACGCCGCACTCGGCCCCGGCGCTGCAGGGCGCCGCCGCCGCCGCGGCCGCGACGCCGCTGCCGGTCGCCCAAGGAGGGCAGAAGGACGCCGCCGCCGCCACGTTTGCGTCCAACGTCCCCGCTTCGGCCCCTGCCTCGGCGCAGCCGTCGCCGGTCGCCGCGCCGCCACCACCTCCTCCGGCTTTGACTCCTCCTCCTGCTGCTGCTGCTGCTGCACCCGCAGAAAACGCAGCAGCAGCAG
>Ga0315284_10016485_pt1 | contig 10488 bp, 20 predicted proteins | sample YL17G09_16_MG_FD_203696 | JGI IMG/M metagenome (GOLD analysis project Ga0315284, IMG submission 203696) | Sediment microbial communities from Yellowstone Lake, YNP, Wyoming, USA - YL17G09_16 | ecosystem: Environmental > Aquatic > Freshwater > Lake > Sediment | place: USA: Wyoming | collected...
TATCGCTTTATCCCGTTATCAAGGATATCCAACCGCTTTAGTCTGTCAGCCCGAACTTGACTTATTTTACACTCGCGATATACCGCATTGTAAAATCCTTTAAGTTCTTGGCCCTTGTTTCCATGCCATGGGTTAATTCCCACGGTTTAGGGGTCCAAGTCAATTAGGTCAGATTTAGCCAGGACCAATATATATAATAAATCCTGGAGAATTACTTGTTCGTTAATTATGCAACCAGTCCTTCATAATTAAGTAATTCTATTTCGGCACTGTATTTAACTAAACCGAAGAAAGCCATTTGTGCATCTATGATATCCCTCTGAGGCACTTGTGCTGGAGGATCAATTCCAGAATTTCCCAATTGTACAGTGGGTGGCTGTAATGCGCGCGGACGCATAAATCTACATGTTGTACCACCATTTGCAGGCATTGAAACCTTGTCACAAACAGTGATATAATTCATTGTGGGTGTTGGCACGTATAACATTGCAGGCGCAAGCGATTGCAATATCATAGGCCCAAGTGACCCTGTTGTCGTAATTGACATGCTGTACCTATAAAATATAGGTTAATCTTGTGATACGTGATCGGTGGACGAGCCTACTTACATCCGTTCTCGATCATATCCTGATGATAGTTGCGAACCTATCTTACGCGAATGCCCATGACGTAGGACTGACGTAATTTCATATAATCAGATTTTTTAAGTTGTGTCAATGTTAATTTTAGCTGTTTTGTAGTGCATAGACACAAGTTATGGCCATTTTCTACCATAACTTGCACTATCTTTGACCCAATTTGAGAAAATTTCCATGTAAAGCAGCTTTACATCCTTAATTTCTGCTGCAATTCTTTCATCTTAGCATATGCATTCTTCTGACCAGATTGTGAAAAGTCACTCTGACTCGCATATGGCGCCGTACCTACACCACTGGGCTGATAATAGGGACTTCTCCTGTTAGCATCCACCTTCTCTTGAATGCTTGGCCCCTTCTGCTCTGGCTTATCTATGCCAAGGGTCTTTATAGTCTTGTAGACGAGCTTTTGACGCTCAAACCCCTCTGGCATCTTCAAGATAGTTTCGGCAAGCTCTGGGTCCCTCTCTGCGAATGCGTCAGCATGTTGCAAAACATCGTAAAAATCTGGATTATTTCTCATCCACATATCGCGCCTCTCCCTATCTACCATCATCGTCGCTTTCTGCTCCGCGCGCTCATCAATTTTCGCCTCCATACGCTTCTCAAAACTCGATAACTTCTTATTCAACTTCTTATGATCGACGTAAGGCTCACTCTCATCATCTTCCTCTTCGACTACCTGCTTCTTGGCTATACTCTCCTGATAACGCCCCTCCGCCTCTTGCCTGGCCGTTCTTTCAGCATCTAATTGCCTCTGATATTTCGCCTCGAGAGCGCGAAAATTTAGCTCTTTATCGCTAACTTGTTTACTTTGTTCTTGATTTTCTGTTACCAGTGCTGTCATAAATAAAATTTCCTTTACACGTGACGTGTGCATGCGTTGAATGTTCTACGTCATTAAACTTAAATTTTCTTTTATAGGCAAGATATGAGATTAAATAGATTAGAAACCCATGACAGATTGATACATTTACACAAAGATCTAGGCCAAACTATCGCTCAAGGTGCTGAAGATTGCCTAAAACGTAATCCCGACAGCATTGCATTACAAGAAAAAAGTCCATATATTTACCTCTTTGCCCATCCACGTACCGCCGACGACGGCGTTACAAAACGTATGCTCTGGCAACCAAGACTAAGCAAACCAAAAGCGGAGCCTAACTCCTACCTCTTCCGCGCTATATCTAAAACTGACATCATGGAAATTTGCTGGATGATTCCTCCAAAGGAAATGTGGGCGCAATACTCGAAAGGAAATGTTACCGAATCTGAATTCGTGTTCTGGTCTATACAACAATATGAATTCAATCGTCATGAACTAGAAGCACCCGATCCAAAAGATTTACCCGAACACGTTTGTGAACATATTTGGAGAGGCATTATCAATGAAATTAGACAAGAAAAATTAAGAAATAATCTATTTATGCCAATGACTTCGGCGGAGTTCCTACCTTTTTCAGCTTTGAAGATATAGAACCGCCTCCCTCTCTCATCTTACCCATAGGGTTTTTAACCGATCCGCCAGTATAATTGCCCATACCATGTTGAGTATTCGCGGTGTGAGCATTTTTCAAACCCCCTGCCGGCTTCATAGGCTTTTTAGGTTTAACTACTGATACCTTGGGCATACACTAACCTTATCCTTACCTTTTAACCTAAATCATCGACTTTCTTGCCATGCTTATGACCAAAAGGCACCCCACCTTTCGCAGTATGCTTCTCACTACCTACAGGCTGCGTCTTACCCACGCCATAATGTGTCCCAGCATTAACCGCGTTGCCACTTCTCTTATGATACTCGGGCGCTGCAAAGCTCCAAGGATTTTTAACCTTCTTCATTGTCATAATTTCCCCTATTTTTAAAGAGGGTTGGGTGCAAAGCTATGTTTTTTAAGCAAAGCAATGCACCAACCATTAATTTCTATGCCCTGTCTTCTGTGGATGACCATGAACTTTTCTCTTGTTCATTTCCTGCTGACTCTTGATTGCCTCTGTTGTATCCTCATAGTGGGAAAGTGCCCCAAATCCCTCTGCGGAAGATTCACCTTTGGTCTTAGCGCCTTCTGGTAAAACCATATGCTTACCACCTTTTCCAGCCCAAAACCCGTGGTCCGAAATTTTTTGCCCTGCCATCTTACTTCTCCTTGGATCACATTTGACCCATGTTTTGTTGATTTTGTTGTACCATATTCCCCCCACTTTGGGAAGCATTTTGTGGTGCATTTTGCGGAGGCGCCGGTAATCCAGCTAATATCTCCTCGAGAAACTTGTTCGCCATGGTGCGCCGTTCTACGTCTTTCTTCTCAACTTCTTCCTCGTTACGCTGCTCCATGTTTTGATTCTCTATCTCATTTTGCCCCTTCGCCGTTTCTACAGCACCAAACATAGCCATGTTTTCCAATAGTTTCGACAAAGCCTCTTGCTTGTCTTTCAATGAAGTAGCTCTATTACGCTCGATCATCGATAATCTCTCTTCATACAAGCCTAAATTGCTCTCACTTCTACTATTGTCTTCTCTGGCTCGTGCTATGTTAGATACAGCCTTACTGTAAAGTTCCTTGAGCTTAGCTTCCTCGAATGTCTGTTGAATATTCGTAGCTTCCGCTTGTACCGCTGCTGCCTGCTCCTCTTGCTGCTGAAGGTACTGTATAGCCTTGGCCTTGCCCTGTATGTTAAGGAGTGGAACAATCATACTCGGAGGAAATACTTCGCGCCCAAACGCCTGATTCATGTCTAATAACTGCTGCGCTTGTAAATTCCTCTGCGTAGGTGTCAATATACCCTCTTCTACCACAGTTTGAAACTTACTGAAAACCCTGCTGTAGAAGTATGGTGAAGGCTCTTCCCCAATTATCAACGCCACCTTTTCCGCTGACCAATTATTCTGCACAATTTCTAACATTTTTTCGCCAAGCAATTTCAACGCCTGATCCCATTGATCAAAATACTTCTGGAATACCATAAGGTTCGCTGCTTGCTTAAGCAATACCGTCAAACTACTCGCTTGCTTATCCTCTTGACCACTCCAATTTTCCATGTTAATACCAGAAGTTGCAAAGATTAAATCTTGCATCTGCTGCGCTAATGCTAAATCACTCTCTGGTACCGCTGACGGTATGATTTTCTCACAATCCGTCATCTCAAAACCTTCATTGATGATAACGTCCCAGCCTTGACCACTCTTCTTTAAATTATCCTCATTAGCTACCGCACCGATCTTTCTCTTCCACCCTGCATTAATCGTTGCTGCTGCTATATCATTGTTGGAAATTATCTTATAATTTAATAAAAACTGTGGGTCTCTCATAGTTCTTATTAACGATCTAACTCTTAAATCAAAGTGATTAATATGTGGTTCATAGTTCCAATATACAGGTATGCCAGGACTAGAATCAAAACCCAACGGATTCTCGCCTTGATACATCATCTGATCATTGAGCACTACACACAGTTTCCAACACGGAACCTCTACTGTCACCTCTTCTAAATCCGGAATCGCATACAACAACTCTTCCAAGTGTCCATCGTCACCAGCAAAGTCAAAAAATTGGTTTCTAGCCGTACTGTAAAGCCTCTTCTTCTTCCTCTTCCACTTATACCATACATACGACAATACCATTAAATCATTGCGCGACATGTTGTAATTTTCGGGCAAGAAATAGAAATTGCCATACCTCTGCGGTGCACCTGACATAGGCGCTATAATGTCTTTCTTATCTGGAAAACGCGCCTCTGCTTCATCCTTAGATATATATTCCTGACACCATAAAAAATTAGCATCACTCATATCAGGTTCGCGGAAATACGGGTCTATCAAAAAGCTATTGTATTCCCATATTTTCAATTTTAAACTTCCCTGTGCCGCATCGTCTCCAGTATAGTCTAAATAGGGTTGCATCAAACACATGCCAGAAACCGCCGACAACTCACACGCCTTGCTAAAACTCTCATGTATCCCTGACGTGTTACACACCTGCGTAATTAAACGCGTATATTGGTCCGTAGTCTGATCATCGCCACCAGCTCCCGATATGTATGTGATACCCTTGCGATGTTGCCTCTGATAACCTGTAATTAGGTTTACCGGCTGTTGTACCAAATTGAAATAATACTGCTGAAAACTCGATGTAGGCGCGAAATTGAAATACCTATTCACAAACGTTTGACTACCGGCATAAAATAACGTATCAATATTGCTCTGATTCCAGCGACTTTGCTCTACAGGTTGAAATTTAGAATATAAATTGTCCAGCCAATGCCGAACATTGCCTTGGTTAGGTTCTAAACTGTTATTCCAAGGTGCGAGATATGCAGAAATACGAACCTCCAGACATGTAAAAGCTTTATTTCAAGACTCTACACTTATTATTTTATTTCTGCAAGCGCTTGAATTTTCTCCCTCAATCTAGTATACTCGCTACGTTATGAAATGTCGCGTGTATGCGCGTGCGAACTGTGTAGGTGCGCACGCGTATACGTTTTGGGGTTAATATGAAACAAATTGAATGCGTCCTTAATAAAAAACACATGATTACCTGGACAGATCAAGACGAAAAACTAAAATGTGGAAATTTCATTAGATTCAAAGATGAAAATGAATACTGGAAAATCGAGAATGTTTACTCCCCTTCATTAGAAAAAAGTGAGATAAAGAGAAATTGGCATGTCGGCGGGTTATAATTCCATGCTTGTCACTTCCCACAACATAGTTCCCATTCAGCATCCATATGTTAGAAAAGTTAACATTAATGAAAATCTGCTGAAAATCGACGACCGCATTCTTGAGATTGTGAAAATGAAATTGCTTATCGAGGTGAAAAAATGACAAACTATATGTCTGGATGCCCCTATGTATCAAAAAGAGGAATAATCATGTTTATTGAAGCGCTGGATGGTCGTTATTTTAATTTAGATAAAATAGAATATTTCGGAATATATTGTTGTGGTCCAGATTCTTTTGATATCTACGCTAATGCACCCGAAAAATCATATAAAATTTTTAAAGACTTAAAAACTACGGAAGAAGCTATCGTACGGTTAGATGAATATATGGAAAAATTGAATTCAAAAATGAATTCCTGACTACGTCGGATAATCTATCTTATGTAGCAAAAAATTACTTGTCATTCCTCCGGCCCCTCTGGCAATGGCCTCCAGTATTTTACATGTCGTATCTCATCTCTTTCTCTTCGCCAAAAAATAGGACCATATCCAAAATTTACATACTCTGCTAAATCCATTTTTTGTCTATTTAAAGGCAGACAATCGGCTTTTAGACTAATATTTTTTGGATATTCCCTATATATTAACACGGCTTGATTTTGTTCTGGCAACCTATCTTCTACTTTAATCCATGTCATTCATTCACCTCAATTTCTATTTCATCCTCCTTACATTGCTTGTTCATTATCTTGTTACCGTATACTTATCCCTTAACCAATTGTCATGCCCTGCCTTGTGTTTGTATGGGTCATACACATTGACTTTGTGCGTAAAGAGGGCATACCTAAGGGCGTCGACCGCGTGATCTGCAGTCTTTTTCGGCGCATCCTCCCCCTTTTTCGCCTTACTCTCATCCCACACATACGTTTCAACCTCTCTTATCAAATTTACACAATTTGCACATATAACAACTTTTCCATTACGTAAATCACTTGCCATAGCCTGTATACCATTGTATACGTCATTGTTAGCGTGTGTAGCATGTATACCACGCTTACGTAAATCTAATGAAAATGCCTCTGCACTTGGGTCAAGGTACACATTTTTAACACCATATGGCTCAAGAAACTCTACAACGTCATCTGCGAATTCGCTATTTACTTTTTGCCTACCCGTCTTTTTAGGGTCCCAATAGTACTCCTTTTCTACCCACAGTTGCTTGCCCAACTGATTAGCTATGCCCGTAGACACACCTATAAGCACACACGCAAATGCATTGACACTACCATAATCTATCCCAGCTATCCAGTAATCTGCTTCCCGTGGGGGCCTTGATACTACATGCAAAGACCTATCAAAAAAGTCAAAGATTGCCCCCTCTGCCAAGCACCACAAGCCTAGGTAATTCCGTTTGTAGAATATACCAGAGGTGCTATTCTTGATCCTATTTTTGTAATCGATATCAACATACGGGTTGTCATCGAGAGTAAAATGTAACGAATAATAGTCCTTGTTGCCTTTGGCAGCTTCATCTATCCACACCTTGATTGGATGCGTTGGATAAGTAGGATTCATACTTGCAAAACCCATGCTATGAAGATTACTCAAACGCGAATCTATCATTTGTATGACACTTTCGGGGTACAACGTCATCTCGTCACAATATACAAGACTCATTGTCTTGCCTTGAAATTGACCTATTGCCCCCTCATCTTTTGCGCCCAAAATCTTTATCGTTTTGTCGTAAAATTTGAGCTCCCTCTTGCCCGCTTGCCACGTGCAATATGGCCTCCACATTGCCATCTGCTCACTCTCTAACAACAATCTTATAGCATTGCCGTAAATTGTCTCCGAACTATGACCTACCATATAAATCTGACTATCCGGGCACGTAAACGCTGCCTCCATAAATCGAAAAAGCGTGCCCACAGTCTTGCCAGAGCGTACACTACCATGCGCAATATTCCATTTTGCCGTCGAATTTATAATAAATTCTAACTGTTTTGGCGCAAAAGGGTGTGCACGTGTCAGCTCGAAATCTTGCAGTTGGCTGTTATTATGTAAATGTGTCATAGTGCACATACATTACAACAAAAGGAGTTATATGACAATAAAACGAAAAAATCGCCCTGAGGCATGGACAGAGGATGAATTAGTCGTCCTCAAAGAAATTGAAAAAGGTCTCAAAGAAAATGGATGGGTACTATATTACATAGAGAGAAGAGGAAAGGGTTGGCATTTTATCATACAACCATTAGAAGAATTTGTTGATACTTCACCGGCTTGTAGCATAGATGAGGAGTTAAATTTTGAGAAATAGAGCAAAGTGTAAAAAGTGTAACTCAATCGTTGAGTCATATCACAGCACAGATTACGTCATGTGCAAGTGCGGTGAAATAGCTGTGTGTGAAGGCGCTGCGCTAAAATGTGCAGCTCGTGACTATAACAATTTTGTGCGTGTTGATGACGATGGCAATGAGATAGTCGTCACAGTGATAGAGCCCCACAGTAACACTAAAATACATAATGACGCTGTTGATATATCTACAACACATATTAAAAATACTCACCCAACACCTACATATATTGATAAATTAGATATGCTCGACGCAATGATAAAAAGTGTAGAGAAATTGCCTCAAGCTGCACTCTCAACTCCTATTACTCACTATGACTATCTATCAGTCCTTATGCTACTGTCATCAATTTTAAGAGATGATTCACGTTGACACAGTGATTGAGACTGTGTTCTTTGATCAAGCAATTGCTTAAGCACTGCTGCCGTTGCTGCAATTGTGTCTTGTGATACTGCTTGTGCTATATCCTTAGACCTTTTTGCGTCTTTATCTTTTACATCTTCTTCATAATCATGTAGAAATTTATCATGAAAACCTATTTCACGCATGAATATTCCGTAATTGTGAGGCTTATCTTTATCATTATTATTGACTCTCTCACGTATTCTATGAGCAATTCTGACCTTAGCCATTTTGAAGGCCTCCGCGAACCGTGGGCATTGATCAACCCACTCATACACACGTTGAGGGTATATATCACGTGACACGCAAAACCCGACCATTGCAGTTGCGTCATCTCTTTTTGACCAATCATCAAGTGCTTTTGCTTCGACTTGCAGATCGTAAGACGACCCAGCTGCCAGTTGATTGCCTTTTGCGAAAGGATTCGTACACGCCACAAAATGCCTCCATAGGTATGTGTAAGGGTTATTTTCTGCATGATAATTGACAAGCGATTAATTTAATACAAAAAAAGGAAAAAAAAGCTTGCGAATAAATGTGGTAGCATGCTACCTTATACGTATAAGCGCTAAGTGTCAGAGTAATACGAAGAGCTTATGATAGATGAGTAAAATTTGTGGATGAAAAATAAAGACAAAAACCAAGGGGGAATGAAAATTATGAAAATTACAAGGATGAGAACAAAAAAAATATATATCAACGATGAAAATCGAGAAGAAATACAAAAAATGATTGACGATGCACATGTGGGTAATGTGCAAAATCATGTCATGACTGTAGATGATGTCTTCAATCATGCTGCATATTTAACAAAAAGAATGAGTATTCTTCCAAAAAGATTACTAAAGGGAGTTGTCTATTATTTTAATGTAGGAGAAAATAAATCAAACTCATATAGATATAAGTTTAGCGCAGATCAGGCGTGGATAAGATGGACAACGAAGGGTTGGATTTTATCGAGCGTAAATCGCGGTAAATTTTGGCCCAATGAAAATATTTCGGATAAAATAAACATAGAGTAAAAAAAAGAAGAAAAAGAAGAAGCGGAAAAGGAAATAACGAACATTTTATACAAAAATTTTATGAGATAAACCAAAAACTAAAGGGCTACGGCCCCAAAAAACAAGGATGAAAATTATGAAAATTACAAAGAAAATGGAAAAAATGATTAATACGATTGTAGAGCAGGTCTACAGCAAAATAGGTGATGGCGTGCAAGTACCTATGCTGTCATTGCCTTTAATTTATCGCGCTGGAAAAAATTTACTACGTGATTTTGTAATCAAATATGAAATAGTGAAACCCTCACGTGAAATTTTAGACGATATGATATCTGGAGCTGTACGATCCATGCAAATAGAAATTGACAAGGTGAGGACAAATTAGCATGAGTATTTTTAGATGTGGATATTGCGATCAAGACAAAGATGCGGATATCGATGGATGTGAAAAAAATCCGTTCGAGTCTGACGAATGCGTATGTGAAAATTGTGCTGAGGAATTAGAAGGAATTGCTTTGGCTTTGGAAAGTGTTAAAAGGAATTTCTTTGGCTTTGGAAAGTGATGGAGAAAATGAAGAGGAGGTTTTTGATGAGTGATACATGGTTACAGGTGATATCTGTATTTATTGCTAATGCTGCATTAATTGCGTGGTTTCGCACGGAATCTCGTAGTGATTGGCGCCGTTGTGACGCACAAATTGCAGCAATTCGAGAAGACATTAAGGATTTTCACGGAAAATTATGTGCTATTGAAGAACGAAATAGGAGAAAAAGGAGATGATAGAGAAGGTAAAAAGGCTTAGAAAAATCAGGCAAAAATCTAATCGAACGCAAGTGACTTTTCGGATATCTGAAGAATTGCAGCGTAAAATCAAAGCACGTGTTTCAGAGAGGGGCACGTGCATACAAAATATGATGACAGTGTTGATAAATGATTATTTGAAAAGAACGGAAAATATGACATATGGAGGAGAAAATGCCAGCGACACAGCTACGTTTGTTTTATGACCCAAAATCAGAAAATGAGGAGTTAAGCGATGAATTGGATGAGGTGAGCGAAAAAATGGATAATATGAGAAAGGGACTGTTTAAACGACACTCTACGCTAGCGAGTGAGGTGAGGAGTATGCAATCGCAAATTGACTTTTTGCAAACTCAAATTTACATGTTGGAAAAATACATCAAGGGATTTTTAGTTAAACAAATTGAAAAATTGGAGTAGAATTATGACAACGGCGGAAAACAGAGTCAAAAGATTTTTTGGTATTTTGACGGAATTAGAGGAAGAGATGAAAACAGAATTGCTTAGACAAACGAAGCAAAAAAAAGAAGAAGAAAAAAAAGAAGAAAAAAAAGAAAAGGATCTATTTTACTTTGATTTTGATACAAATGAATTTGCAAAATTAATTATGAAGTTTCCTTATTGGG
>Ga0315284_10016486_pt1 | contig 10488 bp, 10 predicted proteins | sample YL17G09_16_MG_FD_203696 | JGI IMG/M metagenome (GOLD analysis project Ga0315284, IMG submission 203696) | Sediment microbial communities from Yellowstone Lake, YNP, Wyoming, USA - YL17G09_16 | ecosystem: Environmental > Aquatic > Freshwater > Lake > Sediment | place: USA: Wyoming | collected...
CCGCAATGCTCACACGCGTACGCGTAGGTAGGCATATTGTCGATACTCCGTGCTTCTGTCGCGCTCGCAGAGCGGCCCGGCCGGTCGAGATGACCGTGGTGCAAGCCTGCTCTGCACACTGTCTTACGTATCGCCCTTCCCTGGGGTTCCCTCGTTCGGCTCCTGATTCTGCGGTTGGGACGGCCGCGGGGCCGGCGCCTTGCTGACCACGACGCGGGTCGGCCGCAGGACTCGGTCATTGATCCTATAGCCCTTCTGGACTTCTTCGAGGACGACATCGGCCTCCTCGGTCGGCTCTTCCTTGAGCATGATCGCCTCATGGCGCATCGGGTCGAATGGCTCGCCCAACGCGTGAATCTGCTCGACGCCGTGCGACTTGAGGATATCCAGCATATGGCCGTAGATGATCTCCACGCCCTGCACCACAGGACCCGTCCTTTCCGCCGAATGCGCTTTGAGCAGATGGTCCATGTTGTCCAGAATGGGAAGAAGCGACCGGATGATCTTCTCCTTCTCATAGGCCACGGAGTCTCCGACCTGTTTCGGGACCCGCTTCTGGAAATTCGCGTAATCGGCGCTGACCCGCTCATATTGCTGAATTGCGATGCCCAGTAATTGCTCGAGGCAGGCGATCTTGGCCTCATCAAGCTCAAGACGGTACTTGATGTCGTCGCCGACCTCACTCTCCTTGCTCTTGAGCGATTGCCTGCATTCGTCCCACTTTTCGCGCAGGAGCAGATGTCTCCCTATTGGAAGCAGGCGGTCCAAAAGGTCATAGAAGTCGCTGTTGCCGAGCGGCATCTCCTGTGACTCCTCTTGATCTCTTTGTTCGTCGTTCATGAGTGATTACCGAAATGTCGCTTCATTTTCTCAAAAAAACTCGTTGCCTTGGGAGAGACGTTCTTGTTTTCCGTCTTGGCAAATTCCCTGAGCAGCTCCTCCTGGCGCTCGTTGAGGTTGGCCGGGATCTCGATGGTGACCTGGACCAACTGATCGCCGACTCGCCCGTTGCGGACGTCGGGCAGCCCCTGTCCGCGGATTCGGAAGATGCTGCCGTACTGCGTTCCCGGCGGGACCCTGAGCTGCCGGGGCGAGTCGAGGCTGGGCACTTCAATGGTCGCCCCGAGCGCGGCCTGCGTGCAACTGATGGGGACGACAGCGATCAGGTCGTTGCCGTCGCGTTCGAGAAACTCGTGCGGCCTGATCTTCACGTAGCAGTACAGATCGCCGTTCGGCCCGCCGTCGTGGCCCGGCTCGCCCTCGCCGGCGACGCGAATGCCCTGGCCCTCATGGACGCCGGGCGGGATGCGGATCGTGACCGTACGCTTCCTGGGCACGCGCCCGCTGCCTTTGCACTTGGGGCACGGGTTCACAATCACGTGGCCCGTGCCCTGGCACTGCGGACACGTGGAAACCATCTGAAAGAACCCGCCGCCCTTGGCGACCTGGCCGCTGCCGCCGCAGAGCGGACAGCGGGACGGCTGGCTGCCCGGCGCTGCGCCGCTGCCACTGCACTCCGCACAGCGGTCCTGCCGGGTGAACTCGATCGTTTTCTCCGTGCCGTGCGCCACTTCGCTGAGCGTCAGCTCGACGCCGGTCTCGAGGTCGTACCCCCGCAGGGGCCCGCCCCGCCGGCCGGTGCGCCGACCGCCGCCGCCAAAGACGCTTCCGAAGAAATCATCAAAGCCGAACATGCTGAAGATGTCCTCGACGTTCATCCGCGAGAAGTCATGCATGCCGGCTCCGCGAAGCCCTTCATGGCCATGCTGATCGTACTGCTTGCGCTTGTCCGCGTCGCTCAGCACCTCGTACGCCTCGGCGCACTCCTTGAATTTCGCCTCCGCTTCCTTGTTGCCGGGATTCTTGTCCGGATGGTGCTTGATCGCCATGCGACGATAGGCGCGCTTGATCTCGTCGGCCGAGGCGCTCTTGTCAACGCCCAGGACCTCGTAGTAGTCGCGTTTGGCCATAAACCTCATCTCGGCGACGTGGCTCATCCCACGTAGCACGGCCATCTTGGCCGTGTTTCCACCGGCTGGAAGCCCGTGCTACGCGATGAGCCACGTGCCGAGACCTTCGCTATCTGACGGAGCCGGGGATCGGCTCTTCTTCGTTCTCTTCTTTGAGCTCGGTGATCAGGACGTTGGTCGTGAGCATCAAACCAGCCACCGAGGCGGCCATTTGCAGGGCCGTGCGGGCGACCTTGGCCGGATCGACAATGCCGGCCTTGAACATGTCCACATACTCGCCCGTGTTGGCGTCATAGCCGATGTTCTTATCCTTTTCCAGCTTCTCCAGCAGCTCCGCCACGATCACTTCGCCCTGCTGGCCGGAGTTGTCGCCAATCTGCATGGTTGGGGCCTTCAAGGCGTGCAGGATGATGTCGAAACCGACCTTCTCATCGCCCTTGGCTTTGGCCCGGGCCTTCTCGACCTCTTTGGTCGCTCGCAGGAAGATCACGCCGCCGCCGGGGACGATCCCCTCGGCCGCGGCAGCACGGGTGGCGTGCAGTGCGTCATCCAGCAGGTCCTTGCGCTCCTTCATCTCGGTCTCGGTAGGTGCGCCGGCCTTGATGACCGCGACGCCGCCGGTCAGCTTCGCCAGACGCTCCTGCAGCTTCTCGCGGTCGTAGTCGCTGGTCGTCTTCTCGATCTGTGCGCGAATCTGGTCGCAGCGGGATTGGGTGTCCTTCTTCTTGCCGGCGCCTTCGATGATCGTCGTATTGTCCTTGTCGACGACAATCTTCTTGGCCTGGCCCAACTGGGACAGCTCGATGCCCTCCAGCTTGATGCCGAGGTCTTCGGTGATGACCTGGCCGCCGGTGAGGATGCCGATGTCCTGGAGCATGGCCTTGCGCCGGTCGCCGAAGCCCGGGGCCTTGACGGCACAGATCTTCAGCACGCCCTGCAGGCGATTGATGACCAGAGCGGCCAGAGCCTCGCCCTCGACGTCCTCGGCCATGACCAGCAGCGGCCGGCCCGTGTGAACGATCTTCTCCAGCAGCGGAATGAACTCCCGCACGTTCGAGATCTTCTTCTCATGCAGCAGGATATAGGCGTCCTCGAAGACGGTTTCGAGCGTCTCGGGGTTCGTCACGAAATAGGGGGAGATGTAGCCGCGGTCGAACTGCATGCCCTCGACGACGGTCAGCTCGGTCTCCAGGCCCTTGCCCTCCTCGACCTCGATGACCCCTTCCTTGCCGACGGCGTCCATGGCATCGGCGAGGATCTTGCCGACGGTCGGATCGTTATGGGCGCTGACCGTCGCCACCTTGGCGATATCGCTGTGGCCCTTCACCGGAACGCTGACGCTCTTGATGAACTCGATCGCCACGTCGGCGGCCTTTGCGATGCCGTTTTGAATGGCCATCGGATTGATCCCGGCGGCCACGCACTTGAGGCCCTCCAGGTAGATGGCCTCGGCCAGGACGATCGACGTCGTCGTCCCGTCGCCCACCACGTCCGAGGTCTTGCTGGCGACTTCATTGACCATCTTGGCGCCCATGTTCTGGAAGGGCTCGGGCAGCTCGATCTCCTTGCTGACGGAGACGCCGTCTTTGGTGACCTTTGGGGAGCCCCAACTCTTGTGCAGCACGACGTTGCGGCCGGTGGGCCCGAGCGTCACCTTGACCGCGGCGGCCAACTGCTTGAGGCCGTCGCGCAGCTCGCTCCGTGCCGCATCATCAAACATCAATTGCTTTGCCATTTTCGATACCCTCGAAAGATTCCTGTCTCCCGGCCGGCCGGGATGCGTTCCACTTGCCTCCGCCGCTACTTCTCGATGATCCCGAGAAGATCGCACTCGCGGACGATGACGTATTTCTGGCTGTCGATCTCGATCTCGTTGCCGGTGTACTTGCCGTAGACGACCTCATCGTTTTTCTTGACGGACATGCGGACTCGCTTGCCGTCGTCGTTGACTTTGCCCGGCCCGACCCACACGATCTTGCCGATCTGCGGTTTCTCCTTGGCCGTGTCCGGCAGAAAGATGCCCCCGGCGGTCTTCGCTTGAGCCTCTGACGGCTTGATCACTACTCTGTCATCCAATGGTCTGAGTTCCATGTTTTCGTACTCCTTGTCCAGCAAAGGTTGAAGACAACTCCTATCGGTTGTTCGTTACGAGCACAATCACGCTATCGATCGAATCCGGCGCCGCGTTCGGCACGGAAATGGTAAGCTTGTCCTGGCCGCCGCTCACCGGCAGGGCGGCGTGCTTCTTGTCGGCCAGCAGGTAGGCCTTGGCGGCCTGCCCCCCGGCCAGCGGCACGTCGAGCTTGCCGTCTGCGGGCCACTGGAACACGTGCAGGTAGAGCGTATTGCCCCTGGCGGTGCACCGGCCCCACTCGGGCTTGCCGATCGGGCTGGCCGTGGTGCCGTAGATGCTCTCGCTGTTGACGGCCATCCACTTGCCGATTTCCTCGAGCCGCCGCTCGATGGGTCTGGGGAACAGGCCCTCGGGCGTCGGTCCGACGTTGAGCAGGAAGTTGCCGCCCTTGCTGGCGATGTCCGCGAGGTTGCGGACCAGCTCCTCTGTGGACTTCCAGTTCTCATCGTAGGACTTATAGCCCCAGGTGTCGTTGATGGTCATGCAGGTTTCCCAGTCCACGCCGGGCAGCCCGGTGGGGGGAATCTGCTGTTCCGGCGTGCCGAAGTCGCCGGCGTATTCATCGCTCTTGCTCAGGCCCTCCATGCCCTTGCGGCCCTTGCCCACGCGATTGTTGATGAGGATCGAAGGCCGCAGCCCCCGGATGTAGGCGTACATGTCCTTGCCCTTGGGCTCGGTCCAGTCCTTGATCCACTCGCCGTCGAACCACAGCACGCCGATCGGGCCGTAGTTGGCCAGCAGCTCGGCGATCTGCGGCTTGAGGTACGTCTCCACGTAGCGGTCGAAATTCGGATTCGACTGGCTCGTGTCGTTGTAGTTCGGGTAGAAGGGGGCCTGGGCGTCCGGATGATGCCAGTCCATGATCGAATGGTAGAAGCAGAGCTTCACGCCGTGCTTCTTGCAGGCGACGGATAATTCCTTCAGGATGTCACGCTTGAACGGCGTGGCGTCCATGATGTCGTACTTGGTGACTTTCGAGTCCCACAGGCAGAAGCCGTCGTGATGCTTGCTCGTGATCACGATGTACTTCATGCCCGCGTACTTGGCCATGCGCACCCACTGGTCCGCGTTGAATCCGACGGGGTCGAACTGCTCCGCGTACTTTTCATACTCCTTGACGGGAATCTTGCCGTTGTTCATGATCCACTCGCCGATGCCGTCCACTCGCTTGCCGTTGTAGGTCCCGGCGGGCACGGCGTACAGGCCCCAGTGGATGAACATCCCGAACCGGGCGTCACGCCACCAGTCCATCCGCTGGTCTTTCGTCAGCTCCTTTTTCGGCGCCGGGTTGGTTTGCCTATTCTGGCTACAGCTCATCGCCAATAGTCCGAGCAGCGCGGCCAGCGCCGTCACTGCAATCACAATCCAATGTCTGCCTTGCTTTTGTCTCATGATCCACTCCACAGGGTGTACCGATCTCTCCATCAAATCGGGCTCAGAGGGCCGCGTCCGGTTTGCCTTCGATCTCCAGCACGACAACCGTATTGATCGCGTCCGGCATCTTCCGAGGCACGGCTGCTGTGACCTGCTCATCGCCCTGCGTGACCTGGCAGGGCTGGTCTTTGGCGGCCAGCAGGTACGCCCCGGTCACCTTGCTGCGCAGGCCGGGCACGAGGAGCCGGCCGTCCGTCGGCCAGTCGAACACGTGCAGGTACAGCTTGCCCGGCTTGGCCGTGCAGCGGCCCCAGGGCGTTTTCGCGAACGGGCCGGCCGTCGTCCCATAGATGCTCTCGCCATTGACGCTCATCCACTTGCCCACCTCGCGAAGCGTCCGGACCGAGCCTTCGGGGATGGTCCCCTCGGCGGTCGGGCCGACGTTCAGCAGGTAGTTGCCGCCCTTGCCCACGATGTCGGCGAGGTTGCGGATGACGGTCTCGGGCGATTTCCAGTGATCGTCATACTTGTTGTAGCCCCAGTGATTATTCAGAGTCATGCACACTTCGAAGAGGTTCTTGGGGGCCTCGCCCGGGATGCGCTGCTCCGGCGTGCCGTAATCGGCGGGCAAGCCAAGCCGGTTGTTCACTAAGCACGTCGGCTGAAGCTGATGGATCATGTCGACGATCTCCCGGGCATGAACCAGCTCGGCCATCGGCTGACCGCGGAACGAGCCGCCGCCGTCGAACCACAGGATCCCGATGGGCCCGTAGTTGCTCAGCAGCTCGCGGACCTGGCCCTTCATGTACGCGACGTACTTCTCCAGGTCGGCGTTCGGGTCTGGATTGCCGTGCCAGCCTCGCTGGGAGTACTTCGCCGGAAAATTCGGGTGATGCCAGTCCACAACGGAGTAGTAGAAGCAGAACTTCAGGCCCGCCTCGTTGCACGCGGAGGCCAGCTCCTTCATCGGGTCGCGCCCGAACGGCGTCGCCTGCAGGATGTCGTAGTCCGTCAGCTTGCTGTCGTACATGCAGAAGCCGTCGTGGTGCTTGCTCGTGATGACGACGTACTTCATGCCGGCGTCTTTGGCGAGCTGCACCCACTCCTTCGCGTCGAACTTCACCGGGTTGAACTGCGTGGCGAACTTCTCATACTCGGCCGACGGGATCTTGCCCGTGAGCATGATCCACTCGGCGTGGTCCTTGCCGTCGCTCCACTGGCCGGCGGGCACCGAGTAGATGCCCCAATGGATGAACAGGCCGAACTTGTCCTGTCGGAACCATTCGGTCCGCTTCTCCGGACTTGGAGCGTCCTGCGCCTGTACCGGTGTCGCCGTCAGGACCAGCAACGCCCACACAAGGGCGCCGCCGACCATGCCTGCCGGCGCAGGCCGCCGCCATATCCCGCTATGAATCTCACGCTGTCGCATGCACATTACATCATGTCCATGTCTTCGCCCATTCCCTGGCCGTGCGGGCCGCCGGGCATCTGCCCCTTGGCCTTGGGCTTCTCGGTGACTAAGCAATCGGTGGTCAGCAGCAGCCCCGCAATGCTGACGGCGTTCTGCAGGGCGATGCGCGTCACCTTCGCCGGGTCGATCACGCCCGCCGCTACCAGGTCCTCGTAGGTATCCGTGTTCGCGTTGTACCCGAAACCGCCCGTGCCCTCGGCCACCTTGTTGACCACCAGGTTGGCCGTCGCGCCGGCGTTGTAGGCGATGCAGTAGCAGGGCGTTCGCAACGCCTTGGCGAGAATCTCCGCCCCGGTCTTCTCGTCGCCCTGCAGCTTCACCGACCTGGCCGCGTCGATGCACCGAATCAGGGCCACGCCGCCGCCAGGCACGATGCCTTCCTCGATCGCCGCACGGGTCGCGTGCAGGGCGTCCTCGATTCGGGCCTTCTTCTCTTTCATCTCCACCTCGCTGGCGGCCCCGACGTTGATCTGGGCGACGCCGCCGGTCAGCTTGGCCAGGCGTTCCTGGAGCTTCTCGCGGTCGTAGTCGCTCGTGGTGGTTTCGATCTCGTCCCTGATCTGCTTGATCCGGCCGTTGATCGCCTGCTGGCTGCCCGCCCCCTCAACGATCGTGGTGTTGTCGTTATCGATCGTGACTTTGCGGGCCTGGCCGAGCTGCGAGATGGCAACCTTGTCGACTTCGATTCCGAGGTCCTTGAGAATGGCCTCGGCCCCGGTCAGGACGGCGATATCCTGGAGCATGGCCTTGCGGCGGTCGCCGTAGCCGGGGGCCTTCACGGCCGCGATCTTCAGAATCCCCTTGAGCTTGTTGACTACCAGCGTCGCAAGCACCTCGTTCTCGACGTCCTCGGCGATGATCAGCAGCGATCTCTTCGTTTGAGCGACCTTCTCCAGTAGCGGGATCAGCTTGGCCACGTTGCTGATCTTCTCCTCATGCACGAGGATGAACGGCCGGTCCATCTCGCAAACCATCTTGTCCGGGTCGGTGACGAAGTGCGGCGACAGGTACCCGCGGTCGAACTGCATGCCCTCCACGAACTCGACGCTGGTCTCGAAGCTCTTGCCCTCCTCGACCGTGATCACGCCGTCTTTTCCGACCCGCTGGAATGCGTCGGCCATGATCTTGCCGATCCCACGGTCGTTGTTGGCGGATACGGACGCGACGTTGATGATATCGTTGGCCTTGGTGATGTCCACGGGCTTGGCGAGCGAGGCGAGCTTGTCGGTGACGGCCCTGGCCGCCGCCTCCATCCCGCGCTTCAGCGCCATCGCATCGGCGCCCGCCGCCAGGTTCTTATAGGCCTCCTTGAACAGGGCCTCGGTCAGCACGGTGGCGGTGGTCGTCCCATCGCCGGCGACCTTGGAAGTCTTGCTGGCCGCCTGCTTTACGAGCTTTGCCCCGAGGTTCTCCGCCTTATCTTTCAACTCGATCTCATCGGCGACGGTGACGCCGTCCTTGGTCACGGTCGGGCCGCCCCAGCTCTTGTCGATGACGGCATTGCGGCCGCGAGGGCCGAGCGTCGCTTTGACCGCCGCCGCCAGCTTCTCCACCCCGGCTAACAGCTTGGCTCGGGCATCCGCTTGAAACGCCAATTCTTTCACTGCCATAATTGCGTGCCTCCTTAAACTGCATGCGTTACTGACGATTTTTCCCAATGAATGATCGCATAGGTAAGGGTACAGAGCAAAGAATGTACCAGAGGCCCATCTTACCGGTCCAATTTGCCAACGCAATCCATAAACCCCTATTCTTGCATCACTTAGCGGGATTCCAGATTTCACCATTCCCCTGTGCGTCAGCCCTGCCTCTGCCGGTGGGGTGCCAATTCAGGCACCCGCCCCCGCCCCATACGCCAACTTGACAGCCGCCGCCCCGGCCTCACGTCCGCTCCCCATCTTGGCATACGGACAAGCTATCGCCGGCCAGAGTCAGCGCCCACAGAAATCCTGAGTGCAGAGCATGAATGGAAGAATGTAAAAGGGGGGAGAACGCGAGAATCCCTCTCCCGCCTTCCTATCTTCTCACCTTCACATCTTGATCCCGAGCCGCCGGATATTGGCCCAAGATCTAAATATCGGTTGCGATTGAGTATTCCGTATCTCCGGGTGGCAGCGGCAAGCGCAATACCTGTTTAGCGTGGGCAGATGTGATAACGGGCGGCACGGGCAAACTCGTTTGCCCGTGGGGTCTCGAATTGTCAAACCCGGTCGAATGAGCACCGTCAAACGAGTTTGGCGGTGCCACCCAGGACACAAGGGATGGGCAAGCTGAACATGTACTCAAGCGCAGCTTGCCGATGGTTTGGGTCATGCACCATCGGCAAAGCCTTCGGCCTTGCCGATGCCACCCGGAGATCCGAAATACTCGATCGTAATCGGTATTAGACAGACGTCATTGGAGTGAGGATTCGACCGTGGCCTTGGCGCGGTCTACCTCGGGGACGATCAAGAACAAGCCGGCGAAGCCGATTCGTTTGTACCGGACCGGGGCGGTGCCAATCGGTTTGGCCTTGCGGCGGACAACGAACGTGCTGGCCCACTTGTCCCGCAGGGTCTGCTTTTCCGGCTCATCGAGGATCCAGCCGAGGTCGAACAGGAAACTCCAGGAATTCATAGCACAATTCACCAAGCGAATCAGGAGGTTTGACGTTAATCCGGGATATCCAGTGCGACTCGCAACGCCTCGGTGAGGATTTCCGCCTTCGCAGGTGGGAGCATGCCGATGTAATTCGTTAGCATGGACTTCGGCAGGCTGACCAACTCGTCGCAGTGAATGCTGCTCTCGTGTTTCATGCCTTCGTCCGGGCCGACCGGCACTTGTGTCGCCAGTCCTTCGTAGGCGGTGTAAATCGGCGCGCAGACGACCGTTGAGAAGCGGGAGTCGATCAACACCTGCCGGCTGACGACCACGAACACGCGATGCTTCTTTGGATCGCGCGACGAGGGGTGGGACACCCGGTAAAGCTCCCCACGCTTCATGGGAGCACCTGATACTCCAGCACATCGCTGGCTTCCCGATTCAGGAAATCCGCATTCCGGTTGATAATCTCAAGATCGCGGGTGTTCTGTTCATCACGAATCAGTTGCTGGATAAAGGCCCACACTGCGGCCTCAATGAAATCGGACCGCGTCTTCCTCTGCTGCTTGGTGCGTTTATCAACGGCTTTCAGCAGCTTTTCCGACAGTGTGATAGATGTCTTGACTTTCATACTACCAATATACTCCCATAATGAGGCGCTGTCAATAACTTGTGCAATTTCAGGCAGGGAGGCAGAAACGGCAGAGGAAAGTGGGTCGGGCTTTGGATTTAGGTGTCGAGAGGCGGGAGAGGGCCAGCCGGTAGGGTGTGCTGTGCACACCGCTCCTCAATACCCGAAAGAAACAAAAGGAATCTCCGCCCCGCCCAGAACCCCAATCATGTCATTGCGAGCGTAACGCGGCAATCTCCATTCCGCAATCCCACATCCGCAATCAACTGGCCCGGCCGGTGCCCTCCGAATAAAGTATGCTGTCCCCGGAATTATGCCACGCCCACGG
>Ga0315284_10016489_pt1 | contig 10486 bp, 9 predicted proteins | sample YL17G09_16_MG_FD_203696 | JGI IMG/M metagenome (GOLD analysis project Ga0315284, IMG submission 203696) | Sediment microbial communities from Yellowstone Lake, YNP, Wyoming, USA - YL17G09_16 | ecosystem: Environmental > Aquatic > Freshwater > Lake > Sediment | place: USA: Wyoming | collected...
GGGACTCTTCGCCCATTGGAATGCAGCGCCAGCACATGGCCGAACAACAAGAGCCGTATGAATCGAGAGGTTCAAGTACGGTTCCGTGAGGGACTCGGGGTGCGATCCCCCGGGTCTACTCGACCAAAAACCCCGCGGTGGAACACCGTCGTCGTCGGGCGGGAAATCTCAAAACGAGTACCGTGCCTGGACACGCATGGCGCTACTGGCGGGACTGAACGCCACGTCCACGCCATCGGGTGCCAGTCGCGAGAGGAGGATCTTCTCGTTGAAGCGCTTGGCACCTCGCGCTGCGTCAACAATACCGAAGACGTAGGATGCGACAGCAGTGATGCAGGCACCCACGACAAGGACCTTCTCACCCGGCTTGAGTCCCACGAGTTGCGCATCGGGCTTGAGTGCCGTGGCGCGGTGCACTTGGCCGGTGGGTGAGCCATCCTCGTCGGTCTCCGCAACAAAGAACGTGTCGGTGTTCATGGCAGTCCACTTCTTCGCGTAGTACTGGGCAACCAGCACGCTGCCGTAGAAGACCGCCGCAGTCGCAAACCCGCGCCCAAATTCCCGGTTGTAGAGCTGTCCGGTGCCAGGGATAGTGGCTGAGAAGAGTGCCGAGGCGAGCGGGTCTTTGGGGATGGCATTGTAGTTGTACCGCACCACCTTCGGCTGCAGCACCACCACGTTGGGTGGTGAGGCTGCCTTGAGCGTGTCAACGCCAATGACCTCTGCGGCAGGCGCCGGGGGTTGTGGCTGCGACGCCTGCGCGGTGTCGGACGTTTGCGCGAAGCATGTTGCGGCGAGGAGTCCGGTGAACGCGGCAACGATCGCTGTTCGCAGTGTGCTTGTCATGTCGGAATCTCCCGGAAATGCTCTCTCGGGTGTAGGGTCGGGGTTTCGATGATCCGCCAACCGGGCCGTGCGAGCCCGCCACCACCGACTGCCTGTTGTGTCAGAAAATACTCGCCGCAACGCACCGGTCGGATCCGGCCCGGCATGGCATTGACTCCCGAGCACTCCACGCCGGGAGCACCGGGAGTCGTGCGGTCTGCAGAACCGGAGATTCCGCGCTTGTCAATTCTCGGTCTCAACCACCTTGCCGTCTTCATCGTAGTAGGTGACGGCGCCTGAGTTGCTCTTCTCATTCCAGTCAAACTCTACGCGCAGTGTGCCATTGGGCCCGCTCTCGCGAATCTCTCCGGTGCGGCGGTAGTTCGGGTGGAAGTGGATCATGAAGTGCAGGTTCTTGCCGGTCTCACCCCACGGGAGGAGGAACGTGATCACGCCCTGATTGTCGGTGTAGTCAGCGTAGGTGCCCATGTGCCATACTTCGATGCCGAAGTCAAAGCTGTACGGATCGCCGTCGTGGCTGTTGCCCGAGTGCGCATCGAGGAAGTGGCCTTCGCCGTACTGGATGCTGTCCACTTCATTCAGCGAGTCGACGAAGAAGCAGGCTGTGTCGCCGTCGCCCTTGGCAATGTCGCCGGTGATGTTGCGGCCCCAGGCATACGTGGCGCCGGGCTTGACCGCACCGACGCCGGTTGCTGCGAACTCGATGCTCAGTCTCAGACTGTCAACTTCGTCCTTCCAGGTCTTGTTCTCGCGGCCGACAAAGCGGAATACGTACACGTCAGTGATGTTGGCATCGCTCCACGCGACATTCGGGTCGCCGTTGTAGGCAAACTCCACTTCGCCCCAGCCGGTCTGAAGGTTCTCGGGGTCTTCGTCGCTGGGCTTGTTGGTCACATGTTCGCGATAGATGTAGCGATTGCCGCTGATCTGGGCGATGTAGCCCGTGTCGCGCCAGGTGTCAACCGGCCGACCTGCCGACTTGGCAAGACGCTTGGCTACCCCTGTTGTCAATGTGGACTTGACTGCTTGCTTGTTGTTCTTCTGGTCGTCAATGGCCGACGGTTTCTGCACTGCCTTGCCCAGCGCTGCAAAGAGCTTGAACCCCGACTGACCCGCGCCCCATGGGTTGAGGCCGCATCCTGCAAAGAGCCCTGACACTGCTGCGAGCACCACGAGTGATTTGATGGAACGCATGTTCCCTCCTGTGATAGGGTGAGTGTGGTTGTACACGGTGTCTCTGTGTGTTGACATATGCAATATTACCGGGCCAGTATGGCCGGCACTGGAAGAGATGTCAGGATTCGTGCGATGCGAGCTATCAAGGGGTTTCCTCCTCTTCAGACCCCGGACGCCTCCCGGTGCCGATAGATACAACAAGCGACGTGCCAGTGTCCGCGAGTCTCCATAACTCGTTGATCCTGTTGAAGTCGCAGTGATCGGAGTCCACGGCAACCCCCACATTGGTGTCACTGGCGATACGGTGGAGGCGCTTCTGAGTGTCGGCAGTGATACGGTGGAGGGGGCGTGCAGGCGTCTCGTGCACCACGGACGGTGGCGTGCACCTTCTCGACTCGAGCGTGCTCGCAGCGCGATGCGATCCCCGCATTGCGCTACAAATTCCACCCGACTCCCAGGAACGGCACAATCGGTCCCTGAAACGAAATGTGGTTGCCGATGTTGATATCCACGCGGAAGTGTCTCCGACTGTACGTGACACCCCAGAACATCATGGAGATCCACTGTCGGTCGGGGTTGTAGAATTCGAGGCCGTCCGGATCGAACGCATACTGAAGCAGTTTGATCGGCAGCTCCTCGGGATTCCCCATCAGATACTCCAGACCCAGGCTCCAGTTCTTGCGGTGTCCGAGGAACACGCGGTACCCCGGGGTGATGAAGACCGTCGAGACAATGCGCCGCTTGTCCTCACCGATCTGTCGCGATTGGAGCGGGACGCTGATGGCAACGTTGAAACAGTGGCGATCTCGCAGAAACAGACATGCACTCACAAACGGCCCAAACGACCTGTCGATCTCTACGGGGATTCCCTCACCGGTTGAGTCGTTCATGTAGCCGAATGACGCGGAGTAGAGACGCACCCCGCCGCCAACCATGAGGCGGCTTCGGGCGAAGCTCAGGCCAATGGGCCGTGATTTCAGCGAGATGCTTCTGAAGTTGTCAACCAGTGTCACTGAATCGGCCGTGGTGATTTTGGGCAGGCCGCTGAAGTTGAGACTGATGGAACCGATGCCACCTATGTTCCAATACACGTCCCACACCAGCAGATCGTTCATGCGGATGCCGCCGCGCCACTTGTATCCGATCTCCGGGGTTTCGGAGAAGATCAGCTTGTTGGGGAAGGCCTTCTCGACATTGACAGGTGTACGGGGGGCGTCCGACTCCGCATCATCGTTGGCGTCTTCGTCACCGACATTCTCCTTGTCAGCGTCAGACTCCGAGTCGGCGGTTAGGGCATCAGCGGAATCTTTGCCGGTCGAGTCGGCCGATGGAGCGGGCTGCTCGATGATTCCCTCGTCATCCTGAGCAGCTGAGGGAATGCTCCATGAGAGGAGCGAGGCGCACGCGTAAACCAGGGAGAGGCGGGTTCTGGACATGACAACTCCTGTGTTTGGAAAATGGATGACGGCGCTCAAGTACCACAAAACGCGTGCCAACGTTGGCTCGTTGTCATTGGCGGACGCAGACTCGACGTGAATCGACGAAACCTATATTGTCTGGTGTGGTTGCTGTGAGAACCAGCCGGGCCTCAGCAATCGTCTGATGGATGGTGCGCGGGGCCGAGCGATTGTCCTTTGCACCGCGAGCTCCAATTCCTACCATGGGCATAATCATCGGCATACTCCTGGCTGCCAAGAGCATCGTGATTGTCACGGGCCTGGTGGCATTCAACAAGGCCGCCATCTCGGTGCCGCCGCCCACACTTATTGTGACTGAGCGGGATGTGCGATTGAGCGGGGAGGTGCGCAATGCGTTCACGCGCGACCTGCGCAAGCTCGCGGCAACCGGCGCCGAGATTCCTCTCTATCTGTACGTGGAGGTGCGGCAGCCCCGCGTTGACAAGCCCCTGCGCACTGCCGTTGCCGGAAACAGCCTGACCTACGACCTCATTGACAAGAAGTACCGCGTTGTCGGCAGCGCCGGCTCTGACACGCTCTGGTTCGGCACTCTTGACTCGGCTGTGACGCGTGCGTGCGCGTTCGGGGATATCGAGGTGATCCCTCTCACCGAGGTGCGCGCCGACGGCCAGTACTACTTCTCGGTGTACGGCGTGCTGGGCAAGGCCCGCGTGGAGGCGCTCCAGGGAAACACCATTGACCTCATGCAGTACTGGGACTACAAACGACCTGGCGTGCGCACCGAGGCGTATGCCGGGTTGGTACTCCTGCAGGCTGTCACACCCAAGGCAACGCCATGAACAACCTGTCATTGAGAACGAAGACATTCGTGCTGCTGCTGTCGGTGGTGCTGATGGCCACTCTTCCGCTCGTTGCGTACTATGTCACGACCGCCCGCGGCCTGGCGCTGCTGGGCAGCGATCCGTCAATCGAGGCGACACTCTCGCTGGCTGTGGAGCAAGGGTCCACCCGCTCCGAGAAAGAAGAGGCAGCCCTGGCGCTCACCAGGTACCGGCAGATCGACGCGCTCAAATCCGGCATTGTCAACCAGGTGCTCCTGGTGAGCATCGTCTACTCCGGGCTCGTCGTGGTTGTGGCGCTGGGCATCGGCTACGTCTTCATTTCGCGCATCACCAAGCCGCTGGCTCGGCTCACCGAGGCCACTCGGCGCATTGGCGACGACGCGAACTCCCCAATGCTGGCCGTGACCACGGGCGGGGAGATTGGCCAGTTGGAGCGGGCATTCAACGCCATGTCGCAGAACCTGGCACGTGCACGCGAGGAGAAGATCCAGGCCGAGCGCAAAGCAACGTGGCAGCGGGTGGCGCGGGTGATAGCGCATGAGATCAAGAACCCGCTCACACCCATCAAGCTCTCTACTGAGCGGATGTACGAGAAGTTCCTCATGCAGAGCAAGGACTTCCCTGACGTCATCAAAAGCACCACGAGCACCATCCTCACCGAGATTGCCAACATGCAGAAGCTGGTCGAGGCGTTTCACACGTACGCGAAGTTCCCGGAGCCATCTCTGCGCCCGGCCGATCTCAACCAGGTGGTGACCGAGGCGTGCACGCTCTTTTCTGGTGAGTCAACGCCTGTGACCTGCACGTGCGTAGAGGGGATGCCGCCTATGTCGCTGGATGCGGGGCAGATGCGCGAGGCACTCACCAACCTCATCCGCAACGGCCTTGAGGCGGTGGCGGAGTCGGGTGAGCCCGGGCGGGTGACAGTGACTACCCTCGCCGATGGTTCGCAGGTGCGTGTCCGCGTGGAGGACACCGGCTGCGGCATTTCACCCGAGAACATGGATCGGCTCTTCCAGCCGTATTTCACCACGAAAGCGCACGGTAATGGCATTGGCCTGGCACTCACCGAACGCATTGTGAGCATGCATGGCGGCACGGTGACGTGCGAGAGTACCGTGGGGAAGGGGACCACGTTCACAATCGGGTTTGCTGCCGGCAGGGAGAAGGCGACATGACCGTAGCGACGTAGCGCGCTACGTCTTCCTGAGCACGGAGGGGAAGTGACGAGCTACGAGCAAGCGAGTTACGAGTTACGAGTGGTCGACTACCCAACTTCGCACGGGAGTGATACATGGCGCGTATCCTGATCATCGACGACGAGACGAACATCCGCAAGACGCTCCGGGAGATCATGGAGGATGAAGGACACGATGTTGCCGAGGCCACCGATGGTGAAGCGGGCGTGCGTGCTGCGCGCGAGGAATGCCCGGATGTGATCCTGCTTGACATCATGATGCCGCGCAGGGATGGCCTCACCCTTCTCAAGGAGATCAAGGAGCAGTCGTGTCCCGCAGAAGTCATCATGATCTCCGGTCACGGCACCATCGAGTCGGCTGTGACAGCCATCAAGGCCGGGGCGTATCACTTCCTGCAGAAGCCGCTCTCCATGATCGAGGTGAAGCAGACTGTGCGCCATGCCGTGGACGCCAAGACGCAGCGTGACGAGCTTCGGCAGCTTCGAGGTCGTGACGACGATCGGTATCGTATGATCGGCAGTGGTCCGGCCGTGGCCCGACTGCAGGCTGACATTGCGCGCGTGGCTCCCACAGCCGCCCGTGTACTCATTCTGGGCGAAAGCGGCAGCGGCAAGGAGCTTGTCGCCTACGCTATCCACAAACAGAGCGATCGCTCAGGCACCCCTTTTGTCAAGGTCAACTGCGCTGCCATTCCCTCCACACTCATCGAAAGTGAGCTCTTTGGCTACGAAAAGGGCGCGTTCACCGGCGCCGCAGCCCAGAAGAAGGGCAAGTTCGAGCTTGCGCACAAGGGCACGCTGCTGCTTGACGAGATTGGTGACATGGATCTCAACACCCAGACCAAGGTTCTTCGCGCAATTCAGGAGGGAGAAATCGAGCGCGTGGGCGGGACCAAGACCGTGCGCGTTGACGTGCGCGTGATTGCCGCCACTCACCGCAACCTGGAGAGCATGATTGCCGGGCAGGCGTTCCGCGAAGACCTGTACTACCGGCTGGCGGTGATTGTCTTGCGCGTGCCCCGACTCGCCGAACGGGCCGACGACATCCCGCGGCTGGCCGAGCATTTCCTTGACGGATACTGCCGCGATTGCGGGGCGCCTCCGCGCACACTCTCGGCAGATGCGCTTTCGTTCCTGATGCAGCAAGCATATCCCGGAAACATACGCCAACTGCGCAACATTGTGGAGCGCGCGGCCATCATGTGTCCGGAGAGTGTCATTACCGCCGCATTTCTCCACTCGCTGCTGCAGCCCGGTGGCCCGCGTCAAGCTGCCCAGTCGCCCGCGTCGTGGGATCTGCTGACCTCTCCGCGCCCGCTTGAGCAGGCCAAGGAGGAACTGGAACGCCTCTTTGTGCAGGCCCAACTGCAACTTAACGAATGGGACATCCCGAAGACCGCCGAAGTCCTTGGCATCCAGCGCACCAACCTGCATCGCAAGATTCGGCAGTTGGGGATCCGGCGTGAGCAGTAGAGGCGCACGGCCATGCGCCTCTACTGCTCCACCCACGAGACAGCAATTGCGCACACTTCCGACGGCTCTTCGGAGCATCCGATCGTCGATGCAACGGCGAGCAGGGCGCCCGAGAGACGGAGTGCCGTGGCGATCCCTGCGTCCCAGCTCAGCATGTTCATCGAGCTGAGGATGAAGTTCCAGTCGTGGATGATCTCCCCACTTCCGGTGCTGACAAGTGGGATCTCCATGGCGCGCGCATCAGCAACATACACGCTCACGCCAGAGAGATTCGATGCCAGCCACACCCCGCAGAAGGGAATGCCGAAGTAGTCGGGCGCCCGCATCAGGACGATCGCAGAGATCACCGGCGCAGCGCACTGCATGATGGTGCCGCCGCAGATGCAGAGGAACTCCCCGAATACCTGGAAGAGCAGATGGCCGCCCTCATGAATCGCCAGGTTGATCCCGCTCATGATGGTGGCGTGGTTCTCGTCGAAGATCATCTGCCAGGTGAGAAAGGCCATGATGCCAAGGACGAGGACACGGCCGGGCCACTGCCTGCCGACGGCCCATTCGTCGAAAGATTGCCAGAGTGTGGTGATCATGGGGACGTCTCCACTGTGTGAAGTGTACCACGTTGAGGGTGTGGACGTCGATGTGCATAATGGGGACGGCGATCCGCCTCAGAGACGGCACATGGTCCGCGTGCCACGCTCGCCCTCGAGCGTGGTCTTCGCAGGCAGGCAGAGACCCTCGTCGCCCTCTTTGCCGGAAGCACGTTCCGGGAGGACCGTGCCACACGGTTTCGTGTCTCACCACACCTGACGCAATCGGCGCAAATCACCCCGAGCCGCCGGAGAGTCCGTCCGCCACGCGCGGTTTTCCACACAGCCACCGACCCCTCCTCGGATTCCGGTCCTTGCATTGAGACGACTGGCGCAATTATCGATATCGTGGCTCAATTGGCCCAATTCACGGGTTCGCCAGAAAGAGGCCTGTCATGGTGAATGCGACTACGGGGCAGTACCCGGAGCGAGAGAGCAAGACACTCGAGTTCAAGTCCTCCCCGCCCGACTTCGGGAAGCTTGTGAAGACCTGCGTTGCCTTTGCCAACGGGTGCGGCGGCGAGATCGTCATTGGCGTTGAGGATGGGACCAGACGCGTTGTCGGCATCACAGACTCAACCCGGGATCGCATCTACGACGACTTTCCCAACTGCGTCTACGATTCCGTCAGCCCGACGCTGATCCCCCAGATTCTCGAGCGGAACGTCGGTGGGGTGGAGGTGCTCGTCATCAAGGTATTCCCGGGAACCAGGAAGCCGTACTTCGTGAAGACCGAGGGGTCTCCTCGCGGCGTCTACACGCGCGTGGGCTCTTCCACTCGCAGCGCAACCCCTGATGTGATCGAGGATCTGGTGAGAGAGCAGAGACGGACGTCGTTTGACGAGGAGTCAAGCGGACGTGACAGGTCGGTTCTCTCGCAGGATCTGCTGCGACTCGCCTACCGGGGCCCCATCACCGATAACCGGCTGCTCGCCGACCGCGTTCTGGTGGTGTCGCAGGGCAACCAACTCCACGCCTCGATGGGCGGGGTACTGATGTTCTGCGACAAGCCTCACGAATTCGTGCCCGAAGCCGTGGTCCGGTGCACGCGTTTTGCCGGGTCGGAGGGGCGCACCATTGCGGAGACCAGCGAGCTTGCCGGACCCATTCCTCAGTTGGTGGAGTCCGCCTACGCACTCACACTGTCGTACCTCGAACGCGACCACGCACTGAGCGGTACTCGCCTCCAGGGCAGGTGTCTGGTTCCCCCGGAAGCTGTGCGAGAGGCAATCGTGAACGCGCTGATTCATCGCCGGTACACGGTTGCCGGACCAGTCAAGATCGCCCGATTCGACGATCGGTTGGAGATCTTCAGTCCAGGTGCATTTCCAGGATTGGTGTCGATTCTCAGTCTCGGGGACGGAACCACGGTACTGCGCAATCTCGTGGTGGCGCGGATTGCACGGAAGATGAAGCTCATGGAGAAACTTGGCACCGGGATTCGCGTGATGCTTGACTCGTGCAACTCAGCCGGTCTGCCGCCGCCGGTCTTCTCCGAAGACGGCGACTTCGTGAAGATCACGTTCGGGTTCCGCAAACGGGAGGAGCCGGCCCTGGACAAAGAGCGGATCGCCGCCATCGCACGCGAACAGGGATCGATCCAGCCGCGAAACCTGCTCGGAGTGCAGGGCGTGTCGCGCAGAAACCTGACCCGGATGCTTTCGGCTCTTGTATCAGAGGGCGTCCTCGTGCGGCGGGGAACAGGGCCGGGTGTGCGCTATGTTCCGGCGGAGAAGGCAGGGTGAGAGGCCTCGGGCGGGCCGATGAGAGGTGGCTGGCTCTCGTCCCCGGTTATTGCGAGCGGTCACCTGTCAGGTTGACGGCTCGTCCGTCGAAACCGTCAGACCGGTCGTGGGTCCAGGCGCCCTGAAACCGCAGGACAGGTGCGATCCATCGCAAAACGGTTTATTGCGCGACTCGCCGCAACGGCACAGCGTCACCCGGTTGCGCGTTTCGTACATGGCGCCGTCCGATGAGCGCACCGGCACCCCGCCCTTGACCCAGAGGGGACCGCTCACATCCGATGCCGGATCCTCCACCAGGCTGATTGACGGAGCGAACGTCGGCTCGATGGCTGCGCCGGTTTCCTTGTCAAGGGCGACGAGCCGCCCCGAGGGACAGTCGCCGGATTCCTGTATGGCAAGGGCGCGCGAGGCGGGATCGTCGGACTTTTCGGTGAGCGTCCAGGTACCACCTGCCCGATCGCAGAACCGCGCGCCTGCGCAGAGCTTCTCGACGTCGGCCAGGTCCAGGCCGGGTCCGCGTGTCACCATGGCTTGCCCGGTGAAGGGGAGTCGGCCGGCGCACTCGGCGCCATCAAAGCCCGCCTTGACGTGATTGCCGTCGCAGAAGGGCATTTTGCTTGAACGTCCGCACCGGCACAGAGCGTAGGTCTGGCCCGTGGGGATGCTCGGACCTTGCACCCACTTCACCGCAACGCCGACGCGACTGGACTCGATGGTCTCGGTGCGCAGCGCAAGTCCACCCGTGACGATGTAGGGGCCGTTCTTGGAGATGGCAATGCAGGGTCCCTTGACAGGCTGCTGGTGTGCGGGGGCGTGGGGCATGGCGGTGGTCCGGTGATGGGCCTTGGGGAGTAGTGCTCCCGGGAAAATACACGACGTCGCATTCTCCACGGGCGCCGGGTGACTGCGTGTCCATTCACGGTCTGCTGTTCGATGGTCGCAGCCGGTACAGCGCCGAGCGAGCCAGGAACCGAAACTCGCTCGACAGCTTGATTCCCCCGGGTTCATCTCGTATGTTCTGCTGAAGTGGTATTGGTAGCCATGGTGCAGAGACCAAGCGGGCTACCACGGTGCGTACGAGACTTCAGTTTCCTCGACTAGTAATCTGCAAGGAGGTTACCTCACCACTTGTCCTTTTAGGTGAGTAGGCTGGGAGCGGGTTCGTGCAGTAATGCACGGGCCGAACTTGCTCCGACATGAC
>Ga0315284_10016491_pt1 | contig 10486 bp, 8 predicted proteins | sample YL17G09_16_MG_FD_203696 | JGI IMG/M metagenome (GOLD analysis project Ga0315284, IMG submission 203696) | Sediment microbial communities from Yellowstone Lake, YNP, Wyoming, USA - YL17G09_16 | ecosystem: Environmental > Aquatic > Freshwater > Lake > Sediment | place: USA: Wyoming | collected...
TTTTCTTCAAGATATTTTCTATAGTCTATAGTTTCTGCCATTTTTGTATCTATTTTTTTTATTTTTATTATTATATATATCATTATAACATTTTAAAAAATTATCAAATTTTTAATAAAAAAAGAATATAATTTTTATCAAAAAAGATGATCTACGATTTCAAAATAAAGAAGTTGTAAAAATTTTAGATAAGTATATAACTACAAAAGACGCCTCATTAAATACTATAGTTGTTTTTGATAATGATGAAAGGTTAAAATCTGGGGAATTGAATCCTGTTGCAACAAAACATTTTACTAATTGTCTTATTCACGGAAGACAACGTGTAGATGATTATAAAATGAAAAGTAGAGTATTAATACCTGAAAAATATAAAGTATATTGTAGAAAATGTCATGAATATTATCTAAGTGATGAATATGTTCCATCCGAATATGATTTAGAATTGTGTATAAATGCGTTAAATGATATGTATTTTTCATGTTCAAATCAGCAAACACCTAAATATTTTAGTAAATATATGCCTAATTTTCTTAAAGTAATTAATAATTTTACAGTAAATGGTGTAATAGATGAATTAAAATTTTCTAATAAAATATATTTACTTAAAAATAAACTATTTAACGCGCCAATTTGTATTTTTAATAATTGTACTAATTATGCTAAACTGTTACAACCACCAGGATTTGGTTTTTCTTTATATTGTGAAGAACATAAAGATGTAATGTATTCCAGTAAAAAAGAAAATGAATTATTTGAATATGTAAAATCAATTTATAAAAATAAAATTTATAAAAATTATAGAAAAATTGAAAACAGAGAACTTGATATTTATATTCCAGAGCATAATTTAGGAATAGAGTTTAATGGATTATTTTGGCATAGCGAAAAATATAAAAATAAACTAAATCATTTTGAAAAAAATAAATTGTTCAAAGAATATAATATTAATATATTAAATATATGGGAAGATGAGTGGAAATATAAAAAGGAAATCGTTAAATCTATAATATCTAATGCATTAAAATTAAATAAAAATAAACTTGATGCAAGAAAATGTAAAATAATTGAAGTTAACAATATAAATAAAGAAATATTTTTAATTGATAATCATATCCAGGGCAATTGTGCGTCATCAATAAATTTAGGGCTATATTATGACAACGAGTTAGTTTCTGTAATGACATTTGGAAAAAAAAGAATGATTATGAAAGGAGTTTCTATAAATAAAAATCAATATGAGCTTTTAAGATTTTGCTCTAAACTTCATGTAAATATACGAGGTGGAGCATCAAAATTATTTAATTATTTTATTCAATATTATAATCCTCAAAATATTATATCATATTCGAATTTAAGTATAGGAAGTGGCAATTTATATAATGTTTTAGGATTTAATTATATAGGTCATACTGATATAGATTATTGGTGGTCTGATTGTGATAAAAGATACCATAGAAGTGGATTCATGAAACATAAATTAGTTAAATTGGGTTATGATAAAAATAAAACAGAAGCCGAAATAATGAGTGAAAGAAAATATAGTAGAATATGGGGTTTAGGGAATGGAAAATGGGAATGGAATCTAAATAAAACTTTAACATAAAAGCCTAAATTAATAGGCCTAATGTTAAAATTTTATTAAAGTTTAATATGCATCAATTATTACTTAGACTATCGTTTCATCCCACATGTCGACTGCAATTCCAAATCCATTAATATTATAAAGTTCTTCATTTTGATAACCTAATGCAGGTTCTGGAAGGGCGGTCATCGGAAACACATTGTAACATTTCCATTGCCAAAATGGTCTAGCTGCTCTATCATACATAGTGATTAACATCCATGGAGCAACGTAATCTGCTTTGATACCTGTTCGACCCGTTAAAGGATCATAAACTAAGTCACACCATTTACGAAGTGTCTTTAAAACATAAGCGCTTGGAGTTCTATCTATGTTAACTTGAAAATCTAACGTTAAGTCCATTGTAGTTTCTGAAGGTTTTGCGCCTGCAAATCTTCTAGCTGCCCATTTGTAATATTGTGCTACAGGTGAACCTGGAAACTTATGTGATTTAAGACCTCCAATAGTTTGTACATTTTCTAATATTAAATTAGTATTTTCAGGAGTCGAACCAACACCTACGGGTAATTCTATTTGAACTGTAAATAAATTCAAATATATTGGCTCGTACAACTCTTGCGATGCGCGTGAATTTCTAAAGTGTGATAGACCGAAACTGCCTTGTGATGTAAAATCTGCCATTCTGTTTTCTTTATTTTATTTATTCTTAAAATACAAATCCACCTGAACTAATTCCAGATTCTTTATTAACTGTGATTCTATTAACAATTTTAGTTAAAGCTCCAGTTATCCAAACATTAACATCGATAATTCCAAAACCATCAGCTATTAATGATGCTGAGTTATTAGTTTCATCCATAACTACTTCATATTTAGTTAATGCACCGGCATCTTTAGTAGTTTCAAGAATTGGAGTAATTGAATTAATAATATTTAATCTTGTTACAGGATTGTTGAATGTAAATACGTATGGTTCTAATACTTCTTCAATTTGTATTTCAAGAGTATTAAGTAATTCTCTAACATGTAAATTATTGAAGTCACTCTTAATAATTTGATATGCAGTTGCGTTAGAGTAAATCATTATTTGTCCAGTTGCTGGTCTTTCAATAATTGAGTTGTAGCCAAAAGGTTCAAGAGAATCTCTATCAGTTTTATCAATCATATATTCAACACCTGCAAGATTTGGATTCGAAAGAATACCATTTCTGTTTGCTACAATTGCAAAAGGATTTCCGCCTAAGAACTTTCTTACATAAGCATTTGCAACATCTGCTGCAGGAGGAACACTAATAAGTTTTCCACCTTCACTATATTTTAAATATGGTCCGAATACACCGCAGTATTTTGCACCATCTTCTTCAGTCGGAAAACTAAATCTAAAAGATCTCGGCATATCTGGATTTCCACCCATTGGAATGTATTCTGTACTAAATACAGGAGTAGGATCTACTCCACTTATAAAAGTATCACAAAAATAAGGATTTGCAGCTGTAGCAAATTGAGCAATTGAAGGTGCACTTAAAATAGCAGTACATTTGCCCCTAGCTTTTGCAGTTATTGCAAGCCAAGCTTTTCCTCCCATTTCAGATCCAAGACCATAAGCCATTGTATCAACAATGTAACGGAAGTTTATCATATCTTTATTAGTTAGACCTCTTTTAATTCCTGTGTCACCAAGCATTGCATATATTTTTTCAACACCTTCTTCTACATTCGGAGCACCTACCGTATCAAAACCTGGAAGATGTCTATTATTTAAGGCTAAACCGTCAAGTTGTATAAATTTGTATATTGAAGCTATTGATGGATCATCGATAGTTTTTTGAACTCTTAAACTTGTTACTGTTGTATTTGATATTGGTTCAGCTGTTGTAATAATATATCCAACTGAAGATTCCCATGTTTTTGCTATAACGTATGTAACACCAGGTACATTTGATGACGGATTGGCAACTGCAATTACAACTAAACTTCCAACAGTAATAGCACTTTGATTTGTTGTTGAAACATCAAATACTGTGTATGTTGTATTTCCGGTATGTAATGTTGCAGTCACATCAGTATGTAATACAGATGCTGATGTACTAATATCATAACTTAAAAATTGTTTTTGAACATTTACGGTTGTACTCGTGTCAAATGTTGATAAACCATGACCTACTAAATCTACTGCATAAGGAGCTGAAACAAGGCCATCACCAGAAACCCATTTTGCTGCAGTTGTATTCCAATTTAATTGATCAAGAGCTTCCTGATTAACATTTACTAAAATTCCCGTTAAAGCAGTAGCTGCATTAATAACAGTTTCAATATATTGTTCTGAACCCATTTGATCTTTAAAGTCGGGAATAATACATCCAGTCCATGAACCAATAAGATTAACATTATCAGCATTCATAAAGTTTTGAAGTTGTGTTGGCAATACACCAAATGCACTAAAAAACTGTGAATAATAAGGATCTGTTGATAATGCTGCGTAATTAGTCCAGTCACCTTCAATAGCAATAACTTGAATAAAATAATCACTAATATAATCATATTGACGAATCCATTCATAAGGAATGTTTGTAGCTGAACCATACCAATCTTTTGCATAAACACTATATTGTGATAAGTTTTGTGCTTTTCTAATTATTAATGAAAGATTTTTAGTACTAAGGTTTACCATAGAAAATAATGGAGCATTTATAGTATTTGACGCAGATTCTTTATTGTTAATTACACCTTGTAAATAATCTGTGTCTGGTGTCCAAAATCTTACACGATTAAAGAAATTAACAAATAAATCACTCTTAACAGATTTATTAGCTGTGCATGAATCTATTGAAAATGCACCAAAATCTACTTGATCCGTTGCTGTAACAGGATTTTCATTAACTTTTAATAAGTTAATTGCAAATACAGGAGCAGCTAATAAACAAGTTTGTATTGATCTTTGAAAGAAAGAACCTTTTCTTTCTAATTTAGTATCAATAGGACCATAAAATCTTTCTAAATCTCTAGTTGATCTAATAAAGACAGGTGTATTATATGGGCCTTGAGCTGCAAAACCTGTAACCAATCTTAAAGATTGAGTAGTTACAACTATACGTTCTGAATTATCAATTTCAACAGTATATACACCTGCTGATTTAAATTGTGATAAATCTAATGCGATTCTCATATTATAATATTATTTTTATTCTATTTATTCTTAGTGATGATGTTCTTTTTTATTATATATTCTACACATAAATGTGTAAATTAACTATTATTCCATGGATAATTAAAAATACCTTTAAGTGTAGAACTTGGTATATATTTTGGCATATTTTTATTCTTATACTTATTATAATTATATGAATTTTGATCTACTGTAATATTGTTAACATCTCTATACATAGATGTAAATGTATTATCGTCAATATCTGAAGTTTCTGTATATTTTTCTAGTAGTTCGTGTATTAATATTTTAACAGGAGATTCTTCCATTTCATCTAAATAATCAAAAAGCCAATCTGCATATTCATTTTCATCAAATAATCTACTAATATTTACAGCACTCATAGCAATATCGTCATGAGCTCCGATGCCTTTCCATTTTCCATTTTTAGTTTTTCCAAAAGCTTTGAACTCTTTTATCGTTTCGATTTCATTTAAGACTAACACCCTTTGATGAACCATTTTTTTACCTAACTTACAGAAAAAATCTTTATCTTGACCTACTTTAAATCCTGCTTTTTTTCTTGGAGCTTTTTCTCCATGTATGGGTTTTGTATGATATGTATGTAGTAATACAGATTCGTCATATTTATCATGTTGTGAGAATTTATCTAAAAAGTGTTTTCCATTAAAGTTCATTTCAATAATTACTTTACAAAGTTGATCTCCGAATTGATCAAAAGTAAGCACTCGTGTGACTTGAGCGCAATTTTCTTCATCTTTAATATTATCCCTATACAAACCAACTTGGATGGCTCTAAACATATTCTTGATGGTCATCTCGTCATTTCTAAGTTTCTTGAGTTGAGGAACACTTTTTGGAATGATACGGAAAATGTTGCAAACATTATAGTCATTATCCTTTATTTCATTTTCATCTTTTCCTTCACCTGTATCAACACTTAACACAAATCGATTATCTTTTGAACTAAAATCTTTATTAGGATCAAAATCTGGATGCCATCTTAAATTACGATATAAACTTTCATCTAAATCAGTTTTATTTAATTCATGAAATTCATATTCTTTTTGTATTTTTTTCATAAATAAAAGATCTGTTGAACTTAACAAAAGATTTGAACCTGCTCGATTAAAATCGAGACCAAACTCTTGTGAAAAGTTTTCTTCACCAAAGTCACGTTTTGTTTTTTCTGCCCAAGCTTCATCATGTTCGGGGACTTCCCACCAATCAACCCGTATAGGCATAAACGAGTTTTGATCCTTTTGAGCTTTGTCCCATATTTCGTAGAACACATTATCATCACCATTTGGGGTAGATGAAATAATGCACTGAGAGATTTCTGATGATGCAAGTGTAGGATAAACTGATCTCCAGAAATCTCTTGCTATAAAAGGCTGTATATGTGCAAATTCATCAGCATAAAGAACGTGAATAGTATAACCAATCTGTGCTGTTTTAGTTGTTGCTTGTGATGTAAGAAAGCAACCATTATCAAGTCTCATACCTCCGGCACCTATATTTATAATACCAGGTTTTAAGAAAAATGGGAGACCTTTGAATACATCTTTCACTTTATTAACAATTTCAAATGCTGTGTCTTGTTTATTAGCTAAAATTGCCAAATTTCTATCATTATGAAAACAAAGATACCAAGAGAAAAAAGCGGCAACAGTTGTTGTGTTATGCGAAACTATATCATTACTATAAAATTCGTGTTCTTTGCTATCAACTGTAATATCATACATTGATACTTTAAATGGTAACTTTTCTATTTTTATTATTTTATCTAAACCATTTTTAGTTTGTATATAATATCCTATTCTTAAATCTTTTATAAAAATTTGTTCATTATTACTATCAAAAACAATATGTTTATCAGCACCTTCAAGATATAATCCATTTTCTGTTTCAATTCTCCATAAATGATAAGGCTGAGTTTTATGAATTTGACTTATAGGTTTAAATCCTAAAGGAGTATTAATTTTAATATTATCAATTTTAATAGTATTTAAAATCTTTTTTGATATATCATCTTCATCTAAAGACATATTTCTATATTCCCATTTTTCAATAAGTTGTATTAAAAATAAAATTATATTTTTTAAAAATTTATGCATATATAAAATTTACACATTTTTGTATAGTTTCTTCTGGATTTAGATGATAATCATCTTCTCGTATATGTAATACACTATAGCCCAATTCTTTTATAGAATTGTCTCTTTCATTTTCTCTCTTTTTATTTTCCGGATTTATTTTATGCCAATAAATGCCATCAAATTCAATAATTTTTTTAATGTCTTCAATAAAAAAATCAGGCAAAATAACTCTATTTTTTAAAACTAAACGTTTTTCATTATTTTTATTATTATCTATAATTGTGGCAAAATATATGTCTTTAAAATCATTCTTAATATTTTCATATATGTTTTTAAATAATTTTTGAGATATTAATGAATAATTGTTTTTAGGAAAATTGTTTAGCCATTTTTCTTGTCTTTCTTTCCATTTTTTAAAGCCTTCTTCTTCACCATATCTTTTAATAAATTTATCTAATCTTCCGGTGGCCTGACGTTCTTTAAGCATTATTTTAGCGTCTTTTTCTATAAAACCTTTTTCAATATAATATTGTAATTGTGTTGTATACATTCTGTTTTTGGCTACATTTGCATTAAATTGTTTTCGGTCTTTTTCTGTTAAGCCTTTTTTAATATAAAATTCTTTTGCAAATGGAGAGCGTTCTTTCCTTTGTTTTTCTGTAGCATTAGTTTTAGAATTTTGATTATTTTGTCCGGTTGATTTTTCTGAAGCCCATTTTCTCCATTTTTCTTCTTTCATATGTTTGCCCAGATGCTGTCGAAATCCTCCTTTATAATTATCTGGAAGCATTTTAGCATCAGGAAACATTTCTTTGTATTGTGTTGAATTAATTTTATGTGTGCATGTAAGATGACGACCTTGAATAGCTTCCATTTTCTTACCACATAATTTACATATTACATAATCAATATTTTCAATTTTAATTTCATTATCCATATTTTTATTATATATATTCATTAAAATTTATGCAAAGATGACAAAGTGGTATAAATTTTAAAGTTTATGATAAATTAACATTAATTTAACTTTTATTTTTTCTAACAACGTTAATTTTTCTTTTATCATATAATAAAATATATTAACCGGCACTTTATATAGTTCTCCTGATGGATACTCGAGTACAATTGTTCCATCAAAAAAACATTTGCCCGATTGCCGTGCTTGCATCATTATCATGTTACGATTCGTAGGAATTAATTGTTCCCACTTTTCGCTATATTCTTCTTTTTCTAATGCTTTTAGAATTCGTGATTGAAATTCTCTTAATTTAACTGTTCTTCTACCAGCATCTGTTAAAAATCGACAGTATTTTTCTACGAAATAAACTATGTCTTCTGAACACTTATGAAATTCGTCTATTTCTTCAGGAGTTAATTGATATAAAATATTAGCAGCTTTTAGTTCTATGTCGCTTTCATGAAAAGCACTTAAATTTGTTGTAATTCCCATGCGCAATTTATCCAAAGTTTGCTGAATAAGCAAACTGTTCCATATTATTGGTCCGGCCATAAGATTAAGTGTTAGTTTCTATGTGAATGTCTTCGACATGAATGTTTGGGATTAACTCAGCATCATCAAGATAATTGTTATTGCCATTGTTATTGCCATTCTGTTTTTTGAGTTTTTTGACATTGTTGATAAGTTCTTTGGTTCCTCGTGTAACAACACTACCATCACCAGCGGTTAACATACCTGTTTGACTTGAAGTTGATGGGCTGAGCGCTTCGGTTCTTTGTTCTTTAATATTATCTTTTATTACTTTATATGTTGATTGTATAGCTTCTACAGTTTGAAGTAATTGTTTATTAAGCTCACCTATTATTTTTGATAGTTGTCCAAAAACTTCCCACATTCTAGGGTTTATCATACCAAGATTAACTTGTTCTATTAAAGCTTTTTGCATAATCTCATTAATTCGAAGTTGATATATCATCCCTGATAAAGATAATGAGTCGACCATAATTTTATTTTGAAGATACTCATTTCCTTCTATCATATCTTCTGTTAAAATAAATTTAACAGAATTTAATATCATTAATTTTGCTTCTGATTCACATTTACTTTTAATTTCAATAAAATCAATATCCATTATAGGTTCTACCTGTAAACCTGGTATACTTTCATTTTCTTGGAGTATATTTTTATCAATTTTTTCTGGTGAATTATTAAGTACTTTTTCTAATTCTTTACGTTCTTCGCGAATTTTCATTGTATTATTTATATAAAATTGTTTCTATTTTTTTAACTAATTGTGGAGTTACTCCTCCATATTGAAATACATATTTTTTACTGTTTGCTGCATTTGTTAAAATTTGTAATGCTTGTTTATTGTTTATATTTTTTGTAACTGAATTAAGAAAACTTTTTGCATCTTCAGGTAAATTTTGTATTAAAAGCATTCCATATTTTAATAATGCTCTAAATATAAGTTGTTGTTCTTTATTTAATTTTCCACCAAAAAATTTATAAGCTTCAATAGGTTTCATTGGTTCTACTTCTGTAAATACATCAATAGGTTTATCTCCTCTACTCATATCATCAGGCACATTTGCTTTTTCTATAGTATCTGCAATTTTAGGATTTTCTTCTTGTAATTCTTTTGATGTTGTTTCTAAATTATCTTCAGCATTAACATTGTATAATTTTTTATTTTTTTCTATATCTAAATATGTTTGAACTATTGCATCACTTGAATCTCTTCCACCATCATCACCATTTACAACTCTAAAATAATTTTGAATAAGATTCGTTGCAACATTTTCTGGGTGAATTAAAAATACTTCGGTAACATAACCCTTTTTGTGTAAATGTTTTAAGCTACTTATTATTTTTTTAGGCTCATCTCCAGATTCATCATAAGATACATTGTATAATTTATTAATAGCTTTAGTTTGTTGTAAATTTTGAAAATATCTTACTACTCTTTTATAATCATTATATTTATCAAGTTGTGTTATAAGTTCTTTAGGAGAATATCCTGGAGTTCTAAGAGCTTTTAATCCTTTCCACGCTGGCACTCCATCAAAATAAACATGGTTTTTATCTACCGTTATTTTTAAAACAGGCGCTAATTTAGCAATTTTATCTTGCCATAATGAAATAATGTCGCTGAACCATTTTCCATATTCAATAGAATCTTGTTTAACTTTTTTTCTCATGTAATAAAATGCTCTTGCGAAACCTACAAGTTGTGAAATAGGATTTTTACTTTGAAATTCTGCTCTTAATTTATCAATAGTTAACCCTACACCAGCATCTAATGTATCTGCAATTCGCTGATCTTTAACAAACTTTTTAATATTATTCATAGTATGAGATTTTCCACTAGCGGGGGCACCTAAAATTGCAAGTGCAAGTGGTTCTTCACCAGGTGCTTCACCTCTTTCAAAAAGAAATTCTTCTAATGTTTCATATAATATGTTTTGTTTCATTAATGTGTGTTTGTTTTATTTATTCTTTTGTGAATTACGTTTTTTACTTTCTATTATTTTTTGTGTATGTTCTTGTGTTCGAATGGATCGTTTAATACCCTTTAATTTTTCACTTATTGATTTTTTAATTTCTTCTGAACGAGGAACCATTTTCTTTCCTTTGTTTCCAGGTGATATGCCTTTATGCGATTTACTTAAATTTTG
>Ga0315284_10016493_pt1 | contig 10485 bp, 10 predicted proteins | sample YL17G09_16_MG_FD_203696 | JGI IMG/M metagenome (GOLD analysis project Ga0315284, IMG submission 203696) | Sediment microbial communities from Yellowstone Lake, YNP, Wyoming, USA - YL17G09_16 | ecosystem: Environmental > Aquatic > Freshwater > Lake > Sediment | place: USA: Wyoming | collected...
CCTGCGCCGCGGGCGCGCCGCCCTCGAAGCCGGCGTAGCCGGCCCCGGCGACATCCCTCAGCACTCCTGGTAGATCCCGCCCTGCGCGCTCGCCAAAGACGATCAACTGAACCCCGACCTGCGTCTTCACCATGTCACTCCCTCCAGTTCCTGGCACGGCCCCTGCCGAGTCTTCCCGGGTTCTTCTGTGCGGTTCTGGCAATGCCTGCGGCCCCTGGGGAAAGGCGATGGACTTCCCCCCGACCGGGGCCGCGGGCGTGGTCCGAGGCCCGGTGGAGCCCTCCCAAACCCGGCCGATTTGTGGAATATGCACGTCGTAGTCAATCTGCGGGCGGAGTTGGTCAGCCAGAATAGTGCAGTTCTGCGGAGCATGGTTCTGCGCGGCTGTCTGGACCAGCCATCATGGGGGAGGTACTGCAGGAATGGAAACCGATCTGTTAGGCGGGACGTCTCTGGCGCCCTACGGCAATGCATCCGTAATCGCCTTCGTCAACGAAAAGGGCGGGGTGGCCAAGACCACGTCCTGCGTCAACCTCTCGGCGGCCTTGGCCCAGCGCAATCAGCGCGTTCTCTGCATAGACCTGGACCCACAGGCGAATGCCACGACAGCCTTCGGCATCAGCGCCGAGCAGGCGATCTCCCGTGAAGCGCACTGTCTCCTTACCATGCCTCGATTCCCGCTTGAGCGGACGATCGTCTCCACCCAGATCGAGGGGCTCGACCTGGTCCCCTCCAGCGCGCGCCTGGCCGACTGCGATAAGACCCTGGTCATGGAGGTGGGCCGGGAGGGGCGGCTGAGAGCCAAACTGCGCGAGTTCTACCGCAGTGTGATCACGGACAAATACGACATCGTCATGCTCGACTGTCCGCCCTCGCTCGACCTCCTCACCATCAACGCCCTCACCGCAGCGACCCACATGGTCGTGCCGGTCAACACGAAGTTCTACGCGCTCAAGGGCATGGCGCTCCTGGGCGATATTGTGGCCACTCTGCACGAGCAGATTGGCGCGACAGTCAAGCTGCTCGGCATTCTGGTCACCATGTTCGACAAGAGGACCGCGCTCGACGTCACCATCTACCGCTTGCTCAAGGAGAAGGTGGAAAGCGAGTACGGCAACTACCTGTTCTCCAGCATCGTCTCCAAGAGCGTGGTGGTGAGCGAAGCAGAAGCGGGCGGACTGCCCGTGCTGGTGCGCGAGCCCGAATCCCGTGCGGCGACGGCCTATCAGGAGGTGGCCGAAGAGATACTGGACCGACTGCGGTTCAACGTTCCCGGTCTTATCGGTTCTGCGCCAGGGCCCACGATGGCCCAGGTGCATTAGGCATTAGGCCTTCGAGGGAGGCGCTTCTCATGACTACGACGGCCGTTACAGAGCTGACGGGGCTATCGTCGATCGCGGATGACGACTGCTCCACGCTCATCACCATCAGCACGCAGGACTGCGTGACGCCGATCTGCCGGCTCGGCAATTCTCGGGATATCCTCGGTACTCTTACGGTCCGGCACCTCATCGAACGGGTGGTGAGCCCGAACTCGCTGCTCTCGATCCACGTGCCGATCTCGCAGCTCGAGGCCGAGACGCCGACCGCGTTGGCGGTCAGCGAACTCCTCAGAACCAGCTGCGACGTGTTCCTCGAGGGCGGCCCTGGTGGGGATAGGCTGGTTCCCCTCGACGATCCCGCTACCACCATCACTCAGGCGCAAGTGGGAGCGCAGGGCAGCTCATTCCTCAACATCAGCCTGAGCGTGCGCCCGGCCTCCGATGGTGCGCGTGCGGGCGAGAAGCGACAGCTGATCACCGCCCCCGAGTTCGTCGAGGTGGCGACTCTCCAGGAGCCCCAGGCTCCTCCGGTGGAAGAGCGTCGCGAAGTGGCCCTGCCCGAGGTGGTCGAGATCGTGAGATCGGAGGCGCCGGCCGACGATCCCCTGCCGATTCAGGATCCGACGCAGCCGATGCCGGTCGAGAAGATCGAGGAGATCTTCGCAGACCAGGAGGACGAGCCGATGGCCAAGGCGCCGATGCTGGCGCTGGGGGCATCACAGCCCGACGAGCCGATGGCCTCGGAGCCCGAATCGCGCGAGCCGCCCGGCGAAAAGCGCCAGGCCGCCTCCCCGGGCATCGTCGCGATCGTTGCCGAGCACCCGGCCCGTCAGCCGCGATCCACGGCGCGATCCACGGCGAGCACGGACGCGCGCAAGGAGTACATCCGCAAGAGCGACTGGCTCAGGGCGCAGTTCCTTCCCGAGATCCAGGCTTTGGATTTCAGCGGCCTCTTCGTGGGCAACCTCGGCATGGGAGTGCGTGAGGAGCAGTCGCGCCGCCGCGTCGTGCTCGCCGATCCGGCCCGAATCACGGATGTTCTGCTGCGCGGCAACAGCTTCCGCCGCACCGGCGATCACGCCAAGGCTGTGATCTGCTACCAGGAACTAGTGGACATGGACCCTGGCAACGCCGACTTTCGCTTCCTGCTCGGCAAGACGCTGCTCGAGCTCGGGCAGCATGGCGAGGGGGTGGAGTCGCTCAATCGCGCCAAAGAGCTGGGCCACGAGGGAGCCCGCAAGGAACTCGAGATGGTGAAGACGGCGGCCTCGCGCCCGCGGAGCCCGCTGGGCTTCCTGAAGTTCTGGAGAACCTAGCGGCGTCAGCCGTTCTCACTCGCCCCCGAGCCGCGCCGGTTCGGGGGTCTCTTCTTGGCCCCCGGCCGCTGGGCAGGCAGGACTTGGCCGGTGGCTCCGCCAATACAGGCGCGACATGCACCACGAGTCCGCTGTCATCATCTTCGCTCGCGCGCCCGTCCCCGGGGAGACGAAGACGCGGCTGATCCCAGCGCTGGGGGCGCGGGGAGCGGCCGAGCTCTACCGCTGCTTCCTGCTCGATGTGCTCAGCCAGGTAGGGGAGGTCGCGGCGGACATCATCGTCTCTGCCGCCGAGCCCGAGCAGGAGGCAGACGTCCGGGCGATCGTCGCTGAGTCCTGCCCACGAGCGGAGATCACGGTGCAGAGCGGCGGCGACCTCGGGGAGCGTATGATGGGCGCGCTCGCCGAAGCGTTCGCCCGCGGCCATGCCCGGGCGATGATCCTGGGAAGCGATCTCCCGAACCTCCCCTTCGAGCGCGTGACCCGCGCGCTCGCGCTCCTGCGTGACCGCCAATTGGTGCTGGGGCCGTGCCTGGATGGCGGCTATTACCTCATCGGGCTGCAGTCGCCTGCCCCCCGGCTCTTCCGGCAGACGGAGTGGGGAAGTGCCACCGTGCTGGTTGACACGCTGCGGCGAGCCCAGACGTTGAAGCTGTCGGTGTCCCTGCTCGAGCCCTGGTTCGATGTTGACACGCCGCAGGATTTGGTCGTGCTCACCTCATACCTCCACGCTCTCTCCCTGGCCGGCGAGCCGATCCCGTGTCCCAGCACGTGGCGCTACCTCCGGGAGCACGCTCCAGAGCAGCCGTGATGGTTTCACCAGGCAGCATCGCCGTCATCATCCCTGCGCTCAACGAGGAGCAGTCCATCGCGCGCGTCATCGCGGCCATTCCCGCCGAGCTTCACTGCGATGTGATCGTGGTGGACAACGGAAGCACCGACCGCACCGCCGAGGTGGCGGCGGCATCCGGCGCGCGGGTGGAGCGTGAGTCGCAGCGGGGGTACGGCGCCGCGTGCCTGAAGGGAATCGCGGCCGTGCGAGAGCCCGAGGTGGTCGCGTTCCTGGACGCCGACCTCAGCGATGACCCGGCGATGCTGCCCGAGTTGGTCACACCGATACTGGAGGGCCGCGCTGACTTCGTCATCGGGTCGCGGATGCTCGGCGAGCGCGAGTCGGGCGCGATGCCTTTCCACACCGTGTTCGGGAACTGGCTGGCCGGGCAGATACTGACCCGACTCTACGGCCAGCCGGCAACCGATCTTGGGCCCTTCCGCGCGATTCGGTATGCAGCGCTTCAGCGGCTGCACATGGCCGATCGCGGGTACGGCTGGACGATGGAGATGCAGGCCAAGGCCGCGCGGCTGCATCTTGGGACGATCGAAGTCCCTGCGCCATACCGCAGGCGGATCGGCCGCTCGAAGATCAGTGGCGCGATCTGGCCGTCCATCAAAGCCTCCGTCGTCATCCTATCAACCGCCTTCCGGCTGCTCTGGTGGCGGCCGGACGAACCAGCGAACGCGTCATAGCCCTTCAGCGTTGTCTTGCCGGCCGACCATTCAACCCGTGCATATGGGAGGGCTCCTCATCGTCGCGCGGGGAAACCGAGAGCAGCAGTCTCCGTCAGTCCCGTCAGGAGGATGAGCATGTCGCAGGCCCCGGTGTGCGTCGGTCGGCCGGTTCGAGCGCGGCAAGGGCTGGATATCGTGCGGTGTGCGGCGGGCATCGCCGTCCTCGGCATGCTCGCGCTGTACACCGTGCGCTCTCTCAACGGGCACTTCGACCTTCGGCTCTCCGGCCGCCTGATGTCCATCTCTGGTGACGCGATCTGGTGGGCCTACTGGGGCAGCGTCGCCCTGTTCGGGCTGATCGTGATTCGTCGCTGGCGCAACACCTACTTCCGCTGGCGCACTGCCGCGACCATGATCAGCCAGACGCTGTTCGGCATCGTGCTGATCGGGCCGCTGCGCGGCGAGCTCGGCGTGCCGCCCTTCTGGCAGCGTCTTCACCTGACCTGGCCCCTCCACATGAGCGTGCTGACCCCCCATCTCGAGAAGACGATGCTGCCGGGCTTCATCTACGGGGCGCTGATGTCACTGGTCGTCTGGCCTCTCATTGCTCATTTCGTCGGCCTGCGCTACTGCTCGTGGTTCTGCTTCTGCGGCAACCTGGCGGAGAGCGCGGGCGACTCCTTCCGCACAAAGGGGCCCAAAGGCCCCTCTGCGCAGCCGCTCGACAACACCGCCTATGGGATTCTCGGCCTCGCGGCTCTGGTCACCGTGGCGCGGTGGTTCGGCGCCTCGCGGCCCTTTGAGTGGTACGATCTGCTGGTGAGCTTCGGCCTTGGCGTCGTCGTCGGAATGGGCCTCTACCCGCTGCTGGGGAGCCGGGTCTGGTGCCGGTTTTACTGCCCGCTGCGCGCCGTGCTCGGTTGGTTCTCCCGGCGCGGCCGGTTCGCCATCTACACCAGCGACCACCGCTGCATCGAGTGCGGCACGTGCAATCGCTACTGCGAGATGGGGATAGACATCCGCATGCGAGCGCGGCAGGGCATTCCCGTGCGAGACACTGAGTGCGTGGCATGTGGCGCGTGCATCGCCGTCTGCCCCAGGTACGCCTTGAGTTTCTTCCCGTTCCCGTCGGCCGAGGAGGCGATGACCGCTGCCAACCGCAGGCGCTTCCGGGTTCCGTTCAAGCGCCAGCTAGCGACTCCGCGAGAGCGATGAGGATGGAGCCTTACATCATCGTCGGCAACGGAGTCGCCGCCGTCACTGCGGCCGAGGCTATTCGCGCCCGCGGCAACGACACACGGATCATCATCTTCACCGATCAGGAGTGCGCCTTCTACTCCCGGCCCTGCCTCTACTACGTCATGCTCGGACGGATCGAGTGGGAAGACGCCTGGGGCAGGCCGGACGCGTTCTACCCAGCCAGCAACGTTGACCTCCGCTGCAGCACCCGCATCACGAAGATCAACCCCGAGGCGCACACGGTCGAGGTGGCCGGCCATGGAACGCTGTCATACTCCCGGCTGTTACTGGCGGCCGGCACCCACGGCAGGACCCCGCCCTGGGCCGACCAGCCGCTCCGCGGCATCGTCGGCCTCAACACGCTTCTCGACGTCATCAGCATCACCGACCTGCTGGGGCAGGCCCGGCGAGCCGTCGTCGCGGGCGGCGGCCTGACCTCGATCGAGCTCGTGGAGGTGTGTCGCCACTGGGGCGTGCCGGCCACCTTCATCACGCGGGGGAGGCGTTTCCTCGAGTCGCAGTTGAACGACGACGAGGCGGAGTTCGTCCATCAGCGGCTTCGGGATTCAGGCGTCGAGATCGCGACTCAGGAAGAGATCGAGTCGCTGAACGGAAAGGATGGGCGCGTCGCGCTCGCGGTGACCAAGTCCGGCCGGGAGATCGAGTGCGGCCTCGTCGGCTGCGCCGTGGGCGTGGTGCCGAACAAGGAGCTGGCCGAAGACGTCGGGGGAGAGACGAAGGCTGGGATCGTCGTTGACGATCACATGCGGACGACCCTTCCTGATGTCTTGGCGGCCGGGGATTGCTCGCAGGTGCGGCAGCCGGACGGCACGGTCGCGGCCCCCGAGATGCTCTGGTACGTCGCCGCCGACATGGGCCGGGTGGCCGGCGCCAACATGGCCGGCGGCGATGCCACCTACCAGCGCCGCGTTTTGCTCAACGTCTCCGAGTTCTGCGGACTCGACTTCTGCGGCGTCGGCGCGATCGTGCCGGGCCAGTCGAACGTCGAGGAGACGGTGATCCGCGACAGCAGGGGAGAAGGAAGCATCCGCCTCGTGACCCGCGACGGGGTGCTGATCGGCGCCTGCTTCCTCGGCGACATCCGGCTTGCCGACATCGCGCGCGGGATCGTCGAGCGCGGCGCCCGGCTGGCGGACCTGTCGTCATCGCACCCGCTCCGCGCGCTGATCGCTCGGAGGTCACCATGAAGCTGCGAGTGGGCATTGCCGCTGTGTTCGTCGCAGCCGCCATCGCGGCCACCTTTACCGCCCTCGGGGCGGCCCAGAAGCGCCAGCCCTTCGACCACTCCCTCTACACTCAGGTACTTCGCGCGCACGTGCGAGACGGGAAGGTGGACTACCGTGCTCTCAAGGCGCAAGACGCGAGGAAGCTTGGGCGCTATCTCCAGCTCCTGTGCCGGGCCGACGCCAAGGGATTCGTCAACCGCGATGACGCGTTGGCCTTCTGGCTGAATGCCTACAACGCGTCTGCCATCCAGGGCGTGCTCGAGCGCTACCCCAAGATCAAGAGCGTGCAGGACGTGAAGGGCTTCTTCGACGACAAGCGGTGGTTCGTCGCGGGCAGGAAGCGTTCGCTCAATGAAATCGAGAACCAGATCATCCGGCCCGAGTTCAGGGATCCACGGGTGCATCTCGTGCTGGTCTGCGCCGCTCAGAGCTGTCCGCCGCTGCAGCCCTATGCCATGCTCGGTGATGGGCTGCAGCAGAAGCTGGAGAGGGTCACCAGGCAGGTTGTCAACGACGACCGACACGTCCAGATCGATCCGAAGACCAAGCGCCTGCGCCTCACCCGCATCATGAGCTGGTACAAGCAGGATTTCGTTGACAGGTACGGCTCGCTCGAAGACTTCCTGCTGCGCTACCTCGACGAGCCCAAGCGGAGTCAGCTCAAGGCCGGCGGGTACACCGTTGAGTTCATGCCGTACGACTGGTCGCTGAACGACGCAGGCTCAGCCGCCAGTAAGCGTAGTGGCCGATGAGCAGCGCGTAGACTGGCGTATACCCGAGCCAGAGCAGCGCGTAGTGCGCCGCCGTGTCCCCCGGCCACAGCCAGCGCGCGTAATACTGCAGCGACAACGTCAATGTGAAGAGCACCCATCCGGGGATGGCCCACCAGCAGAGCAGCGGCGTCGTCCAGGTGGCATACCACGGCATGGTGGGCGCGCTCACGAGAAGCTGGGCGGCGAGCGCCGCGAACGTCGCCCCCATCAGCCACTCCATCCCCGGCTTCTGCCGCCGCGCCAGCCAGACCACGAACGCGAGGACCGCGGCTGTGGTGACCACGCGCGCGATGGCGAAATGGTACTCGGTCACCGGGCTCAGGTTCTGGCTGATGAGGAGGAACACGCTGCTGTTCGTCTCCCAGTGCGCGAGATACTGGGTGAGGCCGCCGAAGAGCCGTGGGCCGACGCCTGCGAAGGGCGCAAGCAGCACGGCGCACGTCGCCGAGAACCAGACCAGTGACTTCCACCCCCCGCGCTTCACGAAGAACGGCAGCGCGAGCAGCGCGAAGCCCTTCGCGAGCACCGCAGCGGCGAGGGACACGGAACTCAGCGGCCCGACCCGTGAGCCCCTCCGCGCCGCGAGCTGAAACGCCAGTAGAAGCAAGAAGAGGCCCAAACCGTCTACATGCGCCCCGATCGCGGTCTCGGTGATCGGCAGCGGGCACCAGGCGTACCAGATCACCCGCTCTGGAGGCCGCTGCGTCCTACGGAGAAGCGCGATCAGCAGCAGGACGCAGCCCACGTCTACTGCCGTGAAGACCCACCGGAACAGCTCTGGGTCAGACGGGCGGAGACGCGCGACTCCCGCGAACAGCGCCTCCGCCGTCGGCGGGTAGAGCGTGGGGATGTGTTTCGCCCAGATCCGCCTCCAGTTCTGATCCCGCAGGTGTCGGAGTTCCGGCGCATCCGGCGGGTACAGGTAGGGGTTGATGCCCGACTTTGCCACCCGCCCGTCCCACAGGTAGCGCCAATAGTCCGTCGTGAGCGGCACCCGCGTCTCCAGCGCCGCAATCCGCAGCCCGAGCGCCGCGATCACGATCCACCACAGCACCCACCGCGGCAGGCGAGCCGCCCGCGTGACGACGACGGCCGCCAGGAAGTAGCAGCACCACGCCGCGACATAGGCCCGGAGAAACGGCGACGCCCAGCCGCTCTTGCCGCCCGATGTCCAGAGCGCAGCCGCCGCGGCGAGGCCGAGTATGACGAGCGCAGCTGGAGCGATCCGGCGCCGCGGGCCGGGCTGAACTGACGTGGTCGGCTCGACCTCAAGACGCCGCATTCACAGCCTCGGACGCCAGGGGCAGCGCCAGCTCCGCCAGGCACTTCGGACACGAGCTAACCCCGTCTCGGAACTCACCGCCGCAATTCGGGCACCACGGCATGGCATCCCTGTCTGCGCGGGCAGGCTAGCCGCGCGTCCTCCGAGCGCGAGTTTTCAGCGGCGTCTCCGACCGCGCGGAGAACTCTGCCTGCAGCTTCGGCGTCACCGCGTCCTTCTTCACTGCTTTGTAGACCTTGGCGAGACCCCGAATGTGGGATTCCAGCTGCAGATTGCCGAGCTCCGCCGTCGCCCCCGAGGGCTCCCCCGCGAAGTGGTTCGGGTAGTCCGCGTACCAGAACATGGCCGAGTAGGCAGGCAGTTCCCGGAGCCGCTTCATGGGCAGGCCGCTCTCCCGCGATGCCCGGTCTAGTTGCACCAGGTCCGGCCGGATCGCCAGCATCCCCGCGGTCTCCATCTCGCACGCGTGGCCGCCCCAATCGGTCTTGCGGAGCTTCCCAATCTGCTTCGAGAGCTGCGGGTCGGGGGAGGGGTTCGCGATGTAGACTGCATAGTGTCTGCGCTCCGCCAGTTGGGTCTGGCAGAAGTACGGCAGCCAGTTGTTGTTCCCCCCGTGACCGTTGACGATGAGGACCTTCTCGAACCCGTTGCGCGAGATGGTCTCGCACACCGCCTGCAGGAGCGACGTCAGCAGCTCCGGCGGGATCGTGACGCACCCTGGCTGGTGTCGCGCCTCGTAGATCTGCCCGAAGTAGTAATGTGGGAATACCACCGCGTATTCCCGCTGCGCCGCGCCGATGGCGGCGGCCCTGGCCGCCATCACATCGGTGCCCAGCGGCAAGTGGGGCCCGTGCTTCTCGATCACGCCGATCGGCAGCACACACACGCCCTGCGCCCGCTTCACTGCGCCGGGGAAATCCGACGCCGTCAGCTCCTCCCACTGAACCGGGATACTTCTCACATCGCCTCGTGTTGTTCTCATGGCCACGCTCCTGACACGGAGAGTTGGCGGAAGCCTGCGCCAACTCCTCCTGAAGGTCGTCTCGGACTTGACCCCGGCAGGGGGTCGGAGTACAATCCGGCCCGAAGACCTCTGCTATTGATGCCGGATCTGCCTGCCGAGTCCATGCTGGGTGACCGTGCTCTCCTCGGGGTCCGGGCCGGGGGAAAGCGTGAACTGCGTCAACCATCCAACGGCAGACGCCCCGTACCAATGTATCCGGTGTCGCGCCCCCATATGCGTCGAGTGCGAACAGAAGCTCGACGGGCAGTCCATCTGCCGATCCTGCATGGCCATCCGGCGGGAACGTCTGGCGGCCCGACTGGTGGCCGAGACTCAGCAGGTGAACTACGCAGGCGCCATCATCTCCGGCCTGGCCGTCGCCATCATGTTTCCCCTGTTGTGGTCCCAGTTGGCCCTCTCCAAGGGCTATGGGCTGAGCGTCGGGGCGACGATCCTGGGGGGCATCGTCGGCTACGCAGTCACGATCGGCGCGGGCTCCAAGCGTGGGCGTGCTCTGCAGCAGTCCAGTGCCATTCTGACCATTCTGGGCATCCTGCTCGCCCATTTCCTCATTCTGCTGCGCACCCGGCAGTATGCCGAACTGGGCCTGCCCGATTTCGGCTCCGATATCCTCGCGGCCGGCTACGCTTTCCCCTCCTACCTGAGCTCCCTGACGCCCTGGAACGGGCTTTTCCTGGTCCTGGGGGTGATCTGGGCCTACTGGGTACCCCACGTTCGCACTCTTCGCGACTGAACGCTCCGTTTCTGGCAGTTTAGAACGACTTGTCCAGATA